>Ga0209578_10000112_pt1 | contig 168741 bp, 125 predicted proteins | sample tdAd472_FD_187127 | JGI IMG/M metagenome (GOLD analysis project Ga0209578, IMG submission 187127) | Marine sediment microbial communities from the Atlantic coast under amendment with organic carbon and nitrate - tdAd47.2 (SPAdes)... | ecosystem: Environmental > Aquatic > Marine > Coastal >... | reverse complement strand
AAGAGTCGGAGATTGTTCGACCAATTGCGATAGCAATTGGCGACGGAGCGGCGTTAGCCGCGAAGCCCGTAGGGTGAAGATCGCCCTAAGGCGATCTGAATCAATCCTGTCGGGGCCGCTCTCGGCCATGCATGGCCTTCGCGGCACTCGTGCATCCTGTACATCGCACGACATTTCTCCGTATTTTTTCAGGGGGTTTAGTTGTTCCGGTTATTTCTTGAATATCGTCAACGGATCGATGCTGAATGCCCCGTGCTCGTGACCCGCGATGATCCACAAGGCATCCGAGTGCGTAACGTCGACAGGCAGATCCCGCATCTCGAGGACTCGTCGCTCGGGCAACGGTTGGTGGTCTTTGTCAAGTAACACCATGACCTTGGGTTTCAGCACATTGTCCGGGTTCTGTTCCAGTACTACAGCGATTGACCCATCGTTGAGTTCTACGATGCTGCCAACAGGGAACATACCCATCGTAGCAAGAAACTGGTCGACGACTTCGGCTGCGAACTCCTTACCGCGCATGTCATTTAGTGTCCTGGCCACGTCATAGCCGGCCATGGGCTGCGAGTACGGGCTGATCGTCGTCATCGCGTCGTAACAGTCTGCGATTGCGGCGATACGGGCAAAGGCAGGAATCTGATTACCGCGCAGTCCCCGCGGATAACCCGATCCATCCGCACGCTCGTGGTGACAGCGAACCATGTCGAAGACGTTTTCGGTTACACCCTGCGAGCACTCCAGTATCTCGATACCGAGATCGACATGCTGCCGTAACGACTCGTACTGCTCGGGCGAGATAGCCCCTTCTGTCGCGGCGATGCTTCTTGGAATCCGGGCGTTGCCAATATCCAGCAGCATGCCGCCCATGGCCAGATCGTCGAGCATTTCGCGGTCGAATCCCAGCTGGCGACCGACCAGGAGGCACCAGACGGCCGTGCCGATCGAACGGTTGTAATGCGCGCTGCTGCGCTTGCGCGAGAACACCGACCAGGCCATCGCGTTCGGGTTGCGCAATACACTTTCAATGGCCGGCTGCACTGCGCGCTGGAGTTGTCCCATGTGAACTTCGCTCTTGATCGTAGCGCGGTCCACCATGCTGCTGTGGTGTTCGATAAGACGTCGGAACGCGTCGCGTGCCAGATCCGCTTCGCCGCGCACGGTCGACCGGATCGGATAGACTTCTGCTTCGTCGGTGACAATTGCGACGGCCTTGCGATAAAACCCCAGGCGCATGAGCAGGCTCCTCAGCCAGCGCTGGAAGAAGCCGGGTTCCTTTGTCTTGATGCGCTTGACAGGAGTCGAACGTGTCCGGGATGACCCCTGTGCCTGGACCAGATGCTCTATCTGTGCATCGCTCAGTGCGCCCCGGTCGACGTCGATGTAGACGATCTCACAGTACTGCCGCAGCAGATCGATTTCCGACTGCTCCCGAATCTCGAACCCCTGGAATATGAACGGGGTCTCGAGCCAGGGTCGGTCCAGCTTCGAGACGTACATCCCTTCCGTGACGCTCGCGGCATCTATGGCAATCTGTCTGAGACTCAATGGTTGACCACCTGCGAAATATTTTCACAATATTATCAATGAGTCACGCCCAATGACCGTGACGTGGTTCCGGGGATTCGGCCTTGGGCATCGCGGTTTAGAAGCTGTCTCGACCCGGTGGTCGAAAACCTGTCGGGCCGCGGCGACTACAGCGACAACCGCGCGAACGCGTTAAAGCCCCTTGGTCCGACCGTCGCGCAGGCCGGATCCTCTCAGGCCCTGCCGGGCCGACGCCGCTGATTCAATAGTTAATGAACCTCGGCCGGATCGTGCCGGTTCAGGATCTCAATAATCTCGGATTTCGTTACATCCGGAACCAACACACGAATTTTCCGGTGCTCCCTGTCGATCTTGATTTTCTCGTTGGGAATACCGGTCGCAAGAAGATCATCTTCTACATTCGCGATCGCCCGCACGTTTTTGTAGGTTGCTACAACTGCTTCGGTCATTGCACTTTCTCCTGCATCGTCAGTTGTGCTGATCATCTGGATGCGAAAGCGAGGTTTTCAAGTAGACGGGGCGGCCGCCGGATTGTGACAGCCTGATCCGTGATAGCTTTCACACTTCACTCGCCTGCCCGGTTCAGTTCCGCTATTCCAAATGACAAGCACATTCATCCCGGAACATGAGATCTACGGATTATTGTCCCGCGTTGACATCAAGACGCCCCGGTTTTGTTTTGTCGACGATAACAGCAAGGTGGCCGATGCGCCGTTTGCAGGCGGCGATCCGGTCGTCATCAAAGGAATTGCAAGGGACCTGTGGCACAAGTCGGACAATGGCGCGCTGGCATTTTGTGACTTCGATGTCGCTGCTGTCAGGGCGATGCACAGCAGCATGTCTGCGCGAGTCGGCCGGCAGTTTGATTGGCTTGGAACCCTGATTGCGGAAAGGGTCGAGGTTCAGAGTGCCAGGAATGTGCCGAGTGAGATCTTCGTCAGCCTGCTAAGAGACAGGTATTGCGGGGCCATCATCAGTTTCGGCTTCGGCGGTTTGTTGGCCGAGGACTGGGCACGGGAACTCAAGCAGTCATTGCTCGTGTGGCCTGCCTCGGTGTATACGCCCGAAGAAGCCTTCGAAGAGCTCAGCCAACATTGGCTGGGCAGGATCCTGCTCGGCAAGGTGCGCCAGCAGGCGGCTCTCGTTGACGGCAAGAATCTGTTGGACTTTCTCATAAAGCTCTGGAAACTCAATGAGCTAATGGGCCGGGAACAGCTGGGCTTGCTCGAAATGAATCCGTTGGTCATTGACCGCGCGGGCGACATTGTCGCGCTTGACGGCGTCGGCCTGCGCTCGGAAGAAGCTCATGTCGAGCCTTGTCCGGTGCCTTTGCAGGACAACAGTTTCCTGAAACCCGACCGGATTGCACTAGCGGGTGTCTCGGCGAAAGCCGGTAGCGTAGGCGGGCTGATACTGGAGAATCTTCGCCAGTCGTCTTTGCCAGAGAACGGGTTGCTGGTGGTCAAACCCGGCGCAGACAACTTCGCCGGCATACGATGTGTACCCGACGTTGCCGCGATCGCGGACGATCCGGTCGACGTATTGATCCTGGCTTTGCCTGCTGAACGCTGCGTGCAAATGATCGAACGATTATGCGCAGAGGGGGGCGGCGCCGCGGTCGTCTACATCGTCGCCGGCGGCATCGGTGATGGCGCTGACAAAAGTGGTTTCGGCGACAGGCTGTCTGAGCTCATCGAGTCACGCCGGGAAAGCGGGCAGTGGTGCCCGGCGATTGTCGGCCCCAATGGCCTGGGCATGCTGCTGTCCCCGCTAAAGTTGAACAGCCTTTTCATTCCGCAACGTAAACTGAATGTACAATTTACGCCAGACTCGGACGTCGCGCTGATCAGCCAAAGCGGCGCGTTTCTTATTACGCGCTTGTCACGCCATTCCAACCTGAGTCTCAAATACGGATTCTCTATCGGCAATCAACTGGACATGAGGCTTTCGGATTTCATGGCGTTGATGGCGCGCGACAAGTCGGTGCGCGTATTGGGTGTCTATGTCGAAGGATTCGTTGGTGCCGATGTCTGTGCGGTCGCGAAACTGGTCGAAGAATTTCGTGCGGAAAATCGCCATATCATCATATACAAAGGCGGTCGCTCGCAGCTCGGACAGACCGCAGCCGCGAGTCATACCGGCGCCATGACGGGTGACTACCATGTGCAAGAAAGACTGTTGCACAAGGCCGGGGCGGTACTCGCCGAGTCGTTCAACCAGTTCAACGCGGTGCTCAAATGGATGGCGGCGTATCCGGACCTGCACACACTCGGCAAGTTAGCCATCGTATCGAATGCGGGTTACGAAACCGTCGGCAGCGTCGATATGCTAGGCGACAATGATTCGGAGCGTCTTTACAAGCTCAACGAGGAAAACCGTACTGCACTCAGCGAAGTGCTCCAGCGTCACAACATGCAAGGACTCGTCGCGGCAGCCAATCCGCTGGACCTGACGCCGATGGCAAACGAGGCGGTTTACCTCGATTGTGTCAAGGCGATGATCGAATTTGGTGCCGGTGTCGTAATGCTCGGGCTAGTCCCATTGTCGGAACAACTCGACACACATCAGCTAACGCAGGCAGAGGCATTCGCGGGCAAGCTCAAATCACTTGCGCAGTCGCGTGGGCGCCTGATCGGCATCGTTATCGATGCCGGTGTGCCTTACCAGCGGTACAAAGCCGTTTTCGAGCGCCAGGGCTTTCCCGTGTTTGACGGCATGGATATGGGCGTGCTTGGCATCAATGTCCTGAAGAATAGCCGTTAATTCGATTTCACGATGGCGACGAGCGTAGCGAGGAGTCAATCCTGTCGGGCGCAAACCGATTCATTGTATGATTCTCGGTCAGTCTTCAAACAACAACGCGAGGGGATGACATGGCTACTTACGAATGCGAAAAGTGCGGTATGAGCGTCAACGCGACCTGCGGGAAATGTGACGCGCCGCTGGAAAACGATACGCTGGCACTGGACGACGGCAGGGAAGTGCAAGTTTCCGAGTGCCCGAACGGCCACGGCAAGATCAAGTCGCCACTGTGCTGCGGCCAGGATATGTCCTGTTCGATCTAAAGCCTCGGACGATCAGGCAGTACGGACAGCCAGGTCTTCCAGGGAGCTCACGGTGGTTCCTGGTTCAGGTCCCCACCCATCGAAAATTGTACTGGCATCGCGTTTGACCCACGCGGTCTGCCAGTCGCAGGCCCGTGCACCAGCGATGTCAAAGGCATTGCTGGATACAAGGCGCGTTTGAGTGGGTGTGGTGTTCGCGGAGCGACAAAAGTGTGCATACACCTTCGGGTCGGGCTTGAAAGACCGTACGTCGTGAACGCTCACAATGCCATCCAGCAGGCCTGCTACTTCCGCATGGTCCAACAAGCTCTCCAGGTCTCGTGGGTGGCCATTCGAGAACGCATACAGGCGACGCCCTTCAGCGCGAAGCGCAGCTAGTGAATCTTGTACGTCTTCATAGGCGTCCAAGCGCGTGTAGTCGCTGAGTAGTTGTGCTTTGGCCGAGGCTGATAATCGGGCGTCCAATGCAGCATTGGTATATTCCAGGGCATCGCGAGTGACGACGGAGAAATCCTCGTAGTCGCCCATCAAGCCTCGCCGAAAACTGAATTCGAGCTGCTTGCTGCGCCACAATTGCGAAAAGGGATCGGCGCGATCGCTTAAGAACTCACGTAAGCGCGTCGCGATCGCATGCGGGTTTATAAGCGTTCCGTAGATGTCGAGGGCTAATGTTTCCATGGCTACTCGGTCACTTTCTAATCAATCTCATAAAACGCAATCAATCCACCGATCTCTTTGGCGTCATCGGTGGGCGACTGATCGCAGTTCAGTACAGAATCGATCCATTCCTTAAGCGTTGCTCGTAGCTCCGCGATCTTTTCCGGACTGGCCTTGCCACGAATTCGCATAATGATCGCCTGTTCATCGTCACTGGCATTTGCCAGGACGTTCAGTATTTCCGCCTCGCTAATCCGAAGCGTCTCGCGCACCGCATCCGCACCGTTTTGCCCGGCTTCGTCGGAAAACAGTGAATGGTCTGCCTCGAATCGCTGCGCGACGGCCCGAAAAGTTCGCTCGATCGTGCCGCGCTTCTGCTTCTCCTCGACGACCTCGAGCAAGCCCGAATCGTGCAGTGCGTCCACGTGTCGATATAGCTTCGTGACACTTTCACTGAGTTCAGCTGCCACTTGTTTGGTTGTCTTGGCTGATTCCGCGAATGCCTGCAGAAGCTGCAGTTTCAGCGGGTCGGCCAGCAGGCGAATTTGCTCCAGGTCGTTGATTTTATAGGTGTCTTTCACAATCGTTGCACATCTCTTGAATGCAGGGTTGATTATTCACGAAAAGGTGAATAATATTATTCACACATTAGTGAATATTCAGGATAGCGAAACCAATGCAGCTTGTCGACCATGTTTTGATACTACTGCTGTTCGTCGTGCAGCCCGTCTATGGCGCCTTCGAGTCTCGACGTATCTATGCGCGAGTGAAAGCAGGTCAGCCTCTCGATCGCATTCGCTTCTATCGACAAACGGCATTGTTGGAGTGGGCATTCCTTGTGGGACTGGTCGTTGCCTGGTTCGTCTTCGGTCGGCCGATTGTGGATCTTGGTTTTGCGGCACCCGGAGGGCCGGGATTCTGGGGCGGTGCCGTTCTACTCGTCTTGCTAACCGGGTATCTTCTCTATTCTTGGCGCGGTGCGAAACGGGCGAGCGAAGCGGATAGAATCAACCAGTCGGAATGCATCGGCAAAATAAGGCATTTCCTTCCGCACACACTCCGCGAGCTCCAAAATTTTGTCGGCGTATCAATAACGGCCGGTATCGTTGAAGAGATCGTCTACAGGGGCTTCGTTCTCTGGTACCTCGCGCAGGTCATGCCGCTTTGGGTTGCCGTTGGTGTGTCGTCCATCGCGTTCGGGCTCGCACATAGTTACCAGGGTGCGAATGGCGCCCTGCGGTGCGGCTTGCTCGGACTTGCCTTCGGTATCTTTTACGTTATTACTGGATCGATCTGGCTGCCGATCGTCGCGCATGTGCTTCTCGACGTGATACAGGGTGCGGCCATCTACGAAATCCTGCGCAAGCACGATGACAACCTGGAACCGCAGCCGGCGTAGCAACCAATCCGGCGCAACTCACGGAGTTATAGGCGCGAATTCACGCTGCTGGATATCGCCCGCGGCAACTTCGACAAAAGACGACTCCGGAACCGGCTTCCAGGCCCCTGGCAAATCATGAAACGGTTCGGAGACGATCGTTCGCGAGTAATCCGAGTAATGGTTAAGTCTGGCTAGTTGTTCAGCCGAAACCAGGTGCCTGAGGGCGGCGACGCTTTCCGAAACATACAGGCTCCTGGAGTCGTGTTCCGATGAATACCGAAACGCATACAGGCGTTCGCCATCCGTGATGCCGAGAGTCATCTGCATCGGAAACTCGATGCCGTGTTGTCGTCCCAGGTTTTCTATGAACCCGACCATTTTCGCCACGCCGCTGTATACATCGTCGTCCATACCGAAATGCAGGGCCAGCAGGAACATGATCTCGGAGTCCGTGGTTCCGTTAAGCTCGGCATAGAGGTCCTCACCGATCGCCAACGCTAGTTCGCGCCGGATGCCCCGGAAATTGCGAATCAGCCCGTTATGCACGAAGAGCCATCGGCCGTAGCGAAACGGGTGACAGTTCGTACGCTGAATCGAAGTCGAAGTAGCAGCCCTGACATGCGCCATGAACATTTGCGACCTCGTATGCCGGCATAGATCCATCAGGTTCGGATCATTCCATGCGGGCTGAATGTGTTTGTAGATCCCGGGCTGTTCGCAATGGTCATACCAGCCGATGCCGAAGCCGTCCCCGTTGGTGGTTTCCACACTGGACCGCGCCGAGAGGCTCTGGTCCACCAGCGAATGCTCGGTGTCAAAGATCAGGTCGCTAAGGGTGATCGCGTTACCTGAGTAGGCCAGCCAGCGGCACATAGTCATTCCCCTGTCTTCGATGCCTCCTATTGTAATGGACTGTAGCTTTTCGTAATCGCGGCTTTTTCGTATTGACGGCATCCTCGTATTGACCGGCTTCTGGTTGTGTAATTAGATGACGCGGAAATACTTAGGAGGAAGCTTTCATGTCGAACCTGGTTCCGCCACATGGTACGGACTCGTTGAAGCCACTCTTGATGCCGGAGGCCGAAAGAAAGGCAGAGGCACAACGCGCCGGGCACCTGAAACGGGTCCCGTTGTCCAGCCGCGAGGTCTCCGACCTGTTCATGCTCGGCATGGGCGCCTACACGCCGCTCGACGGATTCATGGGGCAGGCGGACTGGCGCAGTTGCTGCGAGGAAATGAGGCTCGCCGACTGGGTCTTCTGGCCAATCCCGATTACGCTTTCCTGTACGCAGGAACTCGGCGACAGTATCGGTGCCGGTGAGGACGTGGCACTGGTTGACGGTGAGACAGATGAGTTGCTCGGTATCCTCACGGTCAAGGAGAAGTACGCCATCGACCGTGAGTTCGAATGTTCGCAGGTATTTCGTACGACCGACTCTGCGCATCCCGGCGTCGAAAAAGTGATGAGCCAGGGCCCGGTCAACCTGGGCGGGCCTGTGCGTACACTATCGGAGGGCCATTTCCCGGAAACCTATGCGGGCCTTTATCACCGCCCAGCGGATACGCGGGCGCTATTCCAGGAAAAAGGCTGGTCAAAGGTCGCAGCCTTTCAGACGCGCAACCCGATGCATCGCAGCCACGAGTACCTGGCGAAGATCGCCATCGAGATTTGTGATGGCCTGCTGATCCACCAGGTGCTTGGCGCATTGAAGCCAGGTGACATCCCGGCCGAGGTACGCGTCAAGGCGATCGACGCACTGGTGAACCACTACTTCGTGGATGGCACGGTCCTGCAGGCGGGCTATCCGATCGAGATGCGCTACGCCGGTCCGCGCGAGGCGCTGCTGCACGCGGTATTCCGCCAGAATTTCGGCTGCTCGCACCTGGTCGTCGGACGCGACCATGCCGGCGTCGGTGATTATTATGGCCCGTTCGACGCGCACCACGTCTTCGACACGCTGCCAGCGGGCAGCCTGCAGACAGAGCCGCTGAAAATCGATATCACGTTCTTTTGTTACAAGTGCAATGGTATGGCGACCGGCAAGACCTGCCCGCACGAGGCCGGTGACCGGTTGGCGATATCCGGTACGCGGCTGCGCGAGATGTTTGCAAACGGTGAGCCGATTCCACCCGAATTCAGCCGCGGTGAGGTGGTCGACGTGCTGCGGGAGTACTATGGCTAGAGCGGTCGTCAGTAGTATCTCTAATTGACAGGACCACCCGGAACAAAGTACAAATTAGAAAAATCGAATATTCTGATAAGTGGGCCGAGACCTTCACTGGGGAGAATTGATGTTCACGAGTAACCCCTTCGCCGAACTGTCGGCGTCGATTTCACCCGTTGTCATGCAAACATTTCTTGTCGTCATGATAATCCTGGTCGCGGTCGGCACGATTTACGACGTCCTGCATAAGAAGAGTGCCAGGTACTTTCGCGAAAACATGCGAAAGGCCAAGAGCAGGGCAACACAGAAAGTCAGCGGCGGAGAGATGGTCTCGATGGCGATCAAGACCGCCGTTGTGGACGTCGCCGCCTCCGGCGAGTTCTGCAATCAGAAACGCCGCATCGCGCACCTCCTCGGGATGTACGGTTTCGTTCTATTCGCCGTTGCAACCGCAGTCATGGTGTTCTGTTATTCGACAGGCGATGTCGCGACGCCGGCGATCTGGCCGCAACTCTGGTGGCTGGGTGCCGCTATGGTCTGCGTCGGTGGCTACTGGTTCTGGTTCTTCATTCGCGCCGATGTCGCTGCCGAAGGCGGCTCACCGTTTCGCATCATGCGTGCAGACCTGTTCATCCTTTCCTTGCTCGGCAGCGCGACGTTCGCATTGGTCTGGGGCTATCTGCAGGCTAAGGGCCACGACTGGACGATGATCGCCTTCTGGCTTCACGTCATCTTCACGACGGTGCTGTTCGGGTCAGTTCCATGGTCCAAGTTCGCGCACATGTTTTTCAAGCCCGCGGCCGCGTTCGAGAAACGGATGTCGGCGGCGAACGGTTCAAGGAGTAACTTGCCCGCCCCTGCCGATAAGCCCGAAACGTTCGGCAGCGTTGGCCACCAGCCCAAACATTACTAGACAGCCCATTATTGGTCTTCGATACGAGAGGAACCGAGAATCATGCCCACTTTTGTTTATATGACTCGTTGCGACGGCTGCGGACACTGCGTCGATATCTGCCCGTCCGACATCATGCACATCGACAAAACCTATCGGCGTGCCTACAACATCGAGCCCAATATGTGCTGGGAGTGCTACTCCTGCGTGAAGGCCTGTCCGCAAAACGCGATCGACGCACGCGGTTATGCTGACTTCGCTCCACTGGGCCACAGTGTCCGGGTGCTGCGCGAAGAGGAGAAGGGCACGATCTCCTGGAAGCTCAAGTTCCGGGACGGCAGAGAAAAGAATTTCGAGTCCCCGATTCGCACCACGCCCTGGGGATCGATTAAATCACCGTCTGATTACGGTGCACCGGGCGCGGAAGACTTCAAGAACCAGGAACTCGCGCACGAACCGGAATCGCTAAACATCGATGAGTTGCCCGCGTTGACCCCGGACAAACTCAAGCAGGGAGTCGTCTGATGGGCCTGTTCTCACGTAGAAAAACAATATTCGTAGATTCCGACATTCTGGTTATCGGCGGCGGCATGGCCGGCTGCGGGGCAGCGTACGAATCCCGCTACTGGGGACGCGACAAGAAGATCGTAGTGGTCGAGAAAGCAAACATCGAGCGCAGTGGCGCCGTCGCGCAGGGCTTGTATGCAATTAATTGCTACATGGGCATGCAGTGGGATGAGAACCAGCCCGAAGATCATGTTCGCTATGCCCGCAATGACCTCATGGGTCTCGTGCGCGAAGACCTGGGTTATGACATCGCGCGGCATGTTGACGCCACGGTGCACAAGTTCGAGGAGTGGGGTCTGCCGATGATGAAGGATCCGGAGACCGGGCGTTATCTCCGCGAAGGTAAGTGGCAGATCATGATTCATGGCGAGAGCTACAAGCCGATCGTCGCTGAAGCTGCCCGCAAGGCAGCCACCGAGGTGTACAACCGGATCATGGTGACCCACCTCCTGATGGACAAGAAGAAGGAGGGCCGCGTCGCCGGGGCCGTTGGTTTCAACGTCCGTACCGGGGATTTCTACGTCTTCCGTGCCAAGGCCGTCATTGTCGCGGCCGGTGGTGCCTCGCACATCTTCAAACCGCGCGCGGTCGGCGAAGGCATGGGCCGGACGTGGTACGCGCCGTGGAGTAGCGCGAGCGCCTATGCGTTACCGATTCTCGCTGGCGCCAAGATGACGCAAATGGAGAACCGAATCGTTCTCACCCGCTTCAAGGATGGCTACGGTCCTGTGGGTGCCTACTTCCTGCACCTGAAAACGTACACCGAAAACGCTTACGGCAACGAATACGAATCCACCTGGTACGAGAACACCAAGGAGCTGGTCGGCGATTACATTGATAGGCACCCGGTGCCGACCTGCCTGCGCAATCACGCGTTCCTCGAAGAGGTCAAGGCAGGACGCGGACCCATCCGGATGGTCACGAAAGAGGCTTTCCAGGATCCGCACAAGGAGACCGTGGGCTGGGAGAATTTCCTCGGCATGACGATCGGGCAAGCCGTCGTCTGGGCATCGCAGAATATCGATCCCAAGGAGATCAATCCCGAACTGACGACGTCCGAGCCTTACGTCATGGGCTCGCATGCAACGTGTTCCGGCGCGTGGGCCAGCGGACCGGAAGATTACGCTCCCGACGAGTACCAGTGGGGCTACAACCGCATGATGACCGTCGATGGATTATTCGGCGCCGGCGACACGATCGGCGGTACCGCGCACAAGTTCTCTTCGGGCTCCTACACGGAAGGCCGAATTGCCGCGAAGGCTGCGGTCAATTACATCAATGACCTGGGCAAGGACCAGCCCGAGGTCAGTGAGGACGAGTACGAAAATCTGAAGAAAGTGGTTTTCCAGCCCATGGAGAACTACGAGGTCGGCCGCAATGAAATCGTCGCGGGCACCGTGTCGCCGAGCTACCTGTTGCCGATCCATGGTCTTCAGCGTCTCGAAAAAATCATGGACGAATACGTCGGCGGTATCAGTTCGCACTACATTACCAACGAACCGTTGCTCACTCGCGGGCTGGAGCACCTGGAGATGCTCAGGGAAGACCTCGATAGTATCGGGGCTGAGGATCTTCACCAGCTGCAGCGCGCATGGGAGCTTCAGCACCGGGTCCTGGCATCAGAATGCGTGACGCAGCACACGTTGTTCCGCAAGGAAACTCGGTGGCCGGGATATTACTATCGCGGCGATCACATGAAGCTGGACGATACCGATTGGCATTGCTTCACCTTGTCCCAGTACGACCGGCAGTCCGGAAACTGGGAGATGGAGAAAGCGCCCGTCTATCACATCGTCGATTAAGAGCGGCTATTGCTAATAGCCCAGATCAGCGACACTCACATTCTGGCGCGCGCATCGGATCATCCCGCGGTGCAACAGCGGGCCGAGTGCCTGCGTCGCTGTGTCGCACACATTAATCAGCAACGGCCCGATGCCGTAATCTTCACTGGCGACACGGTGCAGCACGGCCAGCCGGAAGAGTACGCGCTACTGCGCGAGTTGCTGGCGCCGTTGGAGTCGCCGCTCTACCTGGTTCCCGGCAATCGCGATGACAAGAAAGAGCTGCGCACTGCGTTCAGCGATCACCTCCACCTGCCCCGGAGCGGCGACTTCCTGCATTACGTGGTCGAGGACCATGGTGTGCGCCTGGTTGCGATCGACTCGACGTCGCCGGGCGAGCGCAAGGGTGTATTTTGTTCGTCGCGCCAGGAGTGGCTCGACGCGGTCCTGAGTTCGCAGCCGGATCGGCCGACCCTGTTGTTCATCCATCATCCGCCATTCGACGTCGACGACCACTACATAGGCGGCTACCGCCGGCCCGAGGAAGCCACGGCACTTGCCGATATCGTGAACCGTCACCCGCAGGTCGAAGGGCTGCTCTGCGGCCATGTCCACTGGCCGGTCAGGCGCGACTGGGCCGGCACGATGGCAAGCATCATGCCGAGCGTGGCCGTCGATCTTCGCAAGGGCATCGATGAGACCAAGGCCCGCGAGCGACCCGTCTTTATGTTGCATCGTCTGTCGGAGGAGACCGACATCGTCAGCCTGGCACGGATGGTCAGCGCCGAAAAGGACCTTCAGGCCCGATAACGAAGCAGGCGTTGCGCCGCATTTTCGACAGTGTCGCCGAAGCTCACGACGCCATCTTCATGCCCGGCCATCTGGGCGACACCCTCCCTTGCGAATTCTGTTTCCCGGTAGAGACGGACGAGCTCTCTCGCCATCTCCGGGGTGCCATAGGCCACGCTGTATCCGGTTGAAGGTACGCGGAACATCAGCCTGTGCCATAGCCCGTTGTCGTGAACGTGGACGACGGCGCGGATGACCGGGTCCAGCGCATAGATCGCAGCGTGGGTCAGCGCCTCGGAAGATGCCTGAACCGGGCCCTCGCAGCTGACGTGGTTCGAGTCTATATCGCAAGCGGTGACGCGGGAGTAATGTGTCTCGTCGGTACGCGCGATATGGCCGGTCTGTGTGCCGCTGACGATAAACCGGTCCGAATCGCCCTCGCGTATGCTGACATTGCCATACCCGACGCCGTGCCTTTTGTAGTAGCCGATGAGTCTCTCGTCATATAGCCGGTTTCGCCATGCGTTCAATTCGGCAACGACTTCGGTCGGCAAGGCCGGGCCCTGCCGCCAGTCGCATTGGTACTTTGTATAGCCCTCATCGATCATGCCGTGCCGTCCGCACGTTCAGGGAACAGCGCGGTAAGGCCTTCCTCGCTGGTCTCGCAGATGCCGCGTTCCGTGATTAGCCCGGTTACGAGTCGGGCCGGCGTAACATCGAAGGCATAGTTTTTCGCCCGAGACGCTTTCGCGATCGTTCGCACCTCCCGGACCTCATCGCTATCGAGCCCCGTTATGTACGTCACTTCATCCGCACTCCGTTCCTCGATCGGGATGTCGTGCAAGCCGTCGGTAATTGACCAGTCGATCGTTGTGGACGGCAGTGCCACATAGAACGGTACATCATTGTCATGGGCGGCCAGCGCTTTCAAATAGGTGCCGATCTTGTTCGCAACGTCGCCGGCGCGCGTAGTGCGATCTGTGCCGGTGATGCAGATATCCACCATGCCGTGCTGCATCAGATGACCACCGGCGTTGTCCACGATGACAGTATGATCGATACCACTTTGTGCGAGTTCCCAGGCCGTAAGCTGAGAGCCCTGGTTACGTGGCCGTGTCTCGTCCACCCAGACATGTATTGGAATACCCTGTTCGTGGGCCAGGTACATCGGTGCCGTGGCCGTGCCCCAGTTGACCGTCGCCAGAGCACCTGCGTTGCAATGGGTGAGGATATTCACGGCCGCACCCTGCTTTCGCTCTGCAATTTCGGCGAGAAGGCTGACGCCGTGCTCCCCGATGCGGCGGGAAATCTCGACGTCCTCCTCGCAGATGGTCTCAGCCTCTGCGCGCAGGCGTGCGACCATGTCGTCGGCGTCGGCGTCGGTCACGTCGGGCAGCAGTGCCAGCATGCGCGCTATTCCCCAGCGCAGGTTCACGGCCGTCGGTCGGGTTTCGGCCAGAATTTCGGCAGCAGACCGGACGAATCCCAGTTGCTGGTCCAGATCACCGTTCGCCGTGCGAGCTTCCAGCGCCGCGAGGTACAGACTCCAGGCGGCCGTGGCGCCGATGAGTGGCGCGCCCCGGACCAGCATCTCGCTAATGGCGAATGCGCCGTCGGTGTGACTCCTGAGATCGTATACCTCGTACCGATGCGGAAGACGCCGCTGGTCGATGATTTGCACCGTTGCGGGGTCATCGGGATGCAGCCAGATGGTCCGGAAATCTTCGCCAGGCTTGTTATTCATGGGGTCGCAGGTACAGGAAAACGTTTCGGAATTCTATCGCGTTGTCTCGGAGGATACTGATGTCATCGGCCACGAGACCGTGGGACGATCCGGTAGACCAAACAATGATAAAGGAGAGTTCATCGTGGGGTTTGCACTGTCATTCATGGATCTGACGAGCTCCGCTTTCGATGCCGGTGGAGCAATTCCTGTACGTCACACCGGTGAAGGCGAAGACGTCTCACCGGCCATATCGTGGTCCGGCGCGCCCGACGCCACTCGTTCTTTTGCTCTGATCTGCCACGATCCGGATGCACCGCTGGTATCGCCGGGGAACTATGGTTTTGTGCACTGGGTGTTGTACGGGATCCCGGGAGACGTGACCGAATTGCCCGAAGGCGTCGAGGACTACGTTCAGGGAGTCAGCAACTTCGGCAACGCTGGTTATGGTGGACCGATGCCGCCGGAAGGACACGGCACCCATCACTACTTCTTCTGGTTGCTCGCACTCGATTCGGAGCCTGATCTCGAGCCCGGTCTCTCGATGTGGGAGTTACTTGAGAAGATCGAACCCAGCGTGATCGCGATGAATCGCCTGGTAGGAACTTACTCTCGGGCATAACTTGATCGGATTGCAATGCTGGCGATGACGGACTCGTCTGATTCTTCAGGCGCCTGGAAGTCCTTGTCTTCGAACGTCACGTCGAATTCGATCCGTTGCAATTTGAGCACGGCGGTATTCACGTTACCCGCGTACTTGTTTTCGCGGTGATGCACCAGTACGCCCTCGATCATCGAAAAGTCCGAATACTCGGTGACGAAATTCATCTCGGCGCCACTGACACTCAGAGTGCCCATGACCTTTTCGATGCGCCAGTTTTCGGGATTAACGAAATAGTTGGTCTTCAAGCTGCCCTCGGTGAGCATCAGGCGCAATTCGTCATCGTGTTCGTCGACCTGAAGGGAGTCGATCCTCTCACGTAGCGCCAGCGGTGAGTACAGGCGCATCAACTGCAATCGCATGGCGTCTCGCTGCATGTCGTTTGCAGGCTCCGGGGGACGATTGCCGAAAATGACGAGACCCGCATCACCGTTTAGTAACCGGGTTTCCTGTTTGTCCGTGTAAGTCAGCTCCACCTTGAGCCGATCGGGCATTTGAATGCTGCGCTTGTCTATTCCTTGCCGGTTGCCACGTAAGGCAAGAAGGCTCCACTCCTGGACGACGGCATCGAGCCTGCGGAGGTTCTTCTCACCGCCGTAGGCGACAATGATCCGTTCAAGTACGTCCTCGAGCTTTCCGGTTTCGGAGTTGGCCGGAAAAGAAATCAAGAGACCGAGCAGAAATATGAGTGAGCGAAACTGCATAACATCTAATCCTTGGGAGGGATATTGCTCATAGCGCGTTCGGCGAGCGCAGTGATTGTCAGGGAGGGGTTGACGCCCGGGTTGGCGCTGACGGCAGAGCCGTCGATAACGAAAAGACCGTCGTAACCGAATACCTGGTGACGATGGTCGATTACGCCTTCGTCCGGGCTTGCGCCCATACACGCGCCGCCGAGAATGTGTGCGGTCGATGGCGATCCCAATATCGTCTCGGCAAACAGGGAAGCGGTCACGCCATTCACCTTTTGCGCGAAGCGATTGGCCAGTTCGGTTGCGTCTTCCATGAATGCCTGCGGCGCATTCGCCGGATCGTCGACACGCGACACGAGACTCCGGCGATAACCGGTCATGAAACTGCGGCCGAGTTTGAGTCGCATCGTGCCTTCGAGTGCACGCATGTAAAGCAGGACCTGCGCCTTCTCGGTATACCGCTTCCGATTCATCGTGTAGACCTTCGCCCACAGACGAGGGCTCGAGAACAGCAATCCGAACGAACGGGCCATGCGACTGATTGCCCAGCGCCCTGGCGCGTGCGGGCCCATCAGAAATCGGAAGAAATCGGAGCCGCTGCCGTAACGTACGGGTTCGATGTGACTGTGCTCGTCGGTGTGCAGGATCGACGTAATTGCGACACCTTCCCCGAAGTTCTCTTCATGGTCCGGAGCAATTACGCCGATCAGCGCCTCGGAGTTTGTTCGGACCCGTTGCCCCAACCTTGACGACAGGAGTGGCAGCCCGTCGTCGCGCTCCTTCATCGCGAGCAGCAATGGGACGGTGCCCATGACGCCGCCGGCGAGAATGACACCAGGCGCCTCCAGGGCCTCCGTTGGTCCCTTGCCGAAAGTAGGGCGAATCTCGACCTGGTATCCGCCGTTGTCGCCCGGCCGGAGGGCAGTGACCTCCGTTTCGGCCATTACCTCGGCGCCGCGCTGTTCCGCCAGGTACAGGTAGTTGTGATCCAGCGTGTTCTTCGCACCGACGTTGCAACCCGTCATGCAGGCCCCGCAGAACGTGCACCCGGTTCGATCGGGTCCCTCGCCATCGAAGAAAGGATCAGGTCTGTTCTTTCCAGCCTTACCGAAATACACCGCGACCTCGGTCGGGTGATGGTGATGCTCTCGACCGTCCTCTGTCGCGATCTCGCGGATCACACGGTCGCCTGGCGTTTCGCGGGGATTGGTCGTCGCACCCAGCATTTGTTTGGCGGTCGCGTAATGTGGCGCCAGCTCGTGCTTCCAATCGGCGAGGTTCGACCAGGATGGCGCGTCGAAAAACGAGTCTTTCGGTGTCGGCAATGTGCCGGCGTAGGCAAGGGAACCACCGCCAACACCAACACCGTGCAATACGGTGACATGTCGAAGGAATGACATTTCGAAGATGCCACGCAGGCCCAGCGAGGGGTTCCACATCCAGTTCTTAAGGTCACGATTGCTTTCGGCAAACTCGCCGGGTGCAAATCGACGGCCTTTCTCGATGACGAGAACCCGGTAGCCTTTCTCGGTTAATCGAAGGGCCGAGACGCTGCCGCCAAAGCCCGAACCAATGATGATGAAATCAAACGACATGCAACGCGGTCTGCCGAAACCTTTTTGCTCTTGTGTGAGTAGCGTCGCAGGAAATCGGGTCCGCCGTCAATGACAGGAAACTACGGGTTACGCCCCGCTTCGAAGCGCTGGATCATTACGCCGATGAGGTCTTCCACGGCCGCACGGCTGCCCGAGTTCGAGGCGGCGAAAACTGCGGCGTTGCGGTCTGCGGCGATGACGGTATGGGCGAACCAGCGGCCATTGCTGCCGTTGTGCCAAAAGCTGGGGGTACCGGCCCAGCCATTGGTATTGGTTACCCAGCCACCGGCATAGTCTGTTCCCGGTTGTGGCGTGTGCAAGCGTGCAAATGTTGCTGCCAGCAGCACACCATCTCCGCCGCGCTCACCCGCGAGGTGCGCCGCCATGTAGGCAGAAAAGTCCTGCAGCGTGGTGTGAATGGTTCCTGCCGGACCAATCGCGAGCGCGCTTTCGGCTTCGTCATCGCCCGGGTCGATAGCCTGCCAAGAACCGCTGCGGTTAACGTGACCCCAGGGCTGGGTTCGCAGACCGGCCGTTCCCGGTGGGCCAAAACCGCTGTTGGACATTCCGAGTGGAGCGAACAGCTCCCTGCCAATGACGTCTTCCCACTGCTCGCCCGTGACCTTTTCGATGACCGCGCCGAGCACGATGTAATTGGCGTTGCTGTACTGGTGCACACCCGGTGCTGTTTCCGGTGCCAGGCGCAACATGTCCGCAGACCAGTTCAGGCGCCTTTCGGTCATCGATAGCGGCGAGTCGTCATTGTAGTCACCGGCACGCGCAGCGGCGGAGCGCAGGATGTCAACGGGCAAACCACCCGTGTGCGCCATCAACTGCTCGATGCGAACGTCATGGTATTCACCGCGCATGTCCGGAATATCAGCCAGTAACACGTCGGCTAGTGTCGTCTCCCAGTCGAGCATGCCTCGCTCGATATAGATCGCAGCAAGTGTGCTCGTCATCGACTTGCTGATCGAACCGATGTGCCACTGATCATCGGTTGTGACCGGCTCCTGACCATTTATCAGGCGCGTGCCGGAAACGCCGATTTCGACGATCGTGCCCCCTTCGATCAGCACGGCTGCGACAGCAGGAACGTTGTGCCCCGTACGGACCTGATCCAGTACGGATTGAAGCGTGCCGTCGTTGGGGTTGCCGGCATCGGCAACGACGCTGCCGCCATCACCGCCGCAGGACGCGAGCAGCAGTGAAATCGCCAGCAAGGTTGGCAGGCCACGAAAAGTCATGGGGTTTCTGACAGATTCTTCGGGATTAGTTCGGGAACGAGCCTCAATCGAACGGCATAGCCTCGTAAGCACGCCCCGACATCAGTCCTGCTGTGTTGTCGTCGGTATTGCGGAAATTCACGAAGTATGACTCACTGACCGTGTACGGCAACACAAAATCAGAACTCTGCCAGGGCACGGAACCGCCACACGCCACTGGCTGGGGACCGGCCGCGCCACCGGAGCCGCCTCCGCCGCAAGCCGCAAGCGCCAGGGCTGCGATTAGAACGAGTACTTTCAGGTCCTTTCTCCGGGGTCGCTTACTAAGTATATATACCTACTGGGAAATGGGTTCCGTCACGGAACCATAGTGGCTCTTCGCCCGTGTAACTCAAGTGAGCGTCGCCGAGATTCAGTTTCGGCGGATACAAAATCCCTACCGGCCGGCAAGGCCGGCAAAAGGAAGAGCGACATGGAAATGATTAAACGAATCTCGCCGGCACTTGCCGTGCTGGCGATGCTGCTTGGTGCCCAGAACGCGTGGGCATTTGGGAGCTGCCTGACTATCTTTAACAGCACTTACCCGGATTCTCAGACCGGAGTTCTTGGTGGCTGCCAAACCTGTCACCAGACGTCGGGTCTCCCTGCTTTCAATGTGTATGGCGAGCATCTGAGCAACGCTGGCCCAGATGGCGCCACTCCCAGCTGCAGCGACGCTGAATTCCCGGCGGCGCTGCTTGCGGTAGAGGGCCTCGACTCGGATGACGAAGGGCACTCGAATCTCGTCGAGATCGATGCCCACACACAACCGGGCTGGTGTGAAGGTGACTCGAGCACGGGTTGGTGCAATTCTGCGGGGACCGCGCCCGCCGGGACGCTGGACCCCGCGAACAATCCACCGCTAGCTGACGCCGGTGGTCTGTATTCCGGCGAGGCCGGAACAACCCTGATTCAGTTTGACGGCTCCGGCTCAAGCGATCCCGACGGCGATACGATTTCGTTCGCATGGAATTTCGGTGATGGCAATAGCGCCACGGTAATGATGCCGACGCACACTTATGCGTCTGCTGGGAATTTCCAGGTGTCGTTGATCGTCAACGACGGCCAGGCTGACAGCGATCCGGCGATCACTTCAGCGGCGATCACGGCTCCGCCTGTGAATCTCGCCCCGGTTGCTGATCCGGGTGGTCCGTATGTCGGTGCACCGGGACAGATGATCACATTCGATGGTTCCGGCTCCGCCGATCCCAATGGCGATACGCTGACCTACAGTTGGGACTTTGGTGATGGCTCAACCGGAAGCGGTGTCTCGCCGACCCATAGCTACGCGGCTGCTGGAACGTACACCGTGTCGCTGGTCGTGAACGACACACTGCTCGATAGTGCGATAGCGACAACAGCAGCAGAGATCGCAATTCCACTGGCCAATCGGGCGCCGACCGCCGATGCGGGCGGGCCCTACACCGGGGATACTGGCGCAGCGATTACATTCGACGGCACGGCATCCAGTGACCCTGACGGCGATGCGCTGAACTACGCCTGGGATTTCGGTGATGGCATGACAGGGACCGGCGCCGCGCCGACGCACAGCTACACCGCAGCCGGTACGTACACGGTGAGTCTCGTCGTCAATGACGGTGAATTCGACAGCGCCCCTGCGACGAGCAGCTCGGAAGTCAGTGACCCCGCGGACAAGAGTGACGGGCAGGCGCTGTACAACGCGAATTGTCTCGCCTGTCATGGCGATCCATGGGCCGGACCGGCTGTCGACGACACATTGCCAGGCTTGCGCCGCGTCGCGGGTGCCCGCAGCTGCAACATCGAAGGGTCGATCTTCGGCACCAGCGTGTTCCCGAACGGCGTACCCGAGATGCAGTTTCTGCAAGGCTTCACGGCTCCGGACATCGATCTGCTCGCCGAGTATCTCAACTCGCAGGACACCGACGGCGAACGCCGTTACGTTACAACCTGCGCTGGTTGTCATGGAAACGATGGCTCCGGCGGCCGCACGGACGAGGATGTGCATGGCGAGTCCGCCGACGAAACCTGGGAGGCGATCTCGGACGAAAGCGAAATGCACTATCTCGCGTGCATGCCACGATCCGACATCGACGTTATCGCGGACTTCCTGCGGGGCTTCGATGACGACTTCGACGACGATGGCATCAGGGACGACGACGACGATGACGATGATAACGACGGCATCCACGATGATGATGACGACGATGATGACAACGATGGTCGCAGCGATGACGACGAGCGCGAAGACGGAACCGATCCGCGCGATGAGGACACCGATGACGACGGACTGGATGACGGCGACGAGCACGAGCACGGTACCGATCCGAAGGATCCCGACACCGATGACGATGGTAAGAGTGACGGTGAAGAGGTCAACGTACTCGGCACCAATCCGCTCGTTGCAGATGCTGCAGCGGTTGACAGCGGCTCGGGCGGCGGTTCGCCCAGCCTGCCATTGCTCGTACTGCTGGCCCTGACTGCGATCCGCAAGCGCGCGAGGCAATATAACTGATGGCGAAAGGCCGGGCTGCCAGGCGGTCCGGCCCGCTTCCACACTCCGCATATTTCGATTGAGGTGCCGCGAGCCTTGCTGTTACCTTACCGGCTGCCACGAATACCAGGGGCGGGCGGCAGCGCGTTGAAAATCAGAAGGGAACATACACTCGGCATTGATGAGGCTAAACGTCGCGTCGACCAGGTAGCCGAGGAACTGGGTGGCAAGCTGAACCTTACTTCACAGTGGGAAGGGGACGATTTGCGAGTCCGCGGCCGGGGTGTCAAAGGCCGTATCGTTGTAGCGGTCGACAGCGTCGAGGTGCACGTAACGGTCGGCTTGCCGATGCTAATGCTGCGCGAGCCGATACGCGTGGCGATCGAGGAGTCGATCGACCACTACATCAACTGATTCACTACGGAGCGGCCTCAACCTGTGGCGTGCTGTCCTGCGGTGGCTCGGTCGTCGTTTCCAGCGGTTTTTTCCTGGCTGCTGTCTTCTTTTTTGCGAGCTTCTTCTTCGCCTGCTTCTTCCTGGCGGGTTTCTTCTTGCCCAGTACCGCGGAGCGGAGATCTTCGTACGACCTTTCTATGCAGTCGGCATAGAACCGCGCATCCGGCAACTTCTCACGGCAGGCGGTGAAGCCAATCGAGATTTCGCCGTCGAATGAGAATACCGTGTGGAACAAGCCCGCCTGGTCGATCACCGGACCGGTCGCCAGGGTCCTGATCAACTTCGCACCGTTAAAATACAGCGGCGCATGGCGAACGGCGATGTTGGTCACGATCGTGTTCATAAACAGCTTTTCGGAGTACATGGACAATGCTGTGACCAACGGGTAGAAACTCCGCGCCACGGGCGCTGGCATATTCATTAGAAGCTGCGTCATCGACGTTGCATTGAAGCGCTCTATCCAGTCTTTCGTATCTTGTGTCGAATCGTGCACGGCCCGCAGGCGTTCCACGGGGTCTGCGATCTCGGTGCACAGTGCCGGGGCCATCATGCTCAGGAGATTGGCCCGACCCTCCAGGGCATCCTGTTCGGTGCCGAGATTGATCGGGCAGGCGGCGATCAACGACTCGTCAGGCAACGCGTCCTTCGCCTCGAGGTAGTAGCGCAATGCGCCGCTTACAACCGCCAGCGCAACATCGTTTACCGTGGTGTTGGGCACCGAGGCGCGGATGAGTTTGAATTCCGACAGCTTGAAAAAGCACCCGTCGATAACGCGGTTCGGAGACACTCTGCCGTCATTGAACTGGGTCATCGGCACCGGGTCCCGGTTCTTTTCGGCGAGTACGAGCCCGAGCCGCACGATGGCGGGCAGGGAGCGCAAGAACCCTATGCCGAGCTTGGTCGAGTTGACGATGGTATTGAGCGGCGTCCTGGCCAACAGGTTCCATGCGATGGACTCATCGTCGTCATGCGGGCCACTCGACGGTTGGTAACTCGATGCATCGGCCTTGTACGGTTCGAGGTCATGCATGATGCCTTGCAGGTCCTGGCCCGTCACACCGTCGATCGCCGAGTGGTGCATCTTCGTGAAGGTCGCAAAGCTGCCCGCCGGAATCCCCGGTACATTGTCCAGCCCTTCGATGACGTGCGCCATCCACAAGGGCTTCGAGTGATCCAGTTGGCGTGCCTGCAGACGCGAGATCTGCGCCATCAACTGGCCCCAGTCACCGGGCTTCGGCAGTGAGATGTGGCGGACGTGGTACTCGAGATCGAAGTCCTCGGTGTCGACCCAGTACGGATGGTCGAGCGACAATGGCACTTCGACGAGCTTCCGCTGAAGGAAATCGCAACGATCGAGGCGATCCTGGAATGTTGCGAGAATTTCCTTGAATCGAACCTTGCCACCGGGCGCCGTAGACGGGTCGTAAATCTGCAGGCTGCCGACTTCGAGCGGTGCACGGTGACTTTCCGCATAGAGGAACAGTGAATCCATTCCCGAGAGTTGTTTGAACATCAGTTTGTCCTTCCTAACTCGACCAGCTCAGTATTCGATCGAGTGAATACATCTTGAACGGTTTCCAGTCGTCTTCGGGCTGCGCCAGACGATCGGCAATAATGAAGAGCACCACGGGATTCACGCCCATGCCGAGGTGGCTGGACGTCACCCGAATGTTTTCGACGTTGGGTGAAACCAGGTCTCTCGCAATCTCCGCGGAAACGATGCCGTCGGAGTTGCTGTAAACGCAGATGCAACGAACATCGGGCAGCGGTGTCGACACTTCCCGCATGACGCTCATCAGCTCGTTAGTGATCTCTTCAGCCGACGTGCGCTTGAAGATCCGAAACACCGTGGTTGCTTCCGGGGCGTCCGCAAGCGGGCTGCCAAGTGTGATGATCTGGCGCACGAGCCCCGGTTCCTTTTTTGTGACCTCTCGAGCTATGACGCCACCCTGGCTCCAGCCAATGAGGGTCGCAGGTTCGCCGTGTTTCTCGACGATGTGTTGCAGCCGGGTCCGCATGCGTTTCTCGTAGTCGATGCGCTGGTAGCCGATACCGAGGTTTGTGCCCAGACCCCACGGATAGGCCGTGTAACCCCAGCGGTCGAGGTATCGGCGCATGGCCAGCATGGCCGTGTCATCGCTGCGATAACCGGGAAGCGTAATGACCGGGTGACCGTCGCCCCGAGGCGCGTTTCTGAGGATCAGGTGGCCGGGTAACAGGCACGCGAATTCGAACAGCGCCCGAGGCAATTCCGCGATTGCATAGCCGAGCGCAGGCGGTTTCGATCTGGCGTCGCGCCGGTCGTCTGCCGAAGGCATTCCTGAGTCCTGGCGAGAGTTTCTGACTGGAACATTTTACCCGCCGGGAATGCCGCAATGAGACAGGGAGAGTACGTATTGAACGGTGTTTTCGATTGGTTCATCGTAATTTCGCACCGCTATGCGTGGGCTTTGCGGCATGTGGAGATCGATTGTGGAGCCGTACCAGAACTATACCCGGGACATTGTTGCCGGCATGCGCGGCAGGACGACAGGCGCGTTCTTCGACTTCGACGGCACGATCATCGCGACACATTCTGTGACAGACATGTTCCTGGAGCGGTTTCGGACCGGTGAGATCACCGGCCAGGAGATCTACGATCTGGGCGACCTCATATCGCGCTACCTGCTGAAATTCGGGGACTTCGAAGATGCGATCGCGGCGGCAGTACGCAATCTCAAGGGCATGTCCGAGCTGAGGCTTGCCTCGATGGGCGAGAAAGTATCGCGGGAACATCTCACCGCACAGGTCTTTCCGGAGATCCGCGCGGTCATCAAGGCACACCAGCGCAAGGGCCACACCGTAGCGATCGTTAGTTCGGCGACGCGCTACCAGGTCGAGTCGCTGGCCGAAGAGCTGGGGATCGAGCATATCCTCTGCACCAAACTCGAGGTCTCAAATGGCAAGCTGACCGGAAGGCTCGACGGCAAGGCCTGCTACGGCGAAAACAAGCTCACTGCTGTGCGCGAATTCGCGAAGGAGCGGCGTGTCAGTCTCAAAAAGAGCTATTTCTATTCCAATGGCTCGGAGGATGTCGCCGCAATGGATGCCGTTGGCCATCCCGTGGCCGTCAATCCGGACAGCAATCTCGCCTCGATTGCCCGGGAAAGCGGCTGGCGTGAAATCCACCTCGACAGCCGCGGCATGGTCGGCGTCGGCGATGTCGTGCGAAACCTGTTCATCTACGGTAGTGTGCTGCCGTTTTTCGCGGCGGGTCTGCCGATACGTGCGCTTGGAGTGTCCGAGCGCGATGCAACCAATTTCTCGCTGAGCGCCTGGTCGAGTGTCGCGTCCGCCATTGCGCGCCTGAAGCTGATTGTCGAAGGCGAGGAACATATCTGGTCGAACCGGCCTGCGGTCTTTATTTTCAACCACCAGAGCTCTATCGATGTCCTGATCATCGCGAAGTTGCTGCGCGAGGATATCGTCGGAGTCGCGAAGAAAGAGATCAAGTATCAGTTACCCATGGGGCCTGCGTTCACCTATGCGGGCGCGGTATTCATCGATCGCGAGCACGTCGGCGATCCGGAGCACGCACTGAGGCCCGCCATCGATGCCCTGCACTCGGGAAGATCCGTCGTAATAGCGCCGGAAGGAACGCGAAGCCAGAACGGGAACCTCAAGCACTTCAAATTCGGCGCATTCCACCTGGCGCAGCAGGCCGGCGTACCGATCGTCCCGATCATCATTCACAACGCTCAGGATGCCATGCCGTACAAAAGCTTGTTCGTACGGCCTGCCCAGGTTCAGGTCACGGTACTCAAGCCTGTCCACACCGATGGCTGGGCGACCTCGGAAGTTGAATCGAAGGCTCGTGAGATACGCCGCCGCTACCTGGACATGCTCGGGCAAACCGATGAACACGAGCATGCGAGTGTCGCCTAGAGCGAGACAATGACCGCCAGGAACCGCAGTACACGGGTCGCGACAGTCGATGAGAGTGAGGTTCTTCGCGACGAACGGTTCAGAGCGGCGCTGCGAGCGCTGGCAAATGAACAGGGGCGCGATTTCAGCGATGTCGAGCGTTACGCCCGCGAGTGCCTGGGCGAACTCGCTGTACGTCCTGCCGATCGCTACCTCGGGTGGATCGCCAGGCTCGCAAGGTTCATGTACACACGCAGTTTCGACAGCGAGTTTGACGTCAACAGCGAAGCACTGGACGAGCTGAAAGAGCTCGCGAAAACGAGACCGGTGGTTTTTCTCTGGTCTCACAAGTCACATCTCGACGGCTTCGTCCTGACGCGCACACTTTATGACGCGGATTTCCGGCCGCACCCTCTGACCTTCGCCGGGTTGAACATGAATTTCCTCGGCTTCGGTGCCGTCGCAAAGCATGCCGGTGCGATATTCCTGCGGCGTACCTTCAAAAACGATGAAATCTACAAGCTCGTCCTGAGGTTCTTCATTGACTACCTGGCATCGAAGCGTGTGCCCCTGTCCTGGTCGATCGAGGGCACGCGATCGCGCACGGGCAAGTTGTTGCCGCCGAAACTCGGCCTGATCCACTGGGTCGTAGAAGCCTACAAACGAGCGTCTATTGACGATGTTGTAATTGTCCCGGTCGCCATCAGTTTCGATCAGATTCCCGAGATGGATGACTACATCGCGATGCAACACGGCGCGCCCAAACGCAGGGAGTCGCTAAGGTGGTTCATCGACTATATCGCCGGGATGAAGGCGAATTACGGCAAGGTCTATGTGCGCTTCGCCGAGCCGATTGTGCTGTCGGAGTCGGAGCCCGTTGCCGCTGCTCCCGCTGACGTCGAGAAAACCGATGCGCCAATCCAGAAACTTGCACTGGAAATCTGCAACCGCATCGAGCACGTCATACCGATCACGCTGACCGACCTCGTGACGCTCGTGCTTCTGGCAGCCAACGGCCGCGCACTGGATGCCGGGCAGATATGGCGCCAGGCACAAGATATCGTGGAACTCATAGAAGAGCGTGGATTGCCGACCGCCGGAGATTCACGCGTGCGCAGCTTTTATGAATTGCAACGCAAGCTTCAGACACTAACGGAGACCCGGCTGCTGCAATGCTATGCGGGCGGCGCGACCCCGGTGTATGTAATCAGACCCGGCCGGCTTCTCGCCGCGGCCTATTATCGCAACACTATCGTGCAGTATTTCCTGAGCAGCGCACTCGCGGAAGTCGCACTCGCTGTCGCCAGGAACGGTTCACCCTGTGGCTCGTTCGACACGGCCCTGATGGAACTTCGCGATCTCCTCAAGTTCGAGTTCCCGTTCAAACCAAAAGATGCTTTTCACAGCGATGCCCTGGAGTTTCTGAGCCGCCGGTACTCGGGGTGGCGCAGCGATGGAGGTGTATTTCCGCCGGCACCACAACCCTTGTTCGGACAAGGCATCCTGCGTTCATTTATCGAGGCCTACTGGATACTGGCACGATTGCTCGTTAGCCGCGGATGGCGTGCTGTCTCACGAGACTCCGAGCCAGCATTGATCGAGGCTTGCCTGGCCCGAGGTGAGGAGTTGCTGATGCGCAGAGAGATCAGCACCGAGGCAGCACTTTCGAAACCTCTATTCGAAACGGCTCTGCGACTCGCGCGGCACCGGCAGCTGCTGGACGGAGATTCCGAGACTCTGACTCAGTGTCGCCAGGCGTTCGCCGCGGAGCTCGATTGCGTGCTCGCGGCGATCAATTGCCTGCAAGACGCATACGACCAACACCTCGGAGATGAGAATCTGGATACGCCGTTCGAACAGCGTTCGGTGGCCTGAGGAACCAACATGCGACAACTCAGTGGATCTGACGCTTTCTTTCTATACTCGGACAAGCCGGGGCAGCATCAGCACATATCGACGATCTACCTGTACGATCCGTCGACGGCGCCGGGTGGGCAGGTCGATTTTCTGACGATACTTGAACACGTGCGCGACCGGATTGGTACGTCGAGAATTTTTCGTCAACGCCTGGTCGATGTGCCATTGAATCTCGACTACCCATACTGGATTCACGATAAGCATTTCGACCTGGAGTTTCACGTCCGTCATATCGCATTGCCGCATCCCGGTGACTGGCGACAGTTCTGCATCCTCGCATCACGCTTGCATGCACGACCCGTGGATCTGAAGCGGCCGGTCTGGGAAATGTACGTTATCGAAGACCTCGATAATGTCGCCTGGTTGCCGAAAGGCTCATTCGCGGTATTGGTAAAGGTTCACCAGGCTGCCATCGACGACGTTACCGAAGACGACTTCACGGTCGCGCTGCACGACCTGGCGGCCGTTCCGGAAACCGCGGAAACCAAGCGTCGCTGGTTCTCGGAGCAGGAGCCCGGGCCCGGGCAGTTGCTGGCAATGGCGTGGTTCAACAACGCGATCAAACTCATAGAATCCGGACAGTCGTTGCTCGACAGGTTGCCGATCGTCGGCAGCAGGCGCGTCGATCCGGACGACATACTGCATTTCGACGATGAAGATGCACCGAAGACCCGTTTCGACGACCGCATCTCGCCGCACCGGGTGCTGGCGCCGTTCACTTTTGAAATCGCGGAAATGGAGACCATTAGCAATGCGGTTCCGAACGCGTCGTTGAACGACGTGGTACTCGCGGTATGCAGTGGTGCGTTACGCCGATACCTCATTGCGAAGAACGAATTCCCGGAGAAGTCGATGTACGCGCTCGTGCCGTTGCATGTGCACGAGGAGGGCGACGAGGGCATACCGGGCCATCGAGTACAACTGACCCGCGTCCGGTTGATGACGGATGTCGACGATGCGCTCGAGCGACTTGCATCGCTGCGGGATGAAATGGCCCATTCGCAGGCGCTGCAACCGATTAGTGCGGACGAATTGATGGAGATGCAGGACGTGCTGCCATCGACTGCCATGGTGTTCGCCGCCAAAACCATCAGTGCTCGCATGGGTCCGGGCAAGCGCTACCGGGAGAATCAAAATACGGTTATATCAATTCATCCTGGCCCCACGAAGTCGCTCTACCTCTGTGGCGCGCGACTTGTGGGTTACACGGGCATGGCCGCGCTAATGGACAACCTGGGCCTGAACCACACGGCGACCACTTATGACGGGAAGCTGACGATCGCGCCTGTCTGCGATCGCCAGATGATGTCGGACCCGGCGCTGTACTACGAATGCCTGAGAGGGTCGTTCTATGAGCTGCGGGATGCCGCAAGGTTGGCCATATCGCGCTCGCGCAAACCGAGACTGAAGGCTGTCAACGGCTAGACCGGCATGTCCACACCTCAGCGGCAGTTTACTGAGGAAACTACGGATGACCTGAACATTACAGCGAGGAGTACACTGGCAGTGATTGGGGGCGATTAGCTCAGTTGGGAGAGCGTTGCACTCACATTGCAGAGGTCACTGGTTCGAGACCAGTATCGCCCACCAATTACTCTTTCAAATGCAGTAACATTGATCGATGCTCATCCTTCTCCCGGATGCGGCCTGATGCCCAAGAATAAAAATTCTAAGGAGTGATCGATGTATGCAAGTATCTCAATCCTGTTCCGTACCAGTTTGATCTGCTTGTTCTTGCCTGGTCTCGCACTGGCGCAACACGACGGTGGAACTCCTCGGGCTGAGGATTTCGAGAGCCTGTACCCCGGTAAGGCCTATTCACCATGGGCTGAGCGCTCCTTCCCAAGCCAGGTCTACTGGGGTGAGACCCATTTGCACACGGGCCTGTCACTCGATGCTGGTTTATTCGGCAACACGACAGGGCACGACACGGCGTACCGCCTGGCACGCGGCGAACAGGTTACTTCGGCTGGCGGCCAGCCGGTCAAGTTGAGCCGCCCGCTCGACTTTTTGGTCATCACCGATCATTCCGACATGATGGGAATTGCGACGGACATTCAGAGCGGGGCGCCGAACATCATGGCGGTTCCGAAAGGCAAGGAGTGGGCTGAAGGCTTTGCAAAGGGCGGTCAGGCAGCAGCCGAGGCTGCATTCGACCTGATCGGCAATTTCTCGCAGGGCACGGTTCCCGCTGAACTGCTTGAACAATACAGCCCAGGCGCGGTGATCTATGACAGCGTATGGGACAAGATTGTCGAGAGCGCCGAAAAATACAATGAGCCAGGCCGTTTCACGGCCTTTATCGGCTTCGAGTGGACCTCCGTCCCTAAAGGCTTCAACCTGCACCGCAATGTAATCCTGCGCGACGGCGGTGGCCGGGCTGGCCAGGTCGTGCCGATGACGACTCAGCCGCCGGTCGGCAGCACCGATCCTCTCGACCTGTATCAGTGGCTCGAGGACTACGAGCAGAAAACCGGCGGACGAGCGCTCGCAATCGCACACAACGGCAACCTGTCGAATGGCTGGATGTTCCCGGTCGATAAAACCTACGCCGGGGGGCGGGTCAACAAAGAGTATGTAACGCTCCGAGCCAAGTGGGAGCCTCTTTACGAGGCGACGCAGATCAAGGGCGATGGTGAAACGCACCCCACGTTGTCACCCGATGATGAATTTGCCGACTATGGAACCTGGGACGTTGGTAACCTCGATATCACAGAGCTCAAAACGCCGGACATGCTGCCTCGAGAATATGCACGCGAGGCATTGAAGCAAGGGCTCGCGCTTGAGAAGAAGTTGGGCACCAATCCCTACAAGTTCGGCATGGTCGGCGCGACCGATGCACATACGTCGTTGGCGACGGCGGGGGAAGACAACTTCTTCGGTAAGTCGACCAGTGTGGAACCCTCGGCAACGCGTGTTGCGCATCCGTTCGTCAAGTCGGCACTCGGTGCTTTCGAGGGCGACTCGCTGCTTGCTTCAGGCTACCAGGGAATCTGGGCGACCGAGAATACACGCAAGGCACTTTTCGACGCGATGGAACGAAAAGAAACGTACGCCACCACGGGTACACGCATGTTGGTACGCTTCTTTGGTGGTTGGGACTTCAATGACGATGACCTGCGTAACCGCCAGCCGGCATTCCTTGGGTACAAAAAAGGTGTGCCCATGGGAGGTGATCTAACAATGGCTCCCGCCGGAAAAGCACCGACGTTCATGGTCATCGCATTGCGCGATCCTATTGGCGCGAATCTTGATCGCATCCAGATCGTCAAAGGCTGGATGGACAATCGGGGCGACCTGCATGAGAAGGTCTACGACGTGGCCTGGTCCGACGACCGCCAACCCGGTGCCGACGGCAAGCTGCCGCCAGTGGGCAACACTGTCGACCTTGAAGCTGCATCCTGGACAAACACGATTGGCGCATCCGAACTTGCTGCGACCTGGAGCGACCCCGACTTCGACGCGGAGGAAAGTGCGTTCTATTACGTTCGCGTGTTAGAGATTCCGACACCTCGATGGGTGCTTTATGACAAGGTTCGCCTTGGCGGCCATATCCCGGAGCACGTGGAGCTGATACACCAGGAACGTGCTTATACGTCACCGATCTGGTACACGCCTTAAAGACTGAATCGATAACGAAGAAAGCCGGTTGCTTCTGGAACCAAAGCGGACATAGACAACCAGCTATCGATGCTGATCAATCAGTATCTGATTACCGTCCGGGTCAGAGAGCATGATGCTCGCGGGACCGGTTGTTGATTCGTCGGCTTCACTACTAAGGGTTATTCCCTGTTCTTTCAGCTCGCGTTGTATCTCACGTACGTCGGTGAATGAATCAAGATCGTTGCCACTTTGATCCCAGCCAGGGTTGAACGTCAGGATGTTCCCTTCAAACATGCCCTGGAAAAGGCCGATCAGGTGATCACCATTCTTGAGTATCAGCCAATTCTGCTCGACTTCACCGCCGAAGACGTCGAATCCGAGCTTCTCGTAAAAGTCTCTTGATGCCGCAAGATCTTGGACGGCAAGGCTTACCGAAAATGCTCCCAGGTTCATGATTCGCTCCAGGTTTTTTCTGAACCAGCTCGGATACTAGCACTTGAAGATTTTCAGGACGGTATCCTGCTGAAGTGATGCAACTACGCTGGCATTCACGGATCGGAGAGTTAGTCAGTCGACCCCTTTGGCCGAGGCAACTTTCCAATCAAAGTCGAGGTCTTCGCCGACATAGACAACCGAGTATTTGACCTTTGCGGTTCCCTGCGGCGGGATCCGGACATCCTTTTGATACTCGCGCACGCTATCGGGAACAGACTTGTCCCAAACGGCAATTGTCACTTCGGTAATCGTCACGTCGTCGTTCTCATTGTCAAACGTAAGGCGATACGTAGTACCCAAAATGAAAGCCGTGGCACTCAGCTTGGACAGCTCTTCAGGTGTCAGGCTCCGGCTCGTTTCCGGGATGACTTCCTCTTGCTCCGGTGCGGCCGCCTGTTGTTCCACAATGGTCGCTTCTTGCTCAGGTGCGACTGCCGGTGTTGCCACAACAGCTGCTTCCTGCCCTGATGCAGGCGCTGGTTGCTCCGCAACGACTTCCTCCGGCACCACTGCGGCTGCCGCCGTCTCCGGAAACATATTGCGACAGCTCGAGATAATTGCGTTAGCAGCTACGTCGCTCGAAACGCCTTTCAATGTCTGCGTAATACATTCATCGTAACTGGAGGGGCCGGACTCGTCAGCTTGGCCGGCGCTCGGACATAGAAGAACGAACGGGATGAGCAACGTAAGAATTGGGCGTAGCATCATTTTTCTTATTCCAGACGAGATCCACTAAGCTACTTTATCTCGCTGATCCCTCGAAATTGCAAATTTCACTGCTGCCGATACGTCGTCGCGAGGAAGCGGGCCGTGAGTTCGACCGTGGCGATAGTCCGAGGTGAGTAGTAGATATCGAAGGCGTGTTGTGCCTTCGGGAATTCGGCATAAACGACAGGGTATTCCGACTTGTCACGCAACGCGTCCGCGAAATCACGTGCTTCGGCTGCAGGCGTCAGCGTATCGGCATCACCCTGCATTATCAGCCAGGGCTGCGAAGCCCGGTCGACGTAGGTTCGTGGAGATGCCGCGTGAAAGCGCTCGGCTTCTGAATCAGGGAACGCCTTGAGCACGTGAGGACCGATGAGTTTCGTCAGGAACTCGGGATTGTGCACGCCCAGCCGATTTGTCGTGTCGAGGACGGCATAGAACATCACGGCCGCTTGCACAGACGTATCACTGCTTTCGATGCCGGGTTGCAGATCACGGCCTCCAGGTGCCAATGCAGCCATGGCCGCGATGTGTCCGCCCGCGGATCCACCCGCGATTGCGATGAAATTCGGGTCCACGTTCCATTCATCGGCATGATCGCGCAGGAAGGCGATGGCGGCCTTCGCGTCGATGAGGTGATCAGGCCAGGTCGCGCCCGGGCTGAGCCGGTAATTGGCATTCGCACAAACCCAGCCGAGTTTGGCGAGGTGATTGCACAGCGGCAGACCCTGGTTGCGTTTGTCGCCCATGACCCAGCCGCCGCCGTGCAGATAAACCAGTGCCGGTCGCCGGTCGCCGCCAGACAAGCAACGGTAGACGTCCATTTTCAATGAACGTCCCGCGGCGCGGAAGTACTCGACGTTGCGCGCCACCGCGACGCCACGGCGCAAGCGTCGCAGCGGCACCCAGAGCAGGCCCCGCGGAATGGGTTCTATCGGGTCGAGATCGAATTCGTTAGCGACTTTGCTGGCTACGCCAGCTGCGCGCAGGTTTGGTAGCCACAAAACCACCAACCAGACAGAGGAGATAAGCACCACCCCAAGCGCGAGTTTACCGGGCAGGGTCGCCAGGGCCCCTGCCCAGACGAAACCGGTGGCAACGATGAGCTGCAGCCCGATATGGTGGAAGGCGAGGTCGGTGGTCAGGAACGCGGCGAACCAGCTCGGTACCAGCGAATACGGCCCCGTGGATGGCCGAGTCGCATTGAGAGCCAGCAGCGCGCCGGCGAGAACGACGAATAGAAAGAGCCAGCCCGCCATAAGTGTTCTGCACGTTCCCCGTCGAGTGTCAAAGACCTCGCTTTACTGCCCGCCACGTTAAGGTGGGCGCGGCAAGTTCCGATCAGGCGGCCTTGTCAGTCGGTGGCTCTTTGACCACCGGTGCTTTCTTCACGGCCGTCCGGCGAACAGCTTTCTTCCGGGCAGGCGCCTTCTTTGTGACTTTCTTCCCGGCGACCTTTGCCTTGGCCCGCTCTTCCGCAGGTCTGCGTCTCAGCTCACGCTGAATTCCCGCAAGGGCTTTGTCAATTCGCAGGGCGTGTGCAAGATGATTGCGTGCGCTAACGAGATTGTCCACAACCGGCTCGAGGTCGGCACGGAAGCGCTCGGCGTCCTTTCTCGCACCTTCAAGGGCTTTCTCCAGGCTACGGAATTGCTTTTTCAGCTCGCGCTCGGCGCCTTTCTGTAGTTCGGTGCGAGTCTTCGTAGCGCGAGCATTCGCGCGATCGATCTCCGTTACCAGCCTCTTGCGTTGCTTATCCAGCTCCGTCGACGCGCGTTTTGCGGCATCAACGAATTGATCTTTGGTGCTCTCAATCTTCTCTTCAATTTCGGTGAGTTCTTTGGTCACAGCAGCATACCTCCACGAACGTATGGCTTTGCGCAGTAAACGCTATCAGGATTTCAGCGCCGATGGTGTAAGGGAAAGCCACAGCTGACACGAAATTCGCACGGCGTTTTTTTCGTCACCTTTTTCACCGAATCCGGGCCCGGAAGCGCCTGCCGGAGTGCCATCGATTTGAGGGCCAGTTCACAGATTGATGCGCCCATTTCCTAAACACTAGCGAGTGTTCGCGACTGTGCAGCGCACATGCGCAGTAACGGGTCTTACATAAGGATTATGTAATACAAAAAGGGATTTGGATCATGTCTGGACTTATTCGCACATTACTACTGGCCGTGTTCGCCGGAGGCCTTGTCGCTACTGCCGTAGCGCAGGAAATCTCTGGGGACGACATGCGCAGCCTGGACGGGCAGGTGCAGGAAATTAAGTCCGACGTCCTGAGCATAGCGTCGGAACTCAGCACGCTCGAGGAACGCCTGCTGTATCCCTCAAATACCCAGGTCGCCGTCTTCGTTGCGATTGCCCCTGAAGAGACATTTCGTCTCGACGCAGTGCAAATTGAAATCAACGGAGCGCTGGCGACTCATCATATATACAGCTTCAAGGAACTCGAGGCACTGCAGAAAGGTGGCGTGCAGCGAATCTATACGGGCAATGTGGCGACCGGGAGCCACGAGCTCAGTGTCACGATGATCGGCAAGCTCAAGAGTGGCAAGGATTTCACGCAATCCAACAGTTTCTCGTTCGCCAAGGGCGTTGAACCCAAGGCGCTCGGCATAACTCTTGCCGGTCCCGGATTAGGCACTAGCGGCATTCAGGTCGGGGATTGGTAATCCATGAGACGAGCACCGCTATCAGTGCTCGGACTCCTGCTGTGTACCAGCCTGGCATCGAGTCCAAGTCGCAGTGACGAGCTGAAGGATCTGTACTTCGGCGAGGCACTCTATTACGCGCACCAGGGCTACTACTTCGATGCCCTGGAGCGGCTCGATACCGAGGTGCGGCAACATGACGACCTCGACGAGCCCGAACTCGACACACTCTATTTTCATATCAACGATGCTGAATTTTCTCTCGGCGACTTCGAGCTGCGTTACCGTATGCACCACCGCGCTGGCCGCGCGATTAAGGCTGTGCTCGAAGGTGCCGTTGACGAGGTTGTACGCAACGATGCAGCGTACCGGCTTGCGCGGATTCACTTTCAAAAAGGCCAGATGGATGACGCGTTACGGGCCCTCGACAGGATCGACGGCAGGATTCCCGAGGGGATCCGCGACGACATTGAGTTTCTACGGGCGAGCATCTATCTCGCGCAAGGGAAACCAGGCGAATCGTTCGGGGTTTTGAAGCGGTTGCAGGGCTCCCGGAGCTTCGGCGGCTTCGCGTCCTACAATCTCGGCATCGCCTATCTGCAGGACGGTCAACGGCAACTGGCGCTGGAGCAGCTGGATCGCGCCGGACAGATCGCCACGGACGATCCGGCCGAGCTCGCAATAAGGGACAAATCCAATCTCGTTCTCGGCACGATATTGCTCGAGGATGGCGAATTTGACGGCGCCATGCCGTATCTGAACCGCGTGCGCCTGGACGGCCCGTTTTCAAACCAGGCCTTGCTCAGCGCCGGTTGGGCGAGCCTGTCCGTCGAAAACTACGAAAGGGCCGTGGTTCCGTGGAGCATTCTCGCCGATCGGGAAGTTACCGATGGAGCGACGCAAGAGGCCATGCTCGCGTTGCCGTATGCCTACGGCAAGCTGGATGTGCATGGTAGAGCCGCCATTTTCTACGGCCGCGCACTGGACGCTTTCGGTGCCGAGGTCGACAAGCTCAATCAGTCCGTCGAAAGCATCCGCGAGGGGAGCTTCCTGGAGGCGCTGATTCGCGAAGAGATTCGCAAGGACGAAGACTGGGTGATCCACCTGCGTTCCTTGCCCGAGGCGCCGGAAACCTATTACCTGATGGAGCTTCTCGCGTCCCACGATTTCCAGACGGGGCTGCAGAATTATCTCGATCTCGCGGACCTGCGCAGGAAACTCCTGAGCTGGGAGGGCGGGTTCGATGCCTTCAATGACATGGTCGGTATTCGTTCCGACCACTACGAGCCGCTACTGCCCGACATCGATACGAATTTCCGTGAGCTCGACTCACGCATGCGGCTTCGAATAGAGCAACACAAAATGCTCGTTAAACGTCGTGACGACCTGTTGACGACGCCGCGGCCGGAATTCCTCGCGACCCGGGAAGAGCAGGCCATCCTCGCCCGCATCGAACACGTTGAAGCGCTACTGGAGGCTGGCGGAATACCCGCCGAGGATCCGCTGGTCCGCCGCCTGCAACGCCTCAAGGGGCTGCTGGCATGGACGCTGGAGACCGAGTACCACGAACGCCTGACGACATTCGACCAGAATCTGCGTGGCCTGGATGCAGCGATGGCGGTCCTGCAGCAGCAGTATGACCAGTACGTCAGGGCGCGGCAGGCCGCGACTCACAGCTACATGGGATACGAAATGCCGATCAACCACCTGCGAGCACGGGTCAATGAATCAGTGCAGAAGATCGATCTGCTTATGGCTCGCCAGGGCCGCCAGCTCGAGATCGTGGCGATCAACGAACTTATTGCGCGCCGCGGGCGCCTCGAGAATTACCGCGACAAGGCGCGTTTTGCGCTGGCGGACAGCTATGACCGGGCCACTCAGGCCCAGGCCATGAGGGACGAGCCTTGAACCACGCTCGCATCTTCATTGGCTTGTTGGGCGCCGCCGGGCTCGCCGCCTGCGCGACGACGACCCAGCAAGGCACGCTGGCCGAGCTCAGCTCGGTGCCGGCGGACGTTGATGAAGTACAACTCGAGGACGGGCTCGAACGCGCGGCGCAGAGTTATCGCCGCTATCTCGAGGAAACGTCGGAGAGCGCCCGAACCCCGGAAGCCATGCGTCGCCTCGCCGATTTGCAGATCGAGCAGGAGTACGGCGTCATCGGAGGTGGCGGAGTCGCAAATGGCACTGGTGGCAGCCGGATTGTCGAGATGGCGGCACCCGATAGCGCAGCGCCCGTGAAGCAGGCTGCCACGGTGGCGCCCGCGACCGGCCCGGCAGAGCCCTCGGAGTCCGAGCTCGAGTTCGAGGAACGTGCGTCGCAGCGCCAGGACTTGCTGTCCGGTGGCGCGAGTCTCGACGAGGTTTTGCCGATAGGTGACGAGCCCGTACCTGCAGGGCCGCGCGAGGCGATCGAGACCTACAAACAGATCCTTGAGACTTATCCAAACTACGAGCGTAATGACCAGGTGCTCTACCAGATGTCGAGGGCCTACGACGAGATCGGTGAGCCCGACGAGGCAATGACAGTAATGGACCAGCTCGTCGCCAGGTACCCGTACTCGAAATACCTGGACGAAGTGTATTTTCGTCGCGGCGAGTACTTTTTCGTCAGGAAGAAATACCTCGATGCCGAGGATGCCTACGGAGCGATCATCCGTATGGGCAGCACGTCGTCCTACTACGAGCTGGCCTTGTACAAGCTGGGCTGGGCGCTTTACAAGCAGGAAATGTACGAAGAGGCGCTGCACAACTACATGGCGATGCTCGATTACCGTCTCTCTATCGGTTACGACTTCGACGTGGTTGAGGAAGAGAATGAAGAGCACCGGGTTGCAGACACATTCCGTGTCGTCAGTCTGAGCTTCTCGAATCTCGGTGGCCCCGACGTTGTCGACGAGTACTTCGCCGAGAACGGCCGGCGCAGCTACGCCGACAAGATTTACGGAAATCTCGGCGAATTCTATTTCGAGAAGCTCCGCTACGACGATGCCGCGTCGATCTACAAATCTTTCATCGCGTTGAATCCGTATCATCGTGTATCGCCACATTTCAGTATGCGTATCGTCGAGATTTACGGTGAAGCGAATTTCCCGCAACTCGTCGTGCAATCGAAAAAGGAATTTGCAACCCGCTACGCGCTCGATGCTGATTATTGGATGCGATTCGATATTGAGGATTCGCCGGAAGTCGTCGGCTTTCTCAAAACGAACCTGACGGACCTCGCAAATCACTATCACGCGCTGTACCAGGAACCCGCACTGGTCGACGAACAGGCCGCAAGTTTTGCAGAAGCTTCGCGTTGGTACCGGGAGTATCTGCACTCGTTCCCGACGGACGAAGAGACACCGCAAATCAACTATCAGCTCGCCGACCTGTTGTTGGAGAACGAGAACTACGGGGATGCGGCAAGAGAATACGAGTTTACGGCCTACGACTATGCGCAACACGAGCAAGCATCTGCTGCAGGCTATGCCGCGATCTTTGCGTACCGTGAAGATCTCAAGGTCGCTACCGGCGCTCGTACGCTCGAGGTCAAGAAAGCCACTGTAGCGAGTTCGTTGAAATTTGCGGAAACGTTCCCGGACCATGAGCAAGCCCCTGTCGTTCTTGGTGCAGCCGCAGACGATCTTTACGAAATGAAGGATTTCCACGTCGCGATCGAATCTGCGCACAAATTGATTACGCGCTATCCAGCGGCAGAGCCGGATCTCAGGCGATCCGCGTGGGCGGTTATCGCGCACTCGTCGATCGACCTGGCTGAGTACCCGGACGCAGAACATGCCTATACCCGGGTACTCGACCTGACGCCGGCGGACGATGAATCCAGGACTGCCGTCATCGATGGTCTGGCCGCCGCGATCTACAAGCAGGGTGAACAAGCTAATCTGCTAGAGGACTATCGAGCGGCGGCAGGTCACTTCCTGCGTATCAAGAAACTCGCGCCGACGTCCAATATTCGCACCGTCGCGGAGTATGACGCCGCGGCCGCACTGATGAAGCTTTCGGACTGGGCAATGGCGTCCAACGTGCTGGAGGAGTTTCGCACGAGTCACCCCGAGCATGAGTTGAATACCGAGGCGACCAAACAACTTGCGTTCATCTACCGTGAGGATGGACAGACGGAGCGCTCCGCCGCCGAGCACGAGAGAATCTCGGCCGAGGCAACAGATCCGGAGTTGAGTCGGGAGGCACTGCTGACCGCCGCCGAACTCTACGATGAAGTTCACGTGACGAACGAAGCGGTCCGCGTGTATCAGCAGTACGTAGCTGAGTACCCACAACCCCTTGATATTGCGATGGAAACACGCACTCGCCTCGCCGATATCTTCAAGGCGGAAAGCGACTACGAACGCTACTACGCGCAGCTGAACGAGATCATCGATGCTGATCGTAGCGCCGGCCCCGGCAGGACGGATCGCAGCAGGTATCTCGCAGCCAGGGCAGCACTGGTGCTTGCCGAGCAGAGCTACGAGCGGTTTGCAGAACTCCGGCTGGACCAACCGTTCGAGGAAAGCCTTGCCGAGAAGCAGCTGCGGATGGACCTGGCGATGACGGCGTTCGAGGGGCTCGTCGAGTATGAAGTTGCAGAAGTCACGGCGGCGGCTACTTTCTATATCGCCGAGGTCTATTTCGAATTCAGTGATGCATTGCTGGAGTCCGAGCGCCCAATCGGGCTGACCGCGGCTGAAAAGGTTGATTACGAACTCGTCATCGAGGAAGAGGCTTATCCGTTCGAGGAACGGGCTATCGAAGTGCACCAGCAGAACTTCGAGTTGCTCGCGGTCGGTGTCTACAATCCCTGGGTGCAGGAAAGTCTCGACAAACTGTCCGTGCTGATGCCCGGGCGTTACGCGAAAAACGAAATCAGCGGTGGGTTCGTAGGATCGATCGACTTTTACGCGTACCGCATGCCCATAGCGCCGAAGATAGATGTTGAAGGTGAAGAGAACGTTGAAATTTCAGGAGCAAATGAAACTGAGAAATCGATCGAAGCACCCGCGCAGATTGCCGGCAACCCCGGACCTGACGGGAGCTAATTGGTGAACAGAGCAGACATGACTACGACGATGATAAATCGGCTATCTGCCACCGGACGAAGCGCCGTGATTTGCGTCGCGATCATGGTGTTGGTGTCTGCGTGCGCGACAACAGAGACAGCGCGCGCGCCTGCACGTATCGAAATTCAGGAAGAAGTTGGATTTACGATAACCGAAGAAGCACGCATCGGCGGTGCAGTCCGGGCCGACTACGAGGAAGCTGTGATCCACCTGGAGCAGGGTCGCCACGATGAGGGCATTGCATTGCTCGAAATGGTCGCCGAAACCGCGCCAGAGCTGAGTGCGCCGCGTATCGACCTTGGTATCGCCTATCACCGGGCCGGTAACCTCGAAGCGGCAGAAAGAAATTTACTAATGGCGCTCGAGTCGAATCCGGACCAACCGGTCGCGCACAACGAACTCGGTATCGTCTATCGCAAGACCGGACGTTTCGATGAGGCGAGACAGAGTTACGAAGCGGCACTCATTATCTATCCAGGATTCCATTTCGCGCGGCGAAACCTGGCAATACTGTGCGACCTCTACCTTGCCGATCTCAACTGTGCGCTCGAGAACTATGAGGCGTACATGACGACGGTACCGAGCGACGACGAAGCCTCGATGTGGATCTCCGATATCCGCTATCGACTGGGGCAATAGGAGGCACCATGTCGAAATTGTTGTTACTCAGTGCTGTGCTTGTTTTCGCAAGCCCTCTTGCACTCGGCGAAGAGGCAGAGGATGTGGCCGACGAGGAAATGCAGGCGATCGAAGACAACGGCGACGGAATCGATCGACCCAAGACCATGTCCGGTATGTCGATCCTCGGGAACGAGGAAGCGCCCAAATCCCTTGTCATCATCCCCTGGAAGTCGTCTGAACTCGGCGACAACATCAGCTTGTCCGACACTCTCGACGATCGCGCGCGACCCGTGGACAAGGAAGTTTTCCTGCGCGAACTGAATTTCTACACAATTCGTGCCGGAAAAGCGGCGGAATAGACACCGGGGCAGGCGTGCTCTGAGTTACACGACAATGCTGCCACAGTGTGAGGCACATCATAGATTGCCCGATGCGAGCCGACATAACGTGTGAACGTGCGCTGCGTCACATTCATACAGCTGATCGAAAACTATTCTTGGGCCTGTGCCGGGAAGACCAGCACATTTAGTCAAATGAGGGTTTGGTAATGAATTTTTTCTATTCGATTGTAGGGTTCTTCTCATCGGGTGGCCTGTTCATGTATCCGATACTGCTGGTATTTGCCATTGGTGTCGCGATCGCAGTTGAACGGTACATCACGCTATCGATGGTGACGAACAAGAACCAGGTGGTATGGGACAAGGTGCAGCCTCTGCTCGCCAACGGCGAGTTCGACGAGGCACGCGAGATGACGCACGAGGACGAGTCGACGATCTCCCAGGTACTGAACATGGGGCTGTCGCTGCAAGGTGCTGTCCGGCGTCGCGAAGACATAGAAATCGCGATGGAGGAGAGCATGATGGAGATCGTGCCGCGCCTCGAAAAGCGGACGCCGTACGTGGCGCTGGCTTCGAGTATCGCCACGCTGCTCGGTCTGCTCGGCACCATCATGGGATTGATCCAGGCGTTCACCGCCGTCGCTAACGCGAACCCGGCGGAGAAGGCGGATCTGCTTTCTGCCAGCATCTCGGTTGCAATGAACACGACCGCGTTCGGTCTCATGGTCGCGATCCCGCTGCTTGTTGTTCACGCGGTACTGACCAGCAAGACTGGCGATATCGTGGACAGCCTCGAGATGGCGACGGTCAAAGCCTTGAATGTGTTCTCGAGACGGGCGAGACGGACGGCAGAGGCCTAGCCGACATGGCCAGGCGGCATCACTACAAACGGCGGTCCAAAGGGCCTGCCCACGAAATCGACGTCACCACCTTCTTGAATCTCATGGTGGTACTCGTGCCGTTCCTGTTGATAACAGCGGTGTTTTCGAGACTCACGATCGTCGAGCTCAACCTGCCCAGTGCGGCAGGGGGGCCATCGAGCAATGAGGAGAGCTTCCGAGTCGAAGTAGTTGTCCGGGAGAACGGTATCGAAATCACCAATGGCAGCGCAACGATCGCATCGATTCCGAAAAAGGACGATGAATTCGACTTCCAAACCCTGTCGGATTTCATGATCGCGTTGAAACAGGAATATCCGGAACACGATGCCGCATCCGTGCTCATGGAGGCGCATATCCCTTACGACTACCTGATCCAGACGATGGATGTCGTCAGAAGCGTCGAATTACCGATAGCCGGTGACGACGGAAGCGAGGTCGAGGGTGAGGAGGAGTTCGAGCTTTATGCCCTGTTCTCCGAAATCTCCGTAGGAGATGCGCCATGAGGAATTCCCGTCGCATAAAACGCATGTCCCGGAACCGATTGAAGATAACGAAGATGAACCTGACGTCGCTGATGGACGTGTTCACGATTCTCGTCTTCTTCCTGTTGGTTAACTCCGGATCTGTTGAGGTTCTCGACGCACCGAAGGAAGTAACGCTTCCGGAGTCGCGCGTACAGATGAAGCCGCGTGAAACGGTCGTGATTTTTGTGAGCCCTGAGGAAGTGCTCGTCCAGGGTCAGTCCGTCGCGATGGTGACCGACATTCTCGAAGGCGAGTCTGGAGCTACAGCCCCAATCACATCGCGTCTTGCGGAATTGAAACAGAACGTCGTCGGCCCGAGTACGCTCGCCGTGGCAGGGAGTCTCGAAGTCACGATTCTCGCGGACAAGTCCGTGCCGTTTATCGTGATCAAGAGAATTATGTCGACGTGTACGGGCGAGGGTTACGAGAACGTTTCCCTGGCCGTCATACAGAAAGCATCGCAGGTCGCGGCGCTCTAGTACCACATGGACGAAGGTACAACAGTGGAATTGGAACTCTCCCCAGACGAGCAATCGCTTCGAGACGATATCGGGCGAGCTGAAATGATGCTCGACGAGTTCGAGCAAGAGCTCTGCGAGATCAACGAGGATCGCGACAGACAAGCCGGTAGACGTCATCTATATGATCTCTTGCTAACAGTTTGCGACTCCCTGGACGAACTCGAGGGCCTCGGTGCGGCGAATCTCTTCTGGGACGAGCACGGCAGCAGCAAGAGTTCGGTAGAAAGACTGGAGTATGCTCGTAGCAACATAGAACGCTTCGGCGACGACATCCTTCGAATGGAGGAACGTCGCGGGATGGTCATCGAGAAAATCGGCGATCAGAACCTGATCCTCGACCGCTTGCATTACGACTTGCGCGAAGTGATGGAAAGCGAAGAAAGCCGCCGGGCAGAGTGGGTCCCCGAGAGAGAAGCGGACGATTTGCCGTATCGGGCGCTGATCATGCCCTGGGCACGGGGCACGGAAGAGGACCAGCGGTTCAGGACAAATGCACTTGCGTCACTGTTCGTGGCGCTTGCTCTGGGCTGGCTCTTCAGCACTATCGCGTTACCGATACCCGAACGCTCGGAGCTCATCGAAGTACCGGAGCGTGTCGCAAAACTCGTGCGCGAAGAAATGCTTCCGCCACCGGAGCCTGAACCGATCGAACAGGCGATTCCGGACGAAGATATACCCGAGCCGGAGCCCGAACTCGCCGAAGAGACGCCGCCCGAAGAACTGCCAGAGGCGACCGAACAACAACTGGTTGCAGAAGCGGCGCCGGAAGATACGAAAGAGAAGGTCAAGTCGAAAGGTATCCTGGCCTTTCGCGACAGTTTTGCCGCACGCGCCAATCTCAATACGACAGCGCAACTCGGTTCACAAGCAAGGATGAGTAGTGCCGGTGAAGACGCAATCGGACGGCCGGAACGTTCGATGGTCACGACGTCGGCGCCGGGCTCCAGCGGTGGCATCAACCTGGCCAGCATAAGTCGCGACGTCGGCGGCGGTGGCCAGGGTATCGAAGGCGTGCAGGTCAGCCGTGTCGCCAGTTCGATTGGCGGCGGCGAAGGGCCGGACCGGCCGCTCAGTGCAGGTATGTCCGCCGGACGCACCGACGAAGAGATTCAGATCGTCTTCGATCGCTACAAAGCGGCGCTATACCGCCTATACAATCGCGAGCTACGCAAGGACCCGACGCTCAGGGGGCAGCTCGTGCTGCGCTTGACGATCGAACCGGATGGCACGGTATCGCTGTGTCAATTGCAGTCTTCCGACATGGACGCACCAACCCTGGCGCAACAAGTCGTCGATCGTGTGAGCAACTTCGATTTCGGCGCAAAGGAGGACATCGTCTCGATGACGATCATCTATCCGATCGATTTCCTGCCGGCTGCCTGACCCGGGCTCTCGTTTTACATAAGTCGAAATAACATCCGCGGCGATCCGGACGCCGGTCAATCGCCTGATTTTGCATTCGAAGTCCTTACATAAGTCCGACTGAAATCCATGCCGGTAGCGACCTGCAGCCATACAGTCTGCGGTGTTCACGAAGACCGTGGTGTGTGTCGATCATGTGATGCAGTTCAACAATTTGGTGCACCCAATCGGTCATAGTTCCAGCCTGGACGAAGGCAAAGTCATCGAAAGGTGACGACGCAAAGTTACCGGCCTAAAGGGCCCCCAGGCTCAAAGGCAGCGGGACTGCTCGACTCCGCAGTTACATCGGGCCGTCCTCAATGGATGAGGATAAGCGCAGACGGAATTTGGCGACTGAGCATGGCCCATATCAATAACATTTTGCGAGTTTTTCGCAGCCGGATCGGTATGCGGCTGTTTGCTTTCTTGTTGTTGGTTTCGGCAGCGATCTCCGCGCAGGCACAGGCCGTCGACTGCTCCTCCTTCCCGAATGCAACGCTCGACGGGTTCGTCGATCCAACCCCACCGTCGAACATCAATATCGACACCAACTGCACGATTCGCAACTTCCCGGCGAGCAATCCGCTCAACACGAACTTCGCCTTTTTCACACAACCGGGTCAGACCAACGAACGCTGGCTGATCATTTTCGACAACGTCGTCCACACCGGGCAGATGGCGTGTAGCAGCGTTCTCGAACACAAGATCTGGTTCACGAACGGTTCGTCGTCGTCGATTCAGGAGGGTTGCCAGAATCTGCTGATCCCGGTCGAGAAAATCGATAAGGCAATCCCGCCGGGGCCGGCGACAGCCGCGATCGGCGTACCGTTCACGTACTCGCTCACCCTGCCGGTGTTGTTCGACCCGTCAACCGATACGGTGATCAACACCAGCGGGTCGGTCAACACGCTGCATGGCATCACACTCTGGGACGACCTCAACGCGACGGGCGTTGATCTTACCTACCTGGGCCACAACGCGTACTGGGACGATACCGGCGCCCCTGTCAATCCGACGTTTTCGAATGTCGGCGGCGTACTCACCTTCGATATATTCCCAATCGTCGACGCCGGCCGGCAAATCATTCTCGAAATCACCGTCGTGCTCGAGGACACGCCCGCGAACGCGCCCGGCACGCAGTTTGTCAACACTGCCAAGTGGGACTTTGGACGACTTATCGACGGTGTGTTCTACGAGCCACTGCCGGGCGAATGGGGCATTTCGGAGCCGCTGACCATTGCCGCGCCAGAACTGACAGTCACGAAGACCGGGCCCGCGACGCTTGGCCGGACGCTCAACCTGGGCGAGTGGGGCGATTTCGGTATCGACGTGCAGAATGCCGGACTTGGCGATGCCTGGGACATTACGATCCTCGATCGTTTGCCTGACGGGCCGACCGGTGGCATGTGCAACACGACGCCGCAGGTGCTGGACGCGCAGGTGTTCGAAGCCGATGGCGTAACACCGGTGCCGGGCAAGGGCCCGTTGACGCAGGGTACGGACTTCTCGTTCAGCTACAGCGCTGCACCGAGTTGCGAAATGACGCTGACGATGCTTACGCCAGCTGCAGCTATTGGTGCGACCGAGCGGTTGATCATCAACTACCGAACCCAGCTTGACTCTGACAGCCAGGATGGCGCTGCGCTGACCAATGTCGTGGGCGCCACCGAGTGGTTCAACGGCGACAACAGCAACATCGATCGCATCGGATTCGCGCGCACTCTGACGAATGGCACACCCGGCGTTCTTGATCACGAAGATGCACACACCGTAAGCGTTGCGCTGTTCGGCTACTTCTTCGAAAAGACCGTCGAGAACCTGACCAGCGGTATCAGCCCGGCCACGACCGCGGCACCGGGTGACACCCTGCGTTACACATTGCGATTGCAGACCACGGACGGTCCACTCAGCGACGTAACGTTCTATGACGATCTCGGTGCGCTGAACGCGATGGCGGTATACGAGTCCGGCACGCTGACACTCGTGCCCGGTACTCTCCCGCCAGGTGCAGACGCCAGTAATACAAATGCCAACGGCGGCACAAATTCGGCCGGCATCCTCGATATCCGCAACCTGAGCCTCCCGGCAGCAAGCGAAGTGTCGATACAGTTCGACATCACACTGAACTCCGCCCTGCTCGATGGCATCGTCGTCACGAACCAGGCAGACCTGCTCGGTACCACCGGGACCCGGCTTGCGCTTAGTGACGATCCGACTGTCAACGGCCAGGCTGATCCGAGTATTGCGGGTGATGAAGATCCGACACGCGTTGTGATCGAGGCGATACCGCCAACGGTGCTCCTCAAGGAGAACACGCAAGCGACAGCCACGATCGGCGAGACGTTCAGTTACCGGGTCACCATTCCGTCGGTACCGCATACCGCGCCACTGTATGACGTGCGCATTCTCGACGATCTGAACGCATCGGCAGCGGACCTCGAGTTCGTCAGCGTCGCGAAGATCGCAGGCACCGGGCCCTGGGTACCTGTCAACACCGGTACGACTACCAGCCTTGTTATCGAAGATCCGGCGAACGGCATCGACATTCCCGTCGGCGAGCAGATCGTACTCGAGGTAGCCGTGAGGCTGTCGGATACCGCCACGAATGTGGCCGGGCTGACGTTCACGAATACGGCAGGCTATACGTACAACCAGCTCGACGACAATTTGGCCACGCAACTGACCGGCCTTCCCGGCATCACCGGCTCGATGACAGTCGTCGAGCCCGAGCTGACGCTCGAAAAGAGCGGTCCGTTGCAACTGCGACTTGGCCTGAACGGGACCTTTACGCTCAATACGCACAACATCGGCACCTCGCCAGCGCATAACCTGACTATCACCGACGTGCTGCCGAACCAGGCAGACGGTGGTATGTGTGATGCGGCACCCACAGCCGTAACGGCGCAGCTGTTCGAGGCGGACGGCGTGACGCCCGTTGCGCCCGCGCTAACCGCGGGCACCGACTACGATGTCACATTCAACGGCGATCCCATCTGCACGTTCACGTTGACGACGCTGACGCCGGCGGCCGCGATCGGCCCTGACCGGCGGCTGATCGTTACCTACGACGCGTTGCTCGATGCAAACACACAGCGCGATGCCGTGTTGACCAACGTGGCAGGTGCGACCGAGTGGTTCAGTCTCGATATCAGCAATGCCGCCAATCTGAACTACGCGCGAACCTATACGCGTGTGCTGACAGACGGCACCGTGGGCACGCTCGATCATGAGGACGCTCATACCGTTGTCGAATTCACGCCGCTGCTTAATTTCGAGAAGACGGCAGTCAACGTAACGACGACTGAGGACCCGGCAACTGTCGCGACGCCCGGGGATACCATCCGCTACACGCTGCGTGTCGAAAATACCAGCGCTACACCGGTCGACAGTTTCGATATTGTCGACGAACTCGATCAGCTCAATGCGTATCCGTCGTTTCAGCCCGGTACGCTGAACGTGATCTCGTTGCCGGCTGGCGCGGATGCCAGCAATACCGATCCGAACGGTGGCGTTGCGGGCACCGGCCTGCTCGACGTTCGTAATCTTGGTCTCGCCGGGATCGGCGACAGTGTGCTGATCGAGTTTGAGGTTGTGCTCGCACCGGCTATCCCGAACGGGTCCTATGTTAGCAACCAGTCCGAAATCAGGTACGCGGGCAATCCGGTGGCGGTCAGTGACGATCCTAATATCAACGGCGCGGCCGACCCGCTTGTCGCCGGCGACGAGGACCCGACACAGATCCTGATCCAGTCGATGCCGGCTTTCGACATCGACAAAATCTCGACGTACATGACCGGCGACCCGGCCGTATTGCTCGCCGGTGAGACGCTGCGCTATACGATCACGGTCCAGAACATCGGCACGGATCACGCAACAGACGTACAGATAGTCGACCTGATTCCGGCCAATACTACTTATGTCACGGGCAGCACGACGGTGAATGGCGTCGCGCTCGCCGACAACGCCGCCGGCACGTCAGCACTGACCGACGGCATACAGATTAACTCTCCGCAGGACCCGACACCCGGCGTCATGAATGCGGGCGTCGCCAACAATGTGGCGACGATCGCATTCGACGTCGTGGTGTATCCCGATGTGCCCGATGGCACCGTCATCTCGAACCAGGCGTTCCTTAGCGCACCTTCGTATGGCATTGCCGATCAACCCTCGGACGATCCGCGGACGGCAGTACCGGACGATCCGACGCGTGACATCGTGGGCAACCTGCCGCTGCTGTTCGCAACCAAGTCAGCCGCACTGCAGGTCGATCTCGCCTCGCCTGGCATTGTCGACCCCGGCGACACGCTGCGCTACACAATCCAGATCTATAACAACAGCACGGTGCCGGCAACGTATGTCGAGCTCGCCGACCTCGTGCCGAACGACGTTGCCTACGTTGCTGACTCGACGACGCTGAACGGTGAGCCGGTCGGCCAGCCAGACGCCGGCGCGTTCCCGCTTATGAATCGCATCGACGTCAGTTCCGCCGACTTGACGCCGCCATTGCCGGGTGCCGCCGAGGGCATTCTCTCGCCCGGAGAATCGGCTATCGTGCAGTTCGACATGCAGGTGAACGCCGGCGTGCCGTCGGGTACGCAGATCATCAATCAGGCGACCATCTACAGTGCCGAGTTGCCGAACCTGCTGACGGACGGCGATGGTGATCCCTCGACAGGGCCGGAGCCGACCGTTGTCGTGGTCGGCGACGCGCAGACTTTGTCGATCACCAAAGCCGTTGCTGTCGTCAACGGCGGCCCCGCAATCGCCGGTGCGACACTCGAATACACGGTTACCGCCAGGAACGTCGGCTCGGTTCCGGCGTTGTACGCGTCGATAACCGACGACCTCGACGCCGTCAACCCCGGTTACCTGGCCTACGTGCCCTCGTCGGCCACGATGAACGGGCTGCAGGCGGGCGTCAGCTTTGCCGGAACGACGATCACCGCTGACTACTTCGGTGAGTACGGTGCGCTGGATCCGGGGCAGAGCGTCACTCTGCGATTCCGCGCCGTGATCAATCCCAACCTCGTGGACGGTACGACCGTGATAAACGAGGCGCAGGTTTGGTGGAACGACCCGCTGCAGTCGGCAACGGCGAGCGTTTCTATCGATGTGGGCGGAATTCCCGGTGGCGGCATACTGAGTGGCACGGTGTGGCACGACTCCGATTTCACCAACACGCCGAATCCCGGCGAACGTCTGCTTGAGGGCTGGACGGTCACGCTGCTTCGCGACGGTCAGCCGATTCGTTCAATGCTGACCGACGTCGACGGCAACTTCGCGATGTTGAGCGTCATGCCGAATTACCTGAACGGCGAGCAGTACTCGCTCATGTTCAGAGCGCCGGGAGCGGGTCTGAGAACCGCGTTGCTCGGCCAGACAGACTCCGACTTCACGGACGGCCTGCAGCGTATCGACGACATCGTCGTGCAGGGCGGCAGCAATCTGCGGGATCTCAACCTGCCCATCGATCCCAACGGTGTAATTTACGATTCCATCACGCGGGCGCCAATTGCGAACGCAATCGTCACGCTTGTCGATGCACGCATCGGCGCTGCGGTACCTGGCAGATGCTTCGACGACCCGACACAACAAGACCAGGTCACGGTGGCCAATGGCTACTACAAGTTCGATGTCAATTTCTCCGATCCCGCATGTCCGAGTGGTGTGAACTACGCAATTCGCGTCGCGCCGCCTGGTACCGCCTATGTTGCCGGTCAGTCAGAATTCATCCCGCCGGCTGCGGATGAAACGACCGCGCCGTTCAATGTGCCCGCGTGTCCGGGAACGGCAAACGACGCGATTCCCGCTACCTCGCAACACTGCGAAGTGCAACTGTCGGAGTTCGCGCCTCCAGCATCGGTGCCGGCGCAAAGCGCGGGTACGGTGTATCACACGCACCTGCGTCTCGACGCCACGCAGCAACCGGGTTCGGCGCAGATATTTAATAACCACATCCCGCTCGATCCGCGACTCGATGGCGCGATCGCGATCACCAAGACGACCTCGTTGATCAACGTATCGCGTGGCCAGATGGTGCCGTACACAATCACGGTCAGTAATTCCTTCGGCGCCGATCTGCAGGATGTCATGGTCGTCGACCGCTTCCCGGCCGGTTTCCGGTATGTTGAAGGGTCGGCGCGATTCGATGACGTCAAGACCGAGCCGGCGATCGTCGGGCGCGAGCTGACCTGGCCGAACCTGACACTGCTTTCCGATGGTCGTCACGAGATCAAGTTATTGCTGGCCGTTGGCGCAGGCGTCAGCGAAGGCGAGTTCACAAACCGGGCGCAGGCTGTCAGTGCGCTGACCGGTGGCGTGTTGTCCGAAGAGGCAGCGGCAACCGTGCGCCTGGTGCCGGACCCGACGTTCGACTGCACCGACGTAACCGGCAAGGTTTACGACGACGCCAATCGTAACGGCTACCAGGATAACGACGAGACCGGACTACCCGGCATCCGGGTCGTCACGGCACGAGGCCTGTCCGCGAAGACGGATAGCTATGGCCGCTATCACATCACCTGCGCCATCACGCCTAATGAGAGTCGTGGCAGCAATTTCGTTTTGAAGCTCGACGATCGGAGCCTGCCGAGCGGTTTCCGTGCGTCGACCCGTCCCGTACAGGTGCAGCGAGCAACTCGTGGTAAGGCTTTGCGGATCAACTTCGGCGCCTCGATCCATCGCGTTGTGGGTCTCGACATCGCGGATGCCGTGTTCGAGCCGGGCACGGCCGAGATGCGCAGCCAGTGGTTGCCGAGAATCAACGTGCTGCTCAATGAGTTGCAAAGGGCTCCAGCGGTGCTACGGCTGTCGTACGTCGCCGACGTCGAGGACGAGGCGCTCGTCAATCAACGTCTGAGCATGCTCAAGGCCGACATCATGACGGCCTGGGACGACCTGGATGCTTCTTATGAACTCGTCGTAGAACCCGAAATCTTCTGGCGCCTGGGCGGTCCTCCCGAGAAGAGCAAGGAGGCGAGCCGATGAATATCATGTCGAATTTCAGCCGCCTGTTTGTCTGGGGAGCGTTAGCGACCTCGATCCACGCGCACGCTGCTAACGTCGACGAAGTACCACTGGGCGAGGCCGTCGAGCGACACCTGTCGGATGACGTCCCGTTGATGAAGTGGGTACAGGATCCGGAAGACACCGAAACCGAGCAAGGTGACACGATCGCAACCCGCGAGACGCTCGAGGATGAGCTGGAGACAATAAAACTCAGTGGACTCGTGCCGTCCATACATTTCGAGTCCGGCGTCGCGAACATTCCTGACTCGACGGTCGTCTCGCTGGGCGAGATTCTCGAACGTATGCAGCACCGCATCAACGTGCGGTTGCACCTGATCGGCCACGCCGATAACAGGCCACTGTCGCCCCGCCTCCAGGCGATCTACGGCGACAACGGCGGGCTGTCCCGCGAGCGTGCAGGCCAGGTTGCAGAGCATTTCCAGACCTCCCTGGCGCTACCGCCGGAAGCGATTTCCTACGAGTGGGCGGGCGACATGGACCCGGTGGCATCGAACCTGACCGAAGAAGGTCGTGCGTTGAACCGCCGAGTCGAGGTCGAGGTCTGGTACGACGAGGTCAGGGACAAGGTCGCGCTGGAGGAATTTCTCGTGCCGCACCAGATCAAGCGCGTCAAGGTTTGTCGCATGGAGACCGTGTGCAAGCTGCGCTATGTCGACGGTCACGCAAAGCGGGCGCGCGTACAGAACCTTATTGCGCCGCTGCACTATGGCGAAGAATCCCTGGAAGTCGGTAGCGAATTCATCGAACAGGTTCGACAGGGTCTCGAGAACCTGGATGACAAGCAGAACGTCGTCGTCAAGTTCGTCGGCTACACGGATAACGTACCACTGACCGGTCGCACCGAACGCATCTATGGTACTCACGTCGGCTTGTCCAAAGCACGGGCGCGACGTGTTGCTCTCGCTATCCAGGATAGCCTCAATCTGCCAACGGCAGCGATTCAAAGTGATGGCCAGGGCGCCAAACGGCCACTGGGCTCGAACCAGACCCTGCGGGGGCGTGCAGTCAATCGCCGGGTCGAGGTCGAGTTCTGGTACGACGATCCGCTGCAGGAACTGCCTGATGAGCCGCAGCTCTGCCCCGAGTCAACCGGTGCCGAGATGGTGACGAAGGTCTACGACCCCCCGTGGGGTAGTTTCGCAGCCATCGAGTTTGTCGACGGCAAGCCCGTGATTCCGACCGGACACGCCGATTATTTTTCGCGGGCGTTGGGCGACATCGCCAGCAAGACAAATCCACGCCTGCGATTTGTCGGCTACACGCGCAACGAACGCCTCGCGCGCCGCACCGCGGCCGTCTATGGTGATGACATCGGGCTGTCGTCATCGCGCGCCCGACGCGCAATGGAAGCAGTAGCCGCCGACATGGACCTCGACGCATCACAGCGCGAATTCGAAGGCCGCGGTTACGTGCATTCGAGGGATGTCGTCAATGCGGGCTTCATCCAGGGTGAGACTTCGCACGTTGCTGTCGAAGTCGTCTTCGACGATCTCGCGATTCTCGACGATTACGAAGGTGTGGACATTACGCGCGTCACGCGCGAACTCAGTCCGCAGAATCCACTCGGTCTCAATCTCATGCGCATTACCGTCGACGGCGAGCCGATCGACGATCCGAAGAGAAGTTCTTCCGACATCCAGCGTTGTACGGACGTCGCGATGGAGGAGGCGGATATCCAGTTCGGTTTCGACAACCTGCGGTCGGCGCCAAGGCTCAGCGTCACCGCGAAACCGTCGCGTATCCCGTTGTCCGAGGTCGCACACTACGGACCGCAGCTGTCGCCGACAGATGTCTGGGTATCACGAACGGCTGATCCCGTGCATTTCAGGATGTACGCGAATTACTCCTACTTCATCGACAGGGCCGAAGTCAGGGTCTTCGAAACGGGGCAATCGGTCGAGTCCGAGCCGATCGAGGTCATCCCGCTCGGCGAGGACGGTGTCGCGAAATGGACGCCACCCGCGGACTGGTTCAAGTCGCCGGTGTTCGAGTTGGCCTATGTGCTCAGGGCCTACGGTACCGACGGCAATTTCGACGAAACGCGCCCGCAACCGCTGTGGCTCGTCTACGACGCGCTCGACAAGCCCGACGATGGCGAAGATGCGATCGACTTCGAAGCCGATCCGGAACTCTTTGCCGCCTACGGCGAGAACAGTCTCAACCTGCACAACATCGCGCTGAGCAGTGGCACCGTCAGTGTGCGCGGCACCGGCATCGCTCCAGAGCAGGAAGTATGGGTGGCCGGCCGTTCGGTCCCGGTAGACGCGAAAGGTCGTTTCGTAACCGAAGAAATTCTACCCTCCGGCGCACACACGGTCGAAGTCGCCGTGGTGGACCAGGAAGGCGCCGGCGAGCTTTACCTGCGTGATCTCGAGTTCGAGAAGAATGACTGGTTCTATGTCGGCATGGCCGACCTGACTCTCTCCGAAGGTGAGGCCAGCGGTCCCATCGATCTGCTCGCCGGCGATAACCCGGACAGCAATCCCGATTCGAACATGGACGGGCGCCTGGCGTTCTTCGTCAACGGCAAGTTTGGTGAGCACTGGAAGCTGACGGCCAGCGCGGACACGCGTGAGGGCTCGCTCGAGGACATCTTCAGTAACTTCATGGACAAGTCACCCGAGTCGCTGTTCCGGCGTATCGATCCGGATTACTACTACCCGACTTTCGGTGACGACAGCACGGTCGAGGAAATGGCGCCCACGATGGGCAAATTCTTCGTGCGTCTCAGCCAGAATGACAACTACGGCCAGTGGGGCAATTTCAAGATCGGCTACATGAACAATGAACTGGCGCAGGTAGACCGTGGACTATACGGTGCCAATGCGCACTATCAATCCGAGTCGACGACCACATTTGGGGACCAGCAGTTCGCGATTGATGCGTTCGCGGCCGAGCCCGGTACGATCGGTAGCCGCGAAGAGTTCCGGGGCACCGGCGGCTCGCTCTACTTCCTGCAACGCCAGGACATTCTTGCCGGTTCGGAACGCGTGCGCGTCGAATTACGTGATAAAGCGTCCGGCATCGTCACCGGTGTGCTGAACCTGACGCCGGTGCTTGATTACGATGTCGACTACCTGCAGGGACGTATCGTACTGACCGAACCGCTCGCATCGACGGCAGACGACAATCTACTCGTGCGCAGCAATGCGCTCAGCGGTGACGAGGCCTATCTCGTCGTGCGCTACGAATACACGCCCGGGTTCGACGAGATCGACGCACTGTCGGTTGGTGGCCAGGGACATTACTGGTTCGGCGACCACGTCAAGGTCGGTGTCACTGCCAACACGAACGAGCAGGATGCTACGGACAGCAGCCTGAACGCGGTCGACCTGACGTTGCGGCTGGCCGCACATTCATGGGTGAAAGTGCAACACGCGAAGAGTGAAGGGCTGGTGTCACTGCCACAGGTTTCCGAGGACGGCGGCTTCGAGTTCACGAGTTACGATCCGTCGGCATTCGTCAATGCCGAAGCCGATGCCCAACGAGCCGACATCAGCGTGGCATCGAATGACATCTTCAAGTTCGGCAATGGCCAACTGACATTCTACGTGCAGGATGTCGAGGCCGGTTACTCCGCCCCGGGATTGACGGCGCTCATGGATACGAAGAACTATGGCGGCACGTTCACGATGCCGGTTGCGGATCGATTCTCGGTTGGTGCCAAGGTGGACAACCTGGTGCAGGAGCAGGGTCTCGAGACCGACGTACAGGAAGTGAATTTCGGCTACCAGGTGAACGACAGTTGGGAGATCAGCGCGGGTTATCGCGTCGACAACCGTATCGACAACTCGCCCGTCGTCGGGCTGACGCAGGAACAGGGCGAACGCGCCGACGCCATTTTACAGGTCGGATTCGACTCGAGCACCACCTGGACCGCATTCGGTTTCCTGCAGGACACTGTATCGATTACGGGTGACCGGCAGGAGAATGCACGCGCGGGTCTGGGTGGTTCGTATCGCGTATCCGAGCGCCTGCGCGTCGACGCCGAAGTTTCAGGCGGCGATCTCGGTACCGGTGCGCGGCTCGGCACGAATTACCTGCACTCCGACCGCACCAGCATGTATCTCAACTACGCGCTGGAGAACGAACGTACCGACAACGGTCTGCGCAGCGGGCGCGGCAGCGAGGGAAACCTGGTCGCCGGCGTCAAATCGCGCATCGCGGACAGCACGAGTGTATTCCTCGAGGAGCGCTATCAGCACGGCACGACGATGACCGGGTTGACGCATGCTACGGGCATCAGCTTCGCACCGACCGAGAAGTGGAATCTCGGCATCAATACCGACATCGGAACGCTGCAGGACTCGCAGACTGGTGCCGAGACCGAGCGTATGGCCGGCGCGGTACAGATTGGATTCGGTTACAACGATCTGCAAATCTCGTCGGGCGTGGAGTACCGTAACGATGACGCAGAGCAACCGGATCTGAGCAGAACCGAGCGCACTACCTGGCTGTTCAGGAACAGTTTCAAGTACCAGCTGAATCCGGGCGCGCGCCTGCTCGGCAAGTTCAATCACTCGACGAGTGATAGTTCGCTGGGCACGTTCTACGATGGCGGCTTCACCGAGGCCGTATTCGGCTACGCATACCGGCCAATCCATCACGATCGCCTCAACATGATGGCGAAGTACACCTACTTCTATAACGTACCGACGACGGATCAAATCTCTCTGTCAAATATCGCCGCCGAGTTCATCCAGAAGAGCCACATTGCAGCAGTCGACGTTACTTACGACATTACGCGGCGATTTACGATCGGCGGCAAGTATGCCTATCGTCTCGGCCAGGTAAGTCTGGACCGCGAGGACCCTGAGTTCTACGACAATAACGCGTCTCTCTATGTCGTCCGCGGCGATTATCGTTTCCGCGAGAACTGGGAGTTCCTGCTGGAAGCACGCTTGCTGCACATGCCGGATCTCGATGAACGCAAAGCCGGCGCGCTGGCAGCCGTGTCACGCTACCTCGGCGATCACCTGAAGATTGGCCTGGGCTACAACTTCACCGACTTCTCAGAGGACCTGACAGAGCTCAGCTACGATCACCATGGTGTGTTCCTGAGTCTCACCGGGTCGATGTAGGAGCGGCGGTAACGGCTATACCGCTTGCCGTCGGTCGGCACCGTGCAAAAAGGTTCCAGCTTTTTGACATAACTACACTGATGCAGGCGTCGCCGGCATCGACCTGCCGACTGCACCAAATTCGTCTTCAATCCCGTTACATAAGACTGTCGGAAGACCGCGACAGCGTTGGTCTCCAGCCCCACGTTGTAGCGCCTGGGGCAGTGTTTCCCGAATTGCGATCAGTGTGCCGATGATGTGATGCAGGTCAACTATCGGGTCCCGGCGTTGCGCCATAGTCTCAGTACGGATAAGGGCAAAACCACCGAAAGGTGGCGGCGCAAAGTCCCCGGCCTAAAGGGTTTTCACCGCCCGACGGCAGTGGGATCGCTCGACGATCGCAGGTAAGTCGGGCCGTCATCACGGATGAGGAAAAAGCGCATACGGATTGTTGCGATTGATCATGGCTCAAGCTACTTCATTGCTGCGACTAATTGATGCGGGATCCATCGCCAGGAAGTTATGCACCATCCTGGCGTTATCGGCTCTTGCATCGGTCGTATTGGTTCCGACCGGGAGCGCGTCGGCGGCCGAAATCACGTTCGTTTCCGTTGTCGGAACCTGGCGTGACCCGGTGGATACCGTTCCCGGAATCCAGCCGGGCGATCCCGTCATCACGAACGGCGACCCGATCTCAAGCATAAGCTGGGGTACGACGACGGGCCCGCAAAGCGGCTACGACTTCATCGCAACACTGCCACCGCCCTTCGATTTGCCGGGACCCATCCCGTTCTTTTCTCTCGGGGCGTTTCAACATCGGAATTTCACGGTCGGTGAGCCCTGGCTGGTTTCGGCCGAGCTGGATGTGCTGCTCGTGATTGCCGTGGACGGCGTGCCGATCGCTCCGTTGAACTTCACTTTCACGATAAACCACGACGAAACCCCGAACAATCTGGACCCTTGTCCCTATCCGACACCGCCCGGAGAAGGGTGCACGGACCGCGTGCAGATCGTCGCGTCACCCCTGCCCACGACGTTCAACGTCGATGGAGTGGATTACACGCTGGAGATGAGCTTTCTGGACAACGGGAGTCCCGTCGACGAATTCATCACGCGCGAAGGCGACACCGTCAACAGCACAGGTCTGGTCGGCGACTTCACGTTGCCGCCGGGACTCACGGTCGCGAAGAGTGGTCCGTCGGCCATGCGTATCGCAGAGTGGGGCGATTTCGTCATCAGCGTGCAGAACGCGAGCGAGGGCGATGCGCACAACGCGACGATTGTCGACCAATTGCCCGATGGCCTGACAGGCGGGATGTGCGACACGACGCCACAGATTCAGAGCGCGCAGGTGTTCGCGGCGGATGGCGTCACACCGGTACCCGGCAAGGGCCCTCTGGCCCAGGGGATCGATTATTCGTTTACCTGGAACGGCACGGCGTGCGAGTTCACGTTCATCGCGCAGACCGCTGCCTCGGTCATTGGCGTCGACGAGATTCTGATGATCGCGTACCGCACGGAGCTCGACACCGATTCCCAGGATGGCGTCACGCTGACGAACGTGGCTGGCGCGACCCGGTGGCTCAGTGCCGACGGCACGACCGAGTACTTGCGCACGTTGACCGACGGCACCGCCGGTGTCGGGGATCACGAGGATGCGCACAGCGTCACCGTCGACCTGCCGGCGTTGCAGTTCGAGAAGACCGTCGAGAACCTGACGGCCGGTGTGAGCCCGGCCACGACCGCGGCCCCGGGCGATACGCTGCGCTACACTTTGCGCCTGCAGACTACCGGCGGCCCGCTCGACGACGTCACGTTCTTCGACGATCTCGGTGAACTCAACGCGCTCGCCGTCTACGAGCCGGGCACACTGACGCTGGTACCGGGCACGGTCCCGCCGGGTGCCGATGCGAGCAATACGAACCCGAATGGTGGCACGAATTCGGCCGGCGTACTCGATATCCGCAACATCAGTCTGCCCGCGTTAAGCGACGTCTCGGTCCAGTTCGATGTCACGCTGAGTGCGCCGCTGCCGGACAGCACCGTGGTCACGAACCAGGCGGACCTCGTGGGCGTGACAGGAACCAAGCTCGCCGACAGTGACGACCCGAACGTCAACGGGCCGGCGGACCCGAATATCGCGGGCGACGAGGACCCGACGCGGGTGATCATCGCAGTCCCGCCCACGCCGCTCCAGAAGGATACGACACAGGCTACCGCCGCGATCGGCGAGACGTTCAGTTACCTCGTGACGATCCCGTCGGTCCCGCATTCGGCGCCGCTATTCGACGTTCGGGTCCTCGACGACCTGAACGCGTCCGCGGCCGACATGGAATTCGTCGACGTGACGGTAGTGTCGGGAGCCGGCGCCTGGACGCCCGTGAACACCGGGACCGCAACGAATCTCGTGATAGAGGACCCGGCCGTCGGCATCGATATCCCGGTGGGCGAACAGATCGTACTGGAGGTCACCGTACGCCTCAGTGATACGCCGACCAACGTCGCCGGGCTGACGTTCACGAACACGGCCGGATTCACCTACAATCGGCTCGACAACGACCCCGCAACCGTGCTCACGGGACCACCCGGTACGTCACCGCCGATGACGATCGTCGAGCCGGACCTGACGCTCGAGAAGGACGGACCCGTCGACATGCGGGCAGGCGTGCCCGGCATGTTCTCGCTGAACATACACAATGTTGGTGACTCGCCCGCCTACAACCTGACGATCGACGACCTGCTGCCGAACCAGGCGGACGGCGGCATGTGCGACGTCGCGCCGACGAACGTCGTCGCACAGCTCTACGAGGCGGACGGCATAAGCACGATAGGGGCGCCGCTCGTCGCGGGCAGCGACTATGGCGTCAGCTTCATTGGCGATCCGTCGTGTACTTTCACGATCACGACACTGACGCCGGCTGCGGCGATCGGCCCCGACCAGCGCCTGATCGTCACCTATGATGCCGTGCTCGACTCGAATACGCAGACGGGCGCCGCGTTGACAAACGTGGCTGGCGCCACGGAATGGTTCAGCCTCGACGTGTCCGACGCCGCTAACCAGCCGTACGCCCGAACCTACACGCGCGTCGTCACGGACGGCACCGTCGGCATTCTCGACCACGAGGACGCACACACGGTCACCGAGTTTCAGCCGGTACTGATCTTCGAGAAGACCGTCGCGAACGTTACGAGCGGTATCGATCCGGCATCCATTGCTGCGCCGGGTGACACGCTGCGGTACACCTTGCGTGTCGAAAATGCCAGTACCGGCCCGGTATCCAATTTCAGCATCGTCGACGAATTGGACGAACTCAATGCAACACCGATGTTCCAGGTCGGTACGCTGAACATCGTGCAGCTACCGGCTGGCGCCGATGCCAGCAACACGAATGCTAACGGCGGAACGGCGGGCACCGGAGTCCTCGATGTCCGAAACCTGAATCTCACCGCGCCTGGCGAGAGTCTGCTGATCGAGTTCGAAGTACTGCTCGCGCCCGCAATCCTGGACGGTACGATCGTCTATAACCAGTCGGACTTGTTCTACAACAGTAACCTGATTGCCGTCAGTGACGACCCCAATGTCAATGGCCCGGCCGATCCGATTGTCGCCGGCGACGAGGACCCAACGCGGATCCTGATCCAGGGCCAGCCACCGACGGCGCTGCTGAAGGCGACGACGCAGGCGACGGCCACCATCGGTGAGACGTTCAGTTATCAGGTGACGGTCCCGTTGGCGCCACACACGGTTCCGCTCTATGACGTGCGCATCACTGACGATCTTGCCGCATCCGCTGCAGACCTCGAGTTTGTCAGCGTCACGAAGGTTTCCGGCTCCGGCAACTGGACGCCGCAGAACACCGGCACGGCGACCGACCTCGTTATCGAGGACCCGGCAAACGGCATCGACATTCCCGCCGGCGAGCAGGCGGTCATCGAGATCACCGTCCGTCTCAGTGATACTGCGACCAATGTCGCAGGGCTGACGTTCACGAATACGGCAGCGTACTCCTACCGCCTGGCAGACGGCGAACCCCTTACGGAACGACCCGGTGACCTGGGAACGTCCGGGCCGATGACCATCGTCGAGCCGGACCTGACGCTGGAGAAGGGCGGACCGCTGCAACTGCGCCTGGGCCTCGTCGGTTCGTTCTCCCTGAACGTACACAATATTGGCGACTCGCCGGCGCACAACCTGACAATCGACGACCTGCTGCCGAATCAGGCGGACGGCGGCATGTGCGACGCCGCACCGAACAACGTCGTCGCGCAGCTCTACGAGGCGGACGGCGTAACGACGATCGGCGCGCCGCTCGTCGTGGGCACCGATTACGACGTCAGCTTCAACGGCGATCCGTCATGCACGTTCACAATCACGACGCTGACACCGGCTGCCGCGATCGGCCCCGACCAACGCCTGATCATCACCTACGACGCGGTCCTTGATGCGAACACGCAGGCCGACGCGTCGCTGACGAATATCGCCGGCGCGACCGAGTGGTTCAGTCTCGACGTCTCGGACGCCGCGAACACGAACTATGCCCGAACCTACACGCGCGTCATCACTGACGGTACGGTCGGCACACTGGACCACGAAGACGCGCACACGCTGGTCGAATTTACGCCGCTGCTGATCTTCGAGAAGTATGCGGTCAACGTGACGACCGGTGAGGACCCGGCCACCGTCGCGACGCCGGGCGATACGATCCGTTACACGCTGCGCGTCGAGAACGCGAGCGCCACACCGGTCGGCAGTTTCGACATCACGGACGAACTCGACCGACTGAACGTATTCCCGTCGTTCCAGCCCGGCACGCTGAATGTCGTCACGGTTCCCGCCGGCGCCGATGCGAGCAACACGGACCCGAACGGCGGTGCCGCCGGGACCGGGCTCGTCGACATCCGTAACCTGAGCCTCGCCGGACTCGGCGACACGGTAACGGTCACGTTCGAGGTCGTGCTCGCACCGGTAATCCCGAACGGCAGTTATGTTGCCAACCAGTCGACGATTACCAATGCCGGCAACCCGATCGCGCTCAGTGACGATCCCAATGTCAGCGGTCCGGCCGATCCGAACGTCAGCGGGGACGAGGACCCGACCCGGATCCTGATCCAGTCGGCACCGCTGTTCGACATCGACAAGATCTCGATCGACATTACGGGCGACCCGAACGTGCTTCTCGCCGGCGAGACGCTGCGTTACAGGATCACGGTGCAGAACCTCGGTACCGATAATGCGACCGGCGTCACGATCACGGACCTCGTCCCGGCCAACACGACCTATGTCGCCGGCAGCACGACGCTGAATGGCGCGACAATTGCTGACAACAACGCCGGTACGACGGCGCTGACCGACGGCATCCTGCTGTATGCGCCACAGGACACGACGCCGGGTGTGCTGAATGCCGGGGTTCCCGATAACGTCGCGACGGTCATGTTCGATGTCGTCGTGTATCCGGACGCGCCGGACGGCACGATCATCTCGAACCAGGCGTTCGTCACTGCGCCGGACGCGGGCATCGCAGACCAGCCTTCGGACGATCCGCGCACGCCGGTTGTGGATGATCCGACCATCGACATCGTCGGCGCCCTGCCACTGCTGTTCGCTTCGAAGGATGCCGCACTGCAGATCGACCTAGGTTCGCAGGGTATCGTGGATCCGGGCGACACGCTGCGGTATACGATCCGGATCTACAACAACGGTGCGGTCCCGGCAACCTACGCGCAACTCGCCGACCAGGTGCCGAATGACGTCACCTATGTCCCCGATTCGACGACGCTGAACGGCGAACCTGTCGGCGTGCCGGACGACGGCGCCTTCCCGCTGTTCAACCGGATCGACGTCAGCTCGTCCGACATCACGCCGCCGCTGCCGGGCGGTTCCGAAGGTGTGCTGTCACCGGGTGAATCGGCGATCGTCGAGTTCGACATGCAGGTCAATGCCGGTGTGCCGGCCGGTACGCAGATCATCAACCAGGCGACGGTCTACACCGACGAGTTGCCGAACCTGCTCACGGACGGCGACGGCGACCCGACCACAGGGCCGGAGCCCACGATCGTCGTGGTTGGCGACGCGCAGACGCTGTCGATCGTGAAGACAGTCGCGACCGTCGACGGCGGTCCGGCGCTGCCGGGATCCACGCTTGAATACACGGTCACCGCCAGGAACGTCGGCAACGTGCCGGCTCAGTACGTGACGATCACCGACGACCTCAATGCGATCGATCCGGGCTACCTGACCTACGTCGACCAGTCCGCAACGATGAACGGTCTCGTGGCCGGCGTCAGCTTTGCCGGGACGACGATCACGGCCGACTATTTCAATGAATACGGAGCGCTGAATCCCGACCAGTCGATCACGCTGCGCTTCCGTGCCGTGATCGATCCCAATCTCCTCGACGGCACGACCGTGACGAACCAGGCCATGGTCGCGTGGAACGACCCGCTGCAGACGGAAGTCGCGAGCGTATCCATCGACGTCGGCGCCATGCCGGGTGCCGGTATCCTGAGCGGCGCCGTCTGGCACGACGCCGATTTCACGAACACGCTCACCGCAGGCGAGCGCGTGCTCGAGGGCTGGACCGTGACGCTATACGTCGACGGCCAGCCGAACCGTTCGATACAGACCGACATCGACGGCAACTACGTCATGAGCAACGTGATGCCGAACTACCTGAACGGCCAGCAGTATGCACTGGTCTTCAGTGCGCCGGGCGCCGTTGCGACGACGGCGCTGCTCGGCGAGACCGACTCCGACTTCACCGACGGCCTGCAGCGCATCGACGACATCATCGTGCAGGGCGGCAGCAACCTGCGTGACCTGAACCTGCCGATCGACCCGAACGGCGTGATCTACGACTCGATCGCTCGCGCGCCGATCGCGAATGCCGTCGTGACGCTCGTCGATCCGCGCAACGGTTTAAACCTCCCGACGGCCTGCTTCGACGATCCGGCACAACAGGGCCAGGTCACCCTCGGAAGCGGCTACTACAAGTTCGACCTGAATTTCTCCAGTCCGGCGTGCCAGAGCGGCTCCAGTTTCGCAATCCGCGTCGTGCCGCCGGGAACGGCTTATGTGCCCGGTCGCTCGCAGTTCATCCCGCCGGCAACGGACGAGACGACGGCTCCGTTCGACGTGCCGGCCTGTTCCGGCACGGGCGGCGACGCGGTCGCTGCGACGGCGCAGCACTGCGAGGTGCAGGTATTCGAAGTTGCACCGGCCGTTTCGGTCGCGGCGCAGAGCGTGGGCACGGTCTATTATGCGCACCTGCGATTTGACGACAACCGGCCGCCGGGCTCGTCGCAGATATTCAATAACCACATCCCGCTGGATCCGCGGCTCGACGGCGCGATCTCGATCACCAAGACGACATCGGCGATCAATGTAACGCGCGGCCAGATGGTGCCGTACACGATCACGGTCGGAAATTCCTTCGGCGTCGACCTGACCGACGTCACGGTCGTCGACCGCTTCCCGGCGGGCTTCCGCTACGTCGAGGGTTCGGCGCGCTTCGACGACATCAAGACGGAGCCGGTCATCAATGGCCGGGAGCTGAGCTGGTCGAACATGACCCTCGCGACGGACGACCGCCACGAAATCAAGCTGCTGCTCGCCGTCGGTGCCGGCGTCAGCGAAGGCGAATTCACAAACCGCGCACAGGCGATGAGTTCACTGACCGGCGGCGTGCTGTCCGAGGAAGCGACCGCGACGGTGCGTCTTGTTCCGGACCCGACTTTCGACTGCACCGACGTAACCGGCAAGGTATACGACGACGCCAATCGCAACGGCTACCAGGACAACGACGAGACCGGGTTGCCGGGCATCAGGGTCGTAACCGCCCGAGGCCTGTCGGCGAAGACCGATAGCTATGGTCGTTACCACATTACCTGCGCAATCACGCCGAATGAGAGCCGTGGCAGCAACTTCGTACTGAAACTCGACGATCGCAGTCTGCCGAGTGGCTTCCGCGCATCGACGCGTCCGGTACAGGTGCAACGTGCGACGCGCGGTAAGGCACTGCGTATCAACTTCGGCGCATCGATACATCGTGTCGTCGGCCTCGACATTGCCGATGCCGTGTTCGAGCCGGGAACGGCCGAAATGCGCAGCCAGTGGCAACCAAGAATCGACGTGCTGCTCGGTGAGTTGCAGAAAGCACCGTCGGTGCTGCGACTGTCGTATGTCGCCGATGTCGAGGACGAAGTCCTCGTCAATCAACGATTGAACCTGCTCAAGAACGACATCATGACGTCCTGGGAAGACCTGGACGCCGATTATGAGCTCGTTGTCGAACCTGAAGTTTTCTGGCGGTTGGGTGGACCGCCGGAGAAGAGTAAGGAGGCTGGCCAATGAACGCCCTGTCGACATTGAGATGCCTGTTGTTGTGGGGAGTCATGCTCGCCGCCTTCCCGGTGTATGCCGCTGACGTCGACGAAATGCCGATGGGCGAGGCCGTCGAACGGCACCTGTCGGACGATGAGCCCTTCATGAAGTGGGTGCAGCATCCGGAAGACACCGAGACCGAGCAAGGCGACACGATCGAAACGCGTGAAACGCTTGAGGACGCGCTCGAAACGGTCAAACTCAGTGGACTCGTACCACCTGTGCATTTCGAATCCGGTGTCGCGAACATTCCGGATTCGACGGTCGTTTCGCTGGGCGAGATCCTCGATCGTATGAAGGACCGTATCAATGTGCGTCTGCACCTGATCGGCCACGCCGACAATCGACCACTGTCGCCGCGCCTCCAGGCCATCTACGGAGACAACGGCGGGCTGTCGCGAGAACGTGCAGGCCAGGTTGCAGAGCATTTCCAGACATCCCTGGCGTTGCCGCCGGAAGCTATTTCCTACGAGTGGGCCGGTGACACGGATCCGGTAGCTTCAAACCTGACCGAGGCAGGTCGCGCGCTGAACCGGCGCGTCGAGGTCGAGGTCTGGTATGACGAAGTCAGGGACAAGGTCGCGCTGGAGGAGTTCCTCGTTCCGCACGAGATCAAGCGCGTCAAAGTCTGTCGCATGGAGACGGTGTGCAAGCTGCGCTATGTCGAAGGGCATGCGAAACGCGCGCGCGTACAAAATCTGATTGCCCCGCTGCGTTACAGCGAGGAGTCGATCGACGTCGATGCCGGCTTCGTCGAACAGGTTCGCCAGGGATTCGAGAACCTCGGCAACAAACAGAACGTCCTCGTGAAGTTCGTCGGTTACACGGACGACGCGCCACTGGCCGGCCGCACCGAGCGTATTTACGGCACTCATCTCGGGCTCTCGAAAGCCCGTGCACGACGTGTCGCGCTGGCCATTCAGGACAGCCTCGGTCTGCCGACGGCATCTATAAAGAGTGACGGCCAGGGAGCCAGGCATCCGCTCGGTTCGAACCAGACCGCACAGGGGCGCTCACTCAATCGCCGCGTCGAGGTCGAGTTCTGGTACGACGATCCGCTGCAGGAACTGCCTGACGAACCGCAGCTTTGCCCCGAGTCAACCGGCGCCGAGATGGTGACGAAAATTTACGACCCGCCGTGGGGTAGCGTCTCAGACATCCAGTTCGTGGACGGTCAGCCGGTGATTCCGGCCACGCACGCAAGCGATCTTGCGCGGGCCCTCGGTGAAATAGCCGACAAGACCAATCCGCGCCTGCGATTTGTGGGCTACACGCGCAACGAGCGCCTGGCGCGACGAACCGCCGCTGTCTACGGCGATGACATTGGCCTGTCGGCATCACGTGCACGCCGGGCAATGGAGTCTGTCGCTACGGACATGCAACTCGATGAGACGCAGCGCGAATTCGAGGGACGCGGTTACGTACATTCGAAAGACGTCGTCAACGCGGGCTTTATCCAGGGTGAGACTTCGCATGTAGCCGTTGAAGTCGTTTACGACGACCTCGCAATTCTTGATGACTATGACGGCGTCGATATCACGCGCGTTACGCGCGAACTGAGTCCGCAGAACCCGCTCGGTCTCAACCTCATGCGCATTACCGTCGACGGCGAGCCTATCGACGATCCAAAGAGAAGTTCTTCGGATATTCAGCGTTGTACGGATGTTGCACTGGAGGAGGCGGACATCCAGTTCGGCTTCGACAACCTGCGTTCGGCGCCGCGGCTCAGCGTAACGGCCAAACCGTCACGCATCGCACTGTCAGAGGTCGTCCATTACGGGGCACAGCTTTCGCCCACCGATGTCTGGGTGGACAGGACGGCCGCACCCGTGCATTTCAGGATGTACGCGAACTACTCCTATTTCATCGAGAACGCCGAAGTCAGGGTTTTCGAGACGGGGCAGTCGGTCGAGTCGGAACCGCTCGATGTCATACCGCTCGCAGAAGACGGAGTTGCGAAGTGGACGCCGCCCGCGGACTGGTTCAGGTCGCCGGTACTCGAACTGGCGTACGTGCTCAGGGCATATGGGACCGATGGCAACTTCGACGAGACGCGGCCGCAGCCGCTGTGGCTTGTCTACGATTCGATTGACAAAGATGACGACGGTGACGAGGCAATCGACTTCGAAGCCGACCCGGAGCTCTTCGCCTCCTACGGCGAGAACAGTCTCAACCTGCACAACATCGCGTTGAGCAGCGGCACGGTGAGCGTGCGTGGCAGCGGCATCGCGCCGGAACAGGAAGTCTGGGTGGCCGGTCGCTCCGTGCCTGTGGATACGAGTGGTAACTTCGTAACCGAAGAAATCCTGCCGACAGGCGCCCATACGGTCGAGGTTGCCGTTGTGGACCAGGAGGGCGCAGGCGAGTTGTATCTGCGCGATCTCGAGTTTGAGCAAAACGACTGGTTCTACGTCGGCATGGCCGACCTGACACTGTCCGAGGGTGACGCAAGTGGCCCGATCGATCTGTTTGCGGGCGACAACGCCGACAGCGATCTCGATTCGGACATGGACGGGCGCCTGGCGTTCTTCGTCAACGGCAAGTTTGGTGAGCACTGGAAGCTCACCGCCAGTGCTGATACCCGGGAAGGCTCGCTGGAGGACATTTTCAGCAATTTCATGGATAAGTCACCGGAGTCGCTGTTCCGGCGGATCGACCCGGATTACTACTACCCGACCTTCGGCGACGACAGCACGGTCGAGGAGATGGCGCCGACGATGGGCAAATTCTTCGTGCGCCTGAGTCGGAACGACAACTACGGCCAATGGGGCAACTTCAAGATCGGCTACATGAACAATGAGCTGGCGCAGGTGGATCGCGGGCTGTATGGCGCAAACGCGCACTACCAGTCCGAGTCGACAACCAGTTTCGGTGACCAGCGGTTCGCGGTCGATGCGTTCGCGGCCGAGCCCGGCACCATCGCGAGCCGGGAAGAGTTCCGTGGTACAGGTGGTTCGCTGTACTTCCTGCAACGCCAGGACATCCTTGGCGGGTCCGAACGCGTGCGCGTCGAATTACGGGACAAGGCGTCGGGCATCGTCACAGGCGTATTGAACCTGACACCGGTACTCGACTACGACATCGACTATCTCCAGGGTCGCATCGTGCTGACGGAGCCCCTCGCATCGACGGCCGACGATAATCTGCTGGTACGCAGCAATGCCCTCAGCGGAGACGAGGCTTATCTTGTCGTGCGCTACGAGTACACGCCCGGTTTCGATGACGTTGACGCGCTTTCCGTGGGCGGTCAGGGACATTACTGGTTTGGAGATTACGTCAAGGTTGGGTTGACCACGAACACCAACGAACAGGACGCCACCGACAGCAGCCTTAATGCGGCCGACCTGACATTGCGACTGGCGGCAAATTCCTGGGTGAAGGTGCAGCACTCGAAGAGCGAGGGGCTGGTATCACTGCCACAGGTTTCCGAGGATGGCGGCTTCGAGTTCGAAAGCTATGATCCGTTGTCGTTCGTCAACGCTGAAGCCGACGCACAGCGTGCCGACATCAGCATAGCGTCGAAGGACCTGTTCAAGTTCGGTAACGGCCAGCTGACGTTCTACGTGCAGGATGTCGAGGCAGGGTATTCCGCGCCAGGCTTAACGGCGCTGACGGACACAAAGAACTACGGCGGCACGTTCACCATGCCGGTCGCGGATCAGTTCTCGGTAGGCGCCAAGGTGGATAACCTGGTCCAGGACCAGGGGATCGAGACCGACGTCCAGGAAGTGAATTTCGGCTACCAGGTAAACGACAGCTGGGAGCTCAGTGCGGGTTATCGCGTTGACAACCGTATCGATAATTCGCCGGTTGTCGCGTTGACACAGGAACAGGGTGAGCGCGCCGACGCCATTCTGCAGGTTGGATTTGACTCGCGCACGACGTGGAACGCCTATGGATTCCTGCAGGATACGGTGTCGATCACGGGCAACCGGCAGGAGAATGCACGTGCCGGGCTTGGCGGCTCGTATCGCGTAACCGAGCGTCTGCGCGTCGACGCCGAAGTCTCGGAAGGCGACCTCGGTACCGGCGCAAGACTCGGTACCAACTACCTGCATTCCGATCGCACGAGCCTGTACCTCAATTACGCGCTCGAGAACGAGCGCACCGATAACGGTCTACGCAGCGGGCGTGGCAGTGAAGGCAACCTGGTCGCCGGCGTGAAATCGCGTATCGCGGACAGCACGAGCGTATTCCTCGAGGAGCGTTACCAGCACGGTACGACGATGACCGGGTTGACGCACGCTACGGGCATCAGTTTCGCACCGACCGAGAAATGGAACCTCGGTATCAATACCGATATCGGAACGTTACGGGACTCACAGACCGGCGCAGAGACGGAGCGCTTCGCCAGTGCCGTACAAATCGGTTTCGGTTTCAATGACCTGCAGGTCTCGTCAGGTATCGAATACCGTAACGACGATGCCGAGCAGCCGGATCTGAGCAGGACCGAGAGAACGACCTGGCTCTTCCGCAACAGCTTCAAGTACCAGCTCAATCCGGGCGCGCGCTTGCTAGGCAAGTTCAATCACTCGACGAGTGAGAGCTCGCTCGGCACGTTCTACGACGGTGGTTTCACCGAGGCCGTGTTCGGCTACGCATACCGGCCTGTCCATCACGACCGCCTCAACATGATGGCGAAGTACACGTACTTCTATAACGTGCCGACGACGGACCAAATCTCGCTCTCGAATATTGCCGCCGAGTTTATTCAGAAGAGTCACATTGCCGCGGTAGACGTTACCTACGACATTTCGCAACGATTCACGATCGGCGGCAAGTACGCATACCGGCTCGGTATGGTCAGCCTAGACCGTGAGAATCCGGAGTTCTACGACAATAACGCATCCCTCTATGTTGTCCGTGGTGACTATCGTTTCCGCGAGCACTGGGAGTTCTTGCTTGAAGGCCGCCTGCTGCATATGCCCGACCTCGATGAACGCAGAGCTGGTGCACTGGCAACCGTGTCACGTTACGTCGGAGATCACCTGAAAGTCGGTCTTGGCTACAACTTCACCGATTTCTCGGATGACATGACCGACCTTAGTTTTAGCCACCAAGGTGTGTTCCTGAGTCTTACTGGTTCGATGTAATCGCGCCCAGTGAGTTCGTTCGTACCGCAGGAAGAGAACGATATGTTGTTATCTGAAGGTGTATACAAACGCATTCCCCTTTTCTGGATGATCGTAGGCCTGCTGTTTCTGCTTCTGGGCTGGTCCGGCGCGATGGAATCACGAGTCTCTCTCGCCTATGTTGCCCTTGCGATTCTTTGTATTGGCCGCAGCATCTGGATTTACCAGGCACGCTGGAAGTATCACAGGCGCAACCAGGTATCCATTGTCCGGGACACAATGGTGATCAAGCACCCTATTGCTGAAAATCTGAAGAACAAACACTGACGTCTGACAGGTCGTCAGGTAGTCGGCATTTCCAATTGTGTGCGGGCTACTCAATAATCGGTGAATGCAATCGATCAGAGTCACGGTCCTCTGTCTGCTGCTGTTGCTGGTGGCGGGCTGCACGAAGCCGGAAGCAGACCCCGATCAGCAACGAATTATTGTCATCGGGGACATTCACGCGGATATTGACGCTACCCGCGCTGCGTTTCGTCTCGCAGGGGCGATCGATGACGATGACGACTGGATTGGCGGGGAGCTGATCGTCGTTCAACTCGGCGATTTGATCGGCCGTAGCTATGAAGATCGTAAAGTTCTCGAGTTCATCCTGGCAATACGCAAGCAAGCGGAATCGAGCGGCGGCAAGGTTCACGCGCTGATCGGAAATCACGAGGTATTCGGCGCAAGACTGGAACTCCGCTGGGTGCACGACGACGCTTGGAATGGATCCCGGAAATATTGACGATAGCGTCATGATGAGCAGGCATTTCTCCCAGGATGTCGATGCAGATGATTGTGTAATGCTAGAGGAGTCGCTGAGGCTCCTCGATGCGGAGCGAATGATCGTTGCCCACACCGTTCATGAGTCAATTACGGCGCGTTGCGATGGGCGCGTTTGGGCGATCGACGTCGGTATGGCTCGATTCTATGGCGGGAACCTGCAGGTCCTCGAGATACTGAACGACGAAGTCGTCACTATTATCTCGCGATGATCAGGCTGCAGCAGGTAGCCGCACCCTCCGCTTTCTGCAGTTCGGACATGTCGACGGGAATCACGTCGATGCCTCGTGCCACCAGCTTTTCCGTCGTCCGTGGAAATGAGGACGGATAGATTATGCTCTTCCCCACCAATAGTGCGTTGGCGGCATGAGGCTCATCCTCATCGACATCAATCAGTTCGCAATCCTCGAATGCTGATTTGCTGACCCAGTCCGCATTAATCAGCAGCACGCCGGGTGAGGCTTGCGATACGGCAGACGTCAGGTGCAGACAGCCTGAGACCTCGACAGCGTTCACCGAATACCCGAAGTCTGCAACGATGCCACGTAACTGGTCGACACCGCTTTGATTCGATCTTGTGGAGAGTCCCGCATAGATGGTTTTGCCGACACAAAGCAGGTCGCCGCCATCGAGCGTGCCGGGCGACTCGATCGACGCAAGTGTTCGATATCGTTTCAGAATGCCCGCGACACCCGCTACCTCCGGCCGTCTTGATGCAGCGCCCGGCCGACACAACACCGCGATCTCATCGAGGACAAGCGCGGTATCCTCGACAAATACGGAGTCCGCCAGGCCCTCTTCCGTAGGGATGGTGACGATCTCGCAGCCAAGGGAAGATAATGCAGACTGATAGTTCTCATGCTGTTGCACCGCCAGGGCGGTGTCGATCGTGTCTCTGGACATGAAGGTCAGTTCGCAGCTGTCCATTGCTGCATTTACGTCGCGTGTAATGGCGGTCAGTGTCATGCGGAATCCAGGGTCAACTCGCCGGCTGGAATTTGGTGGGTTCCTGGCTGGCCATGTGCTCGTAGGTTTCCCAGCGCCGGTCTATGAGTTCCTGTGCGCTCTTCATGAGCTCCGCCGCTTCCTCCGGATGAGTCTTGGTAAGCACGCGGTAGCGGTTTTCGTTGTAGGCATATTCCTTGAGCGGAATGCTCGGGCGCGGCGAGTCCAGGACAAACGGTTTCTTGCCGGCGTCACGTAGCGCAGGGTTATAGCGAATCAACGGCCAGTAACCGCTCATGGTCGCGAGCTTTTGCTGCCGCAGGCCATCGGCCATGTCATATCCGTGAGCGATGCAGTGGCTATAAGCGAGGATCAGCGACGGTCCCCGGTACTCTTCGGCCTCGCGCATCGCGAGCAGGGTTTGCTGCGGGTTGGCACCCATCGCCACCTGGGCGACATAGACGTTGCCGTATGAGACGGCCTGCATGGCCAGGTCTTTTTTGCCGATGCGCTTGCCGGCCGATGCAAAGCGGGCAGATGCGCCCAGCGGCGTCGCTTTGGACATCTGGCCGCCAGTGTTCGAATACACCTCGGTATCGAGGACGAGTACGTTGACGTTGCGGTCGCTGGCAAGTACGTGATCGAGACCGCCGGAACCGATGTCATATGCCCAGCCATCGCCCCCTACGAGCCAGATGCTTCGTCGTACGAGGTGGTCGACGATGGAAAGCAGCGCCGCCGCATCTTCGTCGCCTTCTTTCTCGCTCAGTTGATCCAGTGTGTTCCTGAGCTCGGCGACGCGACGCCGTTGTGCCCGAAGTTCGCCGCCGACCCTCTGGCGGGCGTTGACGATTTGATCAGCGAGTTCCTTGCCGATCTTTGGCGCCAGCGAAACGACGAGTTTCTTTGCGAACGCCATGTGGTGGTCGGCAGCGATGCGCATGCCGAGTCCGAATTCGGCATTGTCCTCGAACAGGGAGTTGGACCAGGCTGGTCCGCTGCCTTCAGCGTTCTTGCTCCACGGCGTCGTGGGCAGGTTGCCGCCATAGATCGACGAACAACCGGTGGCGTTCGCGACCATCAGGCGTGGACCGAAGAGCTGTGACAGCAGCCTCACGTAGGGCGTTTCGCCGCAGCCGGCACATGCGCCCGAAAACTCGAACAACGGTTCGAGGAACTGCGCTCCACGTACGGAAGAAAAGTCGACGGTGCCGCGTTCGTTGAAGTCCAGAGATTCGAAAAACTCAATGTTCGTTCTGCCCTCGTCGAGCACCGGTCCCTTGTCGGTCATGTTGATGGCCCGAATTTCCGGGTCATCCGGGCTAACGACAGGGCAAGCCTCTACACACAGGCCGCAGCCGGTGCAGTCCTCGAGGTAGACCTGCAAAGAGTAACGAGTCTCCGGAAAGCCTCGCGCGCTGACGGGCATGGACGGAAAACTTTCCGGGGCAGCTGCCAGGGCGCTTTCGTGGAAGAACTTCGCACGAATTACGCTGTGCGGACAGACGAAGCTGCAGTTGCCGCACTGAATGCAAATATCTTCCTTCCAGGCTGGTACCGAATCCGAGACGTTCGACTTCTCCCATTGCGTCGTGCCACTGGGGTAGGTGCCATCGACGGGCAGCATGCTGACCGGCAGGTCGTCGCCGTGACCGCGCATCATTTGTGCGGTGACCTCGCGCACGAATTTTGGTGCGGAGTCGGGCACGACTGCGTTCAGCGCGCGCGAGCTACGCCTGTCCTTCGGTATCTCGACCTCGTGCAAATGGTCGAGTGCGGCGTCGACCGCCGCGAAATTCTTCGCGATGACCGACCGACCTTTCGACTTGTAAGTCTTCTCAATTGCCTGCTTGATCTGCTGTATTGCTTCGTCGCGTGGCAACACGCCCGACAGGGCGAAGAAGCAGGCCTGCATCACCGTGTTGATGCGCTTGCCCATGCCGGCGTCACGAGCCACCCGGGTTGCGTCAATCACATGCAGGTGCAGTGCCCGTTCGACAATGATGTCCTGCGCGGGTCGCGGCAATCGATCCCAGACTTCGTCAGCCGGGTACGGGCTGTTCAGCAAGAAGACCGCACCGTCACAAGCGTCTTGCAATAGTTCTATCTGGTTGACGAGATCGAACTTGTGACAGGCAATGAAGTTGGCAGACTGGATCAGGTACGGTGCGTGGATCGGCTCCGGGCCGAATCGCAGGTGCGACACGGTACGGGAACCCGATTTCTTGGAATCGTAGACAAAATAACCCTGGCACCAGAGGTCCGTGTTCTCGCCGATGATTTTGATGCTGTTCTTGTTTGCGCCGACCGTGCCGTCCGCGCCCATACCGAAAAACAGCGCGCGCGTCGCGCTCTGGTCCTCGATGTGCATCGTCTCGTCGTAATCGAGGCTCGTGTGCGTGACGTCGTCGTTGATGCCGATCGTGAAATGCTGTTTCGGTTCGTTGCGCTCGAGTTCCCCGTACACGGCCATGACCATCGCCGGCGTGAACTCCTTTGACGACAGGCCGTAGCGGCCGCCGATGATGCGCGGCATGGTTTTGCGTGCGCCGGTGCTGACCGCTTCCGCCAATGCCGTAACAATATCCTGGTAGAGGGGCTCGCCACTCGCGCCGATTTCCTTGGTGCGATCAAGGATTGCGATCGAGCGGACAGACTCCGGTAATGCATCGAGAAGGTGTTGTGCAGAGAACGGGCGGAACAGGCGGATATTGACGGCGCCGACGCCCGCGGGACGCAACTTGTCGATTGTCTGTGTCACGGTGTCCGCGCCGGAACCCATGATGACGATGACACGTTCTGCGTTCGGATCGCCGTGATAGTCGAACAGCCTGTATTGCCGGGACGTCAGGTCGGCGAAGCGGTCCATGGCGCATTGCACGATGTCGGGTGTTGCCGCGTAGAAACGGTTCACGCTTTCCCGGCCCTGGAAGTAGACGTCGGGGTTTTGTGCTGTGCCGCGGATAAACGGATTGTCCGGGTTCAACGCGCGATGCCGATGCTGGTACACGAGTTCATCGTCCATCATTGCGCGAATCGTGTCGGCCGAAACGACCTCGATCTTGCTGACTTCGTGCGACGTTCTGAAGCCGTCGAAAAAATGCAGGAAAGGCACGCGTGCCTCGAGGGTCGCGGCGTGGCTTATCAATGCGAGGTCCTGCGCGGCCTGCACAGATGATGCGGCAAGCAGTCCGAAGCCGGTGGTGCGGGCTGCCATGACGTCCTGGTGGTCACCGAAAATCGACAGTGCCTGCGCGGCGAGCGCTCGCGATGCCACATGAAACACGGCCGATGTGAGCTCGCCCGCGATCTTGTACATGTTGGGCAGCATCAACATCAGTCCTTGCGATGCCGTAAACGTCGTCGTCAGTGCGCCAGACTGCAGCGCACCGTGTGCGGTACCGGCAGCGCCGCCTTCGCTTTGCATCTCGACGATATCGGGTACCCGGCCCCAGATGTTTTCCTTGCCACTCGCGGCCCAGACGTCGGCCAGCTCGGCCATCGTCGATGACGGCGTTATCGGGTAAATCGAGCAGATCTCGCTGACCGCGTAGGCAACGCGGGCAACGGCCTCGTTGCCATCGAGCGCACGAAGCTCGCTCATGTCGACAGGACCTCGGCGGTTTCGGGTTCGTCCGCCATTTCAATCGCATGGCAAGGACATTGCTCGTAACAGACGGCGCAACCTGTACACAGGTCGAGATTGAACCGGTAGCGCTTACCGGGCCCGAGCTTGATGATGGCGCCCTCGGGGCAGGCGCCATAACAGCCGTCGCACTCGAAGCAGTTGCCGCAGGACAGGCACCGCCCGGATTCGAACAGGGCATCGGATTCCGACAGGTTTTGCGTGACCTCGTCAAAACCCTGCTGGCGATCGATGACAGGCAGTCGCTCCTGTTCGACCTGCGGTGCGTGCGTGCGGAACCAGAGATGCAGTCGATCGTAACCGATGACGGGATGTCGCGGTCCGCGGCGATAAGTCTTGCCGTGGAAGAACGCATCGATGTGCCTGGCTGCATGTTTGCCGTGACCGACCGCGATGGTTACCGAACGATCACTGGGCACCATGTCGCCACCGGCGAAGATGCCTTCGTGCCCCGTCATCATGTTGTCGTCGACGACAACCGTATGGTCGGACATGAATTCAATACCGGGCACACTCTCCAGAAATGCCGTGTCCGTGTCCTGGCCAAGCGCGAGAATCAATGAGTCGGCTTCCAGTGACTCGAACTTGCCGGTTGGTTGTGGCCGGCCATTCTCGTCGAGTTCCATGATCTCGACCTTGAACGTGCTGCGATCGATTTCCTTGATCGTGCGCAACCAGTTTATTCGCACGCCTTCTTCGATTGCTTCGTCTGCCTCGAAATCGTGCGCTGGCATGCTGCTGCGGTCGCGGCGGTAGATGATCATCGCCTCGTCGACGCCGAGCCGCTTCGCTGTGCGAGCCGCATCCATCGCCGTGTTGCCGCCGCCGTAAATGGCTACTCGCCGGCCGAGTTGTGGTGGCTCACCTTCCTTGGTCTTGCTGAGAAAACTGACGGCATCGAGAATCTTGCCGGCATCCCGATTGGGAATGTCTATCTTCTTGCTGATATGGGCGCCGACCGCGACAAAGACGGCATCGAAACCACCGGTTTCCTTCTCGGCGAGCACGTCGTCGACGCGATGGTTCAGCGTAATCTTGACGCCCAGATTTTCTATGCGCCGGATCTCGGCGCGTAGTTCGTCACGCGGCATGCGGTAAGCCGGGATGCCGAAGTGGATCATGCCGCCCGCGACAGGCCCGGCTTCGCGTATCTCTACCGTGTGGCCGAGACGCCTCAGGTGATATGCCGCCGACAACCCGCTCGGGCCTGCACCGACGATCAGGACTTTCTTGCCGGTCTCTGTCGCCGGCTGCTCGAATTGCCAGTCATTCTCGAGCGCCATGTCGCCCAAATAACGTTCGACGGCATGAATACTGACGGCGCTGTCGGTGAAGGCACGGTTACAGACATCCTCGCAAGGGTGGTAACAAACGCGGCCGTGGATCGAGGGCAATGGATTGTTCCGCACGAGCTCGCGCCACGCGCCTTCGAAATCGCCTTCCTGCGAGAGTGCGAGCCAGGCCTGGATATTCTCGCCCGCGGGACAGGCGTCATTGCAGGGTGGCAGGAAATCGATGTACTCGGGCCGGCGGGTACGCAGGGCGCCCGTACCTTTGGCGTGGCGCGTCAGGTCCGCGCGTTTTGTGAGGTCGGAGTCAGTCATAGGAACGCGATCATAAGGGTCCGAGATTATAGATGCATCAGGGCATTTGCGAATACCGGAGCAGGCTTCCCGTAGCTGCCTGGGGCGAATAGACTAAACCCTGATGGCCGCGGATATGAGGCACCGCAGCGATTTTCGCTAGTATTTCCGGGTAGAATTCGCTATTCGCGACTGGCTGTTGATCATTGGCCACTCGCCTGACAAGAGGACAGGAATGCTCCGACAGGCCCGAAACCTGGTTGCCACCAGCATCGTGCTGGTCCTTGCGAGCTGCGCCACGCAGCCGGAGGCACCGGTACGCCTGGCGGCGGAGCCGATGCCAGCAACCGAGGCGTGTATTGCCAGTTTGGCCAATACGTCTGACGTTATGTCACAGGCGCTGGACTCCGGGAGCATTCGGGTCGTCAACTGGAATATTCAGAAAGGCAAAAGCACGGCGTGGGTCGGTGATCTCGCTGAGAGGGAAATGGGCCCGGACCTGTTGATCCTGCAGGAGGCATCGCAGCAGACCGAAGCCTGGCAGGACCTCGTCCCCGATCACTTCGCGTCGTTCGCCGAGGGCTTCGGCCCGAACTGGTCGCCGAGCGGCGTCATGACGGTCAGCGCAGCACAGCCAATGACCGAGTGTGAGCTGGTAGCTCATGAGCCGTGGTTCGGCACCCGCAAGGCAACGCTGATTACCGAGTATGGCCTGACCGGCTCCGACTACACCTTGCTCGTCGTCAACATTCACGGCATCAATTTTACGTTCGGCGTAGACGAGCTCGAAAAGCAGTTCTCGCAGGCGCGCGCCGTCATCGAAACGCACGACGGACCGGTATTATTCTCCGGCGACTTCAACACCTGGCGCGGCGAGCGCGCCAGGGTGCTGGAGGATATGCTGGAGGGACTGGGATTGAATGCGCTCGAGTACGACGTCGATCACCGCAAACGCTTCCTGGGTTGGGCGCTCGATCATATTTACGTTCGTGGGCTCTATACCGAACACGCGACAACGCTCGATTCACAAGCATCCGATCACAATCCGATGGCGGTTCAGTTGCGGTTGGCCGACGAGCCCCTGCGCGTGAAGGCGGCGCGATGAGGCTTCTGTTAATCGGAATTATCGCGAGCTTCTTCGTGCCTGCACTGGCGGCCGCTGATGTTACAGAGGAAGAAGTTGAATATCTCGTCACCACTATTGGCGAGAGTAATTGCACGTTCATCCGTAACGGCAAGCGTCACTCTGCCGAAGATGCGGAAGACCACTTGCGCATGAAGTACCGACGCGGCAAACGTTACGCGCCAACCGCCGAGAAATTCATCGAACGACTCGCTAGCGCGAGTTCGATGAGTAAGAAGCCCTACTACATAGCGTGTGAAGGGCAAGAAGCGGTGCCATCGGGCGACTGGCTGATGGCGCGCCTGAACAACTACCGCCACAAGTAAGCATTACAGCCAATGTGGCGTGTCTTCGCCTGATTCTTACTACGGGTGCGCGAAATCCTTTTGCGACAATACTTCGACTGCGTCGTCGTCCTCACCCGTATTCAGGCGCCGCAGAGCGGCTTGAATGGCCAGCGCTGCTTCCACATAAATAATGCTGAGATCCGTCTCCATGCTGGTTACCTGGTCCAGGTAGCGGATCGAGTTGTAAACCGCGAGCTTCAGATTATCTTCGGACAGGTATTGCGGGCTTGTCAGATCGCTCATGCCCGAATGAGTCGTGGCGTCATACCGGCTTTGCAGGCTGTAAGTGAACGACAGGGCATTGACGAGGTTGTATTCCATTTTGGCCAGCGAGCCGGTGGCGAGTGCCGTATCCCAGGCAGTCGATTGCAGCGCAGCCGGGCTGTAAATCTCGACCATGTTGACGAACTCATCAACGGTGGTGATGTCGTCATTCAGATAGTGCTGGCTCAGTACCTGGCGTAGTCCCTTGTTGAACGGTGCCGCGTCCTCTACCCGGTTCTTGTTTTCGCGAACCTCGATCAGGAAGTTCGAAAGCGCCGTTCGCACAAATTCCTCGTCCTCACGTTTCTGGCGCCATTCATCCAGTCCCAGCGCAACGAGGATACTGACGACGATCAGAACAGACTCGATGATAACCTGCGGTAACCAGGTGGATAGTGCTTTCGACGCCATCGTGAGCTTATTTTATTGTTCGCAGATGGACGGTGAGTATATCAAGGCACCGCAACATTATTGGCTAGTCTGCTGAAAAGACGCTAAAATTCCTCTGCTTGCGCGCCGGCAACGACCCGCAGGTGTCGGGGGGTAAAAGAAGAAGTGAATAGAATCGCTCGTTTGCCGTGCTTCATAGTCTTTGTTAGTTGCGGCTTGATTGCACAAGGCGCTCTCGCCGAGGGCGTGCGGTCGGCCGCGCATGAAGAAATAATCGCGTCGGCGGTAGCGGAGACCTCACAGCCCGATTTTCACCTGATGGGATTCGGTGACATCAGTTACCTGTCCCGTGATGCCTCTGATCCCAGTGGATTCGCCATTGGCCAGGCCGTCGCTCACCTGACCGCTTCGCTGGATGACTCGTTGCGAGTTTTTGGCGAAGTCAGTATGACCGCGAGAGACGACGAATATAAGACGACGCTGGAACGATTGATCGTCCGGTACGACTTCTCGGATATGTTCAAGCTGTCCGGGGGGCGCTATCACTCACCGATCGGCTACTGGAACTCCGCCTTCCATCACGGTGCGTGGCTGCAAACGACGGTAAGCCGGCCCGAAATGGCCAAGTTCGGTTCCAAGATAATGCCGATACATTTCGTGGGCGTGTTGCTGGAAGGCTCCATGCCGCAGAACAAGCTCGGACTGTCGTACGCGGCCGGATTCGGTAACGGCCGCCACGAAAATATCGCTCAGGCCGGTGATGCCGGTGACATCAATGGTGACGATGCATGGATGTTGCAGTTGACTGCGAGTCCGAGTCGTTTCTTCGGCTTGCAGACTGGTATCGGGTTTTACTCTGATACGGTGACTCCGGACGATCGTCCCGAAATCGATGAACAAATAGTTTCAGCGTTCGTCGCCTGGAAGAAAGAGTCTCCGGAATTCATTGCCGAGTACCTGCACTCGGAACACGAATTTGCCGCCGATAGCAGCGTAAACGGTAATGTGGATGCGTGGTACGTGCAGTTCGCTTACCGCCTTTCTGGGAAAAACAATAAATGGAAACCTTACGCGCGCTATGAGTCGACGGACGTGGATGACACGGACCCGATGCTCGGGGATCAGGGTCTCGACTACGAAGCGGCAATCCTGGGGGTCAGGTGGGATTTCAGTGCCTATGCAGCACTAAAAGGCGAATACAGAAACGAAGAATTCGATAACGGCAGCCGGGAAGATAATTTCCGCCTGCAAGTGTCGTTCGTGCTGGCGAAACTTTGAAGACATGAACATGCGAAGAGGTCAGACAAATCCAGTTGCTCGTCTCTGCGGGAAAGCAGCGTTAGTGACGTTGCTGGTTGCGTCGATGACACTTGCCTCCGCAAGAGCCGTAGCGCAAGAAACTGTCGCGAGCACTGCGATTGCCATCGTCGTTCACAAAGACACCAATGTAGACAATCTGTCGCTGCATGAGCTGCGGAGTATTTTCCTGGCGAACCAGCAGTTCTGGTCGAACAGGACGCGCATCATCCTGCTTGTCCGTGCGCCGAAATCGGAAGAGCGTGACTTCGTCCTGAACACCATCTACCAGATGGATGAAGCGCAATTTCGGCAGTACTGGATTGCCAAGATGTTTCGGGCCGAGGTTCCGCGCGGACCCAAGATCGTGTTCAGTACGGACATGACGCTGGAACTCGTGATTGCCATTCCAGGGTCGATTTCCTTCATCAACGCGAACGAAGTGACAGATGGCGTCAAGGTCGTCCGCGTGGACGGAAAGTTACCCACTGAAGATGGCTACCCCCTGCAGTAGGGCTTTCTCCCAGCGCACTCGGTAGTTCTACGAATAAACGGCCGGCCCCGAATCGGCTAGAAAGATAGTGGGAAACCGCGTCTTTCAGCAACCAGGGAGCAGGATTATGACCGGGCGTAACCCTATTGAGGCACTCGCACATTTGCGCCATGAATTCGGCGAGCACGGTGGCGTGAATATGTCCATCGAGGCCAGTTCCACGTTCACGGTGATGGAGCCGGGCACGATGCCCGAGATGTTCCAGGGCCTGAAAGGGCATGACGCTGGCTGTTATCTCTATGGCCGGCATTTCAATCCGACGGTCTACAACCTTGGCAGGCAACTTGCAGCGCTCGAGGGCACCGGGGCGGCCTACTGTACGGCCAGCGGCATGGGAGCAATTGCGTCGACGCTGTTCGCACTCTGCGAGGCCGGCGATCATATCGTCGCATCCAGAGCGGTCTACGGTGGCACCTACGCCCTGATGCACGATTTCCTGCCCGGGAAGGCCGGGATCACAACGACGTTTGTCGATATCACCGATCCGGACGCTGTCCGCAATGCGATGACCGACAAGACCCGGCTGGTCTACACGGAAAGCGTGTCGAATCCGACATTGCGTGTTGCCGACATTCCGCAACTCGCGGGCATCGCGCACGATGCGGGCGCGCAGTTGGTTGTCGACAATACGTTCAGCCCGCTTATCCTGAGTCCGGTCGCACTTGGCGCCGATGTCGTTGTGCATAGCCTGACCAAGTTCATCAGCGGCATGTCCGATGTCATCGCGGGCGCTGTTTGCGGCAGTGAGGAATTCATCGAATCGCTCATGGACCTGCACACGGGGTCATTCATGCTGCTCGGCCCGACTATGGATCCGAAAGTTGCGTCCAAGATCAGCCTGCGAATTCCGCACCTGTCCATCCGCATGGCGGCGCATGGCAAACGTGCGCTCGCGATGGCGGAGCGCCTGTACGATGGCGGCATCAATGTCGGCTATCCCGGCCTCTCTCATCACCCGGACCGCGACCTGTTCGACGAGCTTCGCTGCCCGGAGCATGGTTATGGCGGCATCCTGACGATCGACATGGGTGACCAGGAAACGGCAAACCGCCTGATGGCGCTGTTGCAGAACAAGTACCGCTTCGGCTTCATGGCCGTGAGTCTCGGTTACTTCGATACACTGATGTCGTGCTCGGGTTCGAGCACATCGAGCGAATTGACGGACGAAGACAGGTCCGAGGCGGGAATCAGTCCGGGGCTCGTGCGCATGTCGATCGGCTATACGGGCACGCTCGAGCAGCGCTGGCAGCAACTGAAGGATGCGCTCGAAGAAATCGGCGCGCCGATCGTTTACGCGAAAGCGGGCTGAGGCAAAAAACGCTTATTGCAGATCAAGGGACTCCTCGAGGGTGCTCGACTCCTGCTCGATCGGGTCAATGGTCTCGATATCAGGCGCCGGCTCCCACGCGCGAAAAAGGAAGTCTCTCGTCGAGCCGTGGCGAGCCAGCAGCAACAGGGCGTCTTCACATTCGGGACCGTCCATGGCGACTTCGACCAGGTAAACAGGTTTCTCGTCGGAGCCGAGCTTTCGAAACGAATGTTCTGCGACGTTGCACTCATAGGCTGTGGCGACACCTGAAATCAGGTCGCGTGCGGATTGCCGCGCGAGTGCCTCGTCGAGATCGAACGGTCGCGGTGGCGACTCCTCGGCGTGGCAAATTGTGGCCAGCAAGAGAATTGTTGCGGCTGCTATCTTCCGCTGCATCATCATGAAACCCCGGGCGCTGTATAGTGTCTGACCGATTACCCGCTGCAAGTTCGCGGGCGGTTGGATATTGCACGATTTTGCAGGAAAATCCCCTAATTTGTTGCCATCCGCGTCGATCATGGCGCGAAACGCATTGATTGTGATCAGTAAGGAGCCCTTCGTGGAGCGTATGAGGACATTTTTGATTGCCGTGGCACTGTGTGCCGTTTTTTCTGTTCAGGCGCTCGCCGCCACCGACGAGATCGCGACCCAGGTCAACATCCCCTACGAGATGTTCCGGCTGGAAAATGGCCTCACGGTCATCGTCCATACGGACCGTTCGACGCCGACCGTCTTCGTCGGCATGTGGTATGGCGTGGGGTCCAAGAACGAACCCGACGGTAAATCCGGCTTCGCCCACCTGTTCGAGCACCTGATGTTCCAGGGCACCGAGAATCGTGAGGGCGAATACTTCTCGCCGTTCACCGATGCCGGTGCGACGGGCATGAACGGTACTACGTCCGAGGATCGCACCAATTATTACGCGACGGTGCCAACAGGCGCGCTCGATATGGCACTGTGGATGGAGAGCGATCGCATGAGCTACCTCCTCGGCGCCGTAACGCAGGAAGCGCTCGATGAGCAGAGAGGCGTGGTGCAAAACGAGAAGCGCCAGGGTGACAATCGTCCTTACGCCAAGATGAGCGACCGCATTCGTGCCGGCGTGTATCCCGTCGATCACCCATATCGCCATTCGATCATCGGCTCGATGGAAGACCTCGACAACGCATCGCTGGAGGACGTGCATGAATGGTTCAACACATATTACGGAGCGTCGAACGTCGTACTCGTGCTCGCCGGGGACATTGACGTCGAAACGGCGAAGGAAAAAGTAACGCACTACTTCAGCGAAGCACCCGCTGGTGTGCCGCTCGTGCATCCGAAGAAATGGATTCCGAATCTCACTGAAAACAGGAAAGAGTCGATGTACGACCGCGTCGGTCAGACGCGGATCTCCCGTACCTGGGCACTTCCGGGCCTGAACGACCGTGACACGACATTGATGTATCTCGTCAACGAGTCACTGGTGGCCAACAAGAATTCGCCCCTGAGAAAAGCTCTCGTCGACGACTTGCAATTGGCTACCGCTGTACGCGGCAGCGCCTATGGCCGGGTAATGAGCGGTGAGTATTCCCTGACGATCGATCTGCGCCCGGGTGTCACGCCTGATGAGGTCATGCCCATTGTTGACAAGATCATTGCGGGATATCTCGATACCGGACCTGACGAGCAGATCGTCGAGAACGCCAAGCTCGGCGTGAACATGTACATGATCGGCGCGTTGGAGCGAAGTTCGGCTGTCGGCCGGATGCTGGCGGAAGGATATCTCTATTCCGACAATCCGCTATTTATCAACGAGGAACTAAAACTGCTAAACGCGGCGACACCCGCGGAGCTACGGGATATCGCGAGTCGCTGGCTGACGCGGGGCTATTACGAACTCACGGTTCTGCCTTTTCCGGAGTACGGGACCAGGGAAGCAAGCGTCGATCGCTCGACGATCCCGGGTGTCACCGCGGATGCAACTATCCACTTCCCCGACATCGCGACGGCGACGCTCAGTAATGGCATGAACCTCGTTGTGGCAACTCGTGACACCTTGCCGATCATCGACGTGTCATTCCGAATTGACACCGGTGGTACGGCGAGTCCGCCGGAAGCGCCTGGACTCGCGACGTTTGCGATGGCATTGATGGACAAGGGCACTAAGAAGTACGACCTGCATGAACTTGCGGCAGCGAAAGACAAAATCGCTATGGGCGGCCAGTTGCAAGCCGGGGTCGAGGACAGCGCGCTCAACTATCGAATTCTGGATAGCCGCCTCGAGCCGTCGCTGGATATAGCGGCCGAGGTCTTGCGCAACCCGACCTACCCTGACGAGGAGCTGCACAAGCTCAAGCAGCAAATCGGGGCGTGGCTCGCGACACTCGAGAAGTCACCTTCGGGCGCCGCCCGCAGCCTGTTCGAGCGTGCGGTTTATGGACCGGAGAACCCGTTGGGGTCCGTATGGACACCGGAGCTCCTGGAGCAGGTCGATCGCGACATGCTGGTTGATTTCCATAAGCAGGAGATCGCGCCTGACAATATGACGGTGTTCATGATTGGCAACATCGACATTGAGGAGGCGACAGCGGCCGTCGAGCGGTCCTTCGGCAAATGGAAAGCCGGCAGTCAGTCGGCTCGCAAGCCGATCGGTGAGGCTGCTCCCGCGAATCCGCGCGTGATTCTCGTCGATCAGCCCGAGGCGCCGCAGAGTACGATAATCGCGGGTCATGCAATTGCCCCCTACGATCCGGAGACATCCACCGAGCTGTACATCATGAACGGTGTATTCGGTGGAGGATTCGAGGCGCGCATCAACATGAACCTGCGCGAGGACAAGCACTGGTCCTACGGCATGCGCTCGGGTATCCGGCAAAATACGAGCGGTGATCAGTACATTGCCGTGAGCGGCAGCGTGCAAACGGACAAGACGATGGAAAGCATGCAGGAAATCATGCGCGAGTATGAGGAGTTCGTGTCGACCCGGCCGGCGGATCAGGACGAGGTCGATCGCGTGAAGCTCAATCGTACGCGCTCGCTACCGGGCAACTTTGCGACGAACCGCGGTTTCCTCGCGAGTATCATTGCTTCCGACAGCTACGGTCTCCCGCACGACTACGCAGAGACGCGCGGTGCGCGCATCGATGCCGTAACGATGGACGCCGTCAATGAGCGCGCCCGTGGCGTAGTTGATCCCGGTCAGCTCACTTGGGTTATTGTCGGCGATCTTGCTCAGATCGAGGACAAGGTACGGTCACTCGAGTATGGCGACTTCGAAGTGTGGGACGCATTCGGAAACCGCGTACGCTAGGTTGCCGGTTGGAGGTTTCGGGCTCGCTCACGAATAGATGTTGCGACAGCCTTGATGTCGACAGCAGTCATGTTGTCGACGTCGATGGCAACTTCTTCAGGCGTGATGGCCTCGATCGTCATGAGTTGATGTTCGAGCACGTCGAGATCGGCCTCGGATACTTCGCCTTTTACACTGGCACGCTGGCGCAGGCGCGCTCTCAGCACCTCGGTTGATGCGCGAACGTGTAACAGCACCGGTTCGCAGCCGGCTCGTGTTGCCACCAGTCTCGCGGCATTGCGCTGAGCAGACTTCAGAAATGCCGCATCGAGAATAACGTGGTGGCCGGATGCGAATATTTCGCCGGCCAGCTCAAACAACCGTTCGTACGTCTTTGCAGTTGCCTCGGCCGTGTAGATGCCGGTAGCAATCCCTGAGCCACTCTGCGTTGTTTCCCCAAGACCGAACAGGCGCTTGCGCTCAGTATCGGAACGCAGCCGAATCGCCGGTAACTCTGCCATCAGGCGTTCGGATACCCAGCTTTTGCCGGATCCCGACAGGCCGGACATGATGACCAGTGCCCTCGGTCCCTTGGTGGCCTGGCGGCGGGCTATCTCGCAGTAGTCACGCGCTTCCGCAATGTCGGCATTCCGCTCCTGTTCGGATTCCCGCTCACGGCTGCGGATGGCGGCGACTTTTGCACGAACCAGGCAGCGATAGATGAAATAGAAATCGTGCAATACGACGCCGGCATAGTCGCCACTACACTCGAGGTAACGGTTTACGAAATGTGCGGCAAGATCGCGTCGGCCCTTGTCGACGAGATCCATCGTCAGGAATCCTACATCCGCGAACACATCCGTAAAACGCAGGTCACGGTTGAACTCGATGCAATCGAATGTAGTGATTCCGTCTTCCAGTCGCACAAGGTTGCCAAGGTGCAGATCGCCATGGCAGTCGCGCACGAAGCCCTCATCGAAGCGTTGCCAAAGCCTTTTGTCGAGTGTTTCGAGTTGCTGCTCGGTCCAGTTCTGCAGGAATTCGAACAGGTCCTGGTCGATGACGCTGTCGAGGTGCATGAAGTTCTCGCGGACAAAGCGTTTCGCTTGCTCAACGAGGCGTTCCCGCTCGCTGACCGGTGCGACGTCTGCCGCTGCATGGCGATCCGCGATGTTGCGGCCGAGTTCCTTCATATCCGCGACGGTCAGCAGGCCGGCTGTCAACTGCTCATCGAGTCGCAACGCCTGGTCGAAGCGGCGCATCCGCACGGCATATTCGAGGGCTTCGCCGTCTCCACCGAAGTGCGGTTGACCGATTCGTTCGGTGACTGGCACGACGTCGACATAGACGTCGGGTGCCCACGGGCGATTTAGTCGAATCTCCTCCTCACAACAGAACTTGCGTTTCTCGAGCGTACCGAAATCAAGAAAGTCGAGGACCATTGGCTTCTTGATTTTGTAGGCAAATTCGCCGGCCAGAATCACCCAGGAAATATGCGTTTCGACAAGTTCAACATCGTCTGCGGGGTGGTCAAATGCAGCGGGTCGCAGTAGCGTCCTGACGAAGGTGTCGTCGACGTGTGTGACCTGTGGGCGGGCTTTATGCACTGGACCTTTCCGGGAAGCGCGTTTCCTCGTTGTTCCGACGCCGCCCTGATAGTATCTGGGCACCAAATCAAAAGAACAAGGAGTCAGGGGGATGGCTTTATCAGGAGGCAGTGAGCAAAGCTGGTCGTCAGGGACGACCTTTATCCTGGCGGCGGTTGGCGCCGCAGTGGGCCTCGGCAATATATGGAAATTTCCGTATGTCGTCGGCGTGAGCGGAGGCGGTGCTTTTGTACTCGTCTATGTTCTTTGCGTCGTTCTGATTGCCATACCGATTCTTATCGGTGAGTTGTTGATAGGCAGGCTTGGTAGCAAGAGCCCCCCGGTCGCGATGGCGGAAGTTGCCGAAGATTCCGGGCGTTCGCGGGGCTGGTCGGCCGTGGGTTGGATGGGGATGATTACCGGATACCTGATTGCGACTTTTTACAGTGTAATCGCGGGCTGGGCGCTCGCGTACATCTTCAAAGCGGCAACTGGATTTGGCGGAGCATCGCCTGCGGACGTTGCCAATCAATTCGATGCACTGCTGGCGAGCCCGGGAACGTTGACCACCTGGCACACGGCGTTTCTTTTTTGCACCTTGTTTATCGTTGCCCGCGGACTGCAGGGCGGCATCGAGATGGCCGTCAAACTTCTAATGCCCGCCCTGTTTGTGATGTTGATTGTCATGATCGGATACGCCGCCGTTGCCGGGGATTTCGGCGCGGGACTGAGTTTCCTGTTCAGCACCGACTTCAGCAAGATCAACAGTTCCGTCGTTTTGTCGGCGATTGGGCAGGCATTCTTCTCCATCGGCGTTGCGATGGGGCTCATGATGGCCTATGGCGCTTACGTGCCTAAGAGTGTGTCGCTAACAAAAGCATCCGTGATTATCGCCAGCGCCGATACACTGGTTGCGATTCTCGCCGGACTGATGATCTTTCCCATCGTGTTTGCGAACGGTCTCGATCCGGCAGAAGGTCCTGGTTTGATCTTCAAAACTCTGCCGACGGCATTTGCCGGAATGCCCGGCGGCGCGGTATTCGGGGCGGTATTTTTCATACTACTCGCGTTTGCTGCCGTTACGTCGTCGATTTCCATCATTGAGCCGATTATTGCCTATGCAGGTGACAGGTTGGGGATGAACCGCATCAAAGCTTGCACCGTATTCGGGGTGCTGGCCTGGCTTATTGGAATGCTGAGCGTGTTTTCATTCAACATCTGGCAGGAGGTCACACCGCTGGATATGTTCAAGGCATTTGAGGGCAAGACGCTTTTCGACCTGATTGACTACGTCACAGCGAACCTGCTTATGCCGCTCGGTGGCATTCTGATTGCGTTGTTCGTCGGTTGGCGCCTGAAACGTGAGCACATAGAAAGTGAGCTGAATTTCGGCAGCCCGGTTGTGGTGCAGACGTGGTTGATACTGATGCGTTTCGTGGCGCCTGCCGCGATAATGTGGGTACTCTACGACAGCCTCACCTGATCCCTTGACCCTTGTACGAAAATTTATCCCGGCCCTGCTGGGAGCCCTGATCTTTGCCGATGCTTTTGCTGAGCAGGACGAGATTGACGAAGTCCTCGTCATGGCAACGCGGCGAACGGTCAGTGCCCAGGAGATTGCTTCCGGCCTGACTCTCGTTAGCGGTGATTCCGTACAACAGTACAAGCTGGTCACCGATGCCCTCGATGCGACGGTCGGCGTGTTCCTGCAGCAGACGACACCCGGACAGGGTGCGGCGATAATTCGTGGGCTCAAGGGTTCTTCGATCCTGCATCTCGTCGACGGCATCCGGCTCAATAATGCGATCTTCCGCAGTGCTCCGACACAATACTTCGCGCTGGTACCGTCGAGTGCGGTTGAGCGTATCGAAGTGCTGCGAGGTACGCCCGCATCACTGTACGGAAGCGATGCGGTCGGCGGCGTTGTCCAGCTCATTACGCGGGTCCCGGAATTCGATGGGGTGGGTACAGAGGTGCGGGGTGAGGTATTCGCCGCCTACGACTCCGCAGAACTCGGCAAGACACTTCGTGGCACGATCGATGCAGGCACGCGGAAACTCGTTACATCGTTCAGTGTCGAAACCATGCAGACCGGAAATCGGCGTATTGGCAACGGGGATCGCATTGGCCCGAGCGACTACGAGTCCAATGCTCTGCGCTGGATGCTTGGTGGTTATCCCGATGAAGAGCGCTCCTGGCTCTTCGACATTCACTATCTCGAGCAGCCGGAGACGCCGCGTATCGACGAGCTGGTATCCGGGTTCGGACAGACCGAACCGTCGTCGTCGGAATTCCTGTTTGCCCCGAACCGGCGAGTGTTTGTCCATGGAAAGTACAGTCGCGCGAGAGGGGCGCTCGGTCTCGACTGGAACATTGACCTGGCCTGGCAGCGCATCGACGATGACCGGATTACGCGAGACTTCGGGGCGACGGAGCGCCGACGCGAAGAAAACCGTAGCGACCTTTACGGCCTTACGATCAGTGGTAGCCGTGTGACGGACTCGGGTTCCTGGATTGTCGGTGCGGATGCGTATCTCGACGAGGTCTCGAGCCGGCGCAGCGAGGAAAGCCTGGTCGATGGGCAGGTCACTGCTTTGACGCCACGTTTCCCAGACGGCTCGGAGATCGAGCGTCTTGCTGTGTTCATAAACGGCGAGCACGCGGTGGCGACAAGGCATCAGCTGAGTGGTGGTCTGCGGATCAGCCACGAAGATGTTTCGATGCCGCAAACGGCCGTGTCTCCGGCGGCGTCCATCGACGTGACGGATGCTAGCGGCGATATTGGCTGGATCTTCAATGTGACCGATGCGTGGCAGCTCGTCGCGAACGCGGGCTTCGGGTTTCGCGCGCCAAACATCTTCGACCTGGGCACTCTCGGCAGCCGTCCCGGCAATCGTTTTAATATCCCGAATGCAGACCTCGACTCGGAGCGGGTCGCGCAGTTCGATGCCGGTGTACGACGCCGAACCGCTCGCTCGCAAGTCGAGCTAATGGTCTACGCACTGAACTACGACGATCGCATCACCTCGGTGCTGACTGGAGCAGTTACTCCCGAGGGACGCGACGTTGTGCAAAGTGTGAACGCGGCCGACTCAACGATTCACGGTGTCGAAGCCGGCGCGGATTTCGAAGTGACTGATAATGTGACCGCGAGCGCGGTACTGAACTACACGTGGGGCGAGCAGCGTGTGACGGGGTCGCCGGCCGAACCCGCTGATCGAATCCCGCCGCTGAGCGGGCGCCTCAATATTGCCTACGACCCTGGCGGCGATTTTCGTATCGGCGGCTGGTTGCGATTCGCCGGCGAGCAGGATCGATTGAGTGCGCGTGACGTTCGCGACGTGCGCATCGATCCGACAGGCACAAGCGGTTGGGCGATACTCGGGGCGCGCGCGAGCTGGGACTATCGAGATTGGCAGTTCACCCTGGGCCTCGATAATTTGCTGGACAAAAGCTATCGAGCTCACGGCTCGGGGCTGGATGCGCCGGGACGCAATCTCATAGTGAGTGTGCGGCGTACCTGGTAATCGTTAGCGGCAAGAGCTACTTCTTGTACAAAGAGCCGGTATCGTAAGGATTGAATCCTGCGGAAAATTCGTTATCGGGCATTGGCTCACTGGCCGACTCATCCGGCGTATCGACCGACGTGTCATTTGCGGCGTCTTCGTCGTCGTAAATGTCCGGCATCAGGACGTTTTTCCCCGGGCCCAGGCACTCGACCCGACGACTGACTCTCGGGGCACCTGCCGGTCTGGAATCTCTTCTTGCGTCCGTGCTCATTGCTACATCTCCCAAGTTCAATAGTGGCAGAGATCGCTCGTGCCACTACTAATAAACACGAAGCAACATGACAAAAGGTTCCATAAATTGAGTAAATTCGACCGCTTTTACAAGATCGCAACCATTCTACGGCGGTCCGTTATATTCACAGACTGTGCTTGTATCGCTTTGAAACTCGTCCTCGCCGTAGCGCCGCACGACCGCGTGAAAGTCCCTGGCCGTTGAGAGACAGTTACCTGGTGAGTCGACGCTCATCGCGTCCAGGATTTCGCCGAGCGCGGAGCCCCTCGGTGCGGGACACGCCTTGATCATGTTTTCCAGAAACTCAGCATCACAGTCTTCCCGGTCAAGCCCGTAAGTGCGATACCCGTGTCTGTAACAATAGTCATGCTGGGCACAGGCATCATAAAAGTGACTACCATAGTGCTTGTACACGTCGCTCGCGAGAGAAACCAGCAACGGCACCGAGCAACCCAGGCTTTTGTCACCGCCGCAGGGTGACGGGGGCCTGTTCCAGGACGTTTTTCCCAGGGTCTCGATATCTTCGAGCGCAACGCGATTGCCTTCTCCGATGAGCGTTTCATTCGTTACCTCGCTGACTTCGAATTCAACAGTTTCACCCGACTTGGTGGTGACGATGATTTTGTCACCCGGTTGTATCGCCTTGTCGACGAAATCCGGCAATGGTTTGACGTTGTGCGTCGGTGCGCAGCCAAGACACGAGGCAATCAGCGCAAGCAATACCAGTATGCGTGTCATATGGATTACCCAGGCATAGGAGAAGCGATTCTAGGGTGAAATGTTGCCGCGTAGATTCGTGATTGCAGTGTCCACGATTGTATCTCTAAGTGCCGCCGCGTCGGTCGCGCTGATGTCTACGCGAATATCCGGCTCTATCCCGACACCTTCAAACGTTGTGCCATCCGGGCGAAACTCGATCCAGCGAGACACAGTGTAGTGCCATCCGTTAGATAACGTTCGTTGTGCAGGGTTGCCAGACCCACCGCCCGTAAAATCACCCACAGAAACCACATTGGGAAGAACATCGAATGCGAGGACCATGCTCTCGGCACTGCTGATTGTCCGCCTATTCGTGAGGACTGCGACGGGCCCCTGGAACGACTGCGCACCGGCGGGCGAGATGAAACTATCCAGAAATGGGCCAAAATCTCCGTGATTCGGCCCATCCCTGAATCGCACGCGACGGTAAAGACGGGTCATGTCAGCAAAGCGAGCGGCGACGGCTTCTCCGTTTTGATCATTACCACCACCATTGCCACGTAAATCAATTATCAATGCGCGAATCCCGCCCAGTTGATTGAGTATGAAGTCAATATCCGCAGCATGTCCGGACTCGATAAGACTATGCACACGAAGATAGCCGATGTCTGCGTCAAGATTCATGAGTTCAAGGGTATCGCTCTTACTTCACCAATTGGGAATAAGCGTTGGGGCAAAGGGACAATATTTCCCCTTTTCAATCACTTACCGTCACCCTTCCTGAATCCGAGAAGGGTCTGACAATGCGGATAATGATAATTACAGGGTTAGTTGTGGCGACGCTCTCAACCGGATGTGCGGCGACGGCATCCAGGACGACCGTGACTCCGCCGCCCTTTGAGTGTACGTCGATACATCCGGAAGTTTGCCAGCTGGAGGAGCAATTCCACCTGCTGCGCCACGCACAGGCCGCGCAAAATGCGGCGATCGACGAGGCCGAACGCAAACGCAGGGCCAGAACAGAATCAGCCACGACGAATCGCGGCTGATTCAACACCTGCAGCTGGCCTTACTGAATGCCTCTACCCGGTGACCACGGTACCCCTGCAGCATCCAGCGCAACCTTGAGCCCGGCATATTCGACGTCGACGAGGTTGGACAGCTGACGCGAAACATCATCGTAGAGATCTCTCGCGATGCGCAACGATTCGCGTTGTGACGGCGTCGGGCCATAAGCGTTCGTCGTCGACACGAAGCCGGCGTGGAACAACCTGGCCTGCACCGTCATCTCATCGAATTCCTGGTAAGGTCCGCGAGACTCATTGTTCGTCAAACGATCACGTTCGCCCTGGATGCGTTGCTGTATCGAATTCGCGATTTCATACAACGATGGGTCGGCTGTCGATGACAGAAGCACTTCCTTCGCCGCTTCGATCTCGGCAACGATGGCGTCGATCGTCTTGACCGTGCCCTGGTTGGCGCGCGACAACTCGCTGACCTGGCTGTCGAACACGACGCGCTGTTCCTGTGGGCTTCCGGGCAGCGTCGGCTCACGAATCGAAACGACTTCGAAGCTCTGTGTCTGACCGATTTCGGTCATGACACCATCGACGCGCTTTTGCATTGATACGGTAAACGTGCCTGGCGCAACGAGTGGGCCCGCGGTAGGTAGCCATTGCTGCTCACGCTCATCTTCGGGTATCCATGCCTGCACAGACGGATACCTCAGGTCCCATGCGACGCGATGGAAGCCGGCCTCGACCGGGCCTTCCACGTGTCGCACGACATTGCCGTCCGCACCTTTGACAGTGAATACGATAGCCGGATCGTCTTCGCGCGATTCGCTGATGATCCGCTCCCAGGTCGGAAATTCGACGCCTTCGTTCTTTGCCTCGCGAATCTTTTCTGCTTCGCGTCGTGTGTCTTTGCGTGACTGGATCGCTTCTGGCAGGTAATACGTAAACGTCGCACCGAACGGCGGATTCGGCGCCGCCAGGAAGTCATCGCCCTGGCTACCGGTGCAACCTTCCTCCGAACAACCGAGTGGGCGCTTCTGCACATACCAGTGCGTATCGCGAACGGGGAACAGAACACTCTCACTCTTCAGCATGTTGTCGCTGATGTCGCGCAGCGGCGAGTAGTCGTCGAGCACGTAGAAACTGCGGCCGAAGGTCGCGCCCACGAGATCGTTTTCGCGCTTCTGGATAACGAGATCGCGGAACGGAATATTCGGTGCGCCACCTTTCAACTTGGTCCAGGCGCCACCGCCGTTGATCGTAAAGAACACGCCGAATTCGGTGCCCAGGAACATGAGCCCCGGCTTCTCGTGGTCCTGCACGATGCGCCAGAGGATATGCCTCTCCGGCAGATTGCCGGCGATGCTCTTCCAGGATTTGCCACGGTTCTCGCTCTTCAGTACGTAAGGCGAATAATCGCCGCTCTTGTGATCGTCGACGACGACGTACACGGTGTCGGGGTCGTGCAGATCGGCCTTGATATCGTTGACGAAGAAGCGCTCGGGTACGCCGGGAAGCTTATCGATCCTGCGCCATGTCTGGCCACCGTCCTCGGTGACCTGGATCAGGCCATCATCGGTGCCGGCATAGATCAGCCCCGGAACCAGTGGCGACTCCGATAGATTGACGATCGTATTGAACATCGACATCGCGTAGAGATCCCAGGGTGCGTCGTAGCTCCAGGTACGACCCATGATTGGCTGGCGCACGCGGTCTTCGTTACGCGTAATGTCATCGCTGATTGCCTGCCAGGAATCGCCATAGTCGTCGCTCTTCCACACGCGCTGGGTGCCGAAGTAGAGCGTCTTCGAGTCATGCGGGCTGATCAGGATCGGCGCATCCCAGTTGTAGCGTTCGGGCGGTTCGCCTTCACCCGACTGTGGCCGGATATACACGTTCTCACCCGTCCTGCGGTCGTAGCGGGCCAGGTTGCCCTGTTGCCACTGCGCGTAGACGATGTCCGGATTGTTCGGGTCGACGGCAGACTGATGACCATCACCAAACAGTGTGATGAACCAGTCGGACTGGCGAATGCCGACATTATTGTCGGTGCGCGATGGCCCACCGTGACTGTTGTTGTCCTGCGTTCCGCCATACACGTTGTAGAAAGGCTCATCGTAGTCGACGGCGACTTTGTAGAATTGCGTGATCGGCATATTGTTGATGTGGCGCCAGGTCTTGCCGAGATCGTAAGTCTCGTAGAGGCCGCCGTCGTTACCGACCAGGATGTATTTCTCGTCGTTCGGGTCGAACGTCATCGCATGGTGATCGACGTGCTTGGTTTCGTGGGCAAGCTTCTGCATGGTCTTGCCGCCGTCCTCGGTGACGTGCAGGTTCACGTCGGCGTGGTACACGCGATCGAACTGGTGCGGGCTGGCCCAGAGCTCGTTGTAATAGTGCGGGCCCGTCCCGCCGGCCGCGAAGTCAGCCCCTTTCACCCAACTCTCGCCACCGTCTTCCGAGCGGAACATCGCGCCCGTGCGATTCGCGAGTTCGATCGTCGCGTAAAGAACGTCCGGGTTCTGCGGTGACATGGCGAGGCCAGTCTTGCCCCAGACTTCCTCTGGCAGGCCCTCGGTCAGCTGGCGCCAGGTTTCGCCACCATCTTCCGATTTATGGATGCTGGTTGCGGGGCCACCGTCCAGCAAAACCGCGACGTTGCGGAATTTCTGCCAGACAACGGCGTACATCACGTCGGGATTGCGCGGGTCCATGAAGACCTCGGACACGCCGGTGTAGCGGTCATCGATATCCGTGTTGCCATGACCGTCGCCGAGCACCTTGCGCCAGTTTTTTCCAGCGTCGGTAGACTTGAACAGGCCACGTTCGCGACCGCCCGACCAGAGCGGTCCCTGCGCTGCGACGAAGACCACGTTCGAGTCACGCGGGTCGACCTTGATCATGCCGATGTGCTCGGAATTCCCGAGTCCCCGCTTTTCCCAGTTCTGGCCACCGTCACGACTGCGGTAAACGCCCGCGCCATAACCGACGTGCCGGCCGCTGACGTTCTCGCCGGTCCCGACCCAGACCGTGTTCGAGTTGGCGGGATCGATCGTTACGGCGCCGATCGAGTAGGCATCTTCGTCCTCGAAGATCGGCTCCCAGGTCGTACCCTTGTTCATGGTCTTCCATACGCCGCCGCTGCCGACGCCCACGTACCAGGTGCTCCGGTCGTTTGGGTCGATGGCGATATCGGCGATGCGTCCCGACATGAACGCAGGACCGATGCTCCGCATCTCCAGGCCCTTGAAAGTCTGCTCATTGAAACCGGGATCAACCTTCTCGTCGTCCTGGGCAATTGCGGCAGAAGACAGGCAGGCGAATACGGCGGCGAATAGCGTGAGTCGCTTCATGATGATTCCAACCTTTTTGGGAGGCTCTCGCGGTGGAGCACGGTAATTTTTTATTGCGCGCTATTCTATCGGTTTTGTCACGGCCTTGGTATCGGGCCAACGTCCTCGGGAACGCCATAGCCGCGCTCGAATGCGGGCCGGTCGGCGAGACCCAGATACCAGCGAAGCACGTTCGGGTAGTCCTCCGGTTCGATACGCTGGAAGCTGTAGCGCGATACCCAGCACCAGATGGCGATGTCGGCGACACTCAGCTCGCCAGCGACGTGATCCCTGCCGTCAAGTCGCTTATCCAGTACGGTATAGAGACGCTGTGCTTCCTTGTGATAACGCTGCTCGGCATATTCCGATTTGCCGCGGTTGTACGTCAGGAAGTGATGCGCCTGGCCGAGCATCGGGCCGAAATTGCCGATCTGCCACATCAACCATTGCAGCATCTCGAAATACCCGGATGTACCGGCGGGAGGCGCCAAACGCCCGGTTTTTGCGGCGAGGTACAGCAGTATTGCGCCGGAGTCCATCAGCGTGGTTTCGCCGTCGACAATCGCAGGAATCTGGTTGTTCGGACTGATGGCGAGGAAATCCGGGTCGAATTGCTCGCCATTGCCGATATCGATGGGAATGACTTCGTAGTCGAGACCCAGTTCCTCGAGCGCGATCGATATCTTGCGGCCGTTAGGCGTGGACCAGGTGTATAGCTGGATCAATAAGGTCTACCACTTGCCGGGCAGGTCGCCAACGCGCTCGTAAGGCTCGCCGATCAGAACACCGAGTTCGCGTTCCTCGTCGCCCGCCAGATGGATCCCCGGCCGGCCGTGTGCGAAACGATAGTTGCACACGATTCCGATGTCACCCGTGTTCCAGCGGATCGGAACGCCGAAACGATCGTAGACATCGACGAAGAGTTGTTTTTCTTCGCGCGTGAATTCCGTGAGATCGCCGTACGTCAGTTTCAGTGGCCGCTTTTCGTAGGGCAGGTGCATGACCTTGGGCCAGGTATCGAACCACATGCCGTCGTCCGCGACGCTCGAGTAGAGCAGGTTGCGATCCAGTGGCGGGAAATATTCGTAGGCTGAAATGGTGTAGCGGGTTTTGAGCAACCGGTTCGGCCCCCATTCGATTTCGAGCCCACGCGATCTGGCCATCGCCTCGGCCTCGTCGGGATCATCCGTGAGCATCGACTTCTGCCAATGGTTGTAGACCCCGATTTGCTCCGATCCCTCGAAATGGTCACGGTCGGTCAAGTCGCGGTGATAGCAGATGCCGAGTTCTTTCAGTTTCTGCCCGAGCTCGGTTTCGAGAATCGCGTCCGTCGCCCTGACGTTGTCGGAGACGTAGGTAAACCCCTTGTCTTTGACGCTCTTGTGGCACAGGAAGCCGAGCATCCGGGTGCTGTTCGAGACGTAGGCCATTTCATGGTGGTAGTGCAGCCATGCCTGCAGTGGTGCCCCAACTTCATACACATTTTCTTCGAGGTCGTTACGCGGATTTGCGCCGCCCTTGTAGCGCATCTCGTTCTCGACGACGAGTTTCGCGAAGCGCCGCATCGTCTGCAGGTCCGTGAGTCGGGTGTTGACGAGATACACAACGCCAATCTCGTCGAACAGGCTATTCATTCGAGTGGCAAGCTCACCGTTGCGGTCGAGATCGGCGTCGTCCATCGCGTAGTCGGCGCAGTCGATCGTAAAGGCCTCGGGCGGCAACGCGGGCGTGCCGGTCCACCAGCGTGGTTCGATCACGTCCGGTAATGGCTGCATCATGTCGGCGGAGGTGCTCACAGATAAATCCTACAACATTACTCTGAATCCAGGTGTTTCGAAGCGGCGCTCCTGAGGTCATCGCTAATCGTCACGCCACGGCGCGCCTCGAGATCGAACAGCACATAAACGGCTTCCAGCGTCGCCGCTACCTCGCCGGTCTTGAGGTTTTGCATGACGTAGCACGCAGTGATCGACTTACCGCCGATCTTCACCAGCGAGGCGCGAATCTCGAGCAAATCGCCGGCCGCAACCTCGGCCTGGTACTTGATCAGGTGTTGTACATCCACCCACGCGAGCTTGCGATCGGCGTCCTGGGCGCCCACCCAGCCAAATACGTCGTAAATGAAGTGATACGACGCGTCGTCGAACATGCCGACGTAATTGCGTGTGGTCATGTGTTCGAGCACGTCGCATAGCCACGGGTGTGCGACGGACTTGTGCACGGAAATCATGTTGCCAGTCCGACTTTGCGGTGGCCCGGCACCTGTAGCCCAAGCGTCTGGCGAGCCTGGGCCGGCGTCTGTACGGAGGCGCCCATCGATTCGACGATGTTCCTGGCGCGCTCGACGAGCTGCGCGTTAGATGCAAGCACACCTTTGTCGAGATACAGATTGTCTTCGAGCCCGACGCGTACATTGCCGCCCAGCATGACAGCCTGCGAAACCATCGGGAACTCCATCCGGCCGATCGCGAATCCGGCCCAGTTACAACTGTCCGGTAGTTCGTTCACCATCGCCTGCATGACGTTCGTCGTTGCCGGCGCGCCCCAGGGGATTCCGAGGCAGATCTGAAACAACGGCGGTGCGTCGATCAGGACTTGATCGATGAGGTGCTTGGCGAACCAGATCTGGCCGAGGTCGAAGACCTCGAGTTCGGGCTTCACGCCGATTTGCCGCAGGCGTTTCGCACCCATCTCGAGCATGTCCTGGGTCGACACGTAGACGTAATTGCCGCCCAGGTAATTGAACGAACCGCAGTCGAGCGAGCAAATTTCGGGCCGCGCCGCTTCGATGTGAGCCATGCGCTCCATCTGCCCGACGCAGTCGGTCTCGTCGGCAAAATTGAGTGGGTCGTCGTCCGGGCCAAGCCAGAGATCGCCGCCGATGCCGGTCGTGAGATTAACGATGACATCCGTGTCACTGTCGCGGATTCGTTCCACGACCTCGCAAAACAGATCGACACGCCGGCTCGGTGCACCAGTCTCGGGTTCCCGCACGTGAATGTGAGCGACCGCTGCGCCGGCTTTCGCAGCTTCGATGGCCGCTGTGGCGATCTCTTCGGGTGTCTTCGGCAAGTCGGGGTGTTTGTGCGCAGTGTCGCCGGACCCTGTTACCGCACAGGTGATGATGACATTGTGATTCATTGTCGCGTGCCCCCCAGCTTCGCGGTTGTCTATTCGAATGTCGCGACGAACAAATTGTCGCTGTTGTCAATTGATGCGCGCTTCATACCTTCAGTGTTATAGACCATTTCAATATCGCCCGCCGAGTTTGCTGCAATTATGCCGCCATCACCGCCGAGATATTTGATATCGGCGAGTACCTCGTCGATCGCCTGGTTGAGTGATGCGCCTGCCTTGACCTTGTAAGCAACCGCGAGTGCTGCACCGGTCCGGATGAAGTACTCGCCAATGCCGGTACATGATACGGCAACTTCGCTGTCCGCCCAGGTTCCCGCACCGATGATAGGGGTATCACCGACACGGCCGTGGAGCTTGCCGAACGTGCCGCCCGTCGATGTGGCGGCAGCCAATTCGCCGTTGGAGTCGAGCGCGACGGCGCCGACGGTGCCGTGCGCGTGCTCAACAACTTCGTCCTCGGTCACACCGATCGGCAGGGTGTAGTATTTGCGCGGGTTCTCGACTTCCTCGAAGCCTTGCGCGCGAGCGAATTCGAGAGCGCCCGAGCCCGCCAGCATCACGTGCGGGGTTGCTTCCATGACGCGCCGTGCCACGGAGACGGGATTGACGACATCGCGAATCGACGCAACTGCACCCGCCGCACTCACGGGCCCATCCATTATCGAGGCATCGAGCTCGACGTGGCCCGCCGAATTGGGTGCGGAGCCGCGCCCGGCCACATAAAGCCCTGACGATTCCATCTCGGCAACGGCAAACTCGACCACGTCGAGGGCACGCGCACCCGATGCAAGCCGGTCGCGGGCGTTCTCGGTCAGCTCACGCATATGAAACTCGGCCACCGAGTAATCCCGGCCGCTGCGTGCCCCGGCGCCGCCATGCAATGCAAATGCGAAGGTCTTGTTGCTCATTGGTCGTCAATTTACCCTAAACTGCTTGCCGATGCGGATAGCCGGAATCTACAAGCAACTTAAGGAGCGGCGTGTCATACGCGCAGCCGTGATCTATATTGCGTTGCTGTGGGCGGTATTGCAGGCGGCGGACCTGTTCGCCGGGGCGGACATCATCAGCGAGGCGACGGTTCGCTGGATGATCCTGGGCGGTGTTGCCGGCCTCCCACTCGTTGTCCTGGCCAGCTGGTTTCTCGAGAGCCCGTGGAACGAACGGCGCTGGACCGCCGTTGCCGGGGACATCGTCGTCATCACCGCATTGCTTGTGGCCGCAGCGCTCTTCGCGTGGCAGCAGTGGTTCGTTGCGTTCACGCGCCCGGCGATCGCAGTACTGCCGATAGAAGCCACCGATACCAGAGTGGAAACGAGGGATCTGGCCGACCACCTTACGAAGCGTCTGCGGTTGCTGCTGGCGTCCCGGCCCGAATTGCGCGTTATCGAGCTCGACAGTTCCATGCACACGTCTCTCGACGGCTTGCCGGTCAGTGAAAAGGCGGCGGCGCTCGGTGCGGAATACGTTCTGGCGGGAACGCTGAGCGGGCGGGGGCAGAATCTGCGGTGGTCCTTACAGTTGTTCACCGCAGAAGGTGAATTAACCTGGAGTGACGGGTTCGAAGGCCCGCTGCTTTACCAGGAGCAGCTGCAGGGCTGGGTGCTGGATGCCCTCTGGCCGCAATTGCCTCTGCAGCCGGAAGCGCTGGAAGAAACCCGCGAGCTTCTCGCGAGTTGTGGCTACCCGGCTGATGCGGTCGCGATACTCACTCTCGCGCGAGTGGGTCGCCGCGGTGGCGACTCGGCCACGCTGGCAATGGTTGCTGCGTCGCACGACGACGCGGGTCTGCTGCACATTGCCAAGGCGAAATTCTATTTCGACCAGGTAAACAGTCTACCGCCGTCTCAGCGGCCCGTGACGCAGAGCCTTGGCATGCAATCGCTGGAACTCGCGGCAAGGACCTGCGCAGAGTATCCCGAAGTAGAACTTCTGCGCATCGTCAATACGCGCGAACTGCAGCAGGAGAATGCGGCTGGCCACGTGGCGCGGCATCCGAATGCGGTGGCGCTCTACCTGGAACTCGCCGGGCTGTATCACGAAGCGGGCGAGAAGCGGAAGACCAGGGCCCTCGTGGATGAGGCCATGCTGCTCGACCCGCTTGGTGCAACGACGAAATGCCGCGTGCGAGAGTTGCTACAATTACCGGACAATAACGACAGTGCCTGTCCCTGACATCGATCGGCCCAACATTCGAAACGCGGCGCTGTGTAACAAGAAATGGGGGGGTTAATGTCAGGCCTTACGGGTTTTATCGCCGAACTCCAGCGACGGCACGTCATTCGTGCGGCTGTTGCGCACGTCATCGTGTTTTGGCTGCTGATCCAGGTCGCCGACGTCGTACTGCCATATGTCGGTATCGTCGACGAGCCGGTGCGCTGGGCGCTGCTTGCCGGCGTCGCACTGTTTCCCGTCACACTGATCGTCGCCTGGTTCTTCGAGCATCCGTGGCAGAAGTTCACGCGCGGTCGCGTTGCACTCGATTTGATGATTGTTGTCGTCATTACGGTAACGGCTGGTGCGTGGGTACTCCGCAACATGCCGCAGGTCGTACATACACGAACGAGTATTGTCATCCTGCCTTTCGAGCATTCCGGCGACCCGTTGGAGCAGAGTTTGTCGCGGGCGCTCGCCTATGAAGTCAACAGCCTGCTAATGAGGTCGAAGTCTATAGACGTCATCGGTTTCGAAAGCGCGGCGTCCACCGTGATAGAGGGACTGGAACCACCTGGCGTAGCAGAGCGGCTGCAGGTGCAGCACGTGCTGTCCGGGAGCATATCTGCGGCGAACGACGTCATGCGCATTGACCTGCGGCTGTTGGACAGCACGGGGCGCGCTTTGTGGCAAAAGGTCATTGAGGAATCGCTCGACAACCTGTTCGACGTTCAGGAGCGCATCGCCGTGGCCGTCGAGTCGAGTCTTGGTGCAGGTGGGGACGCCGTGCCTGTGCGAGCGGTCGCCGCTGAGCGTTGCCCCATGCCGAACGATCCGGCTGCTCTCGAGAAGTATTACACCGCACGTTACTACATCGAGCTCCGGACCGAATCGGATACGTCGCGACAGCAGATTCGGGACGCCATCGCGTTATACGAAGAACTGATCGATGAATATCCGGATTTTGCAGAAGCCTACGCGGGGCTCGCATGGGCGTATGCGCACCAGCCGGCCTACGACCCGCAGAACGCGCGGCAGGATTGGCGGTCGGTAGCAACGGGACTGGCAGAAAAGGCGCTCGTGCGGTGTCCGACGCTCACGGAAGCGATACACCTCACGGCCAACGAATACGATCACGAGAACGACTGGATCGGCCAGTATCAGCAATTGACTGCATTCGTCGAGATGGAGCCGGATCGCGCGGAAAATTACCAGCGCCTGTCACGGCATTATCGCGAAACAGGCCTGGTTGATCGTGCGCTCGAGGTCGCCAGGAAGAATTTTGCGATGAATCCCCTGTCACCGAAGGCGGCCAAGATATTGGCTGCGGTTTACCTTTATGCGGAGCGCTACGACGAGGCCGTCGAGCTCGCGGACCTCGCGGCGGAGCTGGGCAATACGGGACCGAATTTCGCGAGAGGCAACAGGGCGATGGCCGCGTGCGGTGATGATCTCGATTGCATCATGAAGCAGTTGCCGCCCATGATGCAGAGCTTCGAACAACCGTTTCGTCTGATCTATGCGGAGCCGGTAGATCCCGCGGGCGCCCGGGAGGCGATTGATATAGCGCTCGACCTCAATGCGCAGACGTCCGGTAACCTCGTCAACTGGTTCAACGGCACGGCGTGTCGGTACGAGCACCTGACACCACTGTTCTTCGAGATATGGGACCAGAACCAGGAGCTACAGGCCTACTGGTTTTGGCCCAACGTCTGGCTACCCAGGTGCGGCAAGGTTTGGTCGGACCCGCACTTTCCGAAGTTCGTCGAGGAAGCCGGCTTCGTCGAATACTGGCAAGAGGTCGGTTGGCCGCCAATGTGCCAGCCAAACGGAGACAGCGCGGTGTGCGGTGACCCTACTCAGCTAAAGCGTAAATAAAATCCGCATAAGCTTTCTCGATCTCGGCGAGCCCTGCGACAGGAACGTCTTCGGCGGGCTCGATCAACATGATCTCGTTGGGCGCGTGGGCGCCCGTCCCAAAACCCATGCCGGTGGGCACGAGCGGCAATCCCAGCCGTTCCGTGAACTGGTAGAAAGGTGCGCTTCCGGCGACGCGCGGCTTGACGACCACATCGTCGGCGTATTTCATGAATACGGATAACGCTGATTGCACGGCAGGCGTATCGACCGAGGTTTGCGACGCCGGGTAGCCGCCGAGTTTCCTGATTTCGACGTCGCCGAATCCGTTTGCGTCGAGGAAAGCACGTATCTTCGCCAGCGCCTCATCCGGGTCGAGCCCGGGCGGCAATCGCGAGTCGACCTTGGCGGTTGCCTTGTGCGGCAGGATGGTCTTGACACCTTCGTCAGTGTAGCCGCCCCAGATACCATCGATGTTCAGTGTCGGCTGATACAGGAGTTCGACAATAGCGTCGGCGCCGGTTTTGTCGTCGATCCAGCGGTTGACCGACAGGATTTCCTGCAACTGAGCGTCGTGGATCTGCTCGAGCCCGGCATTGATTAGCAAGGACTCCTCCTCAGTCGGCGGGCGGATGCCGTCGTAGTAGCCGGGGACGAGAATCGTGTTGCCGTCTGGTGATGTCAGCAGCGAAAGCGCTTTGATAAGACGCCATACTGGCGAATCGACAATCGCCTTGTACGAGCCGTGAATCTCGGCTTGCGACGGCCCACCCCAGTCCCCACCTTGCGCGGTCATCTCGAAGTAGACGATGCCTTTCACGCCCAGGATCATGTTGATGTTGCCATCCGGAACCTGGGAGTTGAACGGGAACAGCACACCGTCCGCCATTTTCAGCCGCTCGTAGTAGGCATCGATGATCTGGTGATAGTGCGGCGAGCCGAGTTCCTCTTCGCCTTCAGCTGCGACCATGATGTTGACTGGTAATTTGCCGTCGACGGCAATGATCGACTCGAGCGCATTGAGAAACGCACGCTCAGGGCCCTTCTGGTTGGTCGCACCTCTCGCCATGATCACCTTGCCGAGCTTGTGGTCGACGATCGCGGCATCGAATGGCGGGCTCTCCCAGTCCTCGGGATTGACCGGCTGCACGTCGTACATCAGGTATATCGCAAGTGTCTTGTCGGCGCCGGCGTCGTAGTAAGCCCATACGCCCGGGTGACCGTCAGTCGGCACCAGTTCCGCTTCCTCGAAGCCCATCGATTCCAGGTCGCCACGGAGCATTTCCGCCATCTCGAGTACGCCGTCATTCTGCGCCGAGATGGATGGCTGTTGGAGCCAGCGCTGGATCGCGGCAACATGATCGAATTCGTGGGCGTCGATGTACTCATACACGGCCTGGTGATCACCAGCGTATGGCTTGATGACCGAAAAATCGTACGCGGCGTCCGTCGCCAGTTCGAAGCTCGGCCGCTGTGGCGCAGCAGCTTCAGGTGTGGCGGGCGGCTGGCAGGACGACAGTCCGAATACGGCTGTCAGCAAGAAGAAGGTACGGTGCAGCATCGTTTTTCCTTTCCTATTCTTTGAACAATGACTTGAAGCTGTCGCGGTAACCGCGACTCAGCGGCACGGTCTTGCCGCCTTGCAGGCGTATCTCACGGCTGCCCGAATCGGTCGTACGAATTTCCTCGATCTTGTCGATATTGACTAGATAACTGCGGTGCGTACGGACGATTCTGCCCGGCGCGAGTTGCCGCTCGAGTTTGTTCAGCGTATTTCGTACCAGGAAGTCTCGCTCCGCCGTCGACACTGTAACGTAGTTTCGGGCGGCTTCCAGGCATTCGATGTCCTCGCGGCGAATGATTGTCTCGCCTTTTCCGGTCTGCACAACGATCCGGCCGCTGGCGATGGTCGCGGTCGGTGCGGCTGTCCTGATGCTGCGGTAATAGCGGTAAGCGCCGATAATCGCGACGATGCCCAGATAGATCTTGATGTCTTTCTGGTACTCGATGACGAGATTGCGAAACCAGAAGTCCGAGAAGACATAGCTGTCGCTCACGAACAGAAATACGACATAGCGCATCGCAACCATCAGGAAGTAGTGTGCGGCAGCGAAAAGCACGCTGCCGACCACGTGTCCGACCACGGCTGATACAGCCCGGTCGCGGCGGAGCGGAAATCGCGTGAGCCACCACGCAACAACCGGAACCAGCAGGAGTACGACGACGGCGCTCGTAACCTGTTCCGTAACCAGGCGAAAGGTATCCGGCTCGTAGCCCATGAAGCGGATCTGGCTGAGTTTCGTGAACGTATCGGCCGTCCACAGGACCCCGACGAGCACTACGAAGAAAGCGGCTTCGCCCGCCCGGCGCAATATCTTTCTTGATCCGTCGTCTGCCGTCATGCCGGTCCTCTCTGCTCGTGCGTTCGTCCCCGGCGCCTGTTGTTCGTCCCAGAGGGCCAAACCGTGCGGGCGGGAACGTTTCCAATCCCCGGGCATCCAATACACAGAGGACACCAGAACAATGACATTTCTACCTTCTACGACCACAAAAGTCAGCCGGTCTATCCTTTACTTCCTGTTTGTCGTAATGCCAGCCTGCGGTGGTGGCGGGGGATCCGCGCAGAGCCCCGACCCCACACCCCCACCAGTCGGCTATGTTTATGCCCGTCCTGTCGACAACGGCGATTCCTGGCCGGTGGCGAATGCCGCCGACCAGGGTGTCAACCCGGGCTTGCTCGAGGACATGATGGACGCAGTCGAGGCCGGCCAATTTGCGGCGATCGATTCAATCGCGATCGCGCGCGGCGGCGAGCTGGTTTTTGATGAGACGATTCGTACCGAACTCGCTGATAACGACAGCCGGGTCGGAAACACGAATCTTGCCATGCACGGACAGTTTTCCGTCAGCAAGAGCATCACGTCAATCGTCGTCGGCATAGCGATCGACGAGGGTTATATCAGTGGCGTGGATGTTCCCTACTTGAGCCTGTTTTCCTACGCTGACTACGACAATTGGGATGAGCGCAAGAACGACATGATGTTGCAGGACGTCCTGACGATGCGACTCGGCCTGGAGTGGAACGAATGGGACCCGCCGTACACGTCGCCCGATAACCAGTTGAACCGCTTCTTCGAGTCTGAGCACGATTTCAGCAAGTCGCTACTCGACCTGCCGATGTTCGCAGATCCGGGGACGGAGTTCGCCTACAACACAGTGGCGACCATATCTCTGGGCCAGGCCGTCGAGAACGCGGTGCCCACTCCGCTCATCGACTTCGGGCTCAATGAGCTGATGCTGCCCCTCGGTATCACCGAAATCGAAGTGACACGGACGCCGACCGGGTTGCCGGATGGAGGTGGCGGGTTCTACCTGCGTACGCGGGATGCCGCAAAGTTCGGCCAGCTATTGCTCAACGACGGTACCTGGAATGGTGAGCGGATTGTCAGCAGCGCGTGGCTGGGCGAGTCACTGGTTCCTGTTTCCGAGCTTGGCTGGGTGGATCCGGAGCAGTGGGACTGGCAGGTTACGGGCTACGGCTACCAGTGGTGGACCGGCTTCTACGACAACGACGGTGCCATCGTGGATACGTTCGTCGCCTGGGGCTTCGGCGGCCAGTGGGTAATCGTCATGCCGTCGCTCGATCTCGTCGTTGCGATCAATTCGAACGGCTTCGATGGCAGCGATGATGCGATCAACCAGGGTCACGTAGTGGTTGTACAGTACATCCTGCCCGCACTGCAGTGATCGCCGTGCAATCAGTATCTGAACGTGTAAGAGAGTTTCAGGTTTATCTCGTTTTGTGTGCTCGTTGGCCGGTTCGAGGTGTCCAGGGTTGCGCCATGGTTCAACACCAGCATGACTTCGCGCCCGGCCTGCGGAATGTAGCGCAACCGGCTATTGATGCCGAACACGTCTTCGCTATTGTCGTACTGGAGCAGGTTACTCCACGACCAGCGCGAATTGAATGCCACGTCCGCTCGCAGGCTGCCGAGATGCGAGGTAAAACTCCCGGACGGTAACGCCACCTCGTTCTCGGTGAACGAGAGCCCGAGCGAGAGGTGTGAGGACTGCCGCCACTGTACCTCGACAAATTTCTCCAGCCTGTCGCCGCCAAAGAAGCCACCATCCTGTACGGAAATAACGAGGCGCAACGGGCGTCCCATACCGGAGGCGAATTCGGCACGATAGCGATCGAACGTGTAACGACCCACGGGCACATTGAGGCGATCGAACAGGTCGAATTCCTCTTCGACGAGTTCCTCATTGTTTTGCCATTCGATGAACATGAAATCGCCGTTGTGCGTTTCGAATGCGATGGGTCTGACGCGAGTCATTTGCGTTAGTGTCTCGCCGTTCATATTGTTGACCAGGTTGAAGTCGACGCGATGCGTGATGGAGCGCCAGCGACCTTGGTCAGGGCGTATGCGGTAGCGTGCGCCCGTACCATAGCGACGAATACCGGTACGGTTTACGAAGCCCAGTGCGGGATTGAAGTTCTCCTGAATTTCCTCCGCTCGCAAATACATCCGGACTAGGTCGTTAGGCATGTCGAGCATGACACCGTATGCTCTGTCATCATCGTCGATGCCGGTCGTCTTGCTCTGCTGTGCCCAGAAATTGCCGGTTACGATCTGGCCGAAGGGACCGCCCGTGTTGCGGTACAGGTAGTCGATACCGACGAGCGAGTTGTTGTCATTCGACCCGGGGTCGCCGTGCGTCATGATGAAGCCGATGGCCGACTCGCCGAGCACATTGCGTGAGCCGCGCGCGACGAACAGGTCGGTTGCCTCGACATCATCGAAAGCATCCTGGCGAATTGCGAGCGTACCGACGTTGAACTTGCCGATGCGTCCGGTCAGCTTCACTCCGCCGATGAGATCGACCGGGTCACCGTCTTCGGAGAGACCGATGCGGCGTGAGAAAAATGGCCGGCCGTTCGTGTCGATATTGCCGAACTCAAAGATGCCCGCGTCCTGCAGGAAGAAGTCACGCTTCTCCGGGAAGAACAACGAAAATCGATCGAGTGCCACCTGCCGTTCGTCGACCTCGGCCGTCGAGAAATCCGTATTCAATGTGAATGTCGAGGTCAGGGACGGCGTGATGCGATACCGGATGTCGAGCGAAGGTTCGAAACTGTTGCTGTTATCTCCGAGTTCGAGGTCCCGGTCCTGGCGCAGGTTGATCGACGGTACGATGTCGAGGCCGAGCCCCTGCTCGATGTCGTTGATGCCGCTGACCTCGCCCCCGTAAGCAGGCCAGTCCTGGCGGTCGTGCGACGACCACATCGCGAATTCCTGTTTGCGGACGATGCCACGGCCGAAGTTGATGCCCCAGGTGTCGGACTCCGGCGAGAACGATATCGACTTGAACGGGATCGCGATCTCGGTCGCCCAGCCATCAGCGTGTATGGCGGACTCGGCGTACCAGATCGTGCCCCACTCCTCGATGAAGCGAGAATTGTTCTCCCGTAACGCGTCGCGGCGCATGCCGTTCGCATTGACCTGGAACATGTAATCGTTGCGCTTGCTGTTGAAGCTGTCGACAAAAACCCAGAAGCGATCGTCGGAATAGAACAGTTGTCCCTGGATGAGTTGCAATGCCTGGATTGCGAGTGGGTCGCTGTCGTGAAGGTCGGCAGCGATGTACAGGTATTCATCGTCGTACATGACACGAACGACGGTACGCTCGGTCGGGATGGCACCGTCGGTCGGCATGGTCTGGTGGAAGTCGTCCACCACGGCGGCGTGGCACCAGGCCTCGTCATCGAGAGATCCGTCGATAACGGGCGACACGGTCGTGCGAGAGATGGTGAAGGACTTGCGCTCGCCCTCATTGAACGCGAGTGCGCTCGTAGACAGCAGCAACAGCACTCCGGCTGCAAATTGCAGAGTCTTTCGGAAACACATCTGCCCTTCCCAATTTCAGTGAACTTGCGCGGAGTAGGACAGGGTTATGCGGCGTGTGTTGCGTGCCTTGCGACGAGGCGTTGCCTGTACGCGATGAGTGGTTAGATCGACCAATAGCGCCCAGAATAAAAGAGGCCACTTCGTGAGAAGTGGCCTCGATTCGAGGGACCAGAAATTATAGTCCCTTGTTTGTTATACGACTAATCGTGCTGTCAAATCAGTTCGTCCTGTAGTTGAACGACAGGTACCACTGCGCGCCGATGGTGTCATAAGCTCCAGCAGCGGTGTTCGTGCCGGTATCCCCGTATTGAGTAAACTGCGGCAACATCGGTGGTTCCTCGTCGGTGGCATTGATGAGGCCGAGCCGCACCGTGTATGGACCGTTACTCCAGCTCGCTGAGATGTCGTGGTAGAAGTAGGCGTCCACCTCGTTGGCGCTCGGTGCCAGTCCGTTCGCGCAGAAGCAATCGTTCTCGTTAAAGAGCTCGGGTGTATTCGAGTCTTTGGCGCTGCTCCAGTAGCGCATGCGCCAGAACATGCCCCAGTTGCCCCAGGCATACTGAAGGTTGGCATTCGCACGAGCGTCAGGCGTATAGATCTCGCCGGCGTAGTCGTTGACGTCGCCAGTGAATATGCCGATCTCGTCCCACTTCAACAACTGGTTCCAAACGAGGTTCGCTCCCAGTACACCAGGCCCGAGATCCATCGTGTAGGCGAGTTCAATATCCACACCTTGAGTCTCGAAACGATTTTCGTTAGACGTACCGGAATCGACGCCGATAAGGCTACCTGCTCCGGCTCGCTCGTCACGACGTGCACGGCCTCCCGGCTGTAGTCCGGGACCGCATGTCGGGTCGAACTCTGCCGTCGAGACATCGTAGCAGCGCTGCAGGACGGTGTTTCGCGACGTTGTCGCCATCGCGTCATCGATTTGGATATCGTAGAAATCGACGGCTGCCGAGAATCCCTCGGCGAAGCCCGGTTGCCATACGATACCGAACGTATACGATTCGGCCGTCTCTTCGTTGACAAACTCGTTACCGCCGATGAAACCACCGGTACCCTGCTTTTCTGGCTGCGTCAGGATAAAGGCACCCTGGTCGTTAATACGATCCTGGATAACCTGGATCGAGCGGCAGTTGTCGGCAATCTGCCCGGTGGTCGTGTTGTCCACGCCGTCGCAGGGATCGTTGACGTTGGCGAAAGTCTCACCCGCGCCCGCGTAGAGGTCGGAGATATTCGGCGCACGTACCGATTCAGAATAAGTGCCTCGGAACCTCAATGACTCGAGCAGCGCGGCATCGAAACCGACCTTCCAGGTCGTCTGCTGGCCAACTGTCGAGTAGTCACCGAAACGAGCAGCGGCGTCCAGCGTCAGACGCGAAAGGACAGGTACGTAGACTTCGGCATAGATCTCATTGACATCAAAGTCGCCATTCGTCGGTGCCGAAGCGTTGCCACCGCTGAGGCCCGTCTGGTTGGGGCCGGGATTGATCTCAGCTCCGGTCTCCTTGCGGTACTCGAGACCGCCGGCAACGGCAACAGAACCGCCGGGGAGATCCCAGCCGGTGTCACCGGAGATGCCGAGATGAACGATCTCTTGCTCGACAACCGTCTTGAGGTTGCCAGGCTGGTGCAGGTATCTAACCGCTTCCGGTGTGATCGTGCCTTCGCCGAAGGGGTTGAACGGTGCGCAGCCCTGGATTCGGGCGAGTTCGTTGGCGCACTGTAGTGTGACACCATCCGCCGCTAACTCTACGTCGAGCGCAAGCGCGCCACGTTCCGTATTGATCTGTCCGGTCTCTTCCTGGTTCTGCTCGGTACGACCATAGCTGGCGTAGAATTCGAGATCCCAGTTGTCCGTCAGCGCGAAATCAAGGCCCGCGAGACCGCGTGTGGTTGTGCGGTCAATCTGTGATGCGCGGGGCCCGAACTCGAGCAGGCGGCGAACCCAGGAATTGGTGCCGAGCTGGTTCGTATTGGTGATGCCGTCGGCTAGCAGATTGGTCTTCAGCAGGTCCGGCATTTGCAGATCGGAAGCGACATCCAGACCAGTGGTGCCGCCACGGCTGAACCCGAAGAGGTCGTCGTTGATGCTGAGAGCAAACGGCTCGATCTCGGAATCGGTCCTGACAGTCGACCAGTTCAGCTCGGTAAAGGCCGAGACCCTGTCCGAAAGAGGATAGGACGCATTCGCAGCGGCGAAACGGCGTTCGACCGGATTGAAGATCGTGCGGTGGGCAGCACGATTGAAGTTGTCGGATGGAATAATGTCATTATCGATTCCCGGAATGGCACCGGTGCTAGATACGAACGCGGAACCATCGCCGTTCCAGGTATTGCTAGGGGTAGTCAATCTGCCTTGAGGCGGGTAACTGGAGCCGAGAAATACTGCGGTTTCGCCCCAGCCGTCCCCATCCTCATCGGAATAGACCAGATCGAGTGCCGAGAGATCCCGCTCCCTCGAGCGCAGTGGATCGTCGTCCGAATAGCCGACGGATACCACGGCAAAACCACCCTGGCCGAATTCGCCACCGACGGTGAATGTGACGTCCTGCTTGTTCTTGTCGCCCTCGGTCGATGCGCCGACCTGGGCGGTGAGTTCGATTCCCTCGAAATCCGTCTTGGTGATGATGTTGACGACACCGGCGATTGCGTCAGACCCGTACACCGCAGACGCGCCACCGGTGAGCACCTCGACCCGCTCAATAATGCCGGTCGGGATGGAGTTGAGATCAACGCCGTAACCGCCACCCGGAGGAGAGCCGGATACGAAGCGCCGGCCGTTGACCAGCACCAGCGTACGCTGCTCACCGAGGAACCGGAGGTCGGTCAGGTTCATGCCGGAATAGGTCGTGTAAAAAGCGGTGGTGGCGTTGTTATAGTACGAGGCCGCCTGCGGCAAGGTTTGCATCAGGTCACCCAGGTTGGTGGTGCCGGTCGACGCAATTTCCAGTTCGCCGACTACGGTGACCGGTGTCGAGTAGTTGAACGTGTCTCGCTTGATGTGCGAGCCGGTTACAACGATTTCTTCGATTTCCACCTGCTCGGCCTGTTGCGCGTTGGCGTTCGGCATCAGGAATGCCATCGCGCCAGTCGCGACAAGGGTTACAGCAAGGCGGAGGGACGTGCTTAGTTTGAACGCTTTCATTGATTTCTCCCCTCTTGTGCGAGCACGATTCGCAGTCCGCGGGAGTTCAGTGTTGAGCAACCCAGCGGGCCATTCGTACCTCAAGAATGTTCCCCGCCCGATACACACTGTAAGGGGTCAGGGAACAAAGAATCTACACCTGATCAATACTAGTACATATACGTAGAAACAACAGTAATCTTGCCTGATTTAATTGGGAACCTTCAGTTTTGTTGTGAAAAACCAACAAACCTGTGCTCAGCTCGCTAGGGGCAACGAATGCGCTCTTTCGAGGAAGATGTGGGGGCTTAGACCGATTGGTTATAATCGCCGATTTGGGCGGCGTGGACCTCAGTTCACCAAGCGTTCGATATTAGCCTTGTAACTGCGGCTCAGTTTCAGTTCGCGGCGGTTGTCGAGCGTGAGGAAATATTCGCCGTTGCGGTGCGGACGCAGGGACCGCACGCGCTTGCGGTTGACGATCGTCGAGCGGTGCACGCGCACGAACAGCTCGGGGTCCAGCAGTTCCTCGAGGTACTTCATCGTGCCACGCAACACATGGGTGTCGCCCTCGGCATGAACGCACATGTAGTCACCAGCTGCGTCGATCCAGTCAATCGCTTCGATCTGCACATTGATGGTCTCACCAGCGTCGCGAATGGACAGGCGTTCCGGAAAGCTGCCTCGTTCCTGCGCCGCTTCGGTAATCGCTCCCTCCAGGGTCAGCTCCTTGCCGGTGAGTTCGCAAACGAGTTTCAGCAGCTTCGTTCTGTGAGCATAGGCGAGCTTCTCATCACGAGCCTGGCGTGCCCGTTCGATCGCTTCCCCGAGCCTGTCGTCGTTGATCGGCTTCAGCAGATAATCGAGGGCATTGGCATCGAATGCCCGTAATGCGAATTCGTCGTATGCCGTGACGAAGATGATGATCGGCATGTCGCTGCCGGACAGGCGCCGCAAGACCTCGAAGCCGTCGATGCCGGGCATCTGTATGTCGAGAAACACGATGTCCGGCGATGACGTCTGTACCGCTTCAATGGCTTCACGGCCGTTGCGGGACTCACCGCAGATTTCGACGTCGTCGAACTTGCGCAATCGAATCTCGAGACCGCGCCGTGCCAGTTCTTCATCATCAACGATCAGTGCTTTCAGCATCTTCTGTCTCGTAGGGAATATTGATGGTGATCACGAGGCCCGAGGGCTCATTCGGCGCCAGCGTAAACGCCTGTCGGTCGCCATAGAATTGCTGCAGTCTTTCGCGTGTGTTCTTGAGGCCCACGCCGCTGGACTTCTGTTTGCTCTTGCCGTTGCCCATGCCCGGTCCGGTGTCGGCAAGTTGCAGTGCGAGTACCTCGTTTTGCAGCTTTGCCGAAATACGCAACGTGCCACCGGCCTCACTCGGCGTGATTGCGTATTTGATCGCGTTTTCGATCAGGGGCTGCAGTATCAGGCTGGGCACGAGACCGTCGAGCGCGCGTGACTCGAGTTCTTTCTCGATGATCAGCCTGTCACCGAAGCGTACCTTCTCGATTTCGAGATACAGGTCCAGCGCACCGAGCTCGGATCCCAGAGTTACGCGCTTCATCGGGTCGTTATCGAGCGTGTAGCGCAGGAAGTCGCTGAGCCGGCTCACGGCCAGGTTGGCGGTGTCATTGGCACCGTCGAGAATCAGCGTGGAGATCGCGTTCAGCGTGTTGAACAGGAAATGCGGATTGAGCTGGTAGCGAAGCATCTTGAGCTGCGCCTGGTGCGCGGCCGCTGTTGCCTTCAGCGTCTGTTCCGTCTGTTGTTGCAACTGCTGGTAGTACTTGATGCCAAAGTAAAGACCACTCCAGCAGAGCATGACGTAGAAGGAGCCGAGAACGCCGCCGACATAGTCCATGAAATGTTCGGGTTGCCAGTTGTTCTTTACCCAGTCGTAATAGAGTACGTTGTGCAGCCAGCGCCAGCCGAGTGCTACAACATAGGATGTCGCGAGCATTCCGGCTGCAAGGACAGCAACCGGGCGATTCCACAGACGTTGATAGATCGACCGCATCGGCAGCGTGGCGAGGAATCCCGCGACTGAAATCGCAGCAATGACTGCGAAATACGACTCGGGCTTCTCGTGTGCAACGGCACCCAGCCACGCCGCCAACACATAGCCCAGCCATCCCCCGATATTGAGGATCCAGAACAGTCTTTCCCGGTTTCGCAGTAGTTCTTCCAGGGTCACGGTCGGGCTCTTTTACGCAAACGCGTCATTATAAGAGCACGGGACCGGCCGAAGTCACGTCTCGTCGTGCCCGGGGCACGCTTCGTCGCGGATGTCAGTCCCTGCGCGACACGCGCATCGTGCGCTTGCTGCCCTTCTTCTTCAGCATGAAAGAGCCGAGCGCAGCGCGTTCGATCATGACATCGTCGCCAACCTTGAGCCGTAAGCTCGAGGCGTCGACCTGCTGCCAGACTTGTCCATTGTCCAGTGTAATGAGGACCTTGTCATAACCGGATTGCTGTAATCGTGTGATCTGTGCGTTGAGGCTGTCGATGCCTTCGCTGCCGGTCGCCTCTTCGACCGTGCGTTGTACTTCCTTGCTGTCCTGTCCGAACAGTTCTTCTTGGGAAATGCCGGCTGAGCCGGCACTACTCGCAGCGGCTGCGGCTGGCTCGACGGTCGCGGCCGGTATTGCGGTTGCGGGCTCGGGCCGCGGACCGCCCGTCTGTCTGCTACGATCCACGGCGGCGTCATAGCAGAGGACGCGTGCTTCGTCGGAAGGCAAACCCCGGCAAACCGCCAACTCGTCATAGAGCTCATCAGCTTGCCCAGCAGCCGCTACGAGAGTCAGGAATGCCAGCCAGAAAGATTTTGTTCGATTCATTACGATCGCCATGAGAAGTCAGACGCAAAATAGTACATTGTAAACATAGACCATGACAGCACGGCGAAATTCACTATGACCGAGTCAGCCATCGACAGGCAAAAAATGATTCAGCAGGCAGTCGGCGCACTGCAGAGCGGCAATTCGTTCCAGGCGCGCGGCCTGTTCGAGAAAATCGTGCACTTCCCCGAGGCGGACCCGTCGGCCTGGCTCGGGCTGGCATTTGCCTGCGCGCACCAGGGCGATAATGAAGCCGCGCTTGCGGCCGTCGATCGATTGCTAGAACTGGAACCCGAAAATCTTCGCGGCAACCTTTTCAAGGGCGATCACCTGGAGCACACGGGCGATACTCGTGGCGCGTTGCAGTACTATCAATTGGCACTACGTCTTGCGGCGCGCACGACCGAACATCCGGACGACGTACACGAGGGTCTGCAGCGCGCGCAAAAAGCCTGCGAGCAACTCGACAGCGAGTACCGCGATTTCCTTTTGAAGAGACTCAAGGACGACGGCTTCGACCTGGCGTCGTCGAGCCTCCGATTTCGACAGTCACTCGATATTCTGTTCGGCGATGCGGACATTTACTATCAGCAACCGCGGCGCTTCTATTTTCCGGCGTTGCCACAAATTCAGTTTTACGAGCGGGAGGACTTCGACTGGGTCGAGTCCATCGAAGCGGCCACCGACTCGATTCGCCGCGAGTTGCAGGCCGTGCTGGAGGACGCGTCGCGCTTCTCGCCGTACCTCGAGAGTGACGGCAGCCACCTGAGTCCCAGCGGTACCGACCTTGTCGATAACGATGATTGGGGCGCCTACTACCTCTGGCATTACGGTGACAAGAACACGGCAGCCGAGGAGTTGTGCCCAACAGCATTCAAGGTGCTCGAGGCCGCGCCACAGCCCGATATCCCGGGTCAGGCGCCAATTGCGCTGTACTCGAAACTCCGGCCGAAAACGCACATCCCGCCACACAACGGCATGGTCAATACGCGCCTGATCTGTCACCTGCCGCTGATCGTGCCGAAGAATTGCGGCGCGATCCGCGTTGGTAACGAGGAGCGGCCATGGGTCGAGGGCGAATTGCTGATTTTTGACGACAGCATGTTGCACGAGGCCTGGAACAACGGCGACAGCGAACGCGTCGTGCTGTTGTTCGATATCTGGCGCCCGGAGTTTACGGAGGAAGAGCGCGCACTCGTGACAACGGTGCTCACGGCGGCGCGACATTATGACGAAGTCTAGGCGTCTCTCCGTGCGGTCAGTATCCAGGCCGCCGGTCTGCCGGACTCCGCGAGCGACAGGACGTCGGGAGACTCCACGGTCAGGCCCATTGATCCGATGGCCGCGGCTATATTCCGTATGCCCGGCTCGTCCAACGCACAGCGCGCCATTGACGCCATGCGCCCTTCATAGGAAACCAGCTCGTCCGACATGCCGTCTATCCACGCGAAGACCTCGTGTGGCACGTAATTCTGCATGCGCTCGTACATGTAGCCGATATCCTTGTAAAGGTTCGCGAGCAAGCCGCCCGCCGCAAGCGGGCCTTTATCCTGCAGGATCTGTTGTGCGGTCTCGATGGCCGGCGTAAGGTGCTTGTGGGCTTCCTGGAATTTCGCTTTGCTGATTTTGCCCGCAATCAGATCGAAGCCTGCGGTAAAGACGTTGCGGGCGAGGGGCATGATCTGCGATTCGCGCAGCGCGACCGCGACGGCCAGGTTGTCGGCGCACTCGGCATGAATCGCGCTGTCGGCGAGGTGCACCAGAGACGCGAGTTTGCCGCCGGCTGCCACCAGGCGTGCGGCTTCGGCGAACGCAGTGCTGCCGGCGTATTCGATGCCGAACTGGCTCACGACGTAGTCGAATCGCTGATCCGGGTAGGGGATATCGGCGGCGTCGCAGGCGATGCCCGTAACCTCGGGGAAACGCCTCTGGAGGTCGGCGATAGCGGCCTGTGAATAATCGGCGCAGTGTGCAGAAAGTGTTGCCCCGGCTTCCCTGGCTGTGGTGATCGCTATCTCCGTGACCGCGCCATGACCGCACGCGACGTCGATCAATGTGGCTTCCCGGTCGCGACTAAATTCGCGTTGGAAAAACCCTTTCCAGAAGCGCGCGGGTGCCGGGTCGCGGGCGCCGGCTTCTTCCTGCGTAATCGCTTTGTCGCGGGCTTGCCAGTAAGCGTCCCAGTGATCGGCACTCAAGGGCGATGTAAGCGAATCAGTCAAGGATAACCTTGGTGACCACTACGGCAGCTATTTCGAATTGCACCATCGGATGCATTCTTGGCGTAACAATGTGGTTGATCATCTCCGCCCGTAGTGTAGCAGACCAACCGCTTACGCTATCCTATCGACCTGCCTCGCGACAGTGCTTTCAATTCCTGCCTGGGACGGACTTCGACGAACTTGTTGACCGCAGCACCTCGCGCCGCTTCTGCGGGCGCTAGAGGGTGTCGCCAAGTAAGGCGATCTTGCTGGTGTAAATCGATTTAGCGTCCGAGTAGACCGCCAAGCTGCGCGCGTGTGTAAAACTATCTAATGCCAGCTCGGGATTTCCTTGTCGCTCCGCAATGAGCCCCTGAAGTTTATAGAATTTGTGCTCAGTCCTTTTCAGGCGAATAGCGCGCTCGAGGCGACGCTCAGCTGACTCAAGGTCGTCGGCGTTATACGCGGCAAGAGCCTTGTGATAATGGTAATAGGGGTTCTGCTCCTGATAGCGATGGATTTGCCGCGCGTAAAACTCGGCATTTTCTTCGTCACCGATGTGTCGGTAAAGCGCAGCAAGATTACTTAGGGAGGGACGGTGATGGCTGTCGATATTCAGTGCCTCTGAATAAGCCGTGATCGCATGGTCAAAACGTCCGTTGCGGGAATATATGACACCGAGATTTGCCCAGTTGTCGGCAATCTTAGGGTAGGTTTCGATGGATTTCTTAAGCAACCTGAAACTATCCTTGTCGTTGCCATCGCGCAGTGCATCCATGGCGACATTATTGTAAAACAGAGCTAGCGCGTACTCGTCGGTGACTACGTGGGTCTCATAGTCACCTTTCAACTCCGTGGTGTTGAAGTCGACAATGACGCGGGAGCCGAAGTTTTGCCTAACCATCGCATTGACGTGGTTATTCAGAATGACGAAATCAGAATCTTCATGCCACACTGGCGGAATCTCGACGGTTTGAAATACCACGTCGAGGTCGGCTTCGCGCGCCAGCGCAATGAACAGGCTCGTAAACGACATGCAATTTCCAATGCCGTCGTGGAAGGTCTGTCGCGCAGTCTTGGTCTGAGCATTGTCGTAATCGAGAGACATTAGACCGGATTCCAGCATCGCCCGTAGCAGGCGGCGGGTTCGATCGCGCTCGGCGCGATAATCGATAACATGCTCAGCGACGAACGTACGCATGTCATCGTCAAGCTCGAAAAGACCTGGATCCTCGATACCGGCAGTGTCTACAACATCGCCGAAAATCACGGCCCCCGATAATAACTCGCTCTCGCTGATATCGAGCCCGGACGGCCGTGTCCCGGCGCTTCCGCAACCGACCAGAGAGAGGATCGACACCAGGAGTAGCGTTCGACGAAGCATAAGGGGCCCCAGATTCAGCGAGGCAGACGATTCCATCTGCCTTAGATATTGACCCGATTTTAGCGTCCGGGTTCGCTATTACGCGCCTGTTCTGCGGAGTACATCCGGTGAAAAATGCGCGCTGATTGCCGCGCCGGGCCAGAATTGCCTGGCCAGACCCTGTTGTCAATAAACAACACCACATCCGGAGCGCTGGTAAAACGAGAACTGTGGCTGAAAAACCATGTTATATTCATATAAGTTATAGGGGTTGTGGCAAATAAACTACGCTTTTGTCCTTTACGTCAGCGATTGCGGAGTGTACCCTTCTTGCAACGTCTACATGTGGATCAGTGTCATTCCGGGGGGTTGCGGCACAGGTAATTGCGATGGAGCCTGCCATCCCGGGTTGGCAAGGCCCGTTAAAAAGCACATTCCACGTAGTAGACAAATTCCGAAACGAACCAAAGGAGACTTGGCAATGTTGATGCCTAGAAAGAAAAATGGGCATGTGTCAGACGCTGTGAAGCTGGCCTTGATGGCTGGCACACTGCCGATGATTACGTCTCATTCAGCACTAGCTCAAGAGGGGGAAGAAGCCGTAGAACTCGAAGAGATTACTGTAACGGGTTCACGAATTCCCTCACGAAACTTAATCAGCGCGAGCCCGGTCACAACGCTCACCGAAGCTGACATGACCTTCCAGGGCGTAACTCGAATTGAGGACATGCTTAATCGTCTGCCGCAGGTTGCTGCGTCGCAGAACGCAAATGTGGCAAACGGTTCGTCGGGAACGGCAACGGTCGACCTGCGTAATCTTGGTGTTGCGCGTACGTTGGTCTTGCTGAACGGCCGCCGGCTACCGGCAGGTTCACCGCGGCAGAATGGCAACCTGGCGGCTGACCTCAATCAGATTCCTTCGAAGCTTATCGAGCGTGTGGAGATCCTGACCGGTGGCGCATCCGCGACTTACGGTTCAGACGCTGTCGCCGGTGTCGTGAACTTCATTACGAAGTCGGACTTTGAAGGTGTTGCATTCGACTATCAGTACGCGTACTACCGGAGCGAGAATGACAACGCGATCCTCGATCTGTCGAGGGACAAGGGGTTCGATCTTCCGCCGGGTACCGCTACCGATGGATATACGCATGATTTCTCGCTCTTGATGGGTGCAAATACGAGCGACGGCAGAGGCAACGTTACGATGTATGCCGGATATCGTGAAATCGACCCGGTCACTTCCGGGCAGCGGGACGTGAATAACTGTGCACTACAGGGCGCGGCGGGCAGCTACAGCTGCGGCGGTTCGAGCACGCTTCCCACCGGGCGCTTCGCGGACTTCGGCACGCTCGCCAATCCGGATTGCGTGATGATTCTTGATCCGGGAGGCTCGGGCGAGATGATCTGTAACCAGGTTCCGCAGTTCGATTTTGATACCGGTACACCGACCGGCGCGGTGGATGCCAACGGCGATCTGATAATGCAGCCTGAGCCGATACTTCCATGGATCGGCAATTCTTCCGGCACTGGCACCGTGCCCTGGCCCGGCAGCATCGATTTCACGACCTCCGGTAATACATTCGTAAATCGCGACGGACTGCTGTACAACTACCAGCCACCGAACTACCTGCAGCGGCCTAACGAGCGTTATACCGTGGGCGCGATGGGCCACTACGAGGTCAACAGAGCGCTGGATGTGTATGCCGAGGTTTCCTATATGGACAACCAGTCGGTCTCGCAGATCGCACCGTCCGGAAACTTCGGTAATACGGCGTCGATCCCGTGTAGTAACGCGTTCATGTCGCAACAGCAGTTTGATCTCATCTGCACTCAGTTCGGTTTTGGCGATGATGCTGTCGATGGAGTCGGCAGTACGGCGACAGACCTTACGCCGGTCACCATTCTTCGACGCAACGTCGAAGGCGGCTTCCGCCAGACCATTACTCGTAATACGACGCACCGTATCGTCGTCGGCGCGCGTGGTGACATCAACGACGCGTGGTCCTACGATGTCAGTGGCAACTTCGGAACGGTTGCATATCAGCAGACAAACCTGAACGACCTGTCTATCGTTCGCGTACAGCGTTCACTGGATGCTGTCGACGACGGCACCGGCACCGGCAATATCGTTTGCCAATCGGTCGTTGATGGCAGCGATCCGTTCTGCCAGCCGTGGAATGTTTTCGCGGAAGGCGGCGTCAATCCCGGTGACGCGGTTCTGGACTACCTGTCGACACCGTTTTTTGCGACGGGTGAGACGTCGACCGATATGGCGAGCGGCTTCGTTACCGGTGATTTGACTGAATATGGCGTCAAGCTGCCGACCGCGGACACCGGAATACAGCTCGTCGGTGGTTACGAGTGGCGCCAGGAGAAGCTGCGATTTAATCCGGATACCGGACTCCAGAATGCTGACGGAACCGGACTCGGAGGCCCGACGTTGCCGGTTAACGGATCGTTTGACGTTAAAGAGTGGTTCTTCGAAGCACAGGTACCGCTGTTCGAAGGCTACAATCTTGCTCAGTCGGTCAACCTGAACCTCGGCTATCGCTACTCGGATTACAGCACGGACAAGACGACGGACACCTACAAGGGCGCGGCTGATTGGTCGTTCAACGACAGCATCCGCCTTCGCGCAAGTTTTCAGCGTGCTGTCCGCGCAGGTAACCTGCGCGAGCTGTTCCAGCCTCAGGGCCTGAACCTGTTCGATATGCCTGTCGATCCTTGTGGTGCGGGCGCTGACGGAGCGGCACCGGCCGCGACAGCGGATCAGTGCGTAAACAACACGGGTCTTCCGAGCTTCCTTTACGGGAGTGACGCTTTGAACAGCCCGGCCAACCAGTACAACTTCCTGCAGGGTGGCAACCCGCTGCTCGATCCGGAGGAATCCGACACGGTCTCGTTTGGCGGAATCTTCTCGCCGAGCTTCATCGAGGGTCTCACGATCAGCCTCGACTACTACAATATCGAAGTCGAAAAAGCGATCAGCAACGTCTCGCCGGCCTTTACGTTGGACAGTTGTCTGGCTCAAGGAACGGCTGACTGGTGTGATCAAGTCAACCGCGATCCGGTAACGGGTTCGCTGTGGCTCGGCACGGTTGGACATGTCGTCGGCACGAATGTGAACCTCGGTGCGTTGGAACGTGAAGGCGTTGACGTGCAGATCGACTATAACTTTGCGATGGGGAATTTGGGTGATATGAACCTGAACCTCGTTGGTCTGGTGCTGCTCACGGCGGACATTCAGAATGTCCCGGGCGGGCCCGTTTCGGAGTGCAAGGGCATGTGGGAAGGCGCAACTACCGATTGCCAGGGCATTTTCCCCGAGTGGTCGCACAATCTGCGTGCTACCTGGATGACGCCATGGGACGTGGACGTGTCACTGTTCTGGCGCTACATCGACGCAGTCGATGATAGAGGCGGCAATGGGGAAAACTGGGATTCCTACAACTACATCGACTTGGCCGGAACCTGGCAGATCAACGACAGAACGGCGGTCCGCCTCGGTATTAACAACATCTTTGATGAGGATCCGCCGTTTTCCTCGAATGTTGGTAACGCTCCTGGTAATGGTAACGTCTTCCCGGGGTCATACGACTCTCTGGGCACTTACCTCTTCGCAGGTATCTCTCTGGAGCTTTGATGCCGCGGAGGAGTTTGTGGAAAGAACGGAAAAGGCGGGCTTCGGCCCGCCTTTTTCTTCGTGGGAACAAAACCTTTTCGGTTTTCGCGCGTCCAAGGCCCAGTGCGTATAATCCGCCAAAGTACAGGTGAAATTATGGCTTCTACAATAATGGAACAAAGAGTCCGGCATCAATGTCTCGCCCTGCTTTCTGTGGTAGCACTTGCCGCCGCATGTTCTACAACGTCAAGCAAGGTGAATCCGGGCGATAATTCGACTCAAATGACGAGCGCAGAAGTGCGCAAGGATCCGGACCGGATCGTTTGTCGCCGATACAAGCCAACAGGCTCGTACATATCAGAGAAAGTCTGTATGACGGCGCGCCAGTGGCACCGTATCGCCGAGGACAGCCAACGTTCATTGGATTCCGCTACGAGGGGTGCGTCGGGCCAGGATCCCTTGCAGGGTGCGCCGGGTGGTGGCTGAATATAGATGTCGACGAGTAACGATGTATCAAGCGATGGGTCGAAATCCATGGGTAGCATGTTGTTCTATAAGCAACCCGAGTTACTGAATCACCAGGCACACCGCTCGCTGGGCCTAAGACGGCCCGATCGTCCGTATGATTTCGCACGGAGTGTGCGGGCAGTGCCGTTGACTTTGGGCGAATTGCCCGCGGCGCAGAAGCACTTCCCGGTAGTTTTTGCGGATCTCGAGCATCCCATACCCCTCGCCGTCCTGGGTGCGGCCGACGATGTCAACCTGTTCGTCGACGAAAACGGCTTTTGGGAGCAGCAGACTTACGTGCCCGCCTACGTTCGATGCTACCCGTTCGCGCTTGCACCACGGTCCGATGACGAGTTCGCTGTGGTCATTGATCGTGCAGCGGACTGCATTACGGACAGTCCGGAGCAGCCATTCTTCGAAAACGACAAAGTGACGCCACAAACGCAGACACTGATCGATTTCTGCGGCCAATACGACGCAGAGACCAAACTTGTCGCGCAGTTCGGCTTGCGGCTCAAAGAGCTCGGACTGCTAGCGGCACAGCAGGTGTCAACGAAGTCTCCTGGCGGCGACGAACAGACTATGGTCAGCTATGTCGCCGTGGACAGCGATAAACTGAACGAACTTGACGAGGGTGTTGTCAAGGAGTTATTCGACACGGGCTACCTTGCCGGTGTGTTGGCCCATCTATTCTCCCTGGAGAACTGGCAGATGATGCTCGAACGCCACGCCCGCATCATCGGCAGCGAGGCACCCGCAGACTGACTGACAGCCGCGGGGCGCGATGTCGCTGCACTGGGAACTCGCTGCACACGAGATCCAGCGGACGATCGTAAAACTACGAGAAATTCGTCGATAATGTCGAAGCACTCTCGAATCCGAGGCAAGAGAATGAAAACCAGTAACAATATTTTCGGAACACTCGGCCTGATGTTCGCGCTGGTGATTGCGGCCGGTTGCGCTTCATCGCCGGACACGGCAAGTGCGAGCGCCGCGATTGAAGAAGATCCGGACCGCATGGTTTGCAGGCGCGTAAAGGAAACCGGCTCCCGGCTGGCGTCGCGCACCTGCAAAACCGCGGCCGATTGGGAGGAGGAACGTCTCCTGAACCAGGAGATGATGCGCAACAGGCAGCGCAGTGCTGGGGCGACCAGCGATATGCCAACCGCCGGCGAGGGTTAACGGCTGCGTCTACAACACCGTATCGGTGTCGCTCGTCGATGCTGATTCGGAGACCAGTATGCGGACGTCCGCCCCCTCGGACAGATTCTCTGCGCCGCGAATTGCCACCCTGTCGCCTTCGGCAAGCGGACCGCTGACGGCGACGAGTTCGCCTGCCGAGTCCCCGATATCGACCTTGATCTGTTCCGCCTTGTTCTCCGCCGTGATGCGGAATACGAACGAGCCGTTCTGACGTAGTACGAGGGCGTCTCGAGGCACCGCGAGTGCGAGTTGCCGCGCTCGAATCGGAATCGCAACGCTCACGAGTTGTCCCACCGTCCAGTCCTGAGTCGCATTTGTCGGCAGGTCGATGCGGGCCTCGAACGTCTGCGAGCGCACGTCACCCGTGGGAACCAGGGAACGAATGGTGCCGGAATGTGCAACGTCCGTCGCGAAGACGTCGATCGCTTGCCCCGCAGCTGTGCGAGGCAGATGCTTGAGGGGCACGAATGCGCGAACCTCGAGGTTCAGAATATCTGTCATCTGGCCGAGTATCTCGCCGCGCGCGACTTCTTCCCCGGCTCGCCGGACACGACTAATGACCACGCCGGTAAACGGCGCCCTGACGTCGGCACGCCGCAGAAGATCATCGATCTGACGAATACGTACCCTGGTTATATTCGCGTCGCTGACCGCGAGATCGCGATTGGCCTCCGTCTGCTCGACTTCGAACTCGGAAACCAGGCTCGAATTACCCAGTTCGCGCTGGCGTCGTAACTGGCTGTCGAGTTGGCGAATGTTGATCTGCGCTCGTTCGAGGAGCGCTTCCTGCTCGGCGCGTTGCAGCAGCAAAGCACGCTTGTCGATGCGGGCTACAGGTGCGCCTTTCTCCACGACAGTGCCTGGTTCGGCGACCATGACCAGTTGCCCGGCGACGCCTGCCGTGATCTGCACCTCGTTACGGCTGTAGATGGTTCCCGGGACGGCCACGGTCGGCGCGATTTCGGTTCGGGATACGGTCGATATCTGTACAACTCTGGCAGGCGGTTGTTGCGCAAACGACAACGATGCGGCCAACAGCAGCACTATGGTAATGACTCGTTTCGACTTAAGCATCGGCAGGGACTCCGGGAACTTGCTCCTGATCACGACGCAGTACCTGTGGTAACCGCAGCGGCGGCAGTTGCAGGAAGCTCGGCATCAGGATGAGGGTGAAAATGGCGCTGACGAACATGCCACCGATGATTACGGTAGCGAGACCACGGTAGATCTGTGAACCGACGCCGGGAATGATCATCAGCGGCAACATACCGAAGATGCTGGTCAGCGTGCTCAGGTAGATCGGCCTCGCGCGCACTCGCACGGCTTCGGCGACGGCCGCGCTGCGATCAAGACCTTTGCGAATACCGTTACGCGCCTGCATGACCAGCAGGATGGCGTTGTTGACGACCAGGCCGAGAAGTATGAGGAAACCGATCATCGTCAGCAGGTCCATCGCCTGAATCGAAAACAGGTTGAGGATCCGCAGCGCCGCGACTCCGCCCGCTATTGCCAGGGGCATGGACAGCATGACCAGCGTCGCGTCGCGCAGCGAGCGGAACATGGCTGCAAGGATCAGGAACAACACGACCGCCGCAGTTGCGAGGTTGACGGCCATTGTCGCGAAGGCTCCTTCGAGGCGGTCTGCAGTGCCGCGATACGCAAGACTGACGTCCGCAGGCAGGATGTCGCGAAGCTGTGGTCCTGCGATATCCCGCAGCCTGTCCAGACCTTCCTGCACGGTCATGTCCGCTGGCGGCGTTACCGCCAGCGTGAGCGTGCGTTGACCATTGACTCGTTGCAGCTGAGACGGGCCGACGGTTCTTTGTATGTCGGTGAGTTCGCCGAGTGACTGGATACCCGCCAGCGGCGTTGCGATCGGCATCGCAGCGAGCTCGTCCGGGGAAGTCCAGGTCGGGCCCTTGAGGATAATGTCCATGCGCTCATTGCCGTCGAAATACTCGCCGACGAACGTGCCGCTCGTGACCGCACGAACGATGTTGGCAACGGTGGCACGGTCCAGGCCGGCCGCGGTAATCCGCCGGTCATCGGGCACGAGTTGCAATTCGGGCTCCGCGATCGCGAGACCCGGCACCGGCCGAACCTGGGCGCCCGGAACAGCCTCGTTGACGATAGGCATGGCCTGCGTGGCTACCTGCGAGAGCACATTGATGTCGGGGCCCTGCAAGTCCAGGTTGATGGCACGGCCGCCGTTGAAGCCGAAGTTCAGCAGTGATGATCGCTGCACGAAGGATTGGGTGTCGGGGAGATCAACCAGGACTTCGTCGCGCACGATTTCGATCATTTCCTCGATGCGCGAGGGATCCTGGGGATAGACAAACATACCGTTGAATGCGCCGAACGCCGACAGGTTATAACCGCGGATATACGGTTCCTTCTCGTGTTCCATGTACGGCCGCAGACGTTCGACGATCGGACCAGCGATTTCGGTCCGCAGCACATCGACCGTGCCGCCAGGCGGAGTAATAAAGAAGGCGTTTAGCGAGTCGGACGGGGCCTGCGGCAGGAGATTCGCTTTTGGCATCAGAATTACGATCGCAAGTATGGAGCCACCGAGTATCGCGACAATCCAGCTGCGGCACAGCGCCGGTGTGCGCGTCAGCCGCATGACGAGCTCGGTGATTCGGGCCCACCAGTGCTGGCACGGGTCGTCGTCTTCTTTCCTGAGCAGGAACGATGCCGCGACCGGCAACACCGTAATCGCGATAAGGAACGATGCCGAGACGGCAACGGCGATCGTGAGTGCGAGGTCCTGGAACAGCTGCCCCTCGATACCGCTCATGAACAATACGGGCGCGAAAATTGCGACACTCGTAACGGTTGAGGCGAACAGGGCCCCGGCAATCTGTCTCGTCCCTTTGGCAACAGCGTCCTTGAGTTCGAGACCGCTCTGGCGGCAACGCACAATGTTCTCGAGCGTCACAATCGCGGCATCCATGACGAGGCCAACGGAAAACGCCAGGCCCGCAAGGGAGATAACATTCAGCGACTTGTCAAACAGCCGCAATGCGACGAACGCGACCAGCAATGACAGCGGCACTGTCGCCGTCACGAGGAAAGTAGCGCGGCGACTGCGCATCAGAAAATACAGTACGCCGACCGCGAGTAGCAGGCCAATGCCGAGATTGCTGCGAACCAGCGAGATCGCGCGGCGAATGTGCACCGAAGCGTCGAAGCTGAGGTCCATCTCGAGCCCGGCCTCCGCCAATGGTCCTGCATTCAGTTCGGTGATCGCGAGATTGACTTCATCGAGGATGGTCACCGTGTTCGCGTCAAAGGAGCGCTGCAGCGTGATGTAGTAGGCGGGGTAGCCGTTGCGCAACGTAAAGCCGTCGAGTTTTCTGGGTACGACATCGACGTCGGCGACTTCACTGAGATAGATGGGCCGGTCGTCACTCCAGCCGACGATCAGCTCGTTGAGTTCGTGGGGTTGGAACTGGCCGACGAAGCGCACTGTGTATTGTCGGCGGCCAACGTCGGCAAATCCGCCCGACGAATCTGTCGCGCGTGACAGTGTCGCGATGATGTCGTTGATGCGGATGCCGAGGGCGGCCGCACGGTACGCATCGAACGCAATTTGCATTTCGCGTGGTTGCTCGCCAGCCAGGTTTACCTGGGACACACCGGCAATCCGGGCGAGACGTGGCTCGACGTATTCCTCGATCAGCTGCTGGTAGTTCGCGAGTTCCTTGTCGGGGTTGTGCGGCAGGACGCGAATCAGCAGCGATGCCGCGGGCGGGGCCTGTTGTCCACCACCGGCGAACACCCGTGGTTCGATGGCGTCTGCCGGACGTGGCGGCGCCTGGTTGAGATTATTGATGACGTCGAGCTTCGCGTCCTGAATGTCTGTGCCGATGTCGAAGGTCAGCGTGACAAAGCCTGCACCGCGACTGATGAAGGAGTTGATGTCACTGACACCTGGCGTATTTCGCAGTACATTTTCCTGCGGCTCGACGATACTTGATTCCATCTCTTCCGGGGCGGCTGCGCGCCAGAAGTTTGCGATTGAAACCTGCGGCTGCTCGATGTTCGGCAGCAGCTGGATCGGCAGCGCGGCAATTGATAACAGCCCGAACAGGGCAACGAGCGCTACCGCGACTGCCACGGACGGCCAGTGCCTGGTGCTCAGATCCGTTAAGTTCATCCCGATCCCCTAGATATCGTTGTCAGTGGGACCCGACGGCCGCAAGTGAGTTCACTGCGGCCGGCCCTGGCGTTATTACCAAAAGGAATAAGGGGGCCGACTTGCCGGCAAGTCGTTGATTAGATGCGCCAGGGCGTTTTTTCGTTGCAAAACGCGTGGCGCGAGGGTCAGTCGTCGCTGCGAGGAATCTCTTCGTTGAGGATCAACGCGCGGACGAACTTCACGGGCGGCGAGCCATAGGACAGGGCCTGGTCGTGGTAGCGCCGCAGCGTGAATTCATCGCCCCAGGCGTCCTCGATGGCTTCGCGCATCGCCGCGTGTTCCTGGTAGCCGACGAAGTAAGTCGATAATTGCGCCGAGGTCAGCTGAGCCCGGACCCACTTGCCAGCCGCTTCCCGTTCTTCCTGGAAGCCGCCCTCGATCATCAGCTTCATCGCTTCATCGCGGGTCATGCCGTCCACGTGAATGGCCGAGTCGATGATGGCGTTGGTCACGGCGCGCAGGTACCACTTAAGCTGGATCAGCCGCATAAGCGGATCGTGGTCGAGATAGCCTGCGTCGATCATGACACTCTCGGCGTAGACGGCCCAGCCTTCGACAAACGGGCCAGACCACAGCACGCTGCGAAGTGCGGATGGATAACGGTTGCTGAGCGCGATCTGCAGGTAATGCCCGGGAACGCCCTCGTGGATCGTGAGGTTCTGGATTGACAGCAAGTTGTACTCACGCAGGAACGACCTGACCTGCTCGTCGGACCAGTCGGTCGGGAGCGGGGCGACGGCATAGAATGCCTTCTGGCCCTTGTCGAGCGGACCGGGCGGGTCCAGGTATGCCAGGGCAACGCCGCGCTGGAATTCGGGCATGACGATTATCTCGACGGGATCGTCCGGCATCGTCACGATGTTGTGCTCAACGACGAAGTTCGATGCCTGCTCCAGATTCTGTGTCGCAATGTCGACGATACCGTCACGCGGCGGCAACTGTCGGTAGGCCTGTTCGAGGGCGGCGCGGATGATGACTTGCTTGTAGGCCTCATCCGGGGTGTCCGGAAAAGCCGTTTGCGGATGCATGCCGGCATAGACCTGCTTGGCGATCTCGTACATCTGGTTGCGTACGGACGCGTATTCGCCTTCCGCAAGCGTCTTGATTTCCTTGCGGCTAAGCGGCGAGTTCAGCGCATACGCCAGCTTGTGGTCAAAGAGCTCGGCGCCGATACGGAAATCGCCCGCCGCCCGCGGCAGCAGTTCTTCTTCAAGCCAGGTCTGGTGTTCTGCAATCGCGTTTTTCGCGGCTTCGATAGCCGCCTCGAGACGAGCCCGCGTTGCCTCCGGCACTACTTCCAGCTGCGGCACGATCATCGCTTCGATGATCGATACCAGGCCCGGATTCTGCTGGATGGCTGTCTCCGCGTGGATCTTTGGAACACGCTCCGGCTGCAACGACGTCCGCGCCTGTTCCAGGAATCGCGGCAACTGTTCGAGTCTTGCGGCGGCGTTGTCGAGCCGCTGTTCCAGAGGCGCGAAATCTCGCGACAGCAAGCCATATACGGAGCCGCCGGACAATCTGACATAGTGCACGGGATTCCAGGCCCATTCTTCGAGCGTATCGAGCTCGAACAATGTTGATTCGATGTCGTTACGCAATATTTCTGCGTCGACCTGGTTGGCTCGGGAGAGGTCCTCGGGATCAATTGCGGCCAGTGCATCCCGGTATCCCCGGTATGCCTTGCGCTCACGGTTCCGTGCCGCGGCATTGACCTCGTCGAGACGGTCGTCAGCACGATGGTCACCGATGGCTGTCGCCTCGACAGGCGAGAATTCTATGCGCTCATTCAGGTATTGGTCGGCAAGCGCCTCGAACGCCTGATCAGCGGCGTTCGCTGCAAACGTATTCCCGGCGATAAGACAAAACGTCGCGAGGCTCGCGGTGACGACGGCGGATTTCACGAGCGGATTACGGTGTCGACCGTCCCCCTAGCGCTGGCTCTCGCGAGCGATCAGCTCGTCGACGACGTCGGTAACCACGTCATAACCACCCGCTTCAGGTCCACCAGTTTTGAACTTGCCGTTGACGACGACCGCCGGCACGCTCTGGATGGCGTAACGGCGTCCCAGGTCACTGGCGACGCGCATTTTTTGGTCGACTTCGAAAGACTTCCAGGTCCGGTCAAAAACCTCCGCGCTCACGCCAAAACGTTCGAACAGGCGGCGGATTGAATCCTCGTTCGTCAGTCGATTGTTACGCTGCTGAACCTCCTGGAAGACGGCGGCATGAAACGCCTCGCCGTCAGCGAGTACACCGTTGCGAGCCAGCACTTCTTGTGTGAAGTAAATGCGGCCATGCATCTCGTGCACGTCGTTCCAGACCACGGGAATGCGGACGAAGCGAACATTGGCCGGCACGTTGGCGGCCCAGGCATTGAGTGTTGGTTCGAAGCTCATGCAATGTGGGCAGCCGTACCAGAAGAACCCAGCAATTTCGATCTTGTCGGCGCCGCCCATCGTCGGCTGGCTGGGTACCATTCGGGAGTAGTGCTGGCCTTCGGTGAAGCGCCAGTTCTGCGGCGCGGCGGTCGTGTCCGCCTGCGCGAGCAGGATGGGCTGTTCGTCTTCCTCGGGCTCGGCAGCGGACTCCTCGACGACGACTTGTGCCTCATCGCTCTCGTCCTGTGCCTCATCTGTCGCGGTCGCCTGATCCTCCGTCGCGGGCTCCGTAATGGCAGGAGCGGTGTCGACGACAGGCTCGGGTTGCTTGTCACCCATGCCGAAATATACCGCGACGCCGACAACAAACAGCAGGGCCAGCGCCCCGATCATCAAAATATTTTTCATCGTAGACCCTGTATGTAAGATGCCAGCGCGACAATATCGTCTTCACTGAGCGTCGCTGCTATGTCACGCATCATGCGTGTCTTGCCGTCCGATTTACGAGCCCCGGAAGCGTAGTCGCGAAGCTGCTTTGCGGCGTACGCTGAATGCTGACCGGCCACTGCCGGGTAGTTCGCCGCCGGGTTGCCGCGGCCGGTCGGGCCGTGACAGGCAATGCACGCCGATATCTGGTCTGAGACATCGCCGCCCCGATAAAGTGCCTCGGCCTTATCGACCAGCGCGGGGTCTGCAACGGCCTGGGCTGCACCGGGAAGGCTCTCGAAATAGGCCGCGAGATCAGCCATGTCCTGGTCCGATAACAGCATCGCCTGGCTCGTCATCAGCGGATCGCTGCGCGTGCCGGCCTTGAAGGCCTGCAGCTGTGCAAGCAGGTACGGGGCGCCCTGGCCGGCGATATTGGGCCAGAGAGGGTTCACGCTGTTACCGGCCGGCCCGTGGCAGGCGGTGCAGGTGATGGCTTTGGCTTTGCCGGCCTCAGCAGACCCGTCGACCAGGGTTCCGGCCTGGGCGTGGAGGGCAACGAGCGTCATGCTGGCAAGTGCACATATCGATTTGAGCGTCTTTTTCATGTCCTGTAACCGTTACTTCTTCGCGGTGGCGGGGGCCATCGCTGTTAATGTCGACGAGTGTATAATCTGGGCCCGCCTGGCCGGGGGACCATGAATTCTGCGGCCCAGAATTATACACGGAATACGGTGCCTATACCCCCATGTCGCAGTACCCGGATGCCCGCTTTTTGACCAGCGCGAACGCCTCGAAACAGTTCCTGCCGGACACGGGTGCCGAGGTGGCCGTGGCAGGCCGCTCGAATGCCGGAAAATCGAGCGCGATCAACGTCATCGTGAACCGCCGGCAATTCGCGAGGACGAGCAAGACCCCCGGGCGGACGCAACTCGTCAATTTCTTCGAGCTGCGCGACGGGCAGCGGCTCGTCGATCTGCCGGGATACGGTTTTGCGCGGGTTGCCGATTCCGTCCGGCGCCACTGGGGGGAGCTGCTGTCCGAGTATTTCGAAACGAGGCAGAGCCTCGCCGGGCTGATATTGATCGTCGACATTCGTCGCCAGCTCACGGAATTTGACCGCCGCATGCTGGCGTTTGCCGAATCGGTCGAGCTGCCTGTGCACATCCTCCTGACGAAAGCCGACAAGCTCAAGAAAGGGCAGGCGGCGAAAGCATTGCTCGAGGTCAAAAAGGAACTCGGCGACCGGGCGACCGTGCAACAGTTTTCCGCACTGAAGCGGCAGGGTGAACAGGAAGCGCGCGAAGTGCTGGAACGATTTCTGGGCAAGCGCACATAAAAAAACCCCGGAGAAGACTCCGGGGCCAAGAAGAAGCAACAGGCTTGGGGTTACCGTGTTGCACGCCTGCTTAGGGAGGTAAGCAGGCGAGTGACTTATGCACTCAGTAGATTAGAGCCTAGTCTTGAGCCATAGTTCCTCGCCATCCGTAAATGTATGATAAACGTATAAATTCGGATTAGACCAGGTCTCCAGATTATGCATGTACGGACAACGATCCTCGTCACAATCGCTGCGATTTTCATACCGCTGGCCGGAGTCTCTCAGGAGCTCGTGCCACGAGCGTACTGGCCCGCTCCAGCAGGAACCAATCTCATCGTTACGGGTTATCAGTATTCCGAGGGCGATGTTCTCACGGACCCGTCGCTGCCTGTCGATGGTGTCGAGTCGAAAATAGAGTTTCTTTCCCTAACCTACCAGCGCACCTTAAGTCTCTTCGGTCGGACCGCGAACCTGCAGCTCAACCAGCCTTATGCCTGGGGCTCGGCGCAGGGATTCGTCGAGGGCGAGTTTCGCAGCCGCGACATTTCCAACCTGGCTGACTCACGAGCGCTCTTGTCGATTAACCTTGCGGGTGCGCCGGCAATGGATGGCGCAGCGTTCCAGGCGCTTCGTGCAAACCCGAGAACAATCGTCGGCGCAAGTGTTTTGGTGTCGGCCCCGACGGGAACATGGGATTCTGGTCGCATTTTCAATACCGGCTCGAACCGCTGGTCCGTTAAACCTGCAATCGGCGTAATCTATCCGCTGCGACCGAAGCTGCTGCTGGAATTCGAGGTGGGCGCGTGGCTCTTCGACGATAACGACGACTTCCTCGGCGAGACGCGCAAGCAAGATCCTCTCCTGTCTACCCAGTTCCATCTCATCAAGAGAATTCGCCCCGGACTCTGGGCCTCCCTCGATGCCACCTACTATTGGGGCGGACGCACTGAAATTGGCGGCGTGACACGTGACGATCGGCAGGAGAATTCGAGAATCGGGGCGACCTTCGTGATGCCGTTCAAACGCCGGCATGCGTTACGCATCGCTGCGAGTATTCCCCTCAAAACCTCGGCCGGTGGCGACTTCGATACGTTGACGATGGCCTATGCGTATATCTGGCGCTAGTGCGCCTCGTCCCAGTTTTTGCCAACGCCCGCATCGACCTTGAGCGCCACCGACAGTTCGGCTGCGTTCTCCATCAAGTCGATGACCGTGTCGCGCAAGTCGTCGACGGCGTTTTCCGCGACCTCGAAGACCAGTTCGTCGTGCACCTGCATGATCATCCGGGCATCGGTCTGCGATGACAGCATCCAGTCCTGCACCGTGAGCATCGCGCGCTTGATGATGTCCGCCGCGGTTCCCTGCATCGGTGCATTGATCGCGGTGCGTTCGGCGTACTGACGACGCTGTGCATTTCGCGCATTGATCTCCGGGAGATAGAGTCTCCGGCCAAACACGGTTTCGACATAGCCCTGTTTGCGAGCTTGCTCCTTGATACCGTCCATGAATGCCTTGACGCCCGGGTAACGGTCGAAATACAGGTCGATGTATTCCTGTGCCTCACCGCGCGGCACACCGAGTTGCTTCGCGAGGCCGAACGCCGACATGCCGTACATCAGGCCGAAATTGACGGCCTTGGCAGAGCGCCGTTGGTCGGCGCTCACGCTGGCAAATTCCGTTTCGAAAACCTCAGCCGCGGTCGCAGCGTGAATATCCTGTTCCGCAGCGAACGCCTTTCGCAGGCCTTCGTCGCCCGAGAGGTGCGCCATGATGCGGAGTTCGATTTGCGAGTAGTCCGCGGCGAGCAGCACGTATCCCTCGGGTGCGACGAAAGCTTGCCGGATGCGCCGGCCTTCGGGCGTGCGGATCGGGATGTTTTGCAGGTTGGGATCGGTCGACGACAGCCGGCCGGTTGCCGCGACGGCCTGGTGATACGAAGTATGCACACGCCCCGTACTCGCGGCGATCTGCAGCGGAAGTTTGTCCGTGTAAGTGCTCTTCAGCTTACTGACGCTGCGAAAGTCGAGGATCACTCGCGGCAGGTCGTAATCATCGGCGAGCTCGACGAGAACGTCCTCGGCCGTCGACGGCTGACCCTTCGGTGTCTTGCGAATGACCGGCAGCTCGAGTTGCTCGAACAGGATCTGCTGCAGCTGTTTGGGCGAGCCGAGATTAAAAGGAGCACCAGCCAGTTCGTGCGCCTCTTTCTCCAGCTCTGCCATTCGTCCGGTGAGTTCATGACTTTGATCGGCGAGCATCTGCTTATCGATTAGCACTCCGGTCTCTTCCATTGATAGCAAGACCGGCACCAGCGGTTGCTCAATATCGGCATAGACGCGCTGCAGTGGCTCGATCTTGCCGAGCTCCGACCACAGCTTCCGATGTAACTGCAGCGTGATGTCGGCGTCCTCCGCCGCGTAGGGGGCCGCTGTCTCGAGGTCGACCTGGTTGAACGTCAGCTGCTTGGCGCCCTTGCCGGCCACGTCTTCATAGTGAATCGTTTCCAGGCCAAGGTAGTGTCGCGCGACAGAGTCCATGTCGTGGCGCGTTGCGACGCTGTTAAGGACGTAGGACTCCAACATGGAGTCGAACTGCATGCCGGCAAGCTGCACGCCGTGGCGCGCGAAAATATGCGCGTCATATTTGAGGTGGTGACCGACTTTCTTGTGTGCGGAGTCTTCCAGCCAGGGTTTGAGCTTGTCGAGAACCTCATCCCTTGGCAGCTGATCCGGTGCGCCGGGATAGTCGTGGGCGAGCGGGATGTAGGCCGCCGCACCCGGCTCGACGGAGAGCGAGATACCGACTATCTCGGCTTCCATGTAGTCGAGGCTGGTGGTTTCGGTGTCGAGTGCAACAAGATCAGTGCCTTTAATCGCCGCGTGCCAGCGATCAAACGCATCCCAGTCGAGTACCGTTTCATACTCGCCCTTCTTCTCCTGCGGGTCCGGCGCAGGCTCGGCGGCGTCACCGTCGAGCTGGCGAAGCAGGGATCGGAGCTCGAATTTTCCGTAAATATTGCGAAGAGACTCGATGTCCGCCTCAGCCGGCTGCAGGTCATCGATGGCCACGGGCAGGTCGACATCCTGGCGAATGGTGGCAAGCGCCTGCGAGAGTCGGAGCTGCTCGACGTTATCGCGCAAACTCTCTCCGACCTTGCCTTTGATCTCGTCCGCGTTCTCGACGATATCATCGGCGGTCGGGTACTGGTTGAGCCACTTCGCAGCAGTCTTCGCCCCGACGCGCGGTACGCCAGGGATGTTGTCCGAACTATCGCCGACGAGTGCGAGGTAGTCGATGATCTGTTCGGGATACACATCAAACTTCAATTTGACGCCGTCCCGGTCGAGAACCTGGCCAGTCATGGTATTGACGCAGGTAATCTTGTCATTGACGAGCTGCGCCATGTCTTTGTCGCCGGTCGATACGAGAACATCTAGTCCCGATTCCGCGCCCTGTCGACACAAAGTGCCGATTACGTCGTCCGCTTCGACGCCTTCGATTTGCAGCAACGGTAGTCCCATCGCCCGGACGGCATCGATCAGCGGTTGAACCTGTGGCCGGAGGTCGTCGGGCATCGGCGGTCGGTTGGCCTTGTAGTCGGCATACATGTCGTCGCGGAACGTCTTGCCCGGCGCGTCGAAAACCACGGCGACATGCGCCGCGGGCTCTTCGCGGACAAACTTGTTGATCATGTTGAGTACGCCGTGCAGCGCACCGGTGGGATCGCCTGTCGCATTACTGAGCTTCGGCAGGGCGTGATAGGCGCGATACAGGTACGACGAACCGTCGATCAAAACCAGATCGGCGTCGGACATTTCCGCTTACTCTTGTTTGTCTTTCTCTGCGACTTTTTCGTCGTCTTCATTCTCGCTTTCGGTCGCGACGGGCCTCGGTGCTTGCTGGATCTCGCTGGGATCGCCGGGCAGGTACAACGGCCCCGACTGGCCACAGCCGGTGAGCAGGAATCCAAATAGTGCGACGAGCAGAAGCGTAAGACGTGTCATGGCAGTCGACCCTCGGGAGTGTTCGGTCGATTATAGAGTGCCGTTAGCGCGCGGCATACCGCTTTGCGACCTGTCTATACGCATCGCGAAACGGAATGCCCTGTTCGCGAACGAGGCGATACGCTTCCTCGGTTGCAAATATGCCGTCGTCGAGCTTGATATTGTCGGGAACGAAGGCGAGCCCATCGAGCAGGTGCGTCAGGATGTCCACGCTGTCGATGGCGAGATCGATGCCACGGAAAAGCGGGCTTTTGAGGCGTTGCAGGTCGCGGTGATAGCCGGACGGAAGCTTTGCCGTGATCATCAGTGATTCGGCAAGGCAGGCCTGGGCCGTCGCCGACGCGCCGCGCAGCAACTCGAGCACGTCGGGATTGCGCTTCTGCGGCATGATCGACGAGCCCGTGGTGACATCGTCGGCAAGCGTGATGTAGGCGAATTCCTGCATGTAGAACAGCAGCAGGTCGGCAGCCATTCGGCCAAGGTCTTGCAACAACAGGGTGATTTCGAAAAGCAAGCCGCTCTCGGCCTTGCCGCGCGACAGCTGTGCTGCCGTCACCGGCGTCTGGGTTGCAGCAAATCCGAGCTTGGCGGTGGTTGCCTCCCGGTCGAGAGGCAGGCCCGGCGTGCCGTAACCAGCAGCACTGCCGAGTGGATTCTTGTCGATACGCCGCCGCGCTCCCTGCATTCCCTGCGCGGCATCGTCGAAGGCTTCGTCGAATCCGCCACACCAAAGTGCGACCGACGATGGCATCGCGTGTTGCATGTGCGTGTAGCCGGGTAGCTGTACATCACCTTGCCGTTCGGCGAGATCCGCGACGGACTGCCGCAGAGCGTCGATGCGGGAGCCGAGGTCGTCTGCCACATCGAGCAGATAGAGTCGCAAGGCCGTGAGAACCTGATCGTTGCGGGAGCGGCCGAGATGCAAGCGACCGCCGGCGCCCCCGATCGCGGCGCTGAGTCGTGACTCGAGCGCCGTATGCACATCCTCGTCTTCAAGCCCGATCTGCCATTTGCCGGCAGCGAACGAGGCCTCGAGTTCCCTGAGTCCGTCGCAGATGGCCTGGAAGTCGTCGGCGTCGATCAGGTCTGTTTCGGCCAGCATCTCGGCGTGCGCGATCGAGCCACGTACGTCGTAGGGTACAAGGCGTGCGTCGAGCAGGTGATCTTCGCCGGCCGTGTACCGCAGTACACGTTCGTCGAGCGGCAGGCCCTTGTCCCAGAGACGTGTCATGAGTCCGCGCCTCCCTGTTCGGCTGGAGTTAACGCCGCGATGTCGTTGACGACGAGTGTGCCCGTACCCTCATTCGTGAAGACTTCGAGCAGCAGGCTGTCGGTTACGTTGTAGGAAATGACGTGAACGCGTTGGACACCGTTAGCGAGCGCCGCGTCGATCGCGGCCGCCTTCGGCAACATGCCGTCCGCGAGCTTGCCACTGTCACGTAATTTGTCGAGATGTTTGCGATCGATGTAGCTGATCAGCGACCGCGGGTCGTCGACGTCCTCGAGCACGCCGGAGGCGCCCGTCAGGAGTATCAGCTTCTCCGCATCCAGCTCGGCGGCGATGGCTGCCGCGACCGTGTCCGCATTGATATTCAATAGCGTGCCTGCCTCATCGCAGGACAGCGGGCTGACCACGGGCATCAGCCCGTTGTCGAGTTGCTTCTGCAGTATGTCTGCCTCGACGGAATCGATATCGCCGACGAAACCGTAGTCGACGGTTTCGTCATCGCCACGGTCCACCGGTGGCCGCTTGTGGGCGCGAATGAGCCCGGCGTCGACACCGCTGATGCCGACGGCGGGAATCTGCAGGTCGCGGCAGGACGCGAGTACGCGCGTGTTGATCTGGCCGTTCAGCACCATCGTCGCGACATCGAGTGATGCATCGTCGGTGACGCGACGGCCGTCGACGAAGGTCGTGTCAACGCCGAGTGCCGTCGCCAGTTTGGTCGATTGCGGGCCACCGCCGTGTACGAGAACAACCCGGATGCCGACCTGGTGGAGGATGCCGACTTGCTCCATGAGCGCGGTGGTCGCCGCCCGGTCTGCGAAAATCTCGCCGCCTGCCTTGAGCACGAAGACCTTGCCTTTGAACAGGCGAATGTAAGGTGCCGCGTGCTTGAGGGCCGAAACGACAATGGCGCGTTCGCGTTTCGACGTCACTGACCCGCTCCCAGCATCTGATGCAGAACCGCCATCTGTGCCAGCATGCGGTTACGTGCCTCGTGGATGACGACGCTGCGTGGCCCGTCGAGTACGGGTTCACTGACGACGACGCCACGTCGAACGGGCAGGCAATGCATGAAGCGGCAGTCGTCGCGGGCGTTATCGAACCAGGGCTCATCGACGCACCAGTCGATGTGTTCCTCGCGGAGTTTCTGGTCGCCGAGGCGGTCGCCATAATGACGTGTGGATGACCAGGACTTGGCGTAAATGACGTGCGCCCCCTGCATGGCGTCGGCGCGATCGTCGGTCTCCCGTACTGAACCGCCGGAGCTTTCGGCCGCCGCCCGCGCCTTCTGCATGACGGGCTTCGGCAGTTCGAAACCCTCGGGGCGCAATACCGTGACCTCCATGCCACGCCGGGCGGCCGTATACAGCGTCGATGACGGTACCGCGAGCGGGAGGGCTTTGGGGTGGTACGCCCAGCTCAGCACAAACTTGCCGCCGTTCGCCGGAATGGCGAGGTCGTCCATGGTCTTCCAGTCGGCCAGGTTCTGGCAGGGATGGTTCATTGCCGATTCCATGTTGATCCAGGGCGTGTCGATGAGATCGGTCAGTGCTCCGAATTCCGACTCCGACATATCGTGTTCCAGGTCCTTGCGTTCGGCGAAGGCGCGGATACCGATGGCGTCGCCGTAGGATGCAATGACGGGCACGGCTTCATTGATGTGTTCGGCAGCTGCACCATCCATGACAATGCCCGGACGCGTCTCGATACCATGAATCGACATGTCGGGCGAAATGACAAACGACCCACCCCCGAGGCGTGTCATCGCGGCCTGGAAAGATGCCAGTGTTCGCAGCGACGGACTCAGGAACAGGAGCGACAATACCTTGCCTTGCAGAGCCAGCGGTTCGGGATACTTGTCGAGGCGCGTCGCAAGTTCGAGCAATGCACTGATCTCGTCGGTCGGAAGCTCGGCCAGGTCATTGAAAGTCTTCATCGGTGTTTCCTTAGCGTCATTGAACATCGCTGCGCGGTATTGCGTCGAGGGCCTCCGCGAGGCGACGTACGTGTTCGGATGTGATCACGAGCGGTGCGAGTATACGCAGCACGTTCGGATCTGCACTCGTGCCGGTCAGAATGTCCTGTGCGAGCAGCTCGTCGCGAACTTCCACTGCGGGTCGGTCGCAAACAAGGCCCAGTAACAAGCCCATACCCTGAATGCGTTTCACGGGACCGGTGATGCATTGTTCGCGAATCTGTGTTTCCCGCTCGCGGACATTTGCAAGCAGGCCGTCGGACTCGATCGCGCTGATGACTGCGGTTATGGCCGCGGCAGCAACCGGGCCGCCGCCGAAGGTTGAGCCCAGGTCGCCGGGGCCGAAATGATCAGCGATGTCCGTCCCGCACATTACTGCGCCGCAGGGAATGCCACCGCCAAGCGACTTGGCGCAGGTCAGAATATCGGGCGTGATGTGCTGCGCCTGTACGGCGAAGAACTGGCCGCAACGGCCGATACCCGTCTGCACTTCATCCGCGATCAGGAGTGCGCCGTGATGCTCGGTCACATCACTCAGGGTCTCGAGAAACTCGGCCTCGAGGTCGAATGCGCCCGCAACGCCCTGCACGGGCTCAAAGATGACGGCGGCGATATCGGGACCGATCATTTCCTCTGCTGCTGCGCAGTCATTGCGAGGTATGAAGTCGACATCGAAGGGTTTCTGCGGGAAGCCGTACCACTTGTCCGATTTCCACGTGACGGCACCCGCAGCAGCAGTACGCCCATGAAATCCGTGAGTGATGGCAAGTACCTTGCTCCTGCCGGTTACCGTGCAGGCCATACGCAGTGCATTTTCGTTGGCCTCGGCGCCGGAATTGACGAAGAAAACGCGGTCGAGACCGGCGGGCGCGGCGCTGACGAGGCGTTCTGCGGCTTCGGCGCGTACGTCCAGGGCGACGGCATTGCTCTGAAACAGCAGACTTTCGGCTTGCGCGCGGATGGCGTCCACGAGTCCTGGATGGCCATAGCCGAGCGCGGCAACGGCATGCCCACCGTACAAATCAAGGATCCGGCGGCCGTCCGCGGTAACAATGTTGCAGCCCGTGCTGCTGACTGGCACGAACGGCAACTGTCCGTAAACGGGGATCGTTGTCGCCGCTTCGCGAGCCCGGGGATCGTGGTTCGCTGCCGCCGCCAGGTTCATCTGTAGTCCCTCATGTCCAGGCCGGGGCGAGCGACGTGAGTCCCGCTGTCTCGGGCTGGCCGAACAGGCGGTTCATCCACTGCATCGCACCGCCCGCTGCACCTTTGACGAGGTTGTCGATCGCGCACATCACGACCACGGTGTTGCCCGTAACCGAGAAACCGATCTCGACCATGTTGCTTGCGACAACATTTTTTAGCTTCGGTGAGCTATCCACGATGCGAACGAAGGGTGAGTTGCCGTAGGCGGCATCGAATGTCGCGCGCAACTGGGCAATCGATATTGCCGTGACCGCCTTCGCTTGTACTGTCGCAAAAATGCCGCGCGCATACGGGCCGGAGTGTGGGACGAAGTTGATTCTCGCTGCACGGCCGGTCGCCGCCGCGGCCAGGTTCTCGATCTCTGGTGTATGACGGTGCGCCAGCGGCTTATAGGCGTAGAGATTACTGTGGCGCTCCGGGTGATGTGTTCCCGGTTGTGGACTGCGACCGGATCCGGTGCTGCCGGTAATGCCTGTAACGAAAAGCTCCGGCTCGGTCAGCCCGGACTGCAGTAGTGGCACCGTCGCGAGAAGGACGGCAGTTGCGAAACAGCCTGGGTGGCCAATGTGCCTGGCGTCCGTCGTGGAGAGATGCTCGGGAATGGCGCACGCGAAGTCCACAAGCAGGTCGGGCGCACCGTGTGGCACGCTATAAACTTCCTCGTACGCCTTTGCGTCGGCATAGCGGAAGTCCGCAGAAGCGTCGACGACATGCACGTCGATGTTCCTGCTTGCCGCCGCCGCAAGTGTGGTTGCAATCATCGCCGCCGACGCGCCGTGAGGCGCCGCGGAAAACAATGCCAGCTGCGATCCTTCTGCTAACCGCTCGAGCCACGAACCGTGTGCAACGAATGTTGTGTCCCCGAACGCCGGAGCGAGATGTGGAAATACGTCGGCTACCGGATCGCCGGCGCGACTCTCGGAGACAGCGGCCGCGAATTCGAAGTATGGGTGTGCGGCTACGAGGCGCAACAACTCTCCGCCAACATAGCCGGTGGCACCGAGAACGACGGCAGCCGTCATGACTTCTGCTCCTGCAATGCGGCCGCGATGTGATCACCGAGCGCGACGCCGTTCGACAGGGCGTTAATGGCGGGCAGGTCGAGTCGCCCGGATATCTGCTTGATGCCGACTGCGTTGTCGGTCGCGGGACCGGTGACCACGGCAGGCTCGATATCGAACTGCTCGCGGAGAATCCGGGCGCCGCCCCATGCTGCAACCGGGTCATTCGCGCACAGTACGACAGCCGTGAGTGCGCCACGTATGGACGCATCCGACAAGATGGCTTCGACGCCATAATCTCCGAGCAACCCGTCGCCGAGTTCGAGGACGATGGCGTCCGGGCGGTGGGCAGCGAGGCCTGTGAGCAACGCGCGCGTCAGTGCGGGACCGTTTTTCGCCGTTGTCGTGACGATGCCCAGATCGGAGAAGATCATGGTCTCGCTGGCGCCGGCATCCTCCATTGCGAGAATGTCGCGCCGCAATGATACGCCTGTCGCCTTGCAGGCCGCGATGTCGAAACCGCGATGCCGCAATCGACCAACTATTGCGCAGGCAGCGGCGGTCTTACCGGAGTCCATACAGGTTCCAGCGAGAGCGATAACCGGTACGCCATCCGTCTGCAACGGCGCATCTGCATCGAGTGCCCGGTCACCGGCCCGCGCCGGAATGCCGATGCGCTCGCCGAGATAGGGGAAGTGCAATACCGTGCCGAGCACTTCGCAGTCGAATGGCGGCCCGACGTCGGGATTGGCGGAATCGCATATGCCGAGTACGCCGCCGATGTTCAGGATCTGAATTGTATCGCCGATTGCGAGTTTCGTTGGCAGGTGTCCGGAGTAACCACGCAGTGCATTGCGATGTCCGAGCGCACCCACCATGACATCACCCTCAGTGACCGTCGCCATGCGACCCGACGTTAGTTCGAGCTGGTTGTAACGTGTCTTGTTGTTCAGTACGCGCACGGCAACGAGCACGCCCTCCTCACAGGGGATGTCGGGTGAAAGCCTGAGCTCGTGCCCGAGATCGCTGTGCTGAGCGACGGAAGCAATCTTGTCGACGACGACGGGCTTCATGATCAGTCTCCGGACGCCCGCGTCTGCAGTGATCCAGGCAACGACAGAATGCGTGCGTAACCGACTGCATCGGTTGGAGTCCATTCGCCAGCCGACTCACCGTACACGCCCTTCGTCGCGGCAAGCAGCGAATGGGTGGAGTCGACTCCGTCGATAGCGAGAGAGCCGGGTCGCAGTGTGAAGCTCACGGTTCCCGTGACGCGTTGTTGTGAAGACTCGAGTAGTGCCTCGATGTCGGCGCAAACCAGGTCGAGTTGTTTCCCTTCATGCACAAGGTCGCCGTAAAGCGAAGCGATGCTGTCTTTTACTCGCGACTGCTGTGCACTGAGCACGAGCTTTTCAAGTTCGCGATGCGCCGTGATCAGGGTGACAGCCGCGGGCGCTTCGAATGCGACACGGCCTTTCGTGCCAAGTACGGTGTCACCGAGATGGATGCCGCGGCCGATGCCGTAGCGTCCCGCGATTGCCTCGAGCGCCTCTATCAGTTCCACGGGTGGCAGCCGCGTGCCGTCGAACGCGACGGGAACACCGTTGTCGAACTCGAGCGTGTGGCTGCTGGCGTCGAGCGGATCAGAGAAAGCGTCCGGCGACAGGACCCAGGCGTTTTCGGGGATGGAATTCTGTGACGTCAGCGTTTCGCGGCCGCCAATCGTGATTCCCCACAGACCACGGTTAATCGAGTATGCAGAGCCTTGCGAGGGTAACGGGAGCTTGTGCTGCTCGAGATAAGCCAGCTGTTCATCACGTACCCAGCTGTTATCACGGACTGGTGCCAGGACCTCGAGCCCCGGACTCAAGGTGCGCAGCGCAACTTCGAACCGCACCTGGTCGTTGCCCGCCGCCGTACAGCCGTGCGCTACGGTTTTAGCGCCGCGTTCGTTGGCAATCCGAGCAAGCCTCTCAGCCTGCAGTCCGCGTTCGGCGCCGACACACAACGGGTACGCGTGGCCTCGCAAGACATTGCCTGCAATCAGGTAGCGAATAACAGTACTAAAAAAGTCCTGCCTGGCATCGATGAGCACATGTTCGCTGGCGCCGAGCGCGTATGCGCGTTGTTCAAGCTGTTCCGCAGCAGCGGTATCAATACCGCCGGTATCGACTGTCGCCGTGACCACCTCGCGGCCGTAGGTCTCCCTGAGCCAGGGCACGCAGAACGATGTGTCGAGGCCACCGGAAAACGCAAGAATGATGGGGGACTGGTCTTTACTCACACGACTTACTCCGCGAGGCAGGTTCAGCGAGGGACGACGCGTTCGATCTTCGCGCTGAGGATTTTCTGGTGATTGGCGGAATCGGTCGCGACGAACACGGTGTCGTCGCCGCCGATGTTGCCGACGATCTCGGGCCACCCGAGCCGATCGAGCGCGAGCGCAACCCGTTGCGCGGCACCGATGGCCGTGCGGATTACCAGCAAATGGGAACCAGCCGGCCGCATCGAGCGGATGAATTCGGCGACCGACTCGAGCTCGCTGTCGTCACCGGGCTCTCTCTCCGGCAATTCGTAGCCCCGAGTCGTCTTGACGGCGTTGATCTCACGCAAGTCCCGGCTGACGCTCGATTGTGTGGCCACAAATCCCCGCCGGCCGAGTTCATCGACGAGCGACTGTTGCGTCGGCACAGGACCCTGTCCCAGGAGGTCGCGAATCGCGTCGCGTCGTTCCGATTGTTCGTTGCTGGCGAAAGGCATAGTCTTACGTCGCATAAATATGCGCATATAAATATCAGAATGCGCATATATGGTCAAGGACTTGTTGGGCCTTTCAGGCTACACTTCGCCGCTTTGCTGGCCTGCCTGCAGGAGCGTGCCCCAGGGCACGATCGCCCGTTGGGGCGGGCTCCCACAGTTTGATCTCGGGATTCCTGATATGTCACACCCTGAAACTGTCGAAATCACGACTGGCGCGGAGCCGTCCGGAAGCGTCATCTGGCTGCACGGCCTCGGCGCGGATGGCCACGATTTCGAACCGATCATTCCGGAGCTCCGACTGCCGGATTCGCTCAGCCTGAGATTCGTTTTTCCCCACGCGCCCGTACGACCCGTTACGCTCAACAACGGCATGGCGATGCGCGCCTGGTACGACATCATTTCCCTGGATCGTGATGGTCCTGTCGACGAGGCTGGCATCAATGACAGCAGTACGCTCCTCGAAGCGCTGATTGCGCGCGAAATCGAGCGAGGTATCGATACCGAACAGATCGTCATCGCCGGATTCTCGCAAGGCGGTGCGATCGCGATCAATACGTTGCTGCGGTCGACGGGGAAATTCGCGGGTCTGCTCGCGCTATCGACGTGGTTACCACTGCCGGCCGCAATCGAGGGCCATGGTGCGGATACGTCGTTGCCCGTCTTTATGGCGCACGGGCGTTTCGACCCGATGATTCCGATGCAGTATGGACGCCTGTCGGCGGACAGGCTCATAGAGGCCGGATTCGAGCTGGAGTGGCATGACTACCCGATGGCGCACGCTGTCTGTCCCGACGAGATCGTCGACATACGGCAGTGGTTACTTTCCGTCTACGGTGCCTGATTCAAACGTGTAACTCGACTCGCCGGTCGTTCTTCCCAGTGCGTCGAAGCGGCGCTCGGCGAATCGCGCGCTGCCCGTATCGCTAACGGTCAAAACGGTGGAGCAGCGAGTGCCGTATTCGGGTAACACAATGAACGGCGCGGTCAACGCGTGTGCCAGCGAAAACGAAAGACCATTCGTTTGTACTTTCTCGCTGGCCGCTTTGTTGCGATCATCGAGCATGCGCAAGAGATTAGTCTCATTGACCTCGTCGTTTTCAATCAGCGCCTGCAACCTGGACTTTGACCGCGTTACCTTGGTCCACGGCTCGTCCAGCGTCGCGTTACTGAGTCCGTAAATGCCCGGTGGCAATTCGCGCATCGCAGCGCCGCGATTGGAGAGATACGCGGCAGCACCGCGGTCGACGACGAGCAGGTTGAAGCCCGCATAGACATCGCCGTCGATCGATTGCAGGTAATCGAATGGCGCCAAATTACTCTTGAGAAAGTCCGTGACCAGGTGGCCGCGAGACTTGAGGCCAGCGCGCTCCTTTTTCGCGTCCCGGTAGTTCGTCACGGTTGCGAAGCGGCCATTTCGATGCGCCGCGAGCCAGGTGCCTCCGGCTTGCAGGTCGCGGCCGCCGAGTACCTGGGGATTGTCTGGCCACCAGTGTGCTATCTGTGTCGCTCGCGCATGAAACTCGTCGCGATTTCCCGCGACGATCAGGGGTAGCTTTTCATGCTGCCGAAGGGCGATGACCAACAAACACATGCGCACAGCATAACAATGTCCGTTTGTCTTGCGGCGTGGTCAGTCGTCGAGTTCGATCCAGTGGTCGACGAGGCGGCGGGCGATCGAAATCCTGAATGGCAGTTTCGGGAAGCCCGATCGCAGTTCTTTGCGTGTGAACCACTGCGCGTCTTCGAGTTCGCCATCATTGAGCCGGATGTCTGTCTCCACGGCGGTGGCGGTAAACCCCAGCATCAACGATGAGGGAAACGGCCACGGTTGTGAGCTGTGGTAACGAACCTCACCAACGTGAACATTGGTTTCTTCGAATACTTCCCGACTGACCGCGTCTTCGAGGCTTTCGCCCGGCTCGGCGAACCCGGCGATCGTGGAGTACAGCCCTTCGGGCCAGTTCGTTTGGCGACCAAGCAAACAGCGATCGCCGTCGGAGACGAGCACGATGATCGCCGGATCGACGCGCGGGAAGACCTCGCGGCCGCAGTCCGGATTGACACAAATGCGCGTGTTGCCGCCGGATTCGGGGCGTGCCGAGGAACCACAAATACCACAGAACATTTGGGTTGCGTGCCAGAGCACGAGGGCACGCGCGTGCGCAACGAGATTTGCCTCGTCGGGTGGTAGCGCGGTACCTAGAAAACGCAGGTCCTGAAACTCCCCGAGTTCAGCTAATGGCGCTCGACCTTCGTTACCGAGTGCGAACGCGAACGCCGGATGACCACGAAAGAGTCCAAGGAAAATCAGGTGATCGAAGTCGATCGGTCCATCGACCTGACGTCTTTCGAGCAGCACTGCGTGCAGAGGGTCGCCGCCAACCAGGCACTTGTCGTTCCATACGGGAACAAAGCGGCAATCGGTGCTCTGCGCGGCCTTCGCAAGCCAGTCCGGATCTTTGCGACGCTCACCGCTGCGATCGACAAACGCACCTGCGAATACATTGTAGTTCTGCACTGGGCATTTCCCCTGGTGCGAGGCACCGACGCGCCGGAGTTTACCGGAAAGCGCGGTTGCCCGTTCAGTCACCGCCGAAGCTCTTGACCCCGGGTCGCCGCCGTCGCTGTGCCTCAATCTCGCATGCCGGGCAGATCTTCATGTCCAACGCGTAAGCATCCTGGACATACCGGCAACGGCACGTGCCGCAGACCGCGAGAAAAAGCTCATCGTTGCTCGCGATGCTGTGCAACAGGTTCCAGGCCCATTCGAAACTCAACAGCGGTCGCTCGTGCACCAACAGGTAAGTCTCGAAGGCACGGCAAACACGATGGCCGAACTCGACGTCGGGCCGCGGCCAGCAGGCGTGGACCCCATTGCCCTCGTCAATGCGCAGTAGCAGGCCTGTGCTATACAAAGCAACGAGGGTTGTTGCCTGCAGCTGATGATCCGCATTCTTGACGAAGCGAGTGATTTGCCGCGGTGATTTGCCACGCCGCCGCCGAATGCTGGTGAGCCCCGTGTTGCGAAAGTAGGTGCTGTACAGCTTGCGAATCCGGTCGTCGGACAGACCGGTGCACTCGCGGATCGTACGGGTTCTGGCTTCATGGCGAATCATGCGCAGGGCCAGCTCGAATTGGCTCCTCTCGCTCGCATAACGGTCATCTGTGAATCGCATATTATTCTCTTTTTGCTAGAAATAGACCATATATTGTAGCTATTCACACTATATCATCCATACTTGGTCAATAAAGAAAATATACAGTAATTCGCAAATCCGACGACATTCACTCGCCAGGAGAACCACGATGGAATACCAGGGTCCCGAACCAGCCGATCTCGCCAATGTTCGTGCGCTGAATATTGCGTTTCTGGAATGGCTCCATGCCTGTGGCGACAGCGGGGCCGCAACGCATTCGCAAACACCGGAGATGCTTGCTGCGCTCGCAGGCATGAGTCGCTGCCAGCTCGAACGTCTCTCGCGTACGCCATTTCTCCTGATGTCATTTCGCGAATATGACGAAGGCCGCTGGCGTTCGCTGTTCGCCAGGAGGCCCGATCCGGACCTGTTCCATAGTCTCGAAATGCCGGACGAGGAGGCGGCCAGGCTAATTGCGGCCGGACTCGGGTTTCTCTGGCAGCTGTCGAAACGAAATCCCTACGCGGCCCGACTGGTAAGCGGCGCCGGGCTGAGCTGGTGTGAGCAGCTTGCCGATTGCACGCTCGTGGAGCTGTTTACGCGGGCAGTCTCGGCGCATTCGGTACTCGAGCCACGAATGATCGAGAACCGGGGTTTGTGGCAAAAACTACTCAACGCCGGTGTAAGCGCGAAGAAAGATGTTCGCAGGGCGGCAAGAGTATCCGCGCTACAGACAGTGCTGACCCAGAGTTCCGCGAGCTCGTACCGACAACTCGCGGCAGCGGCCTGCTCAATGCCTGCTGTTGCCGTGCGTGTGGCGGAACGAGATCCGCGCTGACCCGAAGGCGCGGCACTATGTTGATGTGGCGACGGCGTGGTTACAATACGCCGCCTGATGCAAGCACTGTCGATCAAAAATCTGCGGAAGACCTATGCCAATGGCAACGAGGCGCTGAAGGGGATCAACTTCTCGGTTGACGTCGGCGACTTCTACGCGCTGCTCGGGCCAAATGGTGCCGGCAAGACGACGGCGATAGGGATCATCAGCTCGCTGGTCAACAAGTCCAGCGGCGATATCCAGATCTTCGGCCACAACATTGACCAGGAGCGTGATGCGGCAAAGGAATGCATCGGTCTCGTGCCGCAGGAGCTTAATCTCAACCAGTGGGAACGAGTCGGTGACATCCTCTGGAACCAGGCGGGCTATTACGGCCTGCATAGCCGACTCGCGCAGCAACGTACTGAGAAATACTTGCGTGCGCTACGCTTGTGGGACCGGCGCAACGATATTGCGCGCAGCCTGTCGGGCGGCATGAAGCGCCGGCTGATGATCGCACGGGCACTCGTTCACGAGCCAAAGTTACTGATCCTCGACGAGCCGACTGCCGGCGTCGACATCGAGATTCGCCGCTCGATGTGGGAGTTCCTGCGCGAAATCAATAAAGCCGGAACGACGATTATTCTCACGACGCATTACCTCGAAGAGGCCGAGTCGTTGTGCCGGCATGTCGCAATCATCGATGAGGGCGACATCATCGAGGACGCGCCGATGAGCACCGTTCTGCGCAAGCTGCAACGCGAGGTCTTCGTGCTAAGCCTGGCGCAAGAACTTGATAGCGCACCCGAACTCGAGGGATTTGGCTCGATGCTAAGGGATGATGGCGAGCTCGAGGTCGAGATGGGGCCGTCGCGCAACCTGAATGAGCTCTTCGAGCAACTCGATGCCAAAAATATCACGGTAGTCAGCTTGCGGAACAAGGCGAACCGGCTCGAGGAGTTATTCATGCGCCTGGTCGAGAGCAAGCAGAACGGGGTCGCGGAGACCGCCGGCACATGAATATCGCACTCAATGTCATCGCAGTTAAGACACTGATTCGTAAAGAAATGATTCGCGTCATGCGCATCTGGGTCCAGACAATCGTTCCGCCTGCCATCACGATGACCTTGTACTTCATCATCTTTGGCAACCTGATCGGCCGGCGCATTGGCACGATGGATGGCTTCGACTACATGCAGTACATTGCGCCAGGCCTGATCATGATGTCGGTCATCACAAATTCCTATGGCAATGTCGTTTCGTCGTTCTTCGGCGCCAAGTTCGGCCGCCATCTCGAAGAAATGCTCGTGTCACCGATGTCGAACGCGGCCATCATTATTGGTCACGTCGCCGGCGGCATCTTGCGCGGCCTCACGGTTGGCTTGTTGGTAACGCTAATCGCTTTGTTTTTTACCAAGCTCAAGGTGGAACACCCGTTGATCACGATTTCAATGGTGATCCTGTCGTCAACCGTGTTCGCGCTCGCCGGTTTCATAAATGCGGTATTCGCGAAGAAATTTGATGACATAGCCATCGTGCCAACGTTTATTCTGACCCCACTGACTTATCTCGGGGGCGTGTTTTATTCTATTTCGTTGCTGCCCGAGTTCTGGCAAAACCTGTCCAGGGTCAATCCGATTCTGTACATGGTGAACGCTTTTCGTTACGGCATACTCGGTACATCGGATATCAGCATCGGCCATGCGTATACCATTGTGATTGTATTCGTCGTGTTGTTATTCTCCACATGCCTGTGGCTCCTCAATCGCGGCGTTGGAATCCGGGAATAGTCATGTGCGGTCGATTCGCCTTTTACTCGCCGGCCGAAGCTACCGTTGCGTTGTTCGGCGTTTCGGGATCTCTTGACGTAGAGCCGCGCTACAACATCGCGCCGACACAGTACGTAGCCGCCGTACGAAACAGTGACGACTCTGCTGACGATGACCAGTCACGAGAGCTCGTCATGTTGCGTTGGGGCCTCGTGCCGTTCTGGGCAAAAGATCCCGCGATCGGGAATCGTATGATCAACGCACGCGCAGAAACCGTCGCCGAGAAACCTGCATTTCGCGCCGCCTATCGCCGCCGTCGCTGCATCGTGCTGGCTGATGGTTTCTACGAGTGGCATCGTGACGGGTCCGTCAAGGTTCCTTACTACATCTCTCTCGCCAGTGAAGAGCCTTTTGCTTTCGCAGGACTTTGGGAGCATTGGCAGGACAAGGAGAGCGACGAGTCGCTGCAGACAACTACACTAATAACAACGGCGGCCAATGACTTTCTCTCCACGCTGCATCACCGCATGCCCGTGATCCTGGAGCCGGATCGCGCAGATCGCTGGTTGGCCGGTGACGAGGCGTTACTAAATACCGCGGTTGAGGACTGCCCACCGCTCAAAGCGTGGCCCGTGGACCGGCGTGTCAACAACGCGCGCAACGAAGGCGACGACCTTATCGTGCCTGGCGGCGAGGTGCTCGAAGGCTAGTCCGGTGGCGTGAACGGTTGCGTCGCGATGATCAGGCAGCCGGGACCGCAGTGCACGCCGAGCCCCGCGCCGATATCGGTAATCGTCGTGCGGTGAATATTGTCGAACTGCCGTCGCAATTCGCGTTCGAGTTCGGCGGCGTCGTCCGGGCACAGCGCGTGACCGACTGCGACATTCAGCGACTCGGCCGCCGGCGTCCGTTTCGCAACATACCGCGCGAAGCGGGTAATGCGATTCCTACGGCCGAACAGGAAGCTACCCGATGCGACCCTGCCGTCGGGAACGGTATGGATGATCGCCTTGGCTTGCAGCAGATCGGCCAGCGTCTTCACCCAGCGTGGTACACGTCCGCCGCGAACGGCATAGCGCAGGTCTTTCAGCAGACCGTAAGTGCGGGTCTCGGGGATGAGTGTCCGAACCGTCGTTATCGTATCTTCGATGCTTTTGCCGGCCTTCGCGTATTCGGCCGCGCTGACGGCAAGCATCCCCTGTCCCAGCGATGCGTTGCGCGAGTTGATGACGTGTACACGGCCGTGCGCGTTGACACGTTCAGCCGCCGATCTCGCGGCTTCGAGCGTGCCGCTTGCCATGCCAGTCAGGTTGATCGACAGCACGTCGCTGAAGTGACTCGCAAGAAACTGGTACTGGCGCCTGAAATCACCTGGCGCTGGCTGTGACGTGGTCGGATGGTGCGGGTTCGATGCAAGCTCCCCGAAGAACTCGTCTGCAGTGATGCTGACCTTGTCGAGGTAACCGCGGTCGCCGAACTGGATGCGGCACGGCACCAAGTGGATGTCGAGGCGTTCCATGTCCTCGTCCGGGATATCGGCAGCCGAGTCGACGATGACCGCGAATCGCTTGCTCGCATCGTGGCTGCTCGCCTGCTGGCGCCTCATGTCATCGGCTTTTTCGGCGCTGATGTCACCATAACGGCGTGCGACGTCGAACACCAGGTCGGGCTCGTCGACATGAATGTGCACTTTTGCCTTGCGCTTGGTACCTGCGAGGACCAGCGAGTCGCCAAGCTCTGCGAGTTCTTCACGAAGATGGCGGCGGTGGATATCCGTGCCCGTGACAATGCACTCCGTGCAATAGCGATAAGTGGCGGTCTGCGCACTGCCCATGGTCATCATCGGCGTTTCGAGACTGATCAGTGATAAATCCGGTTCGGGCGCGATGCGGCCATGTTTGATGAATTCAGCCATGCCCGCGATCAGTGCGACGAAACCCTTGGCGCCTGCATCGACGACGCCAGCCTTGCGGAGGACATCGAGCTGCTTCGGAGTCTCGTCCAATGCGATCTCCGAGCGCTGTAGCGCGGTGTCGATGACGGTCGCGAAATCCTGTTCCACATTGTCGATCGTCTGATGCTTCACGCTCTCCGCAAATGCCGCTATAACCGACAGAATAGTTCCTTCGAGGGGATTGGAGAGCGCGCCGTGCGCGTAGTCATTGCCCAGCGTGATGGCCTTGCCGAACGTGCATGTCGTAAAACGGCTCAGTTCGCCTGCCGAGTCGCTGACGCCCTGGAAGAACTGTGCGACGATCGCCCCCGAATTACCGCGCGCACCGTCGAGCAGGGCATCGGCAACGGCGGCCAGCATGGTTCCGAGGTGCCGCTCCTCTGCCTGACGCAGTACGGACAACGCGGCGCCGAGCGTGAGGCTCAGATTCGTTCCCGTGTCGCCGTCTGCAACCGGGAAGACGTTGATCTGGTTGAGGATTTCCTGCTCGTCGATGACCCGGTGAATGCCGGAAATCAACGCGCTGGCCAGGTTGTCACCGGTCAGATGCGTCGACAGGGGGGTGTTCACAACCGGAACCGGGTGGCCACTATTCGCGCGGCAACAAAAATTCGGTGCCGAGGTAGTCGAGAATGACGCCCTCGGGCGTGATCTCCCTCACTACCGGGCCTTCGGCGAGCCGGGATTTCTCCTGGTGGCGAACCATATTGATAAACACGAAGCGGTCGGCAGGCGCATCACTGTAGACGTGAATATCGAGATGCAGCTCGGCGATTTGCATCTGGCCGGTCACACGCAGCTCGTCAGCTGTCGGTAGTGCTCTCAGCGTGTGCTGCGATGCAGACGCCGTTTCTGCAGGGGCTGGCTGGACCGGAGCTACTTGCGCAGAGGCTACTTGTGCAGGCACTGCTGTCACGCCCTCGTCGGCCGCATCTGTGCCGGGTTGCGAAGCCGTAGCGCTCGGCGGTTGCTGATCCCGAACTTCCTCGAGTCGTTCGGCGAAGGAGCCATTTCCGGATGTCGCTGCATCCGTTTGTTCTGCAGGGCGTGGGTTAATGATGTCCGGCGTGTCGTCACGTAGTAACAGCCCGAGCAATACGACGATGTTGACGGCGAGCAAAATTCCGAGTACCCACAGCCATCGGGGTACGCCAGGCGAGTCGTCGCTGGACGGCACGTTTGCGAATTCCGCGGAGCCCTGCTCCTGTCGATCGGTTTCCGACTTTTTCAGTGCATCGAGAATGAAAGACATAGATCAGTCCCGGGCGAGTCTCGGTGTGGTCAGGCGAGGTGTGCCGTCCGGCACGAGCAATGAATTAATGATGATCTGGGTCTGCCGGCCCACCAGTCCGTCCACGTCAAGTCGATGATCACGCTGAAAGTCGCGCACACGCTGCTCAAGAGTAACGTCGAAGTCGTCCGAGTCCAGTGGTTCGGCACGATACCGTTCATCAATTGTCGCAAGGCTGCGTCGCAACCAGACGACATTCTGATCCGCCGATCCCGGCCCGAGGGCAAAGGGCTGGCCATTCGGTGGTTTCCACAGCATCGTGTATTGGCCGAACCACATGTCGGCCACGCTTATGGACGGGTGCGTTACGCTGACACCTGCGATCGACAACTCGGCATGGTCGCCGCGCAATGCGGTCAGGACTACGCGGTGGGTGTCGCCGCGACTATCGGTCAGGGTGAGAATTGCCGGGCGGTCGAGTCGTCGCAGGGTGCCCCAGGAGCCACGATGGATCAGACAGGCGTGGCCGGAGTTGCTTGCCTGTGTGCAACCGTTGCCGCCGGAATACTCGAGCCCCCATAATTCGAAAAGCACGGTGAACGCGGTATCGAGGCCTGTAAGCTCGTCGGCAAGCAAAAGTTGTTCGTCGAGCGTTGGCTGCGGTTCAGGCTCGGGTTCCGGTACCGGCTCCGGTAAGGGCGTCGATTCGACACCGGCTGTTTCAGTCGCTGATTGCGCGACTCCGTCCTGGCTCGTGTTCGCAACCGGCGCCTGCTGTGTGGTAACCGGAGCCATACGCTCGTCGAGCAGCGACCAGCCACTTGCACCTATGATGACGACGGCCACGGCAGCGATCATCGGCAGCGCCCAGCGCAGCCATGGAACGGCATAGGGAATTCCCTTGATCTCCGCTGCGGCGCGTCTGATGAGGCGGCGATTGACCCGGCGCAGCTCTCGGCTGTAGGCGCCGAGAAGCGCGCGGTCACAGATGACGTTAATCAATCGTGGAACGCCATCGGTAAGTCGAAAAATTTCCCGCTTGGCGCCACTGTCGAAGACTTCCCCCAGCGCGCCCGCGACACGCAATCGGTGCTCGACGTATTGCGCCGTTTCGTCCCGTGCCAGCGGTTCGAGATGATAACGACCGGTGATTCGCTGGGCGAGCTGCCGCAGGTCATCACGTGATAACAGTTCCCTGAGTTCGGGCTGACCGATCAGGATGATCTGCAACAGTTTTTGCTTCGACGTTTCAAGGTTGGTAAGCAGCCGTACCTGTTCGAGTACGTCGCGCGAAAGGTTCTGTGCTTCGTCGACGACAAGGACTACGCGCCGTCCCTCGGCATAGGCGTGCAGTAGTTGTTTGTTGAGCGCATCAACAAGCGCCTTGGTGCTGCCTTTAAATTCGGGCCGCAAAATACCGAGCTCTTCGCAAATTGTTTCGAGGAACTCGATCGCTGACAGACGAGGGTTCAGAACCACGGCGACATCCGTGTTCTCGGGCAAGCGGTTCTGCAGCAGCGTTCGCACGAGTGTCGTTTTGCCGGTACCCACCTCGCCGGTCAGCTGAATGAAACCGCCGCTTTCCGTAACGCCGTAGACGAGGTGCGCCAACGCCTCGCCATGACGTTCGCTCATGAACAGGTAACGCGGATCGGGCGTTATCGCGAACGGCTTTTCATTGAGTCCGAAGAAGCTCGTATACATTGTTCTTATCCGTCGGCGCTGCCGAGGTCGGTTCCCGATTCTACCTTATTCGAGTCGAGTGTCCGGGCACGACCTACCGAGGCGCTGCCGAAGCGATCCCGAATTTCGTCGACCGTGCGATCCACCTCGGTGCCTGGCGCGGTATCCTGCCCGGCGAACAGGTCATCCTGTGCCGCGGGTGCCAGACCGCTTCCGCCGACGCCCAGCAGGCGTATTCGGGTGCCCGGGTTCCTGACGAGCCAGGTCCGCAATAGTCCGCGCGCAATTTCGAAAATCTGGTCGGTGCCATTGCCCGGTGGTCGCAGGCTTTTTTGCCGCGTGAAGGTCCGGAAGTCGGATTGCCGGATTTTTACCTGAACGGTGCCGGCTGCCAGGTGCGCCTTGCGCAGCCTGCCCGAGGTACGCTCTGCCAACCGGAGCAGCTGCCGCTCCATCTCGCCTCTTTCGGCCAGGTCCGTGTCGTAGGTTTCCTCGGCGCTGATGGACTTTTCGGCGCGTGACGGAATGACGGAGCGATCGTCGATGCCTGCCGCGCGATTGCGCGTCTTCTGAGTGAAGCGGCCAAATATGGGGACGAGATCGCGATCGTCGGCATGGCGCAGATCAGCGTTCGTGCGCACGCCGATCCTTCGCAGCCGCGACTGCGTCTCTTTACCAATGCCGGGGATTACCGCCACTGACAGCGGATCAAGTGTCTCGTGCAGATTCTCGGGTGTGATGATCACCAGGCCGTCCGGCTTGTCGAGATCGGACGCGATCTTCGCGACGAGTTTATTGCCGGCAACGCCGACTGACGCCGTAAGGTGTGTCCGCTCGTGGATGCATTCTTTGACTGCCATCGCAATATCGCGACCGGAACCAAATAATTTGCGGCTTGCGGTGACGTCCAGAAACGCCTCATCGAGAGACAGACCTTCTACCAGCGGCGTGAACTCGCGGAACACTGCGAAGATCTGTCGAGAAACGTCCTGGTAATGAGACATGCGCAGCGCGACGCGGCACAGCTCGGGACAGCGCCGCCGTGCCTCGGCCATCGGCATTGCCGAGCGTATGCCGAATACCCGCGACTCGTAACTTGCGGCAGCGACGACACCTCGGTTGTTACCGCCGCCGACGACGACAGGTTTGCCGCGCAGTTCCGGATTATCACGTTGCTCGACCGACGCATAGAAAGCGTCCATGTCGACATGCAGTATCGAGCGTTCCTGCACCGGCTCAGTTGCCTCTTTCCACGATATAGCGAGCCAGCCAGGCCAACGGCTCGGCGCCGTCGACTATGTCGAGGTGCTGCAGGCCGTCGGCGAGCAGTACATCACAGCGCTTTCGGGATGCCTCCAAACCGAACAGACCGGGATACGTCGCCTTGTTGAGTCGCTCGTCCGAACCGGCTGGTTTGCCGATGACGTCCGTGTGACCTTCTACGTCCAACAGGTCGTCACGAATCTGGAATGCAAGGCCGATGGCGCGGCTGAACCCTTCGAGCGCGGCGGCACGGTCTCCGCGCATGTTCTCCGCCAGAACGCTGGCAGACATGATCGACGCGTGGATCAAGGCACCCGTCTTGAGTGAATACATGTTCTCGAGTTCATCGATGTCGAGGGCCCGTCCCTCGGCGCGTAAATCGATTGACTGGCCTCCCGTCATTCCGATAGATCCGCATGCATCGGCAACAAGCTTGACCAGTTGGATACGTTGCAGGGCCGACACGTCGTCGATGTTCGCAAGCACTGAGAAGGCCAATGGCTGGAGCGCATCCGCGGCGAGAATGGCCGTCGCTTCGTCGAATTGCCGGTGCACGGTCGGCATGCCACGGCGCAGATCATCGTCGTCCATCGCTGGCAGATCATCGTGTACCAGTGAGAACGCGTGTATGAGTTCGATCGCGGCGGCGGGCGCGTCGAGTTTTGATTCGGGAACGCCGAGGCACTCACCGGTTGCGTAGACGAGCAGCGGTCGAACACGCTTGCCGCCGTTGAATACGGAGTACCGCATTGCCTCATGCAGCCGGCGGGGTTCGACGCCGGGCCCGGGCAATATGCTGTCCAGCATCTTTGCCACGCGGTCGGCGTAGTGGTCAATTCGTTGTTGGAAGTCAGCTGGCACCAAATCCTCGCCGAGGTCGAATCGGCCCTGTAGCGTACACGTTTTCAGGCTGCGAGGCGTCGCCGGTCCTGGGCTATAATTCGCGTCCCGTCTCCTTCGACCACGCCGGATTTCACGACCATGGGCGCAACCGCAAGAGCCCAGCCCAACATTGCTCTCGTCAAGTACTGGGGCAAGCGCGACACCGCACGTAACCTGCCGGCCGTGGGTTCGATCTCGATTACCCTCGACGATCTGTACACCGAAATGCGCGTGGATCTCGACGGCGATCTCGACGGCGATCTCGACCGGTTGCGTGTCAACGGCGAAGACAGCCCGGACCTGTTGCCGCGTGTCGCGGCATGCCTGGATACCGTTCTCGGTGCTGATCGTCCGCGAGCCTCCGTTTCGAGCGGCAGCAATTTCCCGCTTGCGGCGGGTCTTGCGTCGTCGGCATCGTCATTCGCAGCGTTGGTTGTAGCGGCATCCGCCGCTGCCGGCTTGTCGCGGACTACGGCCGAACTCGCCGGCCTCGCAGGGCGCGCCTCTGGCTCAGCCGCACGGTCGCTGTACGGAGGCTTCGTCGAATTGCGCAACGACGCCGATGACATCGTGGTGAACAGCATTCTCGATCGCGAGGCGTGGCCGCTTAGGATCGTCGCGGCTGTAACCGAGCCCGGGGCCAAGCCGATCGGATCCGGAGAGGCGATGGAGATCAGTCGCAAGTCCTCACCGTTTTATTCGCGATGGGTCGAAGAGCAACCGATGGACCTCGCGACTGCCAGGGACGCGATCGCCGTACGTGACTTCGGCAAACTTGCAAGTGTTGCCGAGCACAACTGCCTCAAGATGCACTCTGTCATGTGGGCCTCGCGGCCACCGGTCGTGTACTGGAACCCGGCAACGCTGGATTGTCTGCAAGCTGTGCGCGAGTTGCAGTCCGACGGTGTCGCCGTATTCTTCACGATTGACGCAGGACCACAGGTAAAGGCCGTCTGCCTCCCCGACGTCGAGGCTCGTGTCGTCGAGACTTTGTCGCAAGTTGCCGGCGTGCAGGCCGTGCACACAAGTGCAATCGGATGTGGCGCAATGTTGGTGTCCGGAGGATGACACTTATTTGCTCCAGCGCGCCCGGGAAACTCGTCTTGTCCGGGGAATATGCCGTCCTGGACGGCGCCGCCGCGATTTCCATGGCCATGGACCGTCGAGCGACCGTAACGATTGTTCCGTGCGACGGGGATTGTCACGCCGTGCTGGCGCCGGGCTTTAACGATTTGGAAAGTTCGTTCACCAGCGACTCTGGCGAGTTGTCGTGGCAAGTCGGAGGTGAGGGCTTCGCGCTATTCGAGCAGGTTTGGGCGGCGGCTGGAATATCGTCGCAGAAACCGATGTCGTTCACCCTCGATACCCGGGCGTTTCGCGAGAACGGGATCAAGACAGGCGTCGGTTCCAGTGCCGCACTGGCCGTCGCGCTGTCGGCGGCGATGTCGGCAATCAGTGGTGCAGACGGCGCTGCAGTTGCAAGGCGAGCACACCGTGAATTCCAGGGCGGCAGCGGCAGCGGCGTCGATATCGCAACCAGCCTGGCAGGAGGTGTCATCGAGTATCGAATCGGCGATAACACCAATTCTCATATTGCCTGGCCGGAGGGGCTCTGCTACGCGGTGTTGTGGAGCGGCGTTGCCGCCGATACGCGCAGCAAACTCGAACAACTTCAGCAACTGCCGGCGATGGCAGCGAGAACTGCCCTCGGTGATGCGGCCGAGCAATTTGCCGCTGTATTCAGGGAGGGCTCCGGTCCCCGTATCATTGATGAACTGAGTGATTACACTAATGCTTTGCGCCGCTTCGATGCCGAAAGCGGCCTGGGAATCTTCGATGCAGGGCATGCACACATGGTGGATGCGGCGGCGGCGCACGGAGCCGTGTACAAACCCTGTGGTGCTGGCGGTGGTGACGCAGGCATTGTGCTGGCGGCGGGGGAGGATTCGCTGGCATCATTCACGGACGTTGCCGTGGCTCTCGGGTTTCGGCGCCTGGACATGAACCTCGACTTGCAGGGCGTCATGCTGACCGAAGACAAACAATAATGGTCGATTCCCGGATTTCCGGCCTCTACCGCCTTGATATCGGGCAGCGTATCGACGAGCTTGCGCGCGGTGGCTGGTTGTCAGCCGATGAAGCGGGGGCGTTGCGGGCCGGTCGGCACGTGTTGCTGGCAGATGCCGCGGACAAGATGATTGAAAACGTCGTCGGCGTCTTCGGGCTGCCGCTGGCGATCGCGCCGAATTTCATTGTCAATGGTAAGGACAGGCTTGTACCCCTGGCGGTCGAAGAGCCGTCGATCGTTGCCGGTCTGAGTTTTGCGGCCGGGCTCGCAAGAATCAACGGCGGATTTGAGGCTTCTTGCGACGAGTCTTTGCTCGCGGGCCAGATTCACGTCACGGATATTGACGATGTCGAAACCGCGGAGCGGAATATCGCGACTGCCCGTGACGAGTTAATCGCAATAGCCAATTGCGTCCACCCACGCTTGCTGAAACGTGGCGGTGGTGTGCGGGAAATTGACATTCGACAGTTGCAGTTGCCGGATGGTGACCCTGCGATCGCAGTCCACATACTCGTAGACACGTGTGACGCGATGGGGGCTAATCTCGTGAATACAATCTGCGAAGCGCTGGCGCCGCGCATTGCGGAAGTGTGCGGCGGCAAGGTCGCGATGCGCATACTGTCGAACCTCGTAGACCGCTCCGCCGTGACAGCGCGAGTGGTCTACGATACCGAGGCGCTCGCGACCGCAGACCTGGATGGCGAAGCGGTTCGTGATGCGATCGTGATGACGAGCAACATCGCCGCGGTTGATCGTTACCGTGCGGCAACGCACAACAAAGGTGTCATGAACGGCATCGATGCTGTCGCGATTGCTACCGGCAACGATTGGCGTGCAATTGAAGCCGGAGCGCACGCATTCGCTGCTGCCGAGGGCGGCTATCGGCCGCTATCGACCTGGGCTGTGGGTGAGGAGGGTGCACTCGAAGGCAGGATTCGCGTGCCACTGAAAGTCGGCATTGTCGGTGGCACGGTGGCGGCAAATCCGGCTGCGAGCATGTGCATTCGTATCACGGGCGTCGAGTCGGCGATCGAGCTCGCGGAGTTGATGGGCGCTGTGGGTCTCGCGCAGAACTTTGCCGCCCTCCGCGCTCTTGCGACAACCGGAATCCAACAAGGCCATATGCGGCTGCACGCGAGGAGCATCGTCGCGGCGGCGGGCGTGCCTGACGACAGAATCGATGAGGTCGTCGAGCAACTTGTCGCGGACGGAGACATACAGATCACCCGCGCGAGGGAGATCGCAACCGGTCTCGCTTCGCAACTTGCGGACGAAGACGAGCCAATGGGCATCGCCGCCGGCAAGGTGATTTTGCTCGGTGAGCACGCGGTCGTGTACGGCAAGCACGCGCTGGCACTACCGCTACCGGCGGCGGTTTCGGCAACGGTGCGCGAGTCGGAATCAGGCCTGTCACTGGCTGTCCCGGACTGGGGCCTGTCGCGAGTGATCGGCACGAAAGGGAGTGATATTGACGCCGCGATCCGCCTGATCCTGCGTGAAGTCGACATCGATCAGGATAACTTTGCGATCCGGATGCGATCGACGCTGCCACGAGCGATGGGCCTGGGGTCGTCGGCCGCTTTCGCCGTTGCGATCGTGCGGGCATTCGATGCCGCGTTCGAGCTCGGGCTCGATGACACGCGCATCAACGATATTGCCTTCGCGTGCGAGAAAATTGCGCATGGAACTCCTTCCGGAATAGACAACACTCTCGCGACCCACGCGCGGCCGATGCTTTTCCGCAATGTCGATGGGCTCGAGTTCAAGGAACTCGAGCTCAACGAGCGGCCACCTATCGTGATCGCCAGCTGCGACAGGGCAGGCAGTACTCATGAACAGGTCGCGGGCGTGCGGGTTCGCTATGACGACAGTCCTGAGTCTTATGCAGCAATTTTTGAGCAGATTGACGCACTCAGCACCGCTGGCGCAGCCGCTCTGTCAAAGGGGGACTACGAGGAGCTGGGACGCAACATGAATATAAATCACGGATTGCTCAATGCGATCGGGGTGTCGACGCCCGACCTCGAACAAATGATAGACATCGCGCGCGCGGCCGGCGCCGCCGGCGCAAAGTTGACAGGCGCAGGTGGCGGTGGTTCGATCGTGGCGCTGTGCCCGGACACAACCGAAAAGGTCAGCGCGGCATTGCGGTCCCGTGGATACCGGGTAATGGAATTGGCTGACGGCAGGGAAGAGTAATGAGCAGCGCAAGCCGGGTAGTTTCTTCGGAAGCCGAAGAGCTAATACTCGTCGACACCGATGATTGTGAAACAGGACACCTGTCAAAAGCCGATTGTCATGACGGCGACGGCGTATTGCACCGCGCTTTTTCGATATTCCTGTTCAACGGTGCCGGTGAATTATTGTTGCAGCAGCGGGCACCATCAAAGCGTCTGTGGCCGGAATACTGGTCCAACAGCTGCTGTAGTCACCCGCGTCGAGGAGAGTCGATGGAAACGGCGACGCGGCGTCGGCTGAGCGATGAACTCAACGCAGATGCGGAGCTCGAATTCGTCTACAAGTTTCGCTACCAGGCGAACTTTGGCGGCCTAGGTTCCGAACACGAACTTTGTCACGTGTATCTCGGCAGGTTGCAGCACGAGGTAACTGTGAACGACGAAGAAATCGCAGACATCCGCTTCATTGCAGCACAAGACGTTGCCTCAGAATTGTCGCGGGACCCGGACCGCTACACGCCGTGGTTCAAGCTGGAATGGGATGCGCTGACGGCAGACTACGGCGATACCCTGTCTGCCTATTCGAATGCCTGACTAGTGGCCCGGGCAGATCACCCGACGTAGCGATAATACTCGATACCGAGGTCGCTGAAATGCCGGTCGTCAGTTTGGCCGACCCGGTCAATCACGAATTCGTTGGCCGGCAGGATATCGAGATCCTTGGCGCGGCGCCCGCCGTGCAGGGCCTCGTACTGCTCGAAATTCAGATCGACAGCGTGCTGCATCGCGTCACCGAAGCCTATGGCCTTCGTGGCTTCGCGCCAGCCATCCGCCATGAAGAAGGGAATGACCTCGGCCGCATCGCCGCTGCCGTAGCCTAGCGTCAGGACTTCTTCACCAACGGCGAACCGATTTTCATCGAGCGCCTGTTCGAATCCAGCCGCCATCCATGCAGGCAGGGCTGCCGTGTAAAGGTTGCCGAGATCGAGCATGGTATCGCTGCCGAGAGCCAGCTTGTCGAGAATTTCGCGTCTGTAGTGCCGTGACGCGCGGAATGCTCCCAGCACAGCCATGGTCAGCGGATAGGCCTCGTATTGCAGGCGTTCGGGTTCAGCGAGCAGCGCAACCTGCGGCTTGGCAAGCATCTCCTCGTGCAACGCTTGCGCGTCGACGCCAGCCTCGTAGCAATACGACGCGAGTTCGGCCCGATCCGCAGTATTGCCCTGGCCGAGTGCGAACAGATAGGAAATCGCCCAGCCTGTTTCAGGCATGCGGCGGTAGGGACGATGCATAAATACGGTCTTCAGCGAGCGCAGGTACTCACTGGAGTTCAGGCTGCGTTTCTCGTACATGTCGGCGAGGGCATGCAGCGTCTCGTCGACATAACAGGTCGTCGAATACTTGCCGTTAAAAACCGGAAAGTCCTGAATGTGATGCGACTCGGAACGGTCCTGTCCGCAGAAGCGCACCATCGGCTTACGGAAATCCATGATGCGGTAGTCGGAGGCAGATCCGGAGCCGACGAGGTCGACGACAGCAAGCTTCGGGTCTTCTTCGAGCAGCATCGCGACGGCGCCAGCGCCCTGTGTTGGTTCGCCGCTCGAGCCACGCGCGTATTCTGCAATGTCGGCACACACAACAATTGCCTGCCCACCAGCGCCGTCGAGCGCAAGGTGACGAATGGCACCTTTCATGCCGTACACGCCGCCGAGGCAGGCATGCTTGAATTCAGGGACTTCGCAACTGCGTGAAATCGGTGGTTTGCCGCGCGCCTCCAGCGCTTTGTCGATCATGCCTTTGATGATGATTGCGCCAGCGGAGTTATCCGTGCTTGACTCGGTACCGAGGCCGAGGAATTTGATGCGTGTCGGATCGACGTCGTACTGGTCGATCAACCGCATAACGGACGTCGCGGCCATCGTGTAAACGCTGTGATTCGGCCCGCGCATGCGAAAGCTCCGGCCGACAACTTCGCGAATCTTGGGCCAATGGCTGCCGGTCCAGTCACACCAATCTTCGAGCCACACGCGGTACGGCGGCACGTAGGCGGCGAGACCTGATATTCCGATGGTTTTTCTGGTGGACTGGTTCATTGGCAAGACTTCACGTAGCCCGGGAATTCTAGAGGTCCGAGCCCCGCCGCTCAACTACTTATTCGACCCTGACCATATCACCCCGGGCAGGGCTTATGAACAATCGCCTGACGATGGAGAATTCTCGGGGTCTCGAAAGGTACAAGGGGCACGGCTCAGGGGGCAAAAGCGGCCATTGTCACCGCGCCAAGCATCGTCATCGTGAAGCCTGCCAGGTAAGAGACAGTCAGGACGATGTACTTCAGTGACGTCATGAAACGGCCCTGGCCGTACACCCGGCGCATCGAGATAAACAGGTACACGGGCACATAAAAGGACGCGGCGATGATGACCAATGTGCCGATCGCCACGGGAACGGGCAGCAAAGCTGTCAAACGGGAGAGGAGGATCTGCAGCACGAGTATCAGGAAGAAGAAAGCGTGGAAGTGGACGAAGAACAGCAGATGTTCGACATAATAGCGGCGGGACAGCGGATACAGCGCCTTCAGCACAAAGGCCATGAGCGGCAACAGCACGATCAGTGCGACGGGAATATTGTCCACCAGGTTTGACAGAAACTGGCGGCCGTTGTCCTTCCTGATCTCTTCGCATACGCTCAGGACCCGTTCCGGTGTAAGGCGCCGCTTCAGCCACTCTGGTCCGTCGATAGTGAAGTCATCGATCTCGCACGCGGTCTCGGCCGACCCGTCGTCATTGATTCGAATGTTGAAGCCGTCTTCGAGATCCTCGACCTCTTCCCGGGCTTCTTCCGGCACCTGCGCGCCGCTAACGACGATCCCGTCGGCGGCCAGCTCCTCCAACGCCTCTTCGGCCTGGCGCTGTTCCTCAGCCTCCTCCTGCGCGAGGGTGTCGGGGTCGTAGAAAATACCGAATGTCTCGCGGGGATTGAAAAAGGCGACGAGGAAGAACAGCAGGCTCAACACGAGGTACATGCGAAACGGAGGCATGTAACGGGCCCGGCGGCCCTGCAGGTAGTCGTGCGTCAACAGCCCCGGCTTGATCAGCAAGGGTACGAGCGTCTGCCACAGGCGGGAATCCAGTTCGAAAATGTCGCCGAACGCATCGCGAACGAGTTCCCACAGGCTGATGAGGCGATTGCTGCCGCGCTGACCGCAGTGGCCGCAATATTGTCCCCGCATGTGAGCGCCGCAGTTCAGGCATTCGGGCATTTCGCCTGACGGCAGTTCCTGAGAAGTGTCCTCGCGCAGGATGCGTTCCTGCCATACGATGTCGTCGCCGAATCGTTCGATCGCAGCTGCTTCGATATCGGTCGCGAGGCCGTCGACGAATTGTTCGAGCGCCTCGTCGTCCTCGAGCACGAACTGACAGGCTCTGCCCGGACGTCCATCCTCGTCCGTACCGATCGCGTACTGGTACACCTCCACCATCCCGGGGAGTTCCCGTGCGCGGTTTATCGGCTCTTCGATCCAGGTTTCGTAGTCGCCGATCGAGTCCGGGACCACGAAAACGCGGCTTTCATAGATGGGGCCGGAACGCGTCGACATACAGAGTCGTCAGCCTGCGGTCTTTTTCTTACGACTGACCTTTTTCGTGGCAACCTTCTTTCGTGGCGCCTGCTTGCGCTTTGCGGCCTTTTTTGCCGGCTTTGGCGACGGATCCTGTGCGGGTTCCGCCGTGGTGCGAGCCAGTTCTTCGGGCGCGAAGTCGTCAACGGCGAGCAGCGCGAATACCTTGTCGTGGTAGGCCTGCAGTTCGGCCGCTTCCTTCTTGCTGATGACTTCAGCCTGTGCAGCTTCGCCGATCTGCTGGCCCAGGTACTCTGCTTGAATCAGTCCTTCCTTGCGCGCCTGGCGCAGCCGCCGTTCGAGCGGCGCAAGTTCGATATTCAATCGCAGTGCTTCCTCGAGCAAGCCAACGGGATTTCCGGGCTCCACCGTCGTATACGCCTGTTCACTGAGCCGCTCACGCGCCTCGCCGGGAGTCGTCATCAGGTCGACGATCTTTTTGCCGAGCTCATCGGACGGCGCTGAATACGTGCGGCCGCGCGGGAATATGAACATGCGCAGAAAAGCGGCCGCCCAGCGGTTGGGCAGGTTCCTGAGGAAAGCATGCAGAGCTTCCTGGGCACGGTACATGAGTTTGCGCACGGACCATTCGACCAGCGGCAGATCGGTGGCACGCCGACCCTGGTTCTCGAAGTGCTTCAAGACACAGGAGGCGAGGTACATCGAACTCAATACATCGCCAAGTCGTGCCGAAAGTAGTTCACGCTTCTTGAGGTCACCGCCGAGTGTCAGCATCGCGAAATCGGATGCCAGTGCGAACGCCGCACTGTAGCGATTGATATTCTGGTAGTAACGACGAGTCGGCGTGTTGAGCGGAACACGGCTGAACTTCGCGTGGGTCAACGCGAGGAAAAATGAGCGGGCGACATTGCTGATTGCATAACCAACATGGCCGAACAATGCGTCGTCAAATTCGATCAGTCCGCGGTCGATGTCCTCATCGCCGGCGGCGGCCAGCTCACGCAGAACAAATGGATGGCACCTTATTGCACCCTGACCGTAGATGATCAGGCTGCGAGTCAGGATGTTCGCGCCTTCGACGGTGATTGCGATGGGCGCCGCCATGTAGCCGCGGCCGATATAGTTGTTCGGCCCCAGACAAATGGCCTTGCCGCCGTGTACATCCATCGTGTCTGCGCCGACCTGGCGACCTAATTCGGTGCAGTGGTATTTGAGAATGGCTGACGGCACAGCCGGCTTGTCGCCCTGGTCGATCGCACCTGACGTGACCGATACCGCAGCATTCATGATGTAACTGTGCCCGGCGATACGTGTCATGGCGTCGCCGACGCCCTCGAAATTTGCGATCGAGGTATTGAATTGTTTCCGGATGCTCGTGTAAGCGCCTGTTGCGTAGGCGGCTGCCTGGGCACCGCCCGCGGCACTCGACGGCAGCGTGATGGCACGGCCCACGGACAGCAGCTCGACGAGCATCTTCCAGCCCTTGCCCGCCATTTCCTGGCCGCCGATGATGTAATCGAGTGGCACAAAGACGTCCTTGCCCGATGTAGGGCCGTTCAGGAACGCGACTGTCATGGGGTCGTGACGGCGCCCGAAGGTAACTCCGGGCAGATCGGTCGGAATGAGTGCAGCCGTAATACCGTACTCGTCCTTGTTGCCGATCAGGTGGTCGGGATCGTAGAGCTTGAATGCGAGGCCGAGGACAGTCGCAACCGGCGCAAGCGTGATGTAACGCTTGTCCCAGTTCAGTTTTATTCCGACGATTGTCTTGCCGTTCCACCTGCCCTTGCAAACCACACCGCTGTCGATGATAGAGGCCGCATCGGAACCGGCTTGCGGTGACGTTAACGCGAAGCAGGGGATTTCTGTCCCGGCGGCGAGTCCAGGCAGGTAACGGTTCTTTTGCTCTTCAGTACCGTAGTGCAACAGCAACTCGGCTGGGCCCAGCGAATTCGGCACGCCCACCGTGGACGACGCCGTGGCGCTGCGGCTTGCGAGTTTCATGATGACGCAGGCGTTGGCGTAGGCTGAGAATTCGAGGCCGCCGTACTGTTTCGGAATGATCATCGCGAAGAATTTGTTCTCGATGATGAAGTCCCAGACTGCTTTCGGCATGTCGCCGTGCTTGTGGCAGATCTCCCAGTCGTTGAGCATCCTGCACAGCTCTTCGCACGGCCCGTCGAGAAACACCTGCTCCTCTTCGGAAAGCTCCGCGGCGGGATACGACATTAGCCGGTCCCAATCGGGCATTCCTGAGAACAACTCGCCATCCCACCAGATGCTGCCGGCCTCGAGCGCTTCACGCTCGGTATCCGACATCGACGGCAACATCTTGCGATAGACATCGAGTAACGGCCTGGTGATCTTCTCGCGGCGGAACTCGATCAGGTTCGGCACGATCATGACTCCGAACGCGGCCCACAGGACAAGCTTCCACAAAATTCCGCCGTCACCGAATATCGTGTATGACAGGACGGCGAGACCGGCAGCGATGGTCGAAGTGCGCAGGTCGATGCGTTGGTACGCGAGGAAAATGCCGCCGCCCACGAAGAGCAGCAGCCAGAACAGACTGACGACGAAACTGGACACGCGTTTTACTCCTGGTTCAGGGCCTTGCGGTCATCGGAAACACTATCACCGCGGAACGGCTCACGCCATCGAGCGCGTCACGTCATAGCAATGTCTCGATTGCGGCACGTTCCTCGCGGAGTTCGGCCTCGGTCGCGTCCATCCTGGAGCGACTGAAGTCATCAATTTCGAGTCCCTGGACTATTTCGTAGTTCCCACCGCTGCAGCGCACCGGGTAGGAATAGATGATGCCGGGCTCGATGCCATAACTGCCGTCGGCTGGAATCGCCATGCTGACCCAGTCGTCGCCGGGCGAACCGAGCACCCAGTCCCGCATGTGATCGATTGCTGCGGAAGCTGCGGATGCTGCCGAGGAGGCCCCACGAGCCTTGATAATAGCCGCGCCGCGTTGCTGCACGACAGGAATGAATTCCTCCTCAACCCAGGCCGAATCGACGAGTCCGCTCGCCGGGTTACCTGCCACGCTGGCGTGACTGATGTCCGGATACTGCGTAGCCGAGTGGTTGCCCCAGATAGCCATGCAGCATATATCGCTGACGTGGCTGCCGGTCTTCGCGGCGAGCTGTGCGGTCGCCCGATTGTGGTCGAGGCGCGTCATGGCAGTGAATTGTCCGGCGTCGATATCGGGCGCGTTGCTACTGGCGATCAGCGCATTGGTATTGGCCGGGTTACCGACGACGAGCACGCGAATATCGCGACTGGCGTGATCGTTGATGGCCTTGCCCTGCACCGAGAAGATGGCGGCATTGGCCTCGAGCAAATCGCCACGCTCCATTCCGGGCCCACGCGGTCGTGCGCCTACGAGCAGGCCATAGTCGCAGTCCTTGAACGCAACATCGGGGTCGTCGGTGGCGACGACGCCGGCAAGCGTACTGAAAGCGCAGTCGTCCAGTTCCATGCAGACGCCCTGCAAGGCGTCGAGCGCGGCTGGAATCTCGAGCAACTGCAGGATGACCGGCTGGTCATCGCCAAGCATCTGGCCTGAGGCAATTCGAAAGGCGAGCTGGTAGCCGATCTGGCCAGCAGCGCCGGTGATGGTGACACGAACGGGTGATTTCATTTTAGTTTCCCTGTGAGCCGGTTCCTACAAGTGCGGTCGTCCTGGAAGTCGCAGTAAACAGGTTCACTACAACACTCAGGGGCGGCGATTCTAGCACCCGTACGGAGGTCGCGGCATCGGGAACAACCGAAACTAGGACGTGAGTATCCTAGTCACCGGGAATAGTGCGGCGAGGCATCGGCATGAGTCCCTCCGCGCCCGGAAACGACTCTTTGAGAAGGTCGCGCTC
>Ga0209578_10000110_pt1 | contig 170172 bp, 136 predicted proteins | sample tdAd472_FD_187127 | JGI IMG/M metagenome (GOLD analysis project Ga0209578, IMG submission 187127) | Marine sediment microbial communities from the Atlantic coast under amendment with organic carbon and nitrate - tdAd47.2 (SPAdes)... | ecosystem: Environmental > Aquatic > Marine > Coastal >... | reverse complement strand
TGGTCGTTCTGGTGCAGCACAAACGGGGTCAGCATGTACGCCCGCTTCTGGGAGCGGCTCGTCCTGCCCTTGTCATCACCGCGCTCCTGGCCGGTCTTTCGTTCAGCCTGTTGGGTGTGTCGCTCCTATCCCGGCTACCCTTCCCTCCTCCCGAATCCATGCAGGCGCTGGATGGCTTCATGCGATCGGGTTGGGCCGCGCCCCGCGTTGCCTCCATGCTGCTGATCGCACCATTCTTCGAGGAGGTATTTTTTCGGGGATGGCTGCTCCGGACGTGGGAGCAAAAACATTCCCGGTGGGTGGCCATCATCGCGACCAGCGTTCCGTTTGCAGTGATGCACCTGGCCGGGTGGCGGATCCTGATCGTTCTGCCCCTCGGCGTGCTGTTCGGTTGGCTGGCAGCGGGTCGCCGTACCCTCTGGCCTGCCATGGCGGCGCACCTGGGGGCCAACGCAGCCCCTATGCTGACCGCGCCTGTTCTGGGCTTGATCGGCTACTCACCGCTCGAAATCAACGCTCTTGCAGCCGTGCCCTGGGTCATTCCCTTAGGTGCCGGTATGGTGTTTGTGCTTTGCCTGTGGCTCATCCGCATGCAGCATCCCGTGCCCCGGCCGTCACGTGCGCCTGCACTCTCGAACGAATCCTCTGCGATCGCACGGGACTAGATCCGCTCCAGATCGTCCCTGGTCTTCTCCGTTTTCCTGTTTCCAGTGTTCAGTGTCCCGGCGGGTTCGAACAGCAGGATGTGGCATTCTTCTTCGGCAACGGGCCGGTGCTCCACGCCCCTGGGCACGATGAAGAACTCGCCTTCCTGCAGGGATACGGTGCGCTCCCGCATTTCCAGGTCCATGGTCCCCTTGACGACCAGGAAGAGTTCATCTTCGTGCTCGTGATGATGCCAGTCGAAGATTCCCTGGATCTTGGCCAGCTTCACGTGCTGTCCGTTGAGCTCTCCAACGATTCTTGGATGCCAGAGATCGACGAACTGCGCCAGCTTCTCGGCCAGATTTACTTTGGTCATGTCCATCATTCGTACCGACGGAATGAGACGCCGATCGTGCGGCCGTTGTCCCAGGTGAATTTGCTGGGTCGGCCCGCAGCGTCCCGTTCGAAGCGTACTTCGCCACCGAACCCGACCCGGAAGGCATCATCACCTTTCCAGGTCATGTCGTTCGAGCCGAGCCAGCGATGGGCCAGGACCAGACCATCACCTTCTTCCCGGATCTCGTAGAAGGTCTGCAGCTCGTCGCTGAGCCAGGTACCAACAAAGGCAGCGGGGTCATCCAACGGGGCAGGCTGCGGCTGTTCGGCACGGGTCCCACTTGACCCGGACCGCTCTTCCTCCACAATGACATCGGCAAAAAAGGCGCGCGTCAGCGCGCCGTGGGGGTTGAACATGGACGGCGTGTTCATGACCATGGCATACCCGCGATCGTGCTCCGGCAGATAGAACATCTGTGCGCGGTATCCGGCACTGGCACCGTTGTGCACCCACACGATCTGCCCTCCCACTTCCGTAACGACAATCCCGCGGGCATAGTCGATGGGCTCCCCATCGGTCAGGTAGCCGGTGGTAGTAAGGGCTTCGATGGTGGCGGCCGTGCCCACCTCGTGGGTCGTGAAATTGCGCATCCATTTGCCCACGTCTTCCACAGTAGAGTAGATGCCGCCGGCGCCCTGGATGGTGCTGTTGTCGTAGATCTGGTTCCAGTGTCCGGCGCGGTCGCGGCCATAGGACGTGGCCGCGCCGGGGATGACCTGTCCCTGACGCACCATGATGGTCGTATCGTCCATGCCCAGCGGCTCGAAGATGCGCTCCCTCATCCAGTCGTGGAATTCCTTCCCGGTGACCACCTCGATGATGTCCGCCATCAACATGTATTCCGTGTTGTTGTAGAGGTAGCGGCTTCCGGGCTCGAATTGAAGTTCGGCTTGATGCTGCACAAGCGTCTGCGCGTGCTCCTGGAAGATGCCATCGCCCGAGCGCCAGTTGATCATGCCGAGAGTGGCGTAGATCTCCCTGAGGCCAGAGCGATGGTAGATCAGGTCATCGATCGTGATCGTGGCGCCCAGGTCCGGCAGATCCGGGAGATGTGTCCGGATATCATCATCCAGCGAAAGCGCCCCCTCCTCTGCCAGGAGGGCCAGCGCAAATCCGATGAACTGTTTGGACACGCTGCCCAGATCCGACACGGTGTCCGTGCGCCAGGCAATGCCGTGCTCCATGTTGGCCAGTCCGTAGGCTTTCTTGAATACGGTCTCGCCGCCTTCGAAATACGCCACCGCAATGCCCGGTCGGTCGGCGCCGTTCCAGGCAGAGAGGACGGAGTCCACTTCGGCCTCCATGGCTTCCATCCGGGAATGCGAAGCATCCGGTTGGGCATGAGCGACGGTAACGACAAACAAGAGCAGGAGAAGGGAAAAACGACGCATGGGGTAATCGGGAGGTGGGGAGGTTGCGGGTGATGTGTCGAAAGATGGCGAGTGGACGCAAGATGATCCAGCCATCGCTGACTGATCGACACCATTCAGACACGGATACATGCTGAAGGATGCTCGGCCAGACCGTCGGGAGGTCGCATTTTCTTCCTGATCACCAAAAAAACGGGATGCCTACCAAAAAAATGGGGCATCGCGCAACTTTATGTGTTGACCATCTATATATAGACCATCAATACTTCACGGGGCGCGCTCTTTGCAGCCCTGAAACCATCCCCCTCCCATCCCGACGTTCCATGGCATCCAAATCACTGACGGGAGCCTCCGTGCCTTCCATCATCCTGTCCATCCTGGCCCGAGCGGACAGCTACGGGTACGACATCATCCAGCAGGTCCACGACCTGTCAGGAGGAGAAATCGAGTGGTCCGCGGGCTCCCTCTATCCGGTGCTTCACCGGATGAAAGCCAACGGACACATCGAGGATTACTGGGTCGAACCGGAAAGCGGTCGCAAGCGACGGTTCTATCGCATCACCGCCAAAGGTGAGAAAGCACTGATCAAGGAGCGGGAAAACTGGTTGGCTGTCCACGGCCTGCTGGCCCGTCTCTGGAGTGAGATCTCACTGGAAACGAAGGGAGGTGCAGCGTGAGCGGTTCAAAGAGTCCGAAATCACCGTTCCAGTTCGATATCGAAAACGCCATCGCCAACTGGAGGCAATTCGTCTCCCGGACCCGGTCCCTCGAACCCGAGGATCTGGACGAACTCGAGGATCATCTGAGGTCAGAGCTGGAAGCAACCGCAGGCGATGGCCTGCCGGATGACGAACGATTCCGCCGTGCTGCACGCCGCATCGGTTCGCTGGATGGACTGGATGCGTCCTACCAACAAGTGATGCGGGACAAACGATGGGCACTGGAACAGTGGCCTGTCCGCTTGTCTGCAGGACTCGATCTGCTCGGATCCTACGTTCGTGCAGCCTGGAGCAACATGGTCCGGCACAAGGGTCATGCCCTCCTTAACCTTACAGGGCTCGGCATGGCGCTGGCTGCCTGCATCCTGATTCTGGTCCACGTATCCAGCGAACTGGGATTCGACCGCTACCATGAGGATGCCGACCGGATTTACCGGATCGAGATGCTCGTACCGAAGGACCAGCACTGGGGCATGACGTACTTGACCGTAGGTCCGCAACTGGCAGACAACATCCCGGGCATGGAACACGTGGCACGCGTCACGAGCCCACAATCCATGATCATGCGTGTGGATGATGTTGGCTTCATTGAGGACCGCTTCATGTTCGGGGATCCGAGCCTTTTTGACATGTTCGACTTTCCTGTCGTTCTGGGAGATGCTTCAGGGTTGGAGCGGCCTCAGACGTTGATGCTGTCCGCTTCCTCGGCTTCGCGGTTTTTCGGGAAAAAGAACCCGATTGGACAAACCATCGAGGTGGGCATCCGCTCCTCCGATCCCCCGGTGGACTATGAAGTCGTAGGAGTCTTCGAGGACATCAGGGAGGATTCCCACTTTGTGGTCGACTTCGTCGCCTCCCAGGCCACCCGCCTGGCCACCATGGATGAAGAAGTGCAGTGGCACAACCTGGCGTTCACCTACGTTACCCTGCATCCGGATGTATCCGTCAATGATTTCAAAGCCCAGCTGGACCTGTTCTGGACGGATGTGTTCAAGGACCGCGGATACCAGGCAGAGACCCGACCGGTCGTGCAGCCGCTGACACGCATCCATTTGCACGGACAAATCACTTCTCGCGATATCCAGCCGCAGGGTCGATTCAGTTACATTCTGATATTTATCGGAGCGGCGGTACTCTTGCTTCTGGTGGCCTGCGTCAACTACATCAACCTGACCGTGGCGCGCTACATGGCCCGGGTGCGGGAGGTGGGGGTGCGCAAAGTGATCGGTGCCACCCGGAGACAACTTGTCGTGCAGTTCTACGGGGAGGCCGTAGGATACACAACGGGTGCTTTCCTACTGGCCGGTCTCATCATCCTTGCGGCGTATCCGTTTCTGGACGTTTCCTTTTCTGTAGCGTGGCAATGGAAGGAAAGCCTGCAGTTACTGGGATTATTCCTGATCCCGGCTATCGGCTTGATTGCGCTCACCTCGGGGAGCTACCCGGCCCTTTTCCTGTCGGCCTTCTCGCCAAACGCGGTCCTCAAGGGCGCCACGCCCTCCGGACACCGGGCCCTTCTGCGCAAGGGACTGCTCGTATTCCAGTTCCTGATTACATCGGTACTGATCGTGGCCACAGTGGTGGTTCATAGACAGTTGGAGTTTGCCCAGGATACGAGGTTCGGTTTTGAGCAGGAACAGATCCTGCTCCTCCAGACCCGCGGCGCATTGCCCGATGGTTCAGATGCCATGCGCAGTGCGCTGTCAGCCATTCCGGGGATCGAAGCGGTCTCGTCTGCCTCTGGATTTCCTGGATATCCTTCTGCCCTCCGGTGGTTTGATGAGGTCGAAGAGTATGATGGCGAAGGCGTGGTCCTGGAGATGTTCTGGGGTGATGCGACCTATGTGTCCACGCTGGGACTGGTATTGGCTGAGGGCAGATTCTTTGACCCCGATCGCCCCGGCGACCGGGGATACGCCGTGCTGCTCAACGAAGCGGCCGTCCGGGCCTATGGATGGCAGGAGGCCATCGGGAAACGTCTTGGCACGGGAGATCAACAGCGTGAGGTCGTCGGTGTGGTGCGGGACTTTCATACCACGTCCATGTTCGAGGAGATAGGCCCTGTGATTATCGAATTGGGGACATCCTCGGCATGGATGGGGGCCAAAGTGTCGACACAGGGCCTCCGGGAAACGATGGCTGCGGTACAGTCGGTCTGGGCCACCTTCATTCCGGGCCGTCCGTTCGAATACTCTTTTCTGGATGATGATTTCAAGGCGATGTACCAGCAGGAACAGCGGCTGGCGCGTCTGTTCACCGGATTCTCCGTACTGACCATCATCGTTGCCATTCTCGGGTTGATCGGGCTGGTGGCCTTTGACGGGCGGCAGCGCCGCAAGGAGATCGGTATCCGGAAATCCATGGGCGCCTCGACCTCGGACATCGTTTACCTGTTGTCTGGACGGTTCTTCGTGCTGGTGCTCGTCGGCTTTGCCGCGTCCATACCGGTCAGCATGATCCTGACATCGTGGTGGCTCGACCGATTCGCCTATCAGGTTTCGGTTTCGCCTGTGCTGTTCGTCTTGGCGGGCACGCTCATCCTGACGGTGGCCCTGCTTACGGTCGGCATTCAGGCCGCCCGCTCCGCACAGGTGGCCCCGGTCGATTGTCTGCGGCAGGATTGACGGAACGGGCCCACTTGGCGACTCTCACCGCCGGGGCTTGACACACATATATTGCACATATTACCATGGGTGCCCTCATTCATCGGAGGCGCTGTAACGCCCCCGCAAGATCCCAGCCCCATGGAAGCACGACCCCTTTTCTCTCCGGTACCCGAGCCGGATCACGGCGCCGACACCTCCCTCATCGGCTGCCTGACCATCAAGCACTTCCCGGCCTGGGCCATTGCCATGGCGCGGCACCACGACGGCACGCAGCCGCTCATCGTGCAGGAAGAACACCACATCGTGGCTCTCAACCGGGCTGCCGCCATGCAGGGTCTGGAGCGGGGCATGACCGCGGCCCGGGCACGCTCGCTGTGCCCGGAGGCGGCCTGTTACCTGCGTGATCCCGTGGCAGAGTTCAGTGCGTGGGAAGCGGTACTCGAACGGCTGAATCGCATCACCCCGTTCATGGAGAGCACCTTCGGAGGGCAGGGCGCGGCCGCCTCTCTGACCCGTTCGGACCAGCCGCAGCTCTGGCTGGCGGCCGCGCCCGAGGAAGTCCGCATGATCGCGCGGTCCATGGGCGCGTCCATCGGCTTTGGTCCACACCGATCCACGGCCTGGCTGGCCTCCATCCGGGCCGGCGCCGGCGAGCTGTTGACCGTCCCCACGGACGAGGTGGAAGCCTTCCACGACAGCTTTCCTGTGTCCTGGCTCGAAGAGGCCGGCTTCAGCATCGACTGCGTGGACGGCCTGCAGATGGTGGGGTGCGAAACACTGGGTACGGCGCGAGCGATGAGCGAGCGCCATTTGAAACTCGCCTGGGGCGACGAAGGGCTCCGCGTCCACCGCCTCCTCCACCCCGACGATGCCACCTCGGTCTCCCTCTTCCACCCGGCCCCCTGCATCAACAAGCATTTCAACCTCTTCACGCCCTGCCACGATGCGCCCTACCTCATCCCCATCGTGCACCGCCTCGTGCAGAAAGCCCACGACAAGCTGAAGGAGAACATCGTTGGCCAGGTGCGCCTCGTCCTGCACCTCGAAGGGCATCCGCCCGAACGCACGGCCCGTCTCCTGACCCATCCCACCGCGCGACTCGATGCGCTGGTCCGCTTTGCCGAGAAACTGGCCGAAGACCTGTTCGCCCACATCATCCGGGAAAAAGGACGCGTGGGCATCGAGAAGGTCGAGATTGAACTGGCCGGCCTTCTGACCGGCGACATGATCCAGATGTCGCTCTTCGACCGACGGCTGCGCGAAGTAAAAGAAGCCGTCTCCAAGGTCCACCGACGCTACCCACGAGCCCTCAAGAAGTCCGTGGTACGCGAGGGAGCCCACTTCCACGAGGACCGGTATTCCTACGTCGTCTGGGAGTGATCGAAAGCTGCCACGCCCATCACCCGACCCACAATGTGGACTCCGACCGTGACCACGCACAGGAAAAAACACACCAGCGCCGCCGTCTGCACCAGGCTGTCCGCGGGCTGATTGGCCTGGATGCCCCAGGTGGCCCACGCCACAACGATCACGAACGCCACGTTCCGGTACCGCAGGTACACAAAAGCCGTCACCGTCAGGGCAACGGACAGTTTCAGAAAGGTCCAGATCTGTTCCGGCATCAGGGCATCATTCCACCCCCAGGCGCTCTGCAGGATGCTGATGTTGGCCAGCGTAGCCATGCAGACCCAGGCGAAGTACACGCTGACGGGATAGAGCACGGCCAGCCTCCACAGGAGCCCGAATTGCCCCTGCGCTTCCCGGTGCAGGACGATGAGCGTTCCGAGCAGCCCGAGCATGATCAGCATGCTCAGCGCCAGTTGCTCATAATGCCATGCCACGATCCAGGCCGCATTGAGCAGGCCATTGAGCATGAAGGGCCCATCCATACGGTGCAGCGAAGCCTCCCTGCGGAAGCGCGGCAACGCCTGCACGATGACGAACGCCAGGAGTCCCGAGTAGATGACACCCCAGATCGAGAAGGTGAACCCGGCCGGAGTGAACATCGAATCATACTGATCCGAAATGGCGCCCGTTGTCTGCCCGCCGATGGGCAGGATGTTGGCCAGCGCATTGACGCTGACCATCAGTACGAAAGCCGATGCCACCAGGATGACCCGGACGATGCTGCGATATGATACCTGACCTTTCTTCATCACCCACAAACAATACTCGCTGGACATGATTCGGGCAAACGAAAACGGGCGGGTCGCCTTCCGGCGACCCGCCCGCAAACGGTGTGACGCCGCATGGGCAACTATTTCTCGAGCGCCGTCAGCATGGTGGTGTTGCCATCGAGAATGCGTACCCGGACGAGGAACGTTGCACCATCGTCCAGACCACGGACGACTTCTTCAAAGTCGGCCACGGAGTCCACTTTCTTGCGATTCGCCTCGATGATGAGCATGCCCGGACGCAGGTTGGCTTCGCGGAAAGCAAAACTGCCCTGATCCACATTGGTGATGAACACGCCGCGGGCATCATCATCCAGCTCAAAACGACGGGCAATGTCATCTGTCATGTTCTGATACGACAGGCCGAGCGATTCGGAAACCGATGTATCGTCGTCCATCGTGCCCGTTTCCTCTGCGACCTCTTCTTCCGCAGCGCCGAGTGTGACAGGGATGGTTGTCTCATCCCCCTCGCGGTTGATGAGGATATCCACCTTGTCGCCCGGCTGCAGGCTGCCGATGATGGTCGAAAGGGCCAGCGCGTTGTCCAGCTTCTTGCCGTCAACGCCCAGAATGACATCGCCTTCGCGGATACCCGCCTTGTCGGCTGCACTGCCATCAACCACGTTGCCCACCTGGGCAGCGCCGGCCGGCAGATCCAACGCTTGCCTGAGGGCGGGCGCCGCGGCGCCATACTCAACGCCCAGACGGGCACGCTGCACGCTGCCGTTCTCTATCAGCTGCTCGGAAATGCGCTGCACGGTGTTTACTGGAATGGCAAATCCGATCCCCTGGTAGCCACCCGTGCGGGTGAAGATGGCCGTGTTGATGCCCACCAGTTCACCGTTCAGGTTGACGAGCGGGCCGCCCGAGTTGCCCGGGTTGATGGCAGCATCGGTCTGGAGATAGTTCTGTACACTCGTACCGGTGCTGGAGTAGCGACCCACCGCGCTCACGATACCCGTCGTAACGGTATTGTTCAGCTCGGCAGCAAGCGGCGAACCGAACGCCATCACCCACTGCCCCACTTTCAGCCGCTCGGCATCCCCGAAGCGGATGATGGGCAGGTCCTCGGCGTCAATCCTCAGGATGGCCAGGTCCGAAAACTCATCGGATCCCACAACCTCTGCTTCGTATTCCTTGCCGTCAAAGAGCAGCACCGACAGGTTCTCCGCGCCTTCGATGACGTGATTGTTGGTGACCAGATAGCCATCCGAGCGCAGGATGACGCCCGATCCCAGGCCCTGGCTGCGGAACTCCCGCTCCTGTCCGCCCTGCCCGTTCTGCGGCATGCCGAACTGGCGGAAGAAGTCGTCCAGCGGACTGCCCTGGAAGGGCTGCGAGAACTGCGGTGCCTGCTGGCGCACGACGCGCTCGGCACGGATCTGGACAACGGCCGGGTTGATACGATCGGCCACGCTTACAAAGGCCGTCTCAAATTCCTGAACGGACGCCACGGCCTCGGGCGCGGTCCAGTCTTTGGTGTCTTCAGCCATCACTGCTCGGTCCCCGGCCCAGCTCACCGTAGCCACTTTGTCTTCGGAGCCGATCAGGTTGGCGCCGGATGTGGCAAACAGGATGCCGCCCATGAACATGGCAGCGGCCACAACCGGAATGGAAATGCGATTCCAGGTTTTCATCTTACTCTCACCCTCGATGTATTCTTGGTCTTCTCGTGTCCCGCCGGGCCGACCCTTCCTCCGGCTCCGACCCGCACGGGCGATGAATGTGGATGGTGCCAGAGAGCAAACAAGCCTTGTGCCAATCTGTGCCAACAGGCCATGTACCCTCTGCACAGGCCCTAACGAGTCAGAATGGCACATTATTGTGTCGATTGCCGGATGAACCTTCGACATTTTGACACACTGGGCCTTCGATCGTCTGTCACTTTTTCACCTTCCACCCCTTGGCCCTCTCTCCTGACCATGTTCTCTCCTTTGGAATCGACGTGTACAATTGTACAACTCGATTCCGAGGCACAAAAAAGCACGCCCCCGGACTTGATGCACATATCATGCACATGTTATGCTGCGGGTGCCATCTTCCACCGGAAAAACCGCAGTTGACCATGCTCAAACGTGTCCGCCGTCCACGCCCTGTCCAATTCACGGGCGATCGCCCCGTCGTGCTCATCGACGGCAACGAACGCCTGCCCATCCGGGAAGTCGTGGAGCAGTGGGATGTGCGGGGCACGTGGTGGGCCACCGAGCGGCACCGGCGCTACGTTACCCTGCGCACGGATCGGGGCACGTTCGATGTGGCCCGGGACATGAAAACCGGCCGCTGGACCCTGGTCGGCGTGCACGACTGATCAGGATTCTGCATCTTCGAGGAAACCCATCCCGGAACGACATGGCTGACAACGGACATCCCCACGCAAAGCAACGCGACCTCTACATCGCCCACGTGGAAGCGCATCCAGACATAGCCCTCAAAGGAAAGGCCAACAAGTACACTTCCCACAATGGCCACATGTTTTCCTGCATCAACAAGGACAGCGATGTGGGGGTGCGTCTGGGCAAGGAAGAGCGCGAAGCCTTCCTGGCAGAGCACGACATGGAACTGCTGGTCAGCTACAACACGGTCATGAAGGAATATGTGGTCGTTCCGGAGTCGATCTTGCGAGACAAGAAGGCCTTCCACACCCTGCTAGAACAGGGCTTTGCCTACGTGGACGGTCTCAAGCCGAAATGATGGCCATCAGTTTCTGGATCGCCGCACGACCAGATAGGCGAGCGCAGCCACAAGCAGCAACGCAGAAAGCCCGATGACTTCGGCGCGGGTCATGCTCAGAAGCAACCAGACGATGACCAGGCAGCTGGCCACGGGGACCACAGGACCGAACGGGATCCGGAATACCGGACCCTCGGGCTCTGGTGCCACACGACGCAGACGCAATACCGCCAGGCTGCACCCGAGATAGAGCAGCAGGAGCGACCCGCTGGACACGATGGCCAGCGTCTTGAATCCTCCGGTCAGGGCGAAGCCGCAGGCCAGAACCGAGCAGAAGATGACGGCCACATATGGCGTGTGGAAGCGGGGATGCACGCGCGCCAGCGCGCCCGGGAGCAACCCGTCACGGGCAGCAGCAAAGACGGCACGGGGATGATTGAGCACATGTCCGCTCGTCACCCCGAAAATGGAGATGCCGGCTCCGATCAGCATGAAGGTCCGACCCCACGGACCCCAGGCGCTCTCGGCAGTGGCTACCAGCGGCGCTTCCATATTGTCCAGCAGGTCAGTGCCCATAACGCCCTGCGCCACTCCCTGGATGCCCAGGTAGACCAGGAAGACGGTCATCAGCCCGTAGAGCAGCGCCCACGGCACGGTCCGCGATGGGTTCTTGACCTCGCCGCCGGCATTGAGCGCCAGTTCGCCGCCGCCGAAAGCGAAGACGAGCATGAGCGTACCGGCGCCGAGCGATGACCAGGACGGCCACTCCGGAATGACCAGGTTGTCCCACTGCACGAAAAAAGCACCGGCAATGACCAGCACCACCAGTGGAACGAGCTTGGCATACGTGGTGATGACCGAGAAGCGCACCCCCCACCGTGTGCCCCGGATGTTGATCCACGCCAGCAGTACGAACATGCCGATCACGATCAGCGAGCGCGGCCCGGCAGCATCCATGGACGGATAAGCAAACCCGATCAGTTCGGCAAAGGCGATGGCCACGGCCGCGTTGGACAGGATGCCCCAGCCGAACCAGAGCAACACGGATGCCAGGAAACCCGCAAACGGTCCGAAAGCGTCCTCGATGTAGGCATACGTCCCGCCGGTGCGGGAGACACGGCTGCCTGCCTCCGCATAACACAGGAAGACAAGAGCCACGGCCACCGAGCAGAGGAAGTAGGCGATGATGGCCGAGGGACCAAGCAGCTCCGCCACGCGACCGGGCAGGACGTAGATGCCTGCCCCGATGATCATGTTGACGATGCCCAGGCTCAGGGCGCGAACGCCCATGACGCGGACAAGGCCTTCGCTCGTGGTTCGGGTGGATTCCATTGGAGGCGGGGTGGATTGACTGCCCCAATAAACACCGCCCGTACGAAACGTGCGTCATGCCCGGCCATGACGTTTGGTATCACGACCGGGCCAGACGCCCCCGCGGGGATGGCGACGCTCAGCGACCGCCCCCGAAATCCCGCTTCATGGCGACATTGAAACGCTCGAGTTGTGCGGCAATCGGCTCCATGCCGATTGCCGCACGACGTTCGTCTACACGATCCGGATCGACCATCGGCCGCGGGACGTATTCGCCCAGTTCTTCGTCCATCTCCATCTGTGTGCCATAGACCTGCGGCCGACCGAGTTCGAGTTCGGTTCGATCAAAGGAAGGTGCATACTCGCCCCAGTCGGCTTCCCCGGCTTCGCAGGCGGCTGCCAGCATGGGCAGATAAGTCTGCCGGGCCTCCAGACCCATGTGCGTCAGGACGTTGGTGGCAGCGTAAGCGGCTTCTTCCCCCACCGCCGACATGTGTGGCCAGCCCTGCCGGTCCAGGATAGCAATGAGGTCGGCTTCGTTCTGTTTGTGACGCTGCCCCATGGCGTGCGACAGCATGGTCAGCGCCGGAGACTGGCCGCCCGTCTGACGGAACAGCAGCATGATGTGGTAGCGGCCGACCCATTCATTGCGACGCATGTTCAGCAGTTCGGCAGCCAACTCCCGGTCGAACGAACCCGTAACCTGCCCCGCCAGCTTGTCGAGCATGGCGGCTTCAATGCTCTCCCACCGCTCGTCTTCGGTCAGGAAGTACATGTCCGGGTCGTAGAGCACCTTCATCGACTCGAGGGTCGGCAGGACCTGACCCAGGATCATGAAGGCGCGGTCATTCTGGTTACCGATCAGCGCCAGCGTGGATGCCAGCTGGTAGCCCACGCCGTCGTCGCCGCTCCGCTCGTTGGCAGGCGTGGCTTCGTATGCCTGGTGCAGCGCCTGTGCGGCATCCGGAAGATCGCCGGCCATGCGCAGGCTGTCCCCGAGGGCCAGGTTCACGTCGGGTGTCTGGGCCTTGGCAGCCAGAGGCGCCATCAGGATCAGGAGGATCAGGAGGTATCGGGTCACGGAAGGATCGGTTTGGTTGTCGTGATCGGAACGGCCCCAAACTCTCCCTCCGTGTCCTCCTTGTCCAGTCTGCGTCGATTGAAAGCATGCCTCGGTCGATGGACAACACGCCCACCAGACGCATTCATCGACCCAGGTCGGCAAACAACGGTTCGGCGTCGACGAAAGAATCTGCCCACAGACTCCGACTACCGAGCAAACACCTCGCTCAAGACGGCCAGGACCCTCTCCTGGGTAGCGGCGTGCATCGTTCCAAGCCGTTTTCCCAACCGTGTTCGATCCACAGCACGAATCTGGTCAAGGGCCACCTGGCCTCGCACTTTCTGGAATATGCAGTCGACCCGTGTCGGGTAGGGACGCCGCACGCTGGTCATGGGAGCAACAATGACCGTGCGCAAGTGCCGGTTCATCTCATCGGGGGAAACGATCAGGCAGGGACGTGTTTTCCGGATTTCGCTGCCCGCAGTCGGATCCAGATCGACCAGATACACCTCGAATCGCTTGAGTGGCCTGCTCATTTCCACTCCCACTCTTCATCGTCCCAGTCGGAATCCGCGCCGGTAAGCAGCACTTCGTCCTGCTTACTATCTCCCGCTGCTTCGAATCGGGCATCCCAGTCTGACCGGGGGCTGTCCGCCGCTTCGATGATGACCTTGCCATTCTCCAATGTCAAGTCGACCTCATCCTCAAGCCCGGCATGTTCTATGACCGGCTTTGGAAGGCGAACGCCACGGGAATTGCCTATGCGGACGAGGCGCGTGCGGATTTTCATGGTGGTGATGGGCTTGATGCCCTGAAGTGTAATTACATAGTAATCACCTGCTGAATGTAATGTGTCCGGTTTTGATCCCATTGCATGATTGGCCCCGTGACCTTCCGGTCATAACCCGTTCCCGCAGGACCGAATTCATCAACCGTGCAGGACTTTCCAGGCGCACATGTCTTGACGCACATATAATACACATATTATCGTGGAAGCCCTGTTTCCGTTCACCGGCCTTCCCGCCCGGCCCGCGTCCTGAGTCAGAGAAGATCACCGAATTACGTTGGGGCCGGTTGGTCTCATTACATGGATCTGATTTCTGGCCAGAGGACCCAACCGATATATGTTTACACATTTGCACGCCCGTTCCTGGTATTCCTTCCGCGCCGGCGGATCATCGCCCGAAGCCCTGGCCGCCGAGGCGGCCCGTCTGGGCATGTCTTCGATGGGCATTACGGACCGGCATGGGACCTACGGCGTGGTGCGCTTCCAGCAGGCCTGCAAGGAGCATGGCATCCGCCACGTCTTCGGCGCGGAGGTGCCCCTCTCGTGGACACCCCCGGGCAGCAAGCAATCCCCCGACGGGCACCAACCAACCGGAGATCTGGTGCTGCTGGCGCAAAGCCGCGAGGGCTATGCCAACCTCTGCCGGCTCCTGACGGATGCCCACCTCACGGCAGGTGAGCGCGATGACCGGGACAATCCCTGGACCACGCTCGACGTACTGGCCGAGCACAGCGCAGACCTGATCTGCCTGACCAGTTCGGACGAGGGCCTCCTCTACCCGTTGATGGATGCGGGCATGAGCACACTGGCCGGGCAACTGACGGGCGCGCTCAAGGAGATCTTTGATGATCGGTTGTTCGTGGAGCTCACCCACCAGCGGCGCAAGGGCGATGACCGCCGGCTCGGTCGCCTGATCCGGCACGCCGCACAGGCCGGCATTCCCACGGTCGCTACGGGCGATGTACGCTATGCCGTACCGCGCGACTACTGGCGCTACGACCTGCTGACCTGCATCCGTCACGGCATCACGGTCTTCGAAGATCACCCCCATCGCCCCTCGAATGCCATGGCCTATGTCCAGCCCGAGGCGGAGCTGGCCCGCCGAGGGCTGCCGCACGATGCCATCCATCGCAGCGGGGAGATTGCGGGCGCCTGCCAAGTCAATCTGATCCCCGGGCACATCATTCCGCCCGGCGCCCGCCTGCCCGAGGGCGTCACCTCCGACGAACTCTTCCGGCAGAAGGTCGAGGCGGGGTTCGCCCGCAAGTATCCCGAGGGCACCAAGCACCGGGAGGCAGCGCGGGCCCGGATTGACAAGGAGGTGCAGATCATCATGCACCTCGACATCCAGGACTTCTTCTTGGTCGTGGCCGAGGTGGTCGAGGAAGCCGGAAGGCGGGGCATCCGCTGCCTCGGGCGCGGGTCGGCAGCCAACTCCATCGTGACCTACCTCCTGGACATCACCCGGGTCTGCCCCATCGAGCATAATCTTTTGTTCGAACGCTTCCTGCATCGCGGGCGCAAGGGCACGCCCGACATCGACCTGGATTTCGACTCCTCCCGGCGCATGGAGATCATCGAGTGGATGGAGGGGCGATTCGGTGCGGCACATACGGGTATGGCCGCTACCATCGACCGATACCTGACCAAGTCGGCCGTGCAGGACACGGCAAAGGCCCTCGGCTGGCCCGCCGAGATGGCGGTGCAGATGTCCAAGCGATGCAGCCACGAGCCGCCCACCGCCGAGTACAATGCCAATCATATCGAAGGCGTGGCCGGCGGCAAGAGTCCGCTCCTGCGCATCCTGCTCTCCGCGTCGACGGCCCTCATGAAAGTGCCACGCCACCTGGGCCAGCACTCGGGCGGCATGGTCCTCACGCGGGACCCCATGCCGTATTTCTCTCCCCTGCAGCAGAGCGCGAATGGCGTGCGGGTCGTCCAGTTCGACAAGTACGACCTGGAGTGGCTGGGGCTCGTCAAGCTGGACGTCCTGGGCCTGCGCATGCTGGGCGCCGTGTCCGAGGCCGCGCAACTGGTGGCGGATCGGCAGGGCGAGGTCATTGATCTCGATGCCCTCCCTTTCGACGATCAGAAGGTCTATGACCGGATCTGCGAGGGCGATGTGCTGGGACTTTTCCAAATCGAGTCGCCCGCTCAGATGAGCGCGGGCGCCCGCATCCAGGCCCGATCGATGCAGGACCTCATCAAGCAGATCTCGCTCGTGCGCCCGGGGCCCATCCTGGGCGGCCTCATGCACCCCTTCATCCGGCGGCATCAGGGCATCGAGACGGTCCGATACGAGCATCCCATCCTCGAGGACATCCTGCACGACACCTATGGCGTCATTGTCTTCCAAGAGCAGGTCCTCGAGGTGGCCCACCGCTTTGCCGGCTGGTCCCTGGACCGCGCCGACCAGTTCCGTCGCCTCATGTCCCGCTTCCGGGACTCGACCGAGATGGAAAGCATGCGCGAGGGCTTCGTGGAGTCGGCACTGCAGGTCCGCACCGACCCGCCGATTTCGAGAACCGTGGCCAACCGGGTGTTCGATCAGGTCTCCAAGTTCGTGGGATACGGGTTCTGCCGCTCGCACGCCGCCTCGTTTGCCCTCACGGTCTACCACAGCGCGTACCTGAAGGCCTACTACCCGGCCGCGTTCATGGCTGCCGTCATGCAGCATCGCCCGGGCATGTATGCCCAGATGACGCTTGAACAGGAAGCGCGCCGCCACGGCGTGCGCGTGCTGGTGCCGGACGTCAACATTTCCGGCCTGCGTTTCGACCTGGAAAACGTGCAGTATGCCTGGGCCATCCGCAAGCCGCTCACCTCGGTCAAAGGCGTCTCCGAGGCGTTCGCGAAAGACATCGTGCTCGAACGCCAACTGGGCACGTTCACCAGCTTCGAGGACTTCTTCCACCGCGTGCCGGCCGACGAAAAGGAACTCCGCTCGCTGGCCAAGGCGGGTGCGTTCGACCAACTCGAAGGCGCAAACAGAACCGTTCTCTACAAGATGCAGGTGCTTTTGAGGCGTCGCGCCACGGGCGCCCAGCTCGACTTCGAGGCGCAGAAGATGGCCCGGACACTCCTCGATGTGCGCTCCCTTGAGGAGAAGGACATTCCGGCGCTTCCCGGCATCACGCTTCGCACGCGGTTGGAATGGGACCTGCGCACCCATTCAGGACCACGGGTTCACCCCATGATCGTGCTGCGTCAGCATCTGGTGGACTGGGAGATCCGCCCCATTGCCACCGCCCGGGAGTTCGGTACCGTCCTGCCCTGGAAAGAACACCGACAGCCTACGTTCACGGCCGCCGGTCTGGTCATGTTCAGGCAGCGTCCCGGAACGGCCAAGGGCACGATGTTCATCTTCCTTGAAGACGAAACCGGCTATATCCAGTGCATCTGCAAGCCCGACATCCGGGAGAAATTGGGCGAGACGCTCCACGAAAGCGCGCTCATCGTCCGGGGCAGGTTGCAGGTCGTGGGGCCATGGCGGGGCATCATGGTCGAAGAGGCCTGGGCGCTCTCTGGTGTTATCGGAGGTTACAAGGGACGACCTGGTGGGCACTCCTTTGGTCGGGACGAACGCGACGCCTCCTTCGAACGCGCACCCAGGAAGCGCGGACAGCACGCTTGAACACGGCCGCACTCCCGGGGTTGAACATCCGGAACAGAGACGAATCAAGATAAACCATCACCCCTGCCATGTGCGGACGCATCGTGAACAACATGCAGCCGGGCTATCTGCGCGAGCAGTTTGACGAGGCCGCCGCTGCTGACATCCTGGAAGAACCCGGGCTCCTGCCACGGTTCAACCTCCCGCCAACGGGACACCTGCCCGGAATCCGGATGAATCAGGACGGTGGGCAGCAATGGGACATTTTCCGGTGGGGGCTTATCCCGCGATGGGCCAAACCGGACCGCATCCCCGATCGCACTTTCAACGCACGGGGCGAAACCGTTGCTGAGAAACCGACCTTTCGGGAGGCATGGAAAAAGCGGCGATGTGTATTGCCGGTCAGCGGCTACTACGAATGGACCGGGCCCAAGGGGCACAAACAGCCATTCTACTTCCATCAGGAAGACGGTACGCCCCTCCTTCTGGCCGGCCTGTGGGAAACGTGGCGCCACGAGGACACTGTCGTGGAGTCGTGTACCGTCATTACCCGGGCTTCCGCTGGTAAACCCGCCGAATATCACCACCGGATGCCGGTATTCCTCGATCGTTCCGACGTGGTCGACTGGTTGACTGGTCCAGTGGAAGTTGCGGGAGGTCTCATCCAGAAGCCGGCAGGGGATGCGCTGGACATCTACCCGGTCAGCAGGGAGGTCAACAACGCGCGGAATGATTATGCATCGTTGATTACACCCATTGCCTCGGAATAACATGAAAAGACATGGGTAGATCTACGTAGTTCTTTGTGCCGCTTTGGCTTACGGTTATAATCCGTTAAAATATCGGAGGACTGAACAACCTTCAGTCACAAAAAAAGGGGACACACTCGATGTGTATCCCCTTTTTTCATGTTGAGCGCAGAATCAAACAGCAAAATCTTCTTTCTTTTTGCCTTTTTCGATTTCTGCAGCCATCCACTTGGGCATACGCCCGCGTCCGGCCCACGTGTTCTTCGGGTTCTTGGGATCCCGGTATTTGACCTTGGCTTTTGCCCTCGTACCGGTCGTTTTTCGCCGCCGGACAGGTTTGATCTCCTCAACCAACTCGGTTACCGGGAATCCAGCTTCCTGAGCAATGGCCTGGATTTTCTTCTTGGCTTCAGCCTTGGCTTTGCGTTCGCGTTTTTTCAACTCCCGGTCAATGTCCTTGCTCAATTTGGCAAGATCGTTACGGGACAGTTTTGTCAGATCCATGAAAAAAGTGATGGGATGGGAAAACAGGAAGTCAAAATGTAGAATTATTATTCTGTAAAACAAATACAGTTGGCAGTTTCTTCAATTACATCATTTGAAAAACGTCCATAAAACGATATCAAGTGCAGACACCTTATTCAATAATCAGTATTCGACCGCAATCCGTGTTCTTTTGCCATCAACCCGTTATCCTTGGTACGGCAGGCGTCCGATGGCCCTTCTGGTCGACCGGCGCGTGACCTCATATCGTGCTCACCCAGCCCCCGGCGAGCGCGGGAAAATTCACATAACCTCGCATTGGGTATTGCCGTATTTTTCGGTGTTCGTGCTCACGAAACCTCCGGCCAGTGCCGCCGCCGTCATCGCTCTCGCGACCAAGGCGATCGGGCGCTCCCGACCAGGGCCGGTTCCAGGGTGATCCCACCCTGACCAGTAACTGTCAAACCCTTTACCACCCGTACAACTCCAACTTGAGGTAAAGCCATGTTGCTTGATACGGAACTGATCCTTTCTCCGGAAGACCTCGACACCGAGGAAATGGAATTCGACACGACATTCGCCGACGAAATCCTTGAGACCGTTGCCCTCTCCTTCGACGATGACGACGATTGGGATGACGACGATTTCGACGATGATGATGACTACCTCCTCGACGACGAAGACGACGAGGATTGGGATGACGATGATGACGACGACGACGATGACGACGACGATGACGATTGGGATGACGACGACGATTCCTGGAGTGATGAGGACGAGGACGAATGGTAGGCGATCGGCATAAGGCCGGGCCGGATTCGGACCACGAAGGCACACCTGTATCCCGCAACCGCGTTGGAATGGCTGGTGTAGCCGATTTCATCGAGCATCACTTCCGCCACTTCAATGCCGCGGCACTGGTCGATGCCGCCAGGGGGTACGTCAACCATCTGGCGGACGGCGGCAAGATGATGGTCACGCTGGCCGGCGCCATGAGCACGGCCGAGCTCGGGCTGTCCCTTGCCGAAATGATCCGGCAGGGGCACGTCCATGCCATCACGTGCACGGGAGCCAACCTGGAAGAAGACGTCTTCAACCTGGTAGCCCACGACCACTATGTCAGGATTCCCAAATACAGGGACCTGACCGCCGCAGACGAACAGGCCCTGCTGGACCGGCACCTCAACCGCGTCACGGATACGTGCATTCCTGAAGAGGAGGCCATCCGCCGCATCGAGGACGTCATCCTGGAGGCCTGGCAGGACGCGGACATCAAAGGAGAGCGGTACTTCCCGCACCAGTTCCTGTATCGCATCCTTGTGAACGGATCACTGGAAAAACACTACCAGATTGATCCGGCGGACTCCTGGTTGCTTGCTGCAGCGGAAAAGAATCTTCCCATTGTCGTTCCCGGCTGGGAAGATTCGACGTTGGGTAACATATACGCTGCCCATTGCCTGACAGGCGACATCAAGAACGTGCACACGGTACGGTCGGGCATCGAGTACATGATGGTCCTGGCAGACTGGTACACGGACATCGGGAAGGACCACAAGGTCGGATTCTTCCAGATCGGCGGAGGGATCGCCGGGGACTTCCCCATCTGTGTGGTCCCCATGCTGGAGCAGGACCTCCAGCGCGACACGCGGAAATGGGCGTGGTTCTGTCAGATCAGCGACTCCACGACGAGCTTTGGTTCGTACTCGGGAGCCGTGCCGAATGAAAAGATCACCTGGGGAAAACTGGACGAGTCCAGCGAATCCCATATCATTGAGTCGGATGCCACCATTGTGGCCCCGCTGATCTTCGCCTGGGTGCTGGAACGCGCCTGAGCGCTTCCCCCGGTCCGCGACTCTACTGCCCTCTTTCCATTTTTCCAGACTGAAGCATTGCCCCAATCTTCTGTTTCCCTGTCCGTCCCTCCTTTGGGTCCGGATGAAACCTGGACCACGGATCACGCCGAAGAACTGTTCTTGATGTCGGCCTGGTCGGACGGATTCTTTTCTGTAGGCGACAATGGACATGTCCAGGTCAATCCGACCAAGGACCGCGAGGCCGGCATTGATATAGCCAAGGTCGTTGCCCACCTGGAACGGAAGGGCATCACCTTCCCGTTGCTCATCCGCTTTCAGGATGTCCTGAAAGGCCGTATTGAGCAGCTTTACGAGGCGTTCAAGGGCGCCTTGACGGAGGTCGCGTACGGTGGATCCTACACGGCCGTGTATCCGATCAAGGTGAACCAACTGCACGAAGTGGTTGAGGAGATCCTGGATGCCGGCAAGCCGCTGGGCATCGGATTGGAATGCGGCTCCAAGGCTGAACTGATTGCCGCCCTCCCCCTTCTGGAGGATGATGACACATTGCTGATCTGCAATGGCTACAAGGACAGCGCCATGCTGGACCTGATCCTTTCGGGCCAGAAGATGGGCAAGTCCGTGCTGCCGGTCGTGGAGAAGATGGACGAATTCCTGTCCTACGACAGTCAGGCACGCGCCATTGGACTGGCGGCGCCCTTCGGCGTCAGGCTGCGCCTGACGACGGCGGGCGCCGGGAAATGGGCCGATTCCGGTGGCGATCAGTCCAAGTTCGGTATCTCCGTCCCGGAATTGCTCCGCGTTGTGGAACGCCTCGAAGAGCACGGTGAACAGGACCGTTTCCGACTGCTGCATTTCCACCTCGGCAGCCAGATTTCAGACATCCGCACGCTCAAACGCGCGGTACGCGAGATCACGCAGGTTTACGCGCAACTCAAGCGACGGGGCCTGGGCATCCGCTACCTGGATGTCGGCGGCGGTCTGGGCATCAACTACGGCGGCACGTACGCCAGCCACGACGACGCCATCAACTATTCGCTCGGTGAGTACGCCAACGCCATCGCATCGACCGTGAAGGAAGTGTGCGATGCCGAAGGTGTCGAGCACCCCGACCTCATTTCCGAGAGTGGTCGCGCCCTCACGGCCCATCACTCCGTCCTGATCATCAATTCGGTCGGACTGTACTCCAAGGAGGAAGCGCCGGAGGACTACAAACCCGCTGCTGACAGTCACCGACTGGTCGGCGATCTGTACGAACTGCGCGAGTGGCTGCGCGAGGAGCCCGAAATGGGACTGCCCCAGCTTCTGGAAGCCTATCATGATGCGGCCAGCAAGCGCGCGGAGGCCGATTCCCTGTTCTCGCTTGGCTATCTGCCCCTCGAGGAAAAGGCGGCCATCGAGCGCCTCTACTGGGCCATCTGCCGCAAGATCAACGATCGGGTGCAGACCTGGGAATCCGAGGCGCTGCCGCCTGAGCTGGATCGGCTCGACTCCCACCTGATTGATCAGTGCCTGTGTGATTTTTCGGTTTTCCAGTCGCTCCTGGACCACTGGGCCATCGGACAGCGCTTCCCCATCGTGCCCATCCAGCGTCTGGACGAAGAGCCCACGCGCCGCGCGGTGCTCGTGGATCTTACCTGCGATTCGGACGGCAAGGTGTCCTCGTTCATCGGCCCGGGCCACCGGGAATACGAATTCCTGCACATGCACGAGCCGAATCCCGGGGAGACCTACCGCTTCGGCATCTTCCTGGTGGGCGCCTATCAGGACATCATGGGCGATACACACAACCTGTTCGGCCGCGTGACAGAGGCACACATCTATGCCGACGCGGATGAGCCCGAGGGATTCTACGTCGAGAAGATCATCCGCGGCACAAAGGTCAAGGACATGCTGGCACTCGTACAGTACTTCCCCAATGACCTGTACAACCGCATGAGTCGACACATCCGCTCCAAAGTGCAGGCCGGCCAGCTCAAATCGAGCGAAGGCTACGAACTCCTGGAGCGCTACGCCGAGACGTTCAACGACTCCACCTACTACACCGCCCCCAGTACCGGCCCCACGGTGTCCGGCAGCCGATCCCGCAAAGACGACCATGACTGATCGCCCCTCCCCCTCGAAGCCTCGCATCGCGGCGCTCCAGTTCTCCTGTACGGACAATCCGGCAGAGAATCTGGCCCGAGCCGAAGAGTTGGCTCGCCAGGCAGCAGCAGAAGGTGCCAACCTGATCTGCATGCCCGAGCTGTTCCAGACGCGGTATTTCTGCCAGACCGAGTCCGTGGACCTGTTCGATCTGGCCGAACCGGTGCCCGGGCCGACATCGGAGCATTTCGAGAAGCTGGCGGCAGAGTTGGGCGTCTCCTTCGTGCTCAGCCTGTTCGAGAAACGCACGGAAGGCGTCTATCACAACACGGCGTGCGTCATCGATCCGGAGAAAGGCTATCTGGGCAAGTATCGCAAGATGCACATCCCGGACGATCCACTGTACCTGGAGAAGTTCTACTTCACGCCCGGGGATCTCGGCGTCAAGGTATTCGAAACGGCCGGTCTGAAAGTCGGGGTCCTCATCTGCTGGGATCAGTGGTTTCCGGAAGGCGCCCGTCTGGCCGCCCTGAAAGGAGCCCAGGTCCTCGTCTACCCCACTGCCATCGGCTGGCACCTGTCCGAGAAAGACACCCACGGCGCTGGACAGCTCTCTTCATGGCAAACCATCCAACGCTCCCATGCCGTAGCCAACGGCGTGTACGTTGTGGCGGTCAACCGCACCGGCTTCGAACCGACCCACGAAGGAGGCCAGCCTCCCGAGGGAATCCAATTCTGGGGCAACACCTTCATCGCAGGTCCCAACGGTGTGCCACGCGTTCAGGCCGGTGAGACCGACGAAGGCGTGTTCACGACGGAATTCGACCTGAATGCCCTCCGCGAGCAGCGACACGGGTGGCCCTTCCTGCGCGATCGCCGCGTGGATCAGTACGGCGCCATCACCAAGCTGTTTGACGACGCGGACTGATTATCGTCCTTCCCCGGACTACCCTCGCGAACTACCCGCTTCTTCTGCATATCACACATCCAGGGGTGTCCCCCTGAATCGACCCGTATTGCACGATTGCGATATCGATCATGACAATCGTGTAATATCACTTTCCTGAGCCCCGCCCCTCTTCGACTTCACACAACCCGTGGATTCCATATCCCGCATATTCCCCGCCGAATGGGCGCCGCACGCCGCATCCTGGTTCACGTGGCCGGCCAATCCGGATACCTGGACCGATGCACTTGAGCCTGTCCGCGAGGCGCTGGCCAAAGCATTCCTGGCCATTGCCGAAGGCGAAGTCGTCCTGGTCAATGTGGCCTCGCAAGAGGAAGCACGGCAAGTCCACCGTCTCACGGACCATCATCCGAAAGTGCGCTGTCTGCACCTTCCTTCGAATGACTCCTGGTGCCGGGACCACGGGCCGACGTTCGTATTCCAGGACGGCCGTCCTCGTGCCGTCACCTGGAATTACAATGCCTGGGGCGGCAAGTACCCTCCCTACGATCTTGATGCCGAATTGGGTGCCCGCATGGCGGGGCGCGTCGGCGTATCCGTGGATCAAGCAGCCATCACCTGCGAGGGCGGGGCGCTGGAGACGAATGGCCGGGACATCCTCCTGACCACGGCTTCCTGCGTGCTGAATCCGAACCGCAACCCGGGCCTGTCCCGTACCGACGCTGAGCGCGAACTCCAGATACATCTGGGACTCTCGAACATCGGCTGGTTTGATGGCGAACTGGACGGCGACGACACCGACGGTCACATCGACAATCTGATCCGGTTCACGGCTGAGGATCGCATCCTGATGCCGGAATCGCTGGACACACCGGAAAACCGGGCGGAGTTCGATCGACTTTCGAAGGCTTGCGATCGTCCCCTGACGTGGGAAGCCTTGCCTGAGCCCGCACCGCTCGTTCATGAAGGACAGCCTCTTCCCTGCTCCCACATGAACTTCTACATCACCAACGCCTGCGTCATTTTGCCCGCGTATGGTGGCGCCTCGGACGCTCAGGCCGTGCGCGTGCTCGAACGACATTTCCCCGGCCGAACCGTTGTGCCCCTGGACTGCCGTCACATCATTCGCGGCCTCGGCGCCATCCACTGCCTCAGCCAGCAAGTCCCCGAATGGGAAGGTATCCGGTTGCCGGAGGATGATTTCCGGGCTTCGTAACTTCCCGGCATGGAATCATTCATTGCCTTCTTCCAGGACATCCCATCGTCCCAACGTACGCTGATCCTGGCCAGCGGTGTACTCATTTTCTGGATCCTGGAGGGCGTCGTCCCCCTCTTTTCGACTGAATACCGCCGCTACCGGCATGCCCTGCTCAATGCGGTATTCACCCTGACGACCATGGTCGTCAACTTTTCGCTGGCCTTCCTGATCGTGAAGGCCGCCGACATGACCACCACCATGGAATTCGGGGTGATGCACTGGGTACCGGGCCCCCTCTGGCTTACGGTCCTGCTGGGAGTGATGGTGCTTGACCTGATTTCCGCCTGGTTCATCCACTGGATCGAACACAAGGTGGCCTGGATGTGGAAGTTCCACCTCATCCATCACTCGGACACCCATGTCGACGTGACCACTGCACTCAGGCATCATCCGGGCGAAAGCGTATTCCGCGCCGTGTTCACCATTGGAGCCGTGTTCATCGCGGGCGCGCCCATCGCCGTCGTCTTCATCTACCAGACGTTCTCGGCGCTCTTTTCCCAGTTCAATCACGCCAACTTCCGCATTCCGCGCGTCGTGGACAAGGCGCTCTCATGGATCATCGTGACGCCCGACATGCACAAGGCGCACCACCATTTCCAGCAGCCCCTCACAGACACGAATTACGGCAACATCTTCTCCGTCTGGGACCGCCTGTTCGGCACCTACGCGTACGTACCGGACCCCACGAAACTGGTCTATGGCGTGGATACGCACATGGACGAACGGGAGCACGATGACGTCAAGAACCTCATGGCCATCCCGTTCCAGCCGTATCGGCGTCGTCCCGAGCCGCCACCGGCCGAAGAGCAGGAAGTCCTCAAGGATTGATCAATACTGCCGGGCCACACAGCCCGCGCACCCCTAGTACGTGGTATTCCGGAAGAACATGATGCCACCGGAGATGCCGCCGATGAACAGGTCCAGATCCCCATCGCCGTCGATGTCGGCAAATTCGGGTGCCGCCGTGGCCTGGGTGTCCACCGGAATCGTTCCCCGCTCCCTGAACTCGAAGAGTTCGGGTGAACCAACATTCTCCCAGTAGAACAGTCCGTCCAGGTCGCTGCCGACAATCATGTCCTGATCACCGTCACCATCCAGGTCTGCAAACGTCGGGAAACTGCGGCGTCCGATGTCGATGTCCAGCCATGTATCAGAAACGAGCTCGTAGGCAGGCTCCTGGGGCGTCCCATTGTTCACCCAGTAGTTGAGGCTGCCTGAAGCTTCGCCCGCAACCAGGTCCAGGTCTCCGTCATTGTCCAGGTCCACGAGCGCCGGCGCGGCGTTCTGGCCGCGCGTCAGGGCCTGATAGACATCCGCCACCTCGGTAAAGTCGTAGTCCGCCTTGGAGCCGTCGTTGCGCCAGAGCGCCATCTCCTTGTTCCACTTGCCGACCACGAAGTCCAGATCGCCATCGGCGTCGATGTCGGCGATGGCTGGGTTCTGGTGATAGGTACTGGTCAGATCCATGGTCTCTGCGTACTCGAATGCAGGAGCCGTGGCCGAACCGGTGTTCTCGAACAAGAACATGAGGGAGGTCTTCTGATTCGTGGGCTCGATCTTGTTGCCCACGATCATGTCGAGATCCCCGTCGTCATCCATGTCCCAGAACTTGATGATGCTTTCGCTGCCGACGTCCAGATCGTAGAGGTAGCGCGTGGTCTCTGCCTGGAAATTGCCGTCGGCATCCTGACGCATCAGGTAGAAGTTGTCGCGTGTCGTGGAGTTGGCATTGAACGCACCGCCCAGCACGCCGAAGACCATGTCCAGGTCATCGTCGGCATCCACGTCCAGCAGAACGGGAGCATTGTATCCACTCGTTTCAACCGGGTCGTTCAGCGGCCAGTTGACGGGCTCGGAGCGCAGCGATGGTGATGCGCACGATCCCAGGTTGCGAACCAGCAGGATGCCGGCTTCGAAGAAGTCGCCCCAGAAGAGGTCCAGGTCCCCGTCCAGATCCACATCGGCAAAGTTCATGGTGTTGGCACCATGCAAGGACACGTTCTCGCCGACGATCTCGATGTCTTCCCAACGATCCGTCACGAAGCGGAATCGAGGCACACCATTCTCGTCATCCCCTACCGATTCATAGCGGGTGATGGTGCCGGTCACACGGCCGATGAAGAGGTCCAGCAATCCATCGCAATCAATGTCCACGATGTGCGGGATGTTCTGGCGATCAGCGAAGATGGGCGTTCCAGTGGCATCCATCAGGGTATCCACGGCCACCACGAAGCTCGGCTCCTCGAGCGTGCCCTCGTTTCGGTAGAATCGGATATACGAAAAGCGCTCCTCGGTCAGGATGTCCATGTCCCCATCCTTGTCCAGGTCCACGATGCGATACCATTCGCCCGTATCCAGTCCCTTCCAGTTGCTCGATCGCCACGTGTAGCGCGGCTGCGCTGCCGATCCGGTATTCTCCATATGGATGATCCGACCGGACTCCTCCTGGATGAACATGTCCTGATCCCCGTCATTGTCCATGTCCGCAAACTGGGGGCGCGGCACGTTGAAACCGCCCTGGAAAGGCTGCTGATAAGCCCGTCCAAGACTGTCCACGATGGAGAATGGCTCGACCTCGCGAACGAACGTAGAGCTGGCCGTGGGATCACCCATCATGCTGGTTGAAGCGCAGCCAGTAAGAAGGGCACCGCCCAAGACGAAAAGGGCGATCAGGAATGCATTACGCATGGTTGAAGGTGGGATTCGCTGGTATCTGGAAATGAACCGTGGACAGGGATCTACTGCCAGGTCGGACGGCCGCCGGCGCCGGAGGGCAGTACGCCGACTTCGATCACCTTGATGATCTCGGCGGACTCGGTATCAATTATGACCACCGTACCGGGGTTGGAACCATCCTCGGCCGTGTACGCCAGGTTGCCGTTCTGGTTGGAGACATACAGGTAACGACCGTCTTCAGACAGGGCGGTGCCATGCGGCTGAGCCAGGCCATTGCCTTCGATGACAGCTTCAACCTCCATCGTCTCCATGTTCAGGATGGTCACCTTGTCAGCCATCTTGTTGGCAAAGTAGGCGCGCGTTCCTTCCCGGTTGAAAACCGGGTGCCAGGGAGCTGCATCGACGTCGATAATCTTCTCGATCGGTACGCCGGCCTGGTCCTCGGAATTGAAGAAGAAGAACTTGGCCGTCAACTGTCCACCGGCCACCATCGTCTTGCCGTCCGGCGCGATCTGCAGGTCAACCAACGTGTGGGTCGGACCATCCAGATCCTTGAATTCCGTGTCACCGGTTTCCATGTCGATGATGGTCATGCGATTCTCTGCCAGCGAGGCAGAGTACACGTACTTGCCGTTGGGGGCTACCGCCAGAGCGTGCGGACGCGGAATGAACACTTCGAGCTCTTCCACTTCCATCGTGTTGGTGTCGATCTGACCGATGCGCTGAGGCGGGTTGACCGCTGCCATGGACCGTCCCACGTACAGATAGTCGGACGACGGATCCAGCTCGAGCAGTCCGGGGACCTCGAATTCGGCCTGACCGACCAGTTCGTTGTCGCGCGTGAACTTGAGTACGCGGCCCGCGGAAATCAGGGAAACATACCAGTGGTCGCCACCCGGCTCTACGGCGATATGGTGCGGCTTGGCTCCTTCGTCAAAACCGAACTCCTTCAGGTCGATGACCTCGGATACCGTGTTCGTGGCCACATCGATGACGTTGATGGTGGCTTCGCCCTGGTTCGTGATATAGACATACTCACGAGCGTCAGAGGATGAGGACATGCTCGTTCCAGACGAACTGGCACACGCAGAAAGCAGCAGGGATGGGATGACAAGCATCACCAGCAGGGCAAGACGATTCACAGGGTTGATGGTGTTTCGTGACATGGGTCTGTGAGTGTGCGCACGACGCCAGACGACGGGTACGCGTTGGTATCAGAATCGCGGTATTCGGTATCGCGGAGTGTCGTGAACGCAGGTTGACGAAAACGTATCCGAAAAGTTCGGTATGGCTCCCGATCAGGGCCGCAAACCTCCTCGGGCACCTCCCGTTCCGCTCCGGAGGCCGAGGATACGCGTGAAACTCGCGTGATTACCCTGATTGTCTGCCAGCGGGTTGTTCGCCGGAAGCGCTTCCCCGTTTATCTTGACGCTCCCCAACCCACATCCATGCCATGATTCTCATCACAGGTGCATCCGGGCAGATCGGCGTCGATCTGGCGGACGAACTCGTCAGGCGACACGGTCCGGACACGGTCCTCGTCACGGATCTCAGAATGCCCGAGAAACAGCGTCCGGGACGGATCTACGATGTTCTTGACGTGACCTATATGGAATCGGTCGAGAAGATCATCCAAAGCCGTGATATATCAGTAATATATCACCTGGCCGGCATCCTCTCGGCTACGGGTGAGCGTCATCCGGAACTGGCCTGGAACGTCAATGTGAACGGTGTCCGCAATGTGCTGGAAGCCGCGCGTCGTTTCGGCTGCCGGGTATTCTGGCCCAGTTCCATTGCCGTTTTCGGTCCTACCACGCCGAAAGTCGACACCCCGCAGGCCACGGTTACCGAGCCCGGGACGATGTATGGCGCCACCAAGGTCACCGGAGAACTGCTCTGCAAGTTCCACTCCACGCATCACGACCTTGATGTCCGCTCCGTTCGCTTCCCCGGCATCATCTCCCACGCTGCGCCTCCGGGAGGCGGAACCACCGACTGGGCGGTCGACATGTTCTTCCAGGCCGTGCGGCATGGGCACTACACGTGCTTCGTGACCGAAGAGACGCGCCTCCCCATGATGTACATGCCCGACGCGGTGAAGTCGGTCCTGGACTTGATGGATGCAGATGCGGACCGGATCACGATACGCACGAGCTACAACCTGACGGCACTCTCCTTCTCTGCCGGCGAACTGGCCGATGCCATCCGCAAGTACATCCCGGACTTCACCTGCGACTATGCTCCTGATTTCCGTCAGGACATTGCCGATTCCTGGCCTCAATCCATTGACGACAGCTGTGCCCGGGAAGACTGGAACTGGCAGCCCGAGTACGATCTGGATGCCATGGTGCAGGATATGCTTCATCATGTCCGGATCATGATCGAGAAGGAACAGGCAGAAGCCTCTGTCGACGACAATCTTTCCAACGACTGAATCCCCATTTACCACCATGTTTGACGCAGCACGAGATCAACTCCAGCATACCCTCGACGACATCCGTGAAGCCGGCCTGTACAAGGAGGAACGGGTGATCACCTCGCAGCAGTCGGCCGAGATTTCGGTTTCAACCGGCGATGAGGTCGTCAACTTCTGCGCCAACAACTACCTTGGCCTGGCCAACCACCCGGACCTTATCGAGGCGGCCAAGGAAGGTGTCGACAAATACGGATTCGGTCTGGCGTCCGTACGCTTCATATGCGGTACGCAGGATGTCCACAAGGAATTGGAGCGTCGCATAGCCGACTTCCTTGGAACGGAAGACACGATTCTGTACGCGGCTTGCTTCGATGCCAACGGAGGACTGTTCGAGACGCTCCTCGACAAGGAGTGCGCGGTCATCTCCGACGAACTCAACCACGCTTCCATTATTGACGGTATCCGGCTCTCCAAGGCGGCCCGCTTCCGCTACAAGCACAACGACATGGCGGACCTGGAGCGCTGTCTCCAGGAATCGCAGGATGCCAAACGCCGTGTCATCGCAACAGACGGCGTCTTCTCCATGGATGGCAACATCGCGCAGCTCGACAAGATCTGTGATCTGGCGGAGCAGTACGACGCCATGGTCATGGTGGACGAATGCCATGCCACCGGATTCTTCGGCGAAACGGGCCGTGGATCCATCGAGTACCGCAATGTCATGGGACGTGTGGACATCATCACGTCCACGCTCGGCAAGGCACTTGGTGGGGCGATGGGCGGCTTCACGACAGGTCGCAAGGAGATCATCGAACTCCTGCGGCAGCGCTCCCGTCCCTACCTCTTCTCCAACTCCCTGGCACCCGTCATTGCGCACACGTCGCTGAAAGTGCTCGACATGCTCGAAGGCTCGACGGCGTTGCGTGACAAGCTGGAGGAAAACACGATCCGCTTCCGCACCAGGATGACCGAGGCGGGTTTTGACATCAAGCCGGGCGTCCACCCCATCGTGCCCATCATGCTCTACGAGGCGCGCCTGGCCCAGAACATGGCCGCCGACCTTCTGGCTGAAGGCATCTATGTCATCGGCTTCTCCTACCCCGTCGTTCCGCAGGGCCAGGCGCGCATCCGCGTCCAGCTCTCGGCAGCGCACACGTTCGAGCAGATCGACCGCTGTGTCGACGCTTTCGTACGGGTCGGCAAGAAGCACGGCGTGCTGTCCTGACGCACTCCTGCTTTGACGCTGCAGCCGGGCGCCTGGCACACGCCCTGAATTGACATTGCAGCCGGGCGGATGACCGCGTTCCGAGCCGGCACTGAACATCAAAGGGCGGGGCGGCGATCCAAGATCGCCGCCCCGCCCTTTTTTCTGCCTCTCAACTCTCGTGACCCGGCCCTACTTCATGAGCACCAGGGTCTTTGTGGCCTGGAAGGCCTCTGATTCAAGGCGGTAGAGGTACATGCCACTCGATACGGTGGCTCCTCCTTCATCCGTGGCATCCCACGACAATCGGTGAACACCGGCCGGCAAGGTACCGTTCACCAGCGTCTTGACCACCTGACCAAGCATGTTGTAGACGCGAACGCTGACGCCCGCAGCATGCGGCATGCTGAATTCTATGGTCGTGGTGGGATTGAACGGGTTCGGATAGTTCTGTCCGAGCGCCCACGTATCCGGGAGCACCTGTTCGGTCGGATCCTCGACCTCGCGAACATCCTCATCGCCGCTTTCGACGTCGCGGTCCACATCACCGGTCTCGTCGGCCGGGTTCACATCGTCGGAACGATCCTCCGGTCCATCCGAACCGGTGGTATCGTCGTCGCCCGTCCCACCATCATCCGTGGAATCGACATCGGCGTCTGGATCATCCGCATCGTCTTCCGTTTCCACCCCGGTGGCAAACAGCGCATTGGCTACGAAGGTGCCCACGCTCGACAAGGCGGACGTCGAACCGTCCGCGGAGTGGGACCGGACCGCCCAGTAGTACTGACCGGAGACCAGGTTCTCAATGCGGTAGTGCGTGTTTGCCAACCCGGCATATACCGTGGCATCCGACAGGTCAGGCTGCTGACCGATATGCAGATCGTATGTCAGGGTCGACGTGGACTGCGTCGGCAGGATCCATGAAAGCATCGGATTGCTGGTGGCAACCGTTACCGAGCGTGTCGGACTGCCGACACGTGGCATGACGGCACCGGCACCCGGGTGCACTTCGAACGATCCCAACTGGGACCAGGAGCCGAAGGACACGCCGCCGTCGATCGAAATCCGAACGCGCCACCAGTAGGTGTGCCCCGGAATCAGATTCGAGGCTTCCACGAACGTATCCATCGTCAGCTCGGTCGTCGTGATGTTTCCGATGGTCGGGAAGGCTTCGGCATAGCTCCACGACACTTCGTATACCACAGCGCCGTCCGGCAGCGTGGCCCCGTTCAGGTACCAGCTGAGGTTGGCCGTGTCGTCGTGCAGGATCTGGCCGCCAACCGGGTAGGTCAACACCGCACTGAGCGAACTCAGTTCACCCGTGACCGTGAACGAGCCCTGCGAGTGGGACTGGGTCCAGTCGGAATCTGGACCACTCGAATAGCTTGCTTTCACGCGCCAGGTCACGATGTCACCGTAGTCCAGGCCAGTGATTTCGTATTCCGTGTCGGTCAGACCAGCCACAGTGGTACAGCCCGGAGCGCCAAAACCATCGGGTGCCACACAGTATTCGACCGTATAGCCCGTGATGTCCAGGGAAGCGCCTTCGACATACCAGGTCAACGGCTGATCCAGCGTGTACGTGGTCGGATTGCCGACAGGCCAGGAGGCAATCGGATAGGCGTCCGCTGCTCCACCGGCTACAGAGAACGTGGCAACGTCAGAATCGAAGGAGCCGTTGGTTCCAGTCGTTACCACACACCAGTCATAGGTGGCTCCCGGAGTCAGGCCGCTCACTTCGGTCTGGGTGACGCCCACGGACGGCAGGGCCGTTCCACCAGCCTTGACATCAGGGCACGTCGCAGCGGCAGGGCCGACACGCTCCTCGTACCACACCACGAAACTCAGGCCCGTAGCGTCGGATTCGGTGAACCAGTGCATGGAAGGAGCCGTGGTGTAGATCTCCAGATCATCCACCGGGTAGGATGGCGTGGCCGCTGAAGCCACACCGGCGCCGAGGACCGTGAAGGACTCGATACCGGAATAGGCCGAAGTCGTCACCCCATCCGAGCTGCGAACCTGCCAGTCATACGTTGTGCCGGGGACCAGCGGAATGGAACAGTCGGCAGTATCGAACTGCAACCCGCTGACGCCTGCAATCAGGCCACCCACTTCGCACACATCCGGTCCGCCACCCTGGACCGAGATCAGGATATCGAAGGTCAGGGCCGCAAACGGTCCTCCCACATTCCAGGAAAGAACCGGATCGATGGAATAGATCTCCAGATCACCCACCGGATAGGTCAGGGTCGGCACGAAGGCTTTCGTAACCGTCTGGAACTGTGCAACATCGGAGACGCCGACCAGCCGGTCAGTCTCGTGTTTGTCGTGGATTTCCTGCGGGACCCATCCCGTCGGGGGCACGGGCCACATGGTGGCTACACGCCAGGAGTAGGTCGTGCCCCAGGCCAGAGGCGTCGGAAGATCGGACGACTCGAACTCGGTCAGTGCAGCAAATCCATCCGTGACTGCCAGGTCGTTGTCGTTCTTGTCTTCGCCCATCAACAGGCCCTGTACGGACGGGACGACCGGATTCACGCCATCATCGTACGGCGGAATATCCCCGAGGAACGAAGAAGAAGCGACGTTGTCCAGCTCGATGCGCCAGTACACCCGGTCGTCTGCAGGGTGAGCCACGTTCCAGTCGAACTGGTAATCCAGATCATAGATGGTCAGTTCGTCACTCGGGTAATCGAGTTCCGGCTGCAATTCATCGACGGTCGTGAAGCGCTGGATCTGGCAGAAAATCTGGCCACCCGTCATCGTGGCCGTCAGTCCCCACCAGTACTCGGTGAAGTTCTGCAGCAGGATGCCGGCATCGCGGTCCAGGTCGGTGATGTAGTGGTCGTCGTCCGGCTCGGAGTCGATCAGCAGCGTTGCGCCGTCCTCCTTGGTATTGGTCGTGAAGACCGGACTGGAAAGATCGGAGGACAGGGACAGGTCCAGCTGCAGGTCCGTGTACTTGGACGGGTGACCACCCGGCAGAGCCTGGTTGATCTCGATGTCCCAGTTGAAATAGGGCTCCACCGAGATGCCGGATTCACCCGGCACCGGATAGACCCAGTCCCCTTCGTACGTGCTGCCGGAAAACGCATTCGGATCCGAGAAGCGCAGCGTCACCAGCTCCATGTTGGTGTAGGAAACGTCCTTGTAGATCGAAGCGCCCCCTCCCTGTTTGGCAAACGAGTACGTACCTGCCGTGTTGGAAGACTCGGCCAGCGTGATCTTCTCGTCGTTGGGCAACGCGGCTACGTTGAGTGTGATCTGATCACCCGGGGTCAACGTTGTCGGCGCTTCGCCGTCGGTTGAAATGGTGTACTGGTCACTCGGCTCGATATCGAAGACATCGCTTCCCGCACCGCCGTTGATGAAAACGGAGGTCGTACCTGTGTCATTGAACGTCGTCACCTCACTGGTGATAACATCACTGTTCTGCCCCGGCAGGTTCGGACTCGGCGTGACGATCTGGCTCGTGCCAGCCCCGAAATCCGAGTCGAGGAAGATCTCGTCATCCACACCGCTGAAGTTGAACGTTCGGGTAACGGCCACCAGACCGTCGACGATGGGCTCGATGTTGGCATAGGTCATCTGGTCGGACACTGCCGCGACTTCAACCGTCCCCGAATTCGCATCGGCGTAGGTGTGCGTGACGTAGCTGACCGAGCCATTCGACAGGAACAGGTCGTCCCCCGTGGTGTGCGCACCGCCATCGTAGGCAAACGAGCCAATGCCTCCCAGCGGACTGTTGGCATTGTTTTCCCAATCCACGGTCAGAGTATCGTCGCCGCCGTCACCGTTCACGAAGATGTTTCCACTGAACTGGTTGTCCAGGTCGTTGACCGTGATATCATCGTCCCCAGTGCCGGCGTTGATGGTCAGAGTCCCACCTCCGCCGGTTGCTGGACGGAATGTAACGGTCTGACTCAGCGTGGACGTGATGATGTCGCGATTGTTGTTGACGCCAGCAATATCATCATCAACTTCAATCGTCTCAGCGCCCAGTGTGTAGGTGAACACACGATTAGTCGTCAGGAGGTCGTCCGTGATGCCCGATTCCACAGCAGCGTAGGTCAGGACTCCGTTGGTCGCCGAAGTAATGGTCCCGGCTTCTGCGCCTGTATCGGAGTAGGTAACCGTACCCTGGTTGCCGCCATCATCGAGTTCGAGGGTATCCGAGTTGGACCCGCCTGCACCGCCATCAAACGTGAAGCCTCCTGCAGGAAGCGGATCCCCCGATCCGAAGTGCACTTCCAGATGGTCATCATCGTCCTCGCCGTTGATGACAACGGATCCGGTATAGTTGCTGTCAATCTGGAATGCGTCAATGTCATCATTGCCGGCACCGGCGTTGATGGTGACTGTGGTCGTCGCGGCTACGTTGAATTGGATTTCGGGGCTGTTGTCCGAGTCAAATGAACCGATGTCGTTGCCACCTGTCCCGTCATCATCCAGATCGATGTTGTCGACACCTGCCGTACCCGTGAATACGCGGGCCGTAGCGGTGCGATTGTCCTCGGTCGGATTCTCCACATTCAGATAGGAGACCACGCCTTCGGGTGTCGTGATCGTGCCTGCCGAGTTCGACGTTCCGGTATGTGCAATGGATGCCGCCAGCGCCCCGCCAAAAATCTCGATGTTGTCGGTCTGTGCCCCGCCGTTGAATGTGTATGCTCCCGGAATCGGGTCATTGGCAAAGTCGACGCGGTTCTCGTCATTGCCGCCTTCCCCGTTGACGTTCAACGCGCCTCCGTAGAGGGAATCAACCTGACGCGTGATGATCGTATCGGCGCCTCCTCCGGCGTTGATATTGATGGTCGTCGTGGCGCTGACAGCAAACAGGATCTGCGGGCTGGTATCGGCATCATAAGACCCGATGTTGTTGCCCACGAGGCCGTCATCTTCCAGCGTGATGGCGTCCGCACCTCCCGTTCCGGTGAAATTCCGTGTCGTGGCCGTCCGGTTGTCCTGCGTGGCACCTTCCACCTGGCTGTAGGAGATCAGACCCTCCGGCGTGGTGATCGTACCTGATGTTGCTGTCAGGCCGGCATGCGTGATACTCGCAGCCAGAGCGCCATTGAAGATCTCGATGCTGTCACTCTCCGATCCGCCTGCATAGGTCAGACTTCCTGGAATCGGGTCGTTGGCAAAGTCTACCCGCAATTGGTCGACGCCCGCATCTCCATTTACAACGATCGCGTTGGCATATGCCGAATCAATCTGCTGCAGCAGTACCGTGTCGTTTCCGCCACCGGCATTCAGGGTGATGGTCGACGACGGCGTATTGAACACGACGTCAACGCCTCCGAGGGTCAGTCGCCCCTGGGAGTTGCCGCCCACTCCATCATCACCCAGCGTGGGCGTTTCCGCAGCCCCCGTCAAGGTGAACACCATGTTCGTGAGCGCCAGATCAATGTCGATGTCGTCAGCGCTGGTGAAGGTCACGTCGTTGGCAGCCCCGACGCCGATCGTGGTTGTGGCGAAGTTAACGGTCGCCGTGCCATAGGTATTGCTGTCCAGGATCAGGTCATCAATTCCCAGACCACCGTCGAAGGCTACGGAGGCATGCCCCAACGGGCCGTCTGATGCCAGATCGAGAATAAGATCATCCGTTCCGGCTTCGCCATTCACGCTGATGGCCGCACCGGTGAAGGCTGTATCCAGATCATCGATGGTGATTGTATCGGCGTCAGCACCGGCGTTGATCGTGATGCTGGTCGTCGCGGAGACGTCGAAGGTGACGATCTCGCTGTTGTTCGAGTCGATGGAAATGACATCATCGCCAGCACCACCGGCTTCCGTCATGACGATGGCATCCGCACCGGCCGTAAAGTTGAATGTCCGACTGACGGCCGGAATATTGTCCGTGACCGGCTCGAGGCCTGTGTAGTTGATGGTCTGGCCATTTGCCAGTACGGATCCGGAGCTGGCATCTACTGCCGTATGGACCACGGAAGCGAGACTTCCCGCTCCACCGTAGTTGACCTGAAGGGCATCACTGACAGCCTGGCCGTTGCCGTCCACGGTCACTCCACCGGCTGTGGCCGTGAAGGCGTTGAAGTCCACGACAAACAAGTCGTCAGCCGCGTTGTCGCCCTCGATGGTGACCTGATCGATGTTGGCGGCGAGCGAAGAAAAGATCTCATTCCCGCCACGGGTCACCTGGAACAGGCCTCCGCTCGTGGAAACCGTGGTCGTCCCACCGCCGGGGGTATTGATGACCACATCGCTGGCCGCAGCCAGAATTTCCAGTTCCCAGTCCTCGATCTCCCCATTCACGGTGGCCGAAAAGTCCGTATTCGGGTGATTGACCAGGTTCGTACCGTCCTCGTAAATGAATCGGACAAACGTTTCGGCCGTAGCCGCCGCCGCTCCGATCAGCACTTCGATGTGGTTGGCACCGGCGGCCACAGCAAAGCTCTGTTCGACCTCGTCTTCGAAGTCGCCATCGTCGTCTGCATCCAACCAGACGCTCAGGTTTCCAACCGCCGAGACCGTGACGGTGTAGGAGACATACCCCCCTGCCCCGGTCACGACCGGGGCCAACTGCACCACGCCGTTGTCGGTGTTGTTGGATCCACCCATGAATCCGGCGCCGGTTGCCACTTCGGCAAACGGATCAAATACGGCATCTCCGAAATCCTGCGCAAAGGCCGGAGCGGAAAACGCCGTCGTAAGGCCGGCGAGCGCCAGAAGCAGCGCAATGCGACGAGTAACCGACATGATCATGTGAGACTGTTGAACCCTGATATAAAAAGACCATCCTACTCACATAACGGACAAAACCGTTGAATTGGTGATCAGCGTCCCAATCGCCTTTCCCGCACCGGATCCGGCAACAAACAGAAAGGGCGGGGCGCCCCAGCGCCCCGCCCTCTTTCCGACCGGAGTCGGATGATCTGGCTCCCTCTGCTGAAGGGTCCCGGAGGACTACTTCATCAGCACCAGAGTTCTTGAAGCAGCGCCGCTGCTTGTTTCCATGCGATACATGTACACGCCCGTCGAAACGGTGGTACCGGCATCATCGGTTGCATTCCACTCGACGCGGTGCGTGCCGGCCGGCATCACACCGTCGACCAGGGTCTTGACGACCTGCCCGAGCATGTTGTAGACGCGCAGGGTGACCTGTGCAGACTCCGACATGCGGTATTCGATCGTGGTGGTCGGGTTGAACGGGTTCGGATAGTTCTGACCCAACTCGAAGGTCGACGGCAGTTCGGCATCCGGAGACTGTTCCGTATCGACACTCAGGCTGGCCGTCGTCGTGAATCGACCCATTTCCGAGTAAGGCGAAACCGACGCACCATCAACGGTACGCGAACGGACCTGCCAGTAGTAGCTGCCAGCCTCCATGTTCTGGAGTTGTACGAACGGCATCGCAAGATCCACGACTTCCTGATACGTGCCTTCGGCAAAGGTCTCGTCTGACGAGTATCGCAAGTCGTATACGATGTCCGATGAGGACGGAGCCGGAACGACCCAGGACAGCGTTGGGGAAGCCGTTGCCACACCTACCAGGTTGGTCGGGCCACCGATACGCGGCATCGGAGCCGTGGCACCCGGTTCGATGGAGAAGGAAGCCACGGTCGACCACGCACCATAGGTGGAGCCGCCGTCATTCGACACGGCAACACGCCACCAGTACGTATGACCCGGAATCAGATCCGTGACGTTCAGGAACTCATCCGTCGTCGTCGTTTCGATCGTGATGTTTCCGATGGTCGGGAACGTCTCCGCGTAGCTGTACTGGATCTTGAATGCGTTCGCTACACCGGTCGCTCCAGCCACGTACCAGCTGAACGTTGCTTCGGTGCTGGCGATGACAAGATCACCTACCGGGTAAGTCGGGACTGCCGAGAGCGTGCTCAGCAAGCCAACTACCGTGAACGAGCCCTGGGAGGCTGCATTCGACCAGTCGGATACCGGACCTGACGTGTAGTAGGCTCTCACGCGCCAGGTGACCACATCACCATAGTCGAGACCCGTTACATCGTAATTCATCTCGGTAATACCGGCTACGATGGTACATCCCAGATCGCCAAACGTATCAGGGGCCACACAGTACTCAACCTCGAAGCTGGTCCAGTCGAAAGACGAACCTTCCATGTACCAGTTGAGCTGCTGGTCTTTTTCGTAAACCGTCGGATTTCCTACCGGCCAGGATGCGACAGGGAAGTTGTTGGTCAGTCCACCGGCAACCTCGAACGTGGCCACACCGGATTCGAACGATCCGTTCAGACCAACCGACGTGACACACCAGTCGTAGGTAGCGCCTGGTTTCAGGTTGGTAATGTCCACCTGGGTCACTCCCAGCGCTGGCGACGCATTCACGACAGCGCCATCACCCTTGATCGTTGCGCAATCAGCGGGCGCTCCGCCGGTGCGCTCGAGGTAGTGGGCCGTGAAGGCGATACCGGTGTCGAACTTCTGTTCCGTGTACCAGTGCAGCGTCGGATTGATCGTATAGATCTCCAGTCCACCTATCGGATAGGACGGGACAGCCGGACCGGCGAATCCTTGACCATTGGAGGTGAAGTTGACCCATGCGGAGAACGGTGACGTCGTCGTGCCGTCATTGCTGCGCACGCGCCATTCGTACTCCACGCCCGGGATGAGGGCAGGATCACAATTGTCCGTTTCAAACTGGACACCGGTGATACCCGTCGGCCAGGTCGGGACATTACAGAAGGCTGCCATGTCACTCTTGCGACGGATTTCCAGATCGAACGTCAGGTTGTCGAACGGTCCGCCAACCCACCAGTTGAGTTCCGGCGTGTTGGTAGGCACGATCAGACCACCTACCGGGTAGGAAGGCGTCGGCGTGATGGCCTTCGTCACCATCGAAAACTCGCTGATCTCGGAGAACGTGACCGCGCGGTCCGTCTCGTTCCGGTCATGGACTTCCTGCGGTACCCAACCCGTTGGAGGTACGGGCCACATGGTTGCCACGCGCCAGGAATAGGTCTGACCCCAAACCAGCGGAGAAGGCAGATCATCGGCGTCGAAATGGGTGTCTTCCGCATACCCGTCGCCTACGGCCGTATCGTTGTCGTTTTCCGCATCACCGCCCATCACGGAAGGTGTTGCGCCGACGAAACTGGCCTTGACGTTCTGATCCAGATCCATTCGCCAGTAGACGTCCGGCTGGGTCGGGGAAGCCACGTTCCAGTTGAACAGGATCTCGTCGTCATAGAGAGTGAGCTCGTCGTCCGGATAATCCAGAACGGGCTCGAGTTCCTGGACGGTGTCGAAGCGTGCAATCTGGCGGAACGTATCTCCGCTCGTCAGACCTGCAACCAGTCCCCAGTAATAGCGCGTGCCATTCTGAAGCGGGAATACGCTGTTCTCATCCGGTGCTCCCACGCCCGTACGGTCGATGTCCGTCACGAAGTGATCCAGTTTGCCCGTTCCCGGAGGAATCGGGGCATCGGTGCGGTCTTTCAGTAGCGTGACACCATCTTCCCACGTGGTCGTCGACCAGATGGGGCTGGACAGGTCAGCATTCTGGGAAACGACCAGCGTCAGCGTCAGCAGCGACGAGGGACCAACCGTTGGCCAGTTGTCGATGTCCCAGTTGAAGTATGGCTCGACTGAAATACCCGTTTCCGTGTTGATCGGGTAGAAATAGTCTCCCGGGTAGGTATCTCCTGCGAAGGCGTTCGGATCGGAGAACCGGAGGTTTACCTGCTCCATGGAGGTGTAGGTTACCGGTTGGAACGCTCCGACTCCCGAGAAGGAGTAGACACCGTCCACGTCACTGTTTTCCACCAGTGAGATCAGGACGCCACCCGGAAGCGAACCGGAATCCAGTTCGAACTCATCGCCCGGGAATGTCGTCGGTGCATCACCGTTCACGGTGATCGGGTACTCATCCGATGGCTCGACGGTGAACGTATCCGCACCACCGTTGCCGTTGATCACCACATTGGCCGCCCCGATCGACGGGCCGTTGAAAATGGTCTGCAGACTGGTCGGCGTCGAAGTGCCGATGATCGAAGGACCACCCGAGACGAAATCGTAGTCGATGTCGTTGGCCGATCCATTGAACGAGAAGATGCGATTGGTTGCATCCAGGTTGTCATCGATCGGCTCGTCGAAATTCGAGTACGAAATGGTCTCGAATACCGGGCCAGGGCTGTCAGAGTATTCGATCGTTCCATCCGTCGCGTTGGTGTACGTGTGATGGATGGTGTCCTGCGTGCCATTGTTCAGGACCAGCGTGTCCCCGGGGGAAGCCCCAGGCAGACCGGCGTCAATCGAAACCGTGTTGTTGGCCACCTTGCCCCGTACGTAGTCGACAACAAACGTGTCGGCATCGTCCGTGCCCGTGACATTCAGTTCGTCGACCGAGCTGAGGGGTGCCTTGAACAGTTCCGTCGGGTTGCCATCGTAGATGCGCGTGTTGCCGGCGGCATCCTGTTCGATCGTGATCGGCTGGACAAGGCCCGTGACATCGCTGATATCGAAATCAATATCGTTTGCGACCGAACCGTCGAGGACGGTGATCTCATGGTCTTCCACTTCCCCGTCGGCTGCGGCACCAAGAGGGATGCCGACACCGCCCGTGGAAATACGGAAACGACCGAAGGTGGTACCGGGCGTAGCACCGGCCGGGATGGTGATTGGCACCAGGTGGGTACCGATGGCATACGCCGTTCCCGGGATCACGTATTCGCCGCCTGCCGCTTCGAAAATCCCGTTCTGGTTCCAGTCAATCCACCCGTTGACCGTTCCGCCGGCATTCTGGACATCGATGACGATCGAGGTCGTGTTGGCTGTTCCTGCGGATGCGACAATGGAAATCGGGAAGGTCACACCGTCCTCGTCATCCGAGGTATCCAGGTCGTCACCGGTTGCCGTTGCATTCGGGAATGCTTCCACTTCCGTATCGACCAACGCTCCGAGACGCGGGGCGCCCGGGCTGAAGAAGTGAGAAGCACCTGCATCGGTCGACAGGGTATTGTAGTTACCCGTTCCCGTGCCAAGACCGGTATCGGGAGCATCACCAAAGTCCAGGCCGGCACCACCGGTAAAGACTGAATAATTGACGTTGCTGGCTACGTTGACGAAATCAATCTCGATGTTCGTCACACCGCCGGAAGTCACCGGGTATCCGGGATCGCCAATTCCGCCACGATTCTGCTCAGCAGGCAGAATGGCAACGGCCGACTGGGTCGTGGCAAGGTCTGTCTGGGGCAAGGTCAGGACGCCACCGTCGCCACGGAAATAGTGGAAGAACTCGCTGTCGTCATGCGGGAAGACACCAATCGTGGCCGGGTTTCTCCAGTGGATGGCAAGACCGGGGTACTCGAGGTCTGCACCGGCATCCGAGATCCCATCAACGCCTTCGAAGCTTGATTCGTCACCGGCATTGACCAGGTTGTCCGGGCGACGCAGCGTCATACCCGTGACATCCATCGCATAGCTGACGCCATCCACGATGATCGTACCCGAAGTCAGGATGATCGTTTTCTCGATCACATCCGGTGGACACGTCGCAAAAGCAAAAGCAGCGGTGGGACACTGGTTGGCACCGGTGGTCACGCTACCACTGTTTCCGCGGACCTCGATCCGGACGAGAGGAGTGCCGGCTACCGGTACGTTGTCCAGTTCGACGTTCGCTGTTCCAGTAAACTGGTAGACAATGTCCTGTGCCGAAGTCGGTGCGGCAAAAAAGAGTGCAACAACCAGCACCAGAAAAGCTGCCGGAACGCGCGCCAGCAGGCGATTTCCTTTGGTAGAAGAGTAGCAATCAGTCATGATTCTCGGTGGGTACCCCGATATGATGCATCCCGAAATAGCCTCAAACGAGCGTTTTTCGCCGCTTTCCGCTTTCCAGAGCATGATGCGATATGGATCTTCACTGTTCCAATACGCTCATTTCCTGAATTTTCGCGGCGCCCTGCGCAAAAATATCTACGGCGATAAATGAAGGTAGTCATAATCTTCATCGCCCGTGGCAAGACATAATGGTATCTTTTCCGACCCCGCTCACCAAGCCCAATTATCCGTCCCGTGATCCTGATTCTCGAACCCAACGTGGATCGAAGCTCTGACCGCTTCGGGCAACTCGAACGCCACCTTGAATCGCTGTCCGACATCACGTTCAGTTTCCATGATGTGCACGGCAGCGGTCAGGTCCTGACCGAAGTCTATCTGCTCGGAGATACGGCCCGGCTGTCCAAGGACGCCATGGCAGCCCTTCCGTGTGTGGAAAGGGCCGTCCGCGTGCAGGAAAGCTATCGCATCCTGGGCCGCCATGGTGAAGAGGACCGGCAGGAAGGATTCGAATACAACGGTGTCCGGTTCAGTCAGGATGACCTGCACGTTTTTGCGGGGCTGTGTGCTGTGGATACGCCCGAGCATGTGGAGATCATGATGAAGGCGCTGAAGGACCGTGGCCAGAAATGCACCCGCATGGGCGCCTACAAGCCAAGGACCAGTCCGTACTCCTTCCAGGGACACGGTGCCGACTGCCTCCCGTGGGTTTTCGATCTGGCAGGCAAGCATGACATCAAGGTCATTGCCATGGAGGTTACCCACGAGCGCCAGATCGACGAAATTGATGAGGCGCTGGAAAAAACCGGCAATCCCACAGGCGTGATGCTGCAGATCGGCACCCGCAACACGCAGAACTTCGAGTTGCTCAAGCACGTCGGAAAACAGAAACGTCATCCGGTCCTGTTCAAGCGTGGCTTCGGCATCTCGCTGAATGAATCCCTCAACGCGGCCGAGTACCTGGCCAGTGAAGGCAACCCGAACGTTGTGTTCGCACTTCGCGGCATGAAGAGCGGGGGCGGTGATCCGCACCGCAACATGGTGGACTTTGCCCATGTGCCGGTCGTCAAACGACTGACCCGCATGCCGGTGTGTGTGGATCCCTCCCATTCCGTCGGTTCGCGTCAGGCGTCACCGGACGGCCTCCTGGACGTATTCCACGTAACGGCTCAGGGCGTCGTGGCCGGTGCCAACATGGTACTGGTCGACTTCCACCCCAAACCCGCTGAAGCGCTGGTTGACGGACCGCAGGCATTGCGCATGTCCGAACTTGAGTGGTTCCTTGAGGATGTCGCCATCGCCCGTGAGGCCTACCTGAAACGGAAGCAAGCCGCAGAAAGGGCAACCAGAAGCAGCAACTGATACCATGAATGTACTCGGCATAGACATCGGCGGAACGGGCATCAAAGGGGCCCCGGTCAATACCCTGGACGGTTCCCTGGTCGCGGAGCGCCATCGTATTCCCACACCCGAAAATGCCACACCGGAGGCTGTTGCCGAGGTCGTCGCGCAGATCGTGGATCATTTCAACTGGGACGGACATGTCGGTTGTACCGTCCCGGCACGCGTCCAGCACGGCCTGGTCAAGACCGCTGCCAACATCCACGAGTACTGGATCGATACCCAGGTCGACAATCTCTTTTCGCGTGTCACCGGTTGCCGGGTGTCCGTCCTGAATGACGCCGACGCGGCCGGGCTGGCTTCCATGCGCTTCGGTGCCGGCCGGGGGCTGGACGGCATCGTGTTCTTCATCACGGTGGGCACGGGCATCGGATCGGCCATGTTCTACAATCAGCAGTTGATACCGAACACGGAGTTGGGTCACCTGCACCTAAAGGGTGGCGCAGCAGAAGACTACGCTTCGAACCGGGTTCGAACGGAAAAGGACCTGTCCTGGAAAAAGTGGGCCAAGCGCTTCCAGAAATATCTGGACCGGATTGAATTCCTTTTCGCTCCCGATACCATCATTCTGGGTGGCGGTATCTCAAGGCCGCACAAAGTGGCCGAATACTGGGACTACCTGTCCACTGAAGCGGATCTGATCCCCGCGGATCTGGAAAACGAGGCAGGAATCATCGGGGCCGCTGCAGCAGCGGCATCCTGAACTGGCGCAGGCTGCCGGCCCAGCCAGAACCGATTACCGGATGATGGTCACCCGGTCAGGCACCACGAGCGCCCCGGGCCAATTGCGCTGCAAGGCGCTGGCAAGCCGTGCCGCGTCTTCCCTTTTTTCGAAATCCCCGACACGAAGCCTGTAGAACGGCGGGCGATAAAAGGAATACACCGCAACGTTCTCGGACAGACCAAGCGCGTTGCGCTGGCCATCTGAAAGGCTGTTGAGCCAACGCTGGATGGCGTCCTCGACCTGAACCGCCTCCTCCCGTTCTGACGAAGAAAAGACCTGCACCCGGAATCCGTCCAGTTCCACCTGCGTGCCGTCATCGGCCGTGCTGTTCATCAAGGATTGAGGCACATCGTGGACCAGTGTGTCATCCACCCGCGGCAGTGTGTCCGGATAGTCGTTCATGTCAACGGATTCCACCTCTGCCCACGTTCTGGGGCCCGCGGGCTCTGCGGCCGGCTCGTCCACGACGACGGGCGCCGTGGTGGAGCAGGCCGACAACACGACCGCGATCAGCAGTATCAGGGATGGAAAACGCAGCATGATCAATAGTCGGAGTTCGACTGGGCTCCTTTGAGGATGGCCACGGAAGCACTAGCTCCGATGCGGGTGGCTCCGTGTGCGATCATGGTCTCGGCATCTTCTTTCGTGCGAACCCCACCTGATGCCTTGACGCCCATGTCCGGTCCTACCGCCCGGCGCATGAGGGCAATATCGGATGCGGTGGCACCACCCTTGGCGAATCCGGTGGACGTCTTGACGAAATCAGCACCCGCATTGCGGGCCAGTACGGAGGCGATGACCTTCTCCTCGTCCGTCAACAGGGCGGTTTCCAGAATGACCTTGACGACGATGGCCTGGCCGTTGCGTCCTCGATGTCTGCCGGCATGCCGGGCTGCCTCGACCACAGCACGGATATCGGCTTCCACCTGGTCGTACAGACCGCTCTTCATGAACCCGACATTCATGACCATGTCCACTTCCGTGGCACCATCACGCACGGCGCAGTCAGCCTCAGCTGCTTTGATCTCCGTCGTCGATGCTCCGAATGGAAATCCGATGACCGTGCAGACGGCAACGGGCGACCCGGCAAGCAAGTCGGACACCAACCGGACGTTGCACGGGTTGACGCACACCGACGCAAAGCAGTAGGTACGGGCTTCCTCGCACAGTTCCCGGATCTGATCCTGGGTGGTATCGGGTTTGAGCGCCGTGTGGTCGATCATGCGCGCCAGTGGCGGCGCCAGATCACAGGCGGAGAAGGAGTACCATTCCGGTTGGTCAGCTCGAACGCCGAAACGGCTGGCACCGGCATCCACGAATGAGTGCAGCGCCCCGTGTGGACGCTGGGCCGAACCGGCACCACCGGGCACGGCCGTCGGCGCTGCTCCACCGGACCGCTCGAATCGCTGCCGGAGGCGATCCACGATCTGTTGTTGTTCCTTTTCGTTCATGGGGCCATGATACGCATGAGTCCGGATCGGATTCCGACATGCCGGACGAATTCCGGATGATGCCTGACTGGTCGGTTGTCAAGGAGCCCTTCGAGGCGAACGCCGAAAAGGGCGATGGCCGGTCAGAGCACCGCAGGCGCACTGCGAGGGACCACGACCTGCAAGCTTGCAGGACGGACCTCAATCTGCAGATCACGTGCCTGCAACGAAAGGATCTCGCCGTCGGCATGAACGGGCAGTCCGCGGTCCGTATCCACGTGCAGGCTTTGAACCCGACGATACGTCACCTCGTCCATCCCGATATGCCCCCCCGATCGGACGCGAGGCAACAGCATGATGGATCGCAGCACCGAAATATCCTCCACGATGCAGGGATCGAGTCTGCCATCGGAAACCAGCGCACCCGGGTTGACGGTGTACCCGCCGCCGGAATCGAAAGCATTCCCCACGGTGACAAACATCAAACGGCCGCTGAACAGTACCTCACCGTTGCGATCGTCTTCCCGGATGGTGGCGCCGCCGGAAACCCAGTTGCGCAATGCCTGCAGGATGGCCAGGGTGTATCCCATGCCAAACGGATACCCCTTGTACCGGGGAGCAATGACAGCCGTGTGGGCATCAAAACCGACGCCCAGGGCATTGATGAAAAATCCCTCACGTTGCTGCCCCTCCTCTTTCCACGAAACGTGCCCCGTGTCCACAGCCTGGACACGTCCGTCGGCCAGGGATGTCAATGCGGAACGCCACGCCGTGGGCAGGTGCAGCGCACGGGCAAAGTCGTTGCCGGATCCCATCCCGAGAATGCCCATGGGTGTCCTGCAGGCAATGGAAACGAGCCCTTCGGCCACCTCATGAACCGTTCCGTCTCCACCGCAAGCCAGTACCAGATCGGCGGCAGGACCATCGGATGCCGCTATGGCTCGGGCGTGCTCGGGGTATTCCGTCAGTACCACATCGATGTTTGAAAACGTCTCCGACACCGCCTGGGTCAGCGGCCCCATCAGGGAGCGGTTCCGCCCGGTGCGGGCCGACGGATTGGCGATGACGAGTACGTTCTCGAAGGAGCTCATGCCCGAATCTACGACGAAGCAGGGCAGCAGTCGATCCATGCCCTATCTTTGCACCCCTCCGGGGCCCGGCCCCGCACCGCATCCTCGCCCAGAAATCCACTCCCCTTTCAATCTGCCGTGATTCGCGTTCTGTTGTACGGTTTTCTGGTTGGTGGCCTGTCTTTCATTGCAGGCTGTGGATCGAACCCCGAGACGTCGTCAGAAGCGCCGTTTGCGACGCTGACCGATGGCCTGGGACGGACGGTCATCATGGAGCAGCCGCCCGAACGGGTTGTTTCCATTGCACCGGGTGCTACACACGTCGTTCGGGCAGCAGGCGGGATCTCTTCTCTGGTGGGGGTGACGACGGCTGACTACGATGCCGACGACCTGTCCCACCTTCCCAGGGTTTCTGCCCTGCCACTCGATCTTGAAGCCATCGTGGCCCTGGACCCGGACCTGGTCCTGGCTTCGGACCAGGTCAATGACCCTTCGCATGCCAACCTGTTCGAAGCGCTGGACATTCCGATGATCTATCTGGGGTCGGATTCGTGGGAGGACGTCCGGGATTCGATTGTCATGACGGGCACCATTCTTGGCAGCCGGGAGGAAGCCATCGCGGCCGCCGATTCGCTCGAATCCAGCCGGAACGATTTGATTTCCCTTACCGGATCGATTCCATCCCCCCCGTCGGCCATTTTCCTGGTGTCCCCCATCCGTTCCTACTCATTCGGCAAGGGCAGCTATGTCCTCGACCTGATGCGATGGGCGGGGCTGGACCCACTCACTGCGGAGTTTGACACTCCTGCGCCGGTCCTTGACGATGAGTGGGTGCTGCTGAGCAATCCGGACATCATCGTAGGCGCCTTCGGAGAAGGCGATGCAGTGGAAGCGTTGTTGTCCAACCATCCGACATGGCGGTCCCTGGATGCCGTCCGGAAAGGACGCATCATCAATGTGCCTGTGCCCCTGATACTGACCCCGGGACCCGACAATGTCCGGGCCGCCTGGCACATGGCACGAGCAGCGCATCCTGAACTCTTTGAATCCACCGAGCGTGCAGCCCGGTGACAGGCAGGGGACGACATATCGTCATCATCCTGCTCGTAGCGTCCATCGTTCCCGTACTTGGCATCGGTATGGCTTTCGGATCGGTCAGCCTGCCTTTGGGCTTCACCCTCCAGACCCTTGTGGACGCGACTTTCGGCAACGTGCCAGCGGACGGCAACCGGCTGGCAGACATCGTTTTACAGATCCGATTGCCACGGACACTGGCGGCCTTCGTGGTCGGCTCCGGACTTTCCATGGTGGGTGTTGCCATGCAGGCACTGGTACGCAATCCGCTGGCGGAACCGTACGTACTGGGTATATCGGGAGGTGCTTCGGCCGGGGCATCTTTGTTCTACATGGGCCTGATACCCACGTTCATTGCCGCCCGTATCGACATTTCCCTGGCCGCGTTCCTGGGAGCCCTCCTTTCCATCTCCGTCGTCTATCTGGTTGCCCGGGGTGGCGGACGTCTTTCGGTTTCTCGTCTCCTGCTGGCCGGTGTAGCCCTGGCTGCCTTCATGGCTGCCATTTCGGCCTTCGTGACGATTGCTTCGGAAGATGCCAACAAGACCCGGGCCGTCCTCTTCTGGCTGATGGGCTCGTTCCACGATATCACCTGGTCGGACCTGCCCCTGGCGGCGACGGTCACCCTGCTTGGCGGGTTGGTGCTCATGAGTCTCTCCCGCCCGCTGGACGCTTTGCTGTCGGGAGAAGAACCGGCCCGTTCCCTGGGTGTCCGGGTAGAAGGCCTGAAGAAAGGGCTGATCCTTCTGTCGGCCCTCGTCACGGGCGTCCTCGTATCCATTTCGGGTGCCATCGGCTTCGTAGGACTGATCATTCCCCACTCCGTCCGCAGCATGTTCGGCATCAGTCACCGGTGGGTGCTGCCGGGATCCATCCTGCTCGGAGGTATCTTCATGGTGCTGGCTGATACGCTCTCGCAGGTCATGCTGCCGGGGCAACAGTTGCCCGTAGGTATCGTGACGGCACTGTGTGGCGTTCCATTCTTCCTTATGCTCCTGCGCCGCACGAACTACCAATTCAAATAAGTTCAGTAAAGAACCACAACCGGATGACATATCCGGCGTAACACGGCCCTTCCAGCCTCAACGCAGAGGCTCATCCTCCGACCGACCATCCCCTGATTCCCTGACCCCACCAGATTCCATAGCAGCGGCTGCCCCTCCCAAGGCGCGTCCCATCACCCTCGACGATATCCGCCGACCGGTGGACACCGAGCTGGATGCATTCCGGAGCTACTTCCGCTCCGCCATGAAAAACCGGGTGTTCCTGCTGGACAAGGTGGTACAGTACCTGCTGAAGCAGAAGGGCAAGCAGCTTCGTCCCATTCTGGTCCTGCTCACCGCCCGTGCCTGCGGTGGAATCACCGAGTCGACCTATCGGGCTGCCGCGCTCGTTGAACTCCTGCATACGGCAACCCTGGTCCACGATGATGTGGTCGACGAAGCCGATCGCCGACGCGGCATGTTTTCCATCAACGCCCTGTGGAAAAACAAGGTGGCTGTCCTGTTGGGGGATTTCCTGCTGAGTCGCGGCCTCCTCCTGGCCCTCGACCACAAGGAGTACGAACTCTTGCACATCGTTTCGGACGCCGTGCGGCGCATGAGCGAAGGCGAGTTGCTGCAGATCGAGAAAGCACGCAAGCTGGACATCGACGAAGAGACCTATTTCACGATCATCTCCGACAAGACGGCATCGCTCATTTCAGCATGTACATCCTGTGGTGCGCACAGCGCAGGGGCGGATGAGGATGTGCGTGCCGCCATGCGAGCCTTCGGTCAGGAACTCGGAATGGCCTTCCAGATCCGTGACGACCTGTTCGATTTCGGTGTCAAGGATGTAGGCAAGCCATTGGGAATCGACCTGCAGGAAAAGAAGATGACCCTTCCCCTCATCTACGCCCTGACGCGTGCCGAACGCCCACAGAAGAAGCGGATCATGAAGATCGTCCGGCAGAAAAAGAAGTCGAGGGACGATGTGGAATTGGTGGCAGCGTTCGTTCAGGAGCATGGCGGCATCGACTATGCGCGCGACACCATGATGGAGCATGCGGACAAGGCGATAGAGATCCTGCTGACGCTTCCAGAATCGGATGCTCGGGATGCCCTTGCGGACCTCGTCCGCTTCACGGTCACCCGCGAAAAGTAGGCACGGTTGGCGGCTTACGCGCTGGCTGCCGGCTTCAGTTCGGGCTGTCTGCCCATCAGGAAGTCGATGGCCATCTCGTTGAACACCGATGGCCGCTCGATATTGCAGACGTGCCCCACGCCATCGATGACCTGGAGGAACGCGTTGCGGGACCGTTCAGCAATGCGGCGCGCCGGCGGCAGGAAGATGAAATCCTTCCCTCCCATGAGGTACAGGGATCGGCAGTCGGCAGAAGCCGCAGACCACTGCTTGAGCCGCTGTCGGACCTCGGGAATGAGTTGCCACCAACGATGGAATTCCTCAGGTGCCACCTGTTTGGCCTCTCGCCGGAAAATGCGGCGGGACTCGGCAGCCTTGCGTCCCGGCATGATGATCCACGCAAACGTAGCGTAAAGCGTCCGGAACGGGATGAGCAATCTGAGAGCCTGTCCGATGCTGATGAGCGAGCGCGCTGACCACGTGAAACCAGCCACCGCACCGGCATAGATCACGGATTCCACTCGGCTGGGCGCCATGTCCACGAGCTGGCGGATCAGGATCGTACCCAGGGAAACACCGACGAAATGGGCGCGCTCGATCTTTTCGTGGTCCAGCACATCGATGATATCCTGACTGATGGCCGCCAGCGTATATCGGCTGCCATTGCCGTGATACTGACTGCTTCGACCGTGTCCACGCAGATCGACCAGAAGGATGTTGAAGCGCTCCTTGAAGTCGCGCAGCTGCTTGAACCAGACGGCAGAACTCCCCCCTGCACCGTGGATGAATACCACCCAGGCGTCAGAATCGGCATGTTCGAAGGTCTTGTAGGACAGCATGGTCGCGAAGTGCGTCGTGTTGTTGGCACCCTGTTACGTGCAAATGGGCGTTGGGTTGTTTCCCGAATGCGAAGAACGTGCGATGGGAGACCCGAGTCAAGGCAGGCAGTGGAGTCTCAATGATGTATGCGCGATTTTGAGTCCATGAGCACTGCACAAGACACCCTCCGGACCGCCTCCACCCTTTTCGAGGAGCACTTCGAAGTGGCCCCGGCTTCCCGCGCCCATGCACCCGGTCGCATGGAGGTCATCGGAAACCACACCGACTACAACGGCGGAACGGTCGTGGGAGCCGCCATCGACCTCGGCATCGGTGTTGCGATGCGCCAACGGGGTGATGGACGCATCCGTATGGTAAGCGATGCCCGGGAAGGAGATACGGCTCTGGTTACATCCATGTCCACGTACACGACGGACGACCTTCCGGATTGGTGCGCCTATCCGCTGGGCGTCATCGACGAGGCCCGCATGCGGGGCTGGATTCCTGAGGGCGCCGGCCTGGACATGGCCATCCATTCCGATCTGCCCATCGGCACAGGCCTGTCCAGTAGCGCCGCCCTGGAACTGGCCGTGGCCGGCGCCCTGACCCGCCTCTTTTTCGAGGAGGATGACATGCCCGGCACGGGTGCGCTGGTGGAAGTGGCCCACCGCGCGGAAAACAGATATGTAGGGATGCCTTGCGGGCTGCTGGATCAGACCGTGGTCGGGTTCGCCCGCCGACAGCATCTCGTGGTACTGGACGCATCGCAGAATCTCAGCCTTCCCGTCGCCCTCCCGGAGAACCTGAGCTTCGTCCTGTTCCGGTCCCACATCTCCCACGCGCTGGTCGATTCGCCGTACGAGCAGCGACACCGTGAGTGCAGGGAAGCCCTGATGGGATTGCAACGATTCATTCCCGGCATTCGCCACCTGGCGCGGCTGCACCCGGCGGATCTGGATGCCTACGCCTCGGTCCTGGAAACGAAAGCCAGCCTGCGCGCGCGGCACGTCGTCCACGAACAACGCCGGGTAGGAGCATTCCTGGCGGCCCTCGACCTGGGCGATGCCGAAGCCGCCGGTGCCTGCATGACCGCCTCCCACGAGAGCTCCCGGGCGTTTTTCGACAATTCCACTCCCGAACTGGATGCCCTGGTCCATGCGGCCAATCTGCAGCAAGGTGTCCTGGGTGCCCGTTTGTCCGGCGGCGGCTGGGGCGGCGCCGTCATTGCGCTCGTGAGCGAGGCATTCACGGACACGCAGGCGGAAAGCGTTTGCGATGCCTACGAGGAACTGTTCGAAGTACGTCCGCATTGGTGGCGGACCGCTGCATCAGATGGCCTGGTGCATGAGCGCGTATCCGATTGACGAGCACTGCCCCGTTTCTGCCGACCGATCCCGTCTGTTGCCATGGCGCCTTCCGACCCCGCACCGCCGCCCGCCCCTTCCCGCAATTGGAGACGATCCGCAGCAGAATGGGGCGTCGTCCTGCTTTTCCTGGCCTTCCTTCGCTTCACCGACCAGGGCACCGTGGTCCTCGGCTGGATGCAGCAGGGCATCCTGGCCACGGGGCTCTTCCAGGCTGACACCGTATGGGCCGAGGAAGAAGCCGAACCGGCCAGCTATGACCTGGCACTGCGGTCCCTCGACGGAGAACCGGCCCACATGGAATCCTTCCGGGGCCGGACCATCTTCCTGAACCTGTGGGCCACCTGGTGCGCTCCCTGCCTGGCAGAAATGCCCTACATCCAGAAGCTGTACGATGACGTCGGAGACGAGGGTGTCGAATTCATCATCATATCCACGGATGACGAACTGGAGGTGGCCCGGCAGTTCATCACGGACAAAGGCTACACTTTTCCCGTGTATCGTGTCGATGGTCCGATGCCTCCGCTGTATCGGAGTCCGACCCTCCCCACGACGTGGGTCATTTCCCCCGAAGGCAAACTGGCCACCGTGCACGCCGGGATGGCCAACTACAATACGCGCGGATTCAAGCGATTCCTCCGTTCCCTGTCGGAAGTTGAATCGCCCTGACGCCCCCTATTTGCGCAGGTAGGCGTCCGATCCGTCCAGCCAGTCCTGCCGCGGCGGGCTGAAGATGTCCACGTCGAGCGTGTCTTCGAGGGCTTCGGCCTTGTGCCACACATTCGAAGGAATGTGCAGGACCTCCCCTTCGTGCACGTCCACCACCTTCCCTTCATCCTCTCCGATCCAGAACCGGAGCGTCCCCTTCAGGATGTAGGTGATCTGTTCGTTTTCGTGCTGATGCTTCGGCACGATGGCTCCCTTGTCCAGGTAGACGTGGGCCAGCATCGCCTGATCTCCGGAAACCAGTTTCCGGCCGATCGAGGGTGAGAGCTGCTCCATGGGAATCTCATCCCAGGAAACGAGGGTGACATCGGTGGCAGAGGAATAGTCGGGCATGGCTTCCGGTTTCGGGATGGTTGAAGGCTCGAATATACACTGACTGAAAGGCAGTGCCAGCGTCTCAGCCCCGGAAATGCCGTCGAATTGGATGAACCTTGGCAGGCGAAGGTTGCTATCGGACCCGACAAGGGAGAACTTCCCCTTCTGAACTCCGAAGCCCTCAACACCGAGCGATTCGTCGACTGACGCGTCATTCCGAACAGCCCATGATCCTCCAACGTGTCGGACAGGTCCTCCATGGTGTCGGCAGCTACTCCATGTTCATGGCCAAGGGGTTCACGGCATCACGGGAAAGCCTGAGGCATCTACCCATCATCTTCCGCCAGATGGTCTACCTGGGCGTCAATTCCACGCCGGTCGTCATCATGGCGTCCGTGTTCGCGGGCGTGGTCCTAACGTTGCAGACGGCCTATCAACTGTCGGAATCATTCCTGCCGCCGGATACGATCGGCGCCGTGGTGGTCCCCACCCTCATACTGGAAATGGCGGCCCTGACGCCGGGACTCGTACTGGCCTCCCGCATCGGCGCCAGCATTGCGGCCGAACTGGGCACGATGAAGGTGACGGAGCAGGTGGATGCCCTGGAGGCCATGGGACTCAATTCTGTAGCCTATCTGGTCATCCCACGCATCCTGGCCGGCATCGTCATGTTTCCCTGCATGTATGTGGCCAGCGCCCTGATTTCCATCCTCGGTGGCGCCATCGGCGGCGAGATCATGGGGTACGTTTCCATGGAATCCTTCATCCTGGGCGCCAAAACGTGGTTCGTCCCGTTCGATGCGTACTACGGCATGTCCAAGTCGATCGTGTTCGGCTTCCTCATCACGTCCATTGCCTGCTGGAAAGGATTGACCACAAGCGGGGGCGCTGACGGCGTGGGCAAGGCCACGACCGAAGCCGTCGTCATCGCCTGTGTCAACATCTTGATTGCGGACTACATCATGGCAGAGGTCATCCTCTGACCGTACCGGAAGAGCAGCATTCCGTATCATGCGCGGCGCCAACCCTCGTTAGCTGATCACCGACACCGGCCGACTCCGTGTCCGCACACACCGAACTGCATGGTTCCGCATCCGACGCCTCCCAGGAAGGAGCGTCCGGGCTGGGCACTTTCGGGGGCGTCTTCACCCCCTCGATCCTGACCATTCTCGGGGTCATCATGTACCTGCGTTTCGGCTGGGTCGTCGGGAATGTGGGTCTTGCCGGTACGTTGGCCGTGGTCACCCTGTCCACGGGCATCACGTTTTTGACCGGCCTGTCCATCGCTTCCATCGCCACGGATCAGCGGGTTCGCACGGGCGGTGCCTACTACATGATCTCCCGGTCCCTCGGGATCGAGGCCGGCGGCGCCGTGGGTATTCCGCTTTACCTCGCGCAGGCGCTCTCCGTTGCCCTGTACACGATCGGTTTCGCAGAAAGCGTGGTCCGCGTCTTCCCTGTCCTGGACGAAAAGCTGGTGGCGTTGGTCACCACGGCAGCCGTCACGATCCTGGCCCTGAAATCGGCCCAGGCAGCCATCCGGGCCCAGTTCGTCATCATGGCAGCCATCGGCATTTCCCTGGTGTCCCTGATTTTCGGATCTCCAGTCGAGGCCTCGGCGGCACCGGTCCAACCCGAAGACACCGCCGGCTTCTGGGTCGTCTTTGCCGTGTTCTTTCCCGCTGTCACCGGTATCATGGCGGGCGTCAACATGTCGGGCGACCTGAAGGACCCCGGACGCAGCATCCCCTACGGCACGCTGGCGGCCATCGGCGTCGGATACATCATCTACATGAGCATCCCGTTCGTACTGGCAAGCCGGGCCTCGACGGCCGACCTGATTGCGGATCCGCTCATCATGCGGAAGATCTCGTTCTGGGGCGATGCCATCATCATGGGGGTCTGGGGCGCCACGCTGTCTTCCGCGGTCGGCTCCATCCTGGGAGCCCCCCGTGTCCTGCAGGCACTGGCGCGGGACGGAGTCCTGCCGCCCATGATGCGTTTCCTCGGACAGGGTTCGGGCGATGACGATGCTCCCCGCATCGGGACGGCGTTCACGTTCGCCCTCGCCGCCATCACCGTGATGCTGGCCGACCTGAATATCGTGGCGCCCATCCTGACCATGTTCTTCCTGACCACCTACGGGGTGCTGAACATCACGGCAGGTCTGGAGCGATTCCTCGGCAATCCGTCGTTCCGGCCCAAATTCCGCGTCCACTGGATGTTCTCCCTGATCGGGGCCGTGGGTTGTACAGTGGTCATGTTCCTGATCAATGCGGCGGCCACGGGAGCGGCCATCACCATCGTGCTGGTCATCTATTTCTGGCTGGAGCGACAGGAATTGCGTTCAGCCTGGGGCGACGTGCGCAACGGCATCTGGTTCAATCTGACCCGGACCGGACTCCTGAGACTCCGCAACACGGTGGACGCCAAGAACTGGCGCCCGCATCTGCTGGTGCTTTCGGGTGCTCCGACCCGCCGATGGCATCTCATCGACCTGGCCTCCGCCCTCTCCCACAACCGCGCGCTGGTCACCATTTCGAGTGTATTGACGGGATCATCCATGACCTCGCGCCGGATCGAAAGCCTGTCCTCCAGCCTGTACGAGTACCTCGACAAGCAGGGTGTGCAAGCCCTGGTCCGCATCGTTCATGCCAATGACCCGTTCTCGGGTGCCGTGCAACTCGTAAGCACCTACGGGCTCGGCACGCTCGTTCCGAACACCGTGCTGGTCGGGGCCACGGAGCGCGAAGAAGCCCGGGCCGACTACTGCCGCATGATTTCCCGATTCCACGGCGCACACAGGAATACCCTCATCGTGCGGCACAATGAACAGCGGGCGTTCGGGGCACGACGGCACATCGACGTATGGTGGGGCGGTCGCAAGGGAAACGGCGCCCTCATGGTAATCCTGTCGTGGCTGATCAGCACCAGTCTCGAGTGGCGCGGCTCCACCGTGACGGTCAAGATGGTGGTGCCGTCCGAATCCGCCTCCGTGGGTGCACGGGCCAATCTGGAGAACATCCTCCACGCAGCCCGGACGAACGCTCTTGCCGAGGTCATCGTAGCCGAAGGCCGGTCGTTCTGGGACATCATCCGCGAATCCTCATCCTCGGCCGACCTGGTATTCCTGGGGATGGCAGAACCGGACGACGGATTCGAGGCCTACTATGGACAACTGCAGGAGAACACGCGCGGGCTCCCGACAACCGTGTTCACGCTTGCTGCAGAGGATCTCGAATTCGGCGAAGTGATCATGTAGGCGCCCCGATGAGGTGGCAATTTGCGGATCGCCTTCCTATCCTCGGTGCCCACGCATCCTACCTCTGCCGATGACCCAGCTTTCTCCTGAAGAGCGCAACCTCCTCCTCTCCTGCGCGGACACCTACGGTACACCCACGTACGTCTACTTTGAAGGGACCATCGTGCGTCAGATCCGCACCCTGAAAAAGCATCTGGAAGGACTCCCGCTGCGGCTCCTGTACGCCATGAAGGCCAACCATGCCGTTCCGGTCATGCAGACCATGCTGCAGGAAGGACTGGGCATCGATGCCGTCTCGCCAGCCGAACTGGCCTATGCCCTGAAGCTGGGGTTCCCCGTCGACCGCGTGCTCTTCTCGGCCAACAACATGACGGACGATGAGATGCACTTTGCCACTAAGCGGGGCGTCATGCTGAATGTGGGCGAACTGTCCCGACTCGAATCGTTCGGCAAGGCCTATCCGGGGTCGAGCGTGTGCATCCGCCTCAACGGACAGGTCGGTGCCGGGCACCATGCGCATGTCATCACCGCCGGCGACAAGAGCAAGTTCGGAATTCCCGTGGAGCAGGTGGACGACATCCACCGCATCGCGGCGGCCCATGACCTGACCATCGTCGGATTGCACCAGCACATCGGCAGTGGCATCATGGATACCGAGACGCTGTGGCAGGCCATCAGTGTCATCCTCCAGGCATCCACTTCATTCAAGGACCTGCGCTTCATCAACGTGGGCGGCGGTCTGGGCATCCCCTATCGCCCGGACGAGAAAGCCCTCGACATGTCCTCTTTCGACCGGTTGATCGTGGAGCCTTTGAAGCGGTTCATCGAAGGCCACCCATCCGATGACCTGTCCATCTGGTTCGAGCCGGGGCGCTTCTTCACGGCACAGTCGGGTGTCCTGCTCGCGCGGGTGAACACGGTCAAGGAAGGGACGGTGCGCACGTTCGCGGGCACGGATTCAGGCATGAACCACCTGGTACGCCCCGCCATGTACGGCTCCTACCATCACGTGGTCAATCTCTCGAATCCGGATGGGCCGGAAAAGACGTACGATGTCGTTGGCAACATTTGCGAATCGTCCGACTTCTTTGCCAAGGATCGCGCTGTCGCAGAACTTCGCGAAGGCGATATCATCGGCGTGCTCGACGCCGGCGCATACGGCATGTCCATGGTCACGACGTACAACATGCGGTCGGAGCCGGCCGAGGTCTGGATTCCGGAAGACGGATCGCCTGTGCTCACGCGTCCCCGTCGCACGGTGGACGAAATCGTAGCCGCCGAAATGGAGCGCGGCGCTTGATCAGTGATCTCGCACGCCCACTTCCAAGGCGGGCATGCCGTCGATGCGTGCCACGAGGCGATCGCCAGGAAGTACAGGACCGACACCTTCCGGCGTGCCTGTGAACAGCAGATCCCCCGGCATCAGGGTGAAGATGGTGGACGCATATGCAATCAGCTCGGCCACAGGGAAGATCATGTCTCCGGTGTGACCGTCCTGTCGGACCTCGCCATTGATTTCAAGACGGATGTTCAGATCCTGGGGATCCGTGATCTCTTCGGCAGGAACGAAGTCGCCCAGCGGCGCGAACGTGTCATACCCCTTGGCCACACTCCAGGGGTGCCCCTTCTCCTTGGCTTTCAACTGGAGGTCGCGCGCCGTCATGTCCAGCCCCACGGCATATCCTGCGACATGATCCAAGGCGCTGTCCCGCGTAATCCGTGAGCCTGCGGTGCCAATAAGGCATACCAGTTCGACCTCGTGATGGACATCCTTTGAGGCTTCAGGAATTACGATCTGGCCTCCAGAAGGTACCAGAGAGGAGGCCGGTTTCAGGAAAATCATGGGCGATGTCGGGACGGCGTTGCCCAGTTCAGCGGCGTGTTTGGCGTAATTCCGGCCAATGCAGACCAGTTTTCCTGCCTGAAAAACGGATGTTCCGTCACGTGAAGAGACCGGAATTCGATATTCCTCCATCATTCCCCGGATTGATATCCCCTGTTTGTTGTCTTAAATTTGTGGGCTCGGCAATTATTTGCTGGGACGCACTCCTTGAAAGGAGAACAGAAAACTTTCCTCTCGCGTCGGTACCCAGTCCGGCGCCCCAAAGCAGAGAACCCAATGTACGCGATTGTAGAAATTGCAGGGAAACAGTACAAGGTGTCCAAGGATGACACGCTGTACGTCCCCCGCCAGAAAGCCCAAGCCAACGACAAACTGACGTTTGACAAGGTGTTGTTGGTCAACGACGGCAAAAGCGTTTCCGTCGGAACGCCCACCGTCGAAGGCGTAGCCGTCAGCGCGACCGTAATTGACCAGGTAAAGGCCGACAAGGTCCTGGTCTTCAAGAAGAAGCGCCGCAAGCGGTACAAAGTGAAGAACGGCCATCGTCAGCCGTACACCCAGATCAAGATTGATTCGGTAGGCAAAGCCAAAGCCAAGAAAGCAGCGGCCAAGAAAAAAGCCGAACCGAAAGCGGAAGACGCAGCAGCTCCTGCAGACGCCGAGTAATTAAACCAGCGAGGTCCCGAAATGGCACATAAGAAAGGAATGGGGTCGACCAAGAACGGTCGCGACTCCAACCCAAAAATGCTCGGCGTCAAAGCCTACGGTGGTGAATTCGTACAGGCCGGAGCCATTGTTGTCCGCCAGCGCGGCACCAAGTTCCACCCCGGAGAAAACGTAGGACGCGGCGGCGACGACACCCTGTTTGCCAAGGCAAACGGCACCGTCCGCTTCAGCCGCGGCGCAAAGGATCGCAAGTTCGTTCACGTCGATCCTGCCTGAGCCTGAGGGCGTTGGCTGACCGCGTCAGCCATCCACCCGACGTCTTTGAAAAGCGGGCCTCCCCGATCGGGGAGGCCCGCTTTTTTTATGCCCCGACGTTCCGGGGACATGCCACCCGGCGCCATCTAGCCAATCGCTTCAGGACGGGGATGGAGGCGTCAAAAATACCGCCCCGGGACAGTCCGCGACCGGCGCGGGAACGGAAAAATGGTCGGGGCTGAGGCAAAAAGTGCCGTCTGGAAAGCCTCCCTTACCCCCTCAAATGGCCCGGATTGGGCATTTCCGGGTTGGCCTCTGGTTTGCATTGGCAAAACACGGACAGGCATTCCACCTACGGACCGCCATCCGGACAAACCCCGTCCCTCCGGGGACAACCAGACAAACCAACGGACAACTGTCATGCTGCGCAAAGTTGAACTCGAACCCCGGCACGAATCCTTCCTGTCGAGTTACCGACTGCCCGAACTGACGTTCGACAATCAGGACCTGCCCTTCAAATCCCTGAAACCCATCTGGAGCGCTCTCACCGAGAACCGCGTCAGTGAAGCACGGACCCTGGCCCAGGATACCACGCAGGAACGCCGCATCTTCCCTCCGGAAGAACGTGCTGCCCTGTATGCCGCCCTGGCCACCGCCGAACTTCGCATGGGAGCCACGGATACCGCAAAACGCCTTGCCGGCAAAAGCCTTGATCTCCACGCAGATCAGCACATCGCCCATCGCATCCTCCTGACCGTGCACGTCATCCGAAAGGACTTCACGGCCGCCTACCTGCACCTGATCAATACGCCCCTGACGGCATCTTCCCCGCGTTGGGACTGTGTCCTTCCGGAGCAGCAGTTGCAGACCGCCCTGGCCGCCTGGGCATGGCAGTTGGGCGAATGGGACCAGGTGGCCGACCATCTCATGATGGCCTTCCCCGGTGGACTCACCGAGATGCCTGCTTCCATCCGCGAGGACTGGTTCAAACTTTCCCTCTACCGCGGCCTGGCAGATGATGCCGCCGCAGCCGCCGAGTCCATTGTCGGCACCCTGCCTGAATCGGACGCTGATGACATCCTGCAGACGATCGTCCAGAGTGGATGGACAGGACACGCCCTCCCGCTCTACGAGAAAATCTACGAGCAGAACCAGGAGAGCGAGCTGATCCGTCGCCGTCTCGTAGCCCTCAACATCAAGGAGGGACGCCTCGAGAATGCCCGCAGGCTGACCATGTCTTCTCCGCTGAAACTGGCTGCCTGATCGGCATCCTCCACGCCCAACCGAATCCGTCATGCACGGCCTGACCTCATCCCTGAACGGCAAACTGGCGCTTCGCCAGCCTCCGCGCGAGATAACCGGTCGCAAAGCGCGACTGGCCCTCTCCACCGGAATGCCGGCCGCGGAAGCCGCCCACCGCATCCTGATCAACGACCCGTTGGCAGCCATAAACGTGCTACGGCGCGCCAATGATGCCTACTACGGTCTGCGGGGATCGATTGGCAGCCTGAGTCATGCCATCGAGATCGTGGGGGCGGAATCGTGCCTTCGCCTCCTCACGGAAACCGGATTCTCTTCGGCTGACCGCCCTGCCCAGACCTCCCTCATCCGTCATGCCTCTGTTGCCGCCCAGATCAGTCATCGACTGGCCAACGGACACTGGTTGGGTGATGAAGGTCATGGGTTCCAACCTGGCATGGTGGCAACGACCAGCTTGCTGCACAACATCGGCCGGTTGGCCTTCAGCGTCTCCCTCCCTCTTGAGAGTGATTCCCTTTATGGATTCGGGGATTCCCCATTCCCGCTCGCAGGATCACTTTCAGACCTTGAACAACTTCAGTTCGGCATCAATCATGTCGAACTGGGAGCCTTCATCCTCCATCACCTCCATTTCCCGGACGAAATGAAAGAGGCGGTCCGCAGTCACCGATGCGTCGGAGACACGCCCGCGCCGTCCCACCCCACCCGTCTGGCATGGATGGTTGGCGCCTCCTGTCTCCTGGCCGAAGCCGCAGGTTATGGCCTGGATCCTCAGGTGTCTTTTGGACAAACCATCATGGATTCGTGGCTGGCAGCGTACGATGGACATGCGGCTTTCACTTCAGGAGATCTGGAACGGATACGTCACGAAGTGTCCGATACTGACCGATTGGTCCTCGATGACGATCCATGGTTCTCCCTTCCGGACCGGAACAACACATCCAACGCAGAAAACCCCATTCCGGCAGGCGATCGGGAATCGATCCACTCTGCCCGCACCGCCCATCCGACATTCAACGCGGCACCGAGCTCCCGCGACTGACCCCAACAGAAATGTCATCCCCCACAGATATCCGTCGTTCACAACGCCCACCGCAGGCGCGGGCGGCCTTCGCTCCAGAAGGTCTCCGTGAACCGGGGGAAACCGTCACGGCCGGCGACTCCGCCCATACGGCGACCCGTCCCAGGGACCTGTCATCCGAATCGTTCTCGGCCTTCACCGAGGTACTGAGCCATCGCATGGGCAATCTGCTCAGTGGCATAGAAGGCTACACTGATCTGCTGCTGCCGGGTCTTGATACGACCGAGGATCGCGAAACCGCCTTTCGCATTCTGGAAGGCGTATCCCGGATGAACGGCATTCTCAAAGACCTCTGCCATTACCAGGAGGCGCTTGATATCCGCACACATGTCATGGAAGCGGAGAGCATCCTGCCCAAGTTGATGCCCCTGCTGGCCGACTCCGAAGCGTCACGACTGCGCATCGACTCCATCATCAAGACAGGATTCCATGTCAGCATTGATGAGCGGCTCATCCGCCAGGCCCTCCTCTCCGTCCTGCGCAACGCATTCGAGGCGCTTCCCTCTGATCATGAACCCGTGTCCCTGCGAGCGGACTACGTGAACGAGGGTCAAAGCATTCGTTTCAGGATTTTTTCGGCCACGCCCATCGAGGATCCGGAAGTACGACGTCGTCTGTTCGAGCCGTTTTTCACCACCAAGTCAGCCAACCTTGGACTGGGACTGACCATGGCGCGCCGGATCTTCAGGGCGCACGGTGGAGACATCACCCTTTCCTCCACGGATCTGGAGATGGGAACCGAGTTCAGCTGCACGCTTCCGCGTCACGACTGAACCATCGAAACAGGCCCATCGTCGGGCATCTTCATTGGTTGGATAAATGGGTATATTCGGGGACCTGCACTCCGCACCCCATGCCCCCGCTGACCGATGGCCAACGAGCCCCATCTGCTGTTCGTCGACGACGAAAACCTCCTGCACAATCTTTTTGAAAGGCTGTTCACGCGGAACGGCTTTCAGGTTACCTGCTGCTCGAGTGCATTGCAGGCCATCGACCTGATGAAGGAGAACGACTACGATCTGGTCATCACGGACTTCATGATGCCGGATATGGACGGGTTTGCCCTTCTGGGCCACATCCGGGAGAATCATCCGGATACCCGTGTCATCATGGTCACGGCCCACGCCAATGTGCAGCATGCCGTCCGCATGATGCAGCACGGGGCCATCGACTACATCCCCAAGCCCTTCACGACGGCTGAGCTGCTGGACCGGGTCAACGCTTCCCTGGCGGCTGACGTACCGACCGCCGATTCAGCCACACCCTCCAAGCCGGCAACGGCAACGGGAAAGGCAGCACCGTCCGGAAAGTCGAATGGTGTGACATACATCGGGGAGTCCCCCAGCATCCAGCGACTGAAAAGCATTCTCCCCCGTGTCAGCAGCAACAAGGCCCCGGTCTTCATCCAGGGCGAAAGTGGAACGGGAAAAGAAGTACTGGCCAAACTCATCCATCATTCGAGTGACCGTTCATCAGGGCCTTACGTCACGCTCAACTGTGCCAACCTGCCCCGCGAATTGGTGGAAAGCCACCTCTTCGGCCACAAGAAAGGAGCCTTCACGGGTGCCATCGAAGACATGACGGGCGCCTTCGAAAAAGCGCACGGCGGGACGCTTTTGCTGGATGAGATCACGGAGGTCGATCTGCCCATCCAGGCCAAGCTGCTGCGCGTGCTGCAGGAAAGTGAAATCCAGCGCGTGGGATCCACCGAAACAAAAACGGTGGACGTACGGGTCATTGCCACCAGCAACAGGAACCTGAGCGGTGCCATCGGGGACGGCATTTTCCGGGAAGACCTCTACCATCGTCTTGCCGTCTTTCCTGTGACCGTCCCACCGCTCAGGGAGCGAACGGGGGATGTGGCCCTGCTGGCGCAGCACTTCGTGGAGAAGTACTGCACCCTCTACTCGCTTGAGGCCAAAACGCTTTCCAGTGAATTGATGGCGCACTTCGATCAGTATCCCTGGCCCGGAAACGTGCGTGAACTGGAAAACATGATCCAGCGCGGTGTACTGCTTTCTGCCGAACGGACTGAGATCCGGAAGTCGGATGTCTATGACGACTTCTTTTCCGATGCAGACCCCATGCAGGATGCCGGATCAGCGGCGAGCAATCTGAAGCTCTCCACCATCGATGACATGGAGCGCCACATGATTCTGGAGGCGCTGGAGGAAACGGGCAACAACCAGCAGGCAGCAGCGGACAAGTTGGGCATCAGCGCCCGCACGATTCGCAACAAACTGCGCAAGTACCGGGAAGACGGTCTGATCGACTGAGGAAGAAATTTCCGCCGTTCCGAAGGACGCCGGGAGGAAAACTTTTCCGGATTGCCGCGATGCACCGGATATGGGTAGAAGAGCGTAGAAACCCCGGTCGCAAAAAGATGGGATTGCGACAACAGGCCAAAAAGGGCCTTTGGAGGGCGTATCGGCAGGTCATGGATCGAACTTAAGCCCTTCTCCGCATCTCCTGATTCTTTTCTCGGGAGTCTTCTGGCCGGGGTGGCACATGCTTTGCATGAGGAGAGGATGTTGAATCACGAATCACACTCTCCCTGTCATGCGCTCCCTGTTCATCCAACTCAGTTTGCTGGTCGGCTCCATTGCCACCGTGAACCTGATCCAGTCCGGCAATCCGCTGTTCTTCAGCATCGCTGCCGGAATCCTGGCCGGATGCACACTCTGCTTCTTCCTGTTGCTCGGTGACTTTTCGGTCCACCGCTATCTGGAAGAACGTCGGGATGCCCTGACATCGGTCGCGTTCACGAAGGATGCTCCTGAGATGGACTGGCTGGAAGATGAGATGAGTGACGAGGATTCGACAACCTCTGCCCGGGAAGCCCTGGCTGCCTGAGCCCCCCTCTCCCCTCATCGAACCCCTTGCCGTCATGTCACAGGATCTTCAGAGCATCGCCGTTCAGTTTGTCGCTGAACCTACCGAGAAAAACCGGGAAGCCGTCGTACTGGCAGCCATCCCCCTCGTCCGCTCCATCGTTGGACGCCTTTCCATCCCTGACCACCCGCTGGCCACCCGCGAAGACCTCGAAAGCGTTGGTCAGATGGGTCTCCTCCAGGCGCTGGATGGATTCGATCCCGAACGAGGAACGCCTTTCGTCTCCTACGCCTACGGACGTGTTCGTGGTGCCCTGGTGGACTACCTCCGCTCCATTGACGCCCTTCCCCGCGAGCGTCGTCGCCTCCTGGCTTCCGCCCACAAGATCATGGATCAACTGCGTCAGGAACTGGGCGAAGAGCCTTCGGATCACCAGGTGGCTGCCGAAATGGACATGACGCTGATGGAATACCACACGCTGCTGCGTGACGCACAGTGCCGCTTCAATCTGTCCCTGCACGCCCCCATTGACGGCGAAAGCGACCATACGATGATCGAGTCGATCCCGAATGAGGATACGGCCGCAGCCTTCGAAGCCATCGATCGCGAATCGCTGAAGGACTACATCAAGACCCTCATTGCCGAACTGCCTGAGCGCGAGCAGACCATCCTGGCACTCTACTACTTCGAGAACCTGACCCTGCGGGAGATTGCAGGCCTGATGGACCGCACCGAAGCGCGCATCAGCCAGATCCTGGCCAAAGTCCTGAAGACGCTTCGCGGACAGTTGGCCATGGTCTCCAGCAAAGCTGCTTGATTTCTGACTCCTACGGACGACGGCGTCCGCAAGGAATCGAAGAGGGAGGAACGGGCGCGCGGCCACAGGCCGCGCGCCCGTCCTGTTTTTTACCCTTTCCCACCCCCCGGCCAAACCCGCTCCCCCGCCATTCCGGCGCCCGTTTTAATCTTCCAAGAACGAGGCGAACTATTGGTGTGGTATGCTGTATATTGCCGGGCTCAGAGAAAATGCTGAAAACGGCTCCAGATGAGCCTTTCGGCACACTTTGCGGGCCATTGGCCCTTGGCCGGCCGCCTGTACGGCACTCACCCCATTCCGCAGCGGGATCGCGTCCAGCGAAACCGATCCTGCCGCTGAGAGGGACGCTGTACCCGGAAGACCGGTCGCTTTGCTATTGATACTCCATTCGCCATAACGATTGAGGTTCGTCCATGGGCGTAATGACTAAAATGCGGGAGAGCACCGGAGCCATTCTGTGGCTTCTGGTTTTTGCCTTTGGCGTCATCTGGGTTCTCCAGGATTCCGGTGGTCTTGATACCATCGGCCAGGTCGGCAACAACATCGGCTCCGTCAACGGAGATCCGATCTCGGTTGATGAATACAACCAGGCCGTCGACCAGCAGGTACAGAGCTACCAGAACCAGACAGGCGAAAGCATGCCTCCCCAGATGCTGGACCAGACGCGCGATCGCGTGTTCAACCAGCTGGTGGAAGCGCGTCTGCGTGAACAGGAAATGGAGCGACTCGGACTCGGCGTTTCCGATGACGAACTGGTGGAGATGATCCAGGGCGACGACCCCCACCCCATCATCAAGGCGTACTTTTCTGACGGCAATGGCGGCGTTGACCGTGCCCTGCTGCAGAACTTCATCGCCAACCCGGATGCCACCGCGGACTGGATCAACATCGAGAATTACCTGCGCAGCGAACGCCGTCGTCAGAAACTCGAAAACCTGATCAACTCGACGGTACGCATCACCGAGGCCGACATCGTTGAAGAGTATGCCCAGCGCAACAAGACGGTCGACGTCCGCTACGTGGCTTTGCGCTACTCCTCCCTTCCGGACGACGAAATCTCGTACGATGACGGCGATCTGCGCTCGTTCTACAACGAGCACCGGGAGGAATTTGCCCGGGAAAAGAGCTTTGACCTTTCCTACGTGACCGCATCGAAAGCACCGACCGCTGCCGACAGTGCAGCCACGCTTTCCGATGTCGAATCCCTTCGGGAGTCTTTCGCTGCTGCTGAAGATGACTCGCTCTTCCTGGCCCGCAACGGCTCTGAGCGCCCCTGGACGGATGCCTACTTCCGCCGTGACGAACTGGCTGAAGACATTGCCGACGCCGTGTTCGACGACATCGAAGAAGGCAGCGTTGTGGGTCCGATCATTTCGGGAGGCCAGGTCCACCTTGTCAAGGTCATCGATGTCCGTCCGCCGGAAGAAACGGCGGTAAAAGCCCGACACATCCTGTTCCGTGCTGCGGAAGGCGATGATGAAGCCCGCGCTGAAGCCCTGGCCGAAGCCCGGGACATCCGCCGACAGCTTCTCAATGGCGGCGATTTCGCGGAATTGGCTGCCCAGCACTCCGATGACGGCACCGCCCAGCGTGGTGGCGATCTCGGATGGTTCGGCCCCGGCCGCATGGTAGAGCCCTTCGAAGAGGCTGCCTTCGGTGCGCGCGTCGGACAGATTGTAGGTCCGGTCGAAACGCAGTTCGGTTACCATCTCATCGAAGTCACGGAACGCGCCACGGAAGAAGCACAGATTGCCGACTTCGCCCTCACGCTGCGTGCCAGCGTTCAGACGCTCAATCGCGTCCAGTCCAACCTGGACGATCTCCAGTACTTCTCCACTGAGGAAGGTGATTTCACGGGTGAAGCCGGACGTCGCGGTCTGGAAGTCCGGACCGTTGCTGTCGAGGAAGATCAGCAGTTCATTCCCGGCATCGGCAACAGCCGTGCCCTGCTCAACTTCCTTACCGGAGCGAGCGAAGGTGATGTCAGCCCGGTCATCGAACTGAACGACTTCTTCCTGGTAGCCACCGTTGAGCAGATCAACGATGCCGGCTACCAGCCTTTCGAAGATGTACGCGCCCAGCTCGAGCCGCGCCTGCGCAACGAACTGAAAGCCGAAGTACAGGCCCAGCGCCTCCAGGAAGCGCTGGACAATGGCGGCTTCGAAGGCCTCGCAGACCGCGTTTCGACTGCCGAGCGCGAAGCGGCAGGACTCTCGTACGCCAACCAGTCGGTACCGGGTATCGGTCGGGATGCCGTCTTCGTTGGTTCGGCCATGGCCATGCAGGCAGAGCAGACAAGCGGAGTGGTTGAGGGCGCCAACGCGGTGTACGTCATCCATGTGACCGCTGTCAACGAGCCTGGTGCCATCCAGCCGTCCGAGTACACCAATCTGCAGAATCAGCTTACCTCGCGTCAGCAGAACATTGTCCGCTCTCAGTGGATCACGGCGCTGCGTGAATCGGCAGATATCGAAGACAACCGTCGCATCTTCCTGCAGTAGATGCCGCTGGTGCTGACAAGGCACTACCAACGTCTTCAGACTTGTGAAAGGGGCGCCCGCCATTCGGCGGGCGCCCCTTCTCATTACTGCCGGTCCGAGAAAGGCCTACAATTCCAGGTTTCCCCGGAAGATGACGTCTGCCGGACCTTCCAGATACAGATTTTCCGGTGCGTTGGCCGTGCCTTCGAATCCGACGACAAGGACTCCTCCGGGCATGCTCACCTTGAATCTTGTCGCCGCCGAGCGTCCCGACAGGGCCGCTGTCATGCTCGAGGCAATGGAGCCTGTGCCACAGGCCAATGTCTCCGCTTCCACGCCCTTCTCGAACGTTCGCACCCGGAGACGGGCCACCTCCCCTCCCGCTCCACTGTCCTCAATCTGGACAAAATTGACGTTGGCGCCGTTCTCCCCCAATCCGGCATCCCGGCGCAACAGTGGTCCGATGGCAGCCACGTCCGTCCGCTCCACATCATCCACGAACACAACCAGGTGCTCGGTTCCGGTCCACAGGTAGTGACAGGCATCTCCGGTAAACGGATGATCAGACGACAGGACGGGATCCGCTTGGTAGGATTGCGGGGGAGGCACAAAGAGGCGGACGGCCCCATCGCCCAGAACCTCGGCGCGGTACAGACCGGCATCCGATGAAAACTCCAGGGGCTTCTTCTGGATGCCGGCGTCCCATGCAAAGCGGGCCAGACACCGGGCGCCGTTGCCGCACATGGTACCGAGCGAGCCATCGGCGTTGTAATATGCCATCCGGTAGTCCACCTCCTCCCGATCGGCCTGGCCCAGCGCCAGCAGACCATCAGCCCCCACGCCGGTGCGACGCGGACAGAAGCGGGCTGCCATGCGGGAGAGCTCGTCACCCCCGAATCGATAGAACCGGTTATCGATGACAATAAAATCATTTCCGGCGCCGCTCATTTTTGTAAATTCGAGCACGAATTTCCGCGAGATGGGCGGCTGCGCCGGTTGTCCTGGTGTTTGACTGCTCATGAAACCGTTCATTCCGGAGGGCTTGGATACGGGTCCCGAAAATACGAGGTATCAGCGCCTGATTTGAAAGAAAGAAGACTGGAAATCGAACAGGCCGAACCACTCCTGTTGTTCGGCTTCAATGACACCTACCTGAAACGCATCGAAGCGGCCTTCCCGGAAACGCAGGTCATCGCACGGGGAAATCAGGTGGTTCTGAAGGGCGAAGAGGCGGACGTGGACGCCATCGAACGCATTCTGGACGAGATGATCGTCCTGCTGAACCGCAACGGCAATCTGACCGAGAACGACGTCGATACCATTCTGGCGCTGTTTTCCAGCGGAGACGGGGCACCGGCAGCCATCAGCCGCGACGGTTCCCACACGGTACTTTTCACCCCTCACGGGGGCAGCGTCAAAGCCAAGACGCCCAATCAGATCAAGCTGGTCGAATCGGCCCGGTCCAACGATATCGTCTTTGCCATCGGCCCCGCAGGTACCGGCAAGACCTACACGGCCGTGGCCCTTGCGGTGGCCGCCCTGAAGTCCAAACAGGTCAAACGCATCGTCCTCTGCCGTCCGGCCGTCGAAGCCGGTGAGCGACTCGGTTTCCTCCCGGGCGACTTGAGGGACAAGGTCGACCCCTATCTGCGCCCCCTCTATGATGCGCTTGAGGACATGCTTCCGAAGGAGAAGCTGAAGACGTACATGGAGAACAACACGGTCGAGATCGTGCCGCTGGCGTACATGCGCGGACGGACGCTGAATTCGGCATTCGTCATCCTGGATGAGGCACAGAACGCCACAGCACTCCAGATGAAGATGTTCTTGACACGGCTCGGCGCCAACAGCCGCGCCATCATTACAGGAGACCTGACCCAGACGGACCTGCCGTCCCGTGATACCAGCGGTCTGGCGGAGGCCAAGAACATCCTCTCAGGAGTCACAGGCATCGATTTCGTCTACTTCAACGAGCAGGACGTCGTACGTCACAAGCTCGTCAAGGACATCATCAACGCCTACTCGAAGTTCTACGGCGAGGACGAAGAGTCCGGCCGATAAAGGTCCTGACTCAGGCCGAGTGGATTTCCGGATCGGCAACGGACTGCTTCAGGATCTCCTTCGGACGGTTCTTCTCATCCACCAACACGACGGTGGCTTCATGCTCACGGGCCTCTTCCGGGGTCATCTGAGCGTAGGAGATCAGGATGACTTCGTCTCCGGTGGCCGCCAGGCGCGCCGCCGGGCCGTTCAGGCAGATCGTACCGCTTCCTGCCTTCGCCGGGATGGTATACGTCTCGAGCCGGGCACCGTTGTTCACATTGACGATGTGGACCTTCTCGTATGGCAGGATGCCGGCGAGGTCCAGCAGCCCCTGATCCACCGTAACCGACCCTTCGTAATAGAGCTCTGCCTGCGTCACGGTGGCGCGGTGGATCTTGGCCTTGAACATCGAAAGGGTCATGGACGGGGGCGTTGAGTGATGATGGTGGATTCTGGACCGGGCGCTGTAATCGTTCAGTGAGCGGCAGGTTTCAAGGCTACAGGTTGCTTCATGGTCATTTCAGAGGTCGCACCAGACCCGAGCCGACGGCCTACTCAGGCATGCGGCACCTCGACAATCACGTTGTCAATGAGGCGTGCTTTGCCGAAGAATGCAGCGAGCGCCAGAAGCACCCTGCTTCCTGGAACGAGCGCGTCGACCGGTTGCAGGTCGCTGGTATCGACGAGCTGAACATAGTCCGTGCTGCACTCTGGAATGATTTCGAGCCGCGACAACACCTTGGCCACGATGCTTTGAGCATCCCGCTCTCCCCCTGTTACAATCAACTCACGAGCTTCCTCCAGCGCCCGATGCAGCGCCGGTGCGGCTTCACGCTCTTCCGGGGTCAGATATCGATTCCGGGAAGACAGCGCGAGTCCATCCGGTTCGCGGACCGTAGGCAGACCGATGAGCTCGGTATCGAACCCCATCTCCAGCGTCATCCGCTGCAGAATGAAGAATTGCTGGGCATCCTTCAGGCCAAAAACCGCCTTGTCAGGCTGCACGATGGAGAAAAGCTTCGAAACCACTGTGGTCACACCACGGAAGTGGCCGGGCCGGGCCGCTCCACACAAATGGTCTCCCATCCGGTCGACGGTCACCCACGTCAGGTTCTCCCCCAACGGGTACATGTCGGGTACGGAGGGAGCGAATACCACATCACAACATCCCTGACCTGCCAGATGGGCCCGGTCAGTTTCAAGTGTGCGCGGATAGGCGTCGAAGTCCTCTCCCGGACCGAACTGTGTCGGATTGACGAAGATGGACACCACCACCCTGTCCGCCACGTCGCCGGCCTTCCGGACCAGCGCGAGGTGTCCGTCGTGCAATGCACCCATCGTAGGTACCAGCGCGACGCTGAGGCCCAGTTCATGCTGCTTGCGCGTCCAGGCGCGCATTGCATCAGCACTCGTAATGGATCGGGGTGTGGTCATCAGGTCGGTCGGGACGTAGGGGATTCCCAAGATACATCCGTTCCGGGAGCGATTTCAGCAAAGCTCAACAACCCCTGAACGGGGTCCAAAATATATTCCGATGGCAGGCCCATCGTCTGTCCTCGGCCCGCGGCCCGGACCCGTCCGGCAATTCCGGACGGCACCCCGTATCGCAGCACGCAACCCAACCAGAGCGGATCCATGAGCGACCATCGCATTGAAAAAGATTCCCTGGGCGAAGTAAAAGTACCGGCAGACGCCTGGTACGCCGCCCAGACACAGCGCGCTTTCGACAACTTCCCGATCTCCGGTATCCGGTTCTCGCGCCGGTTCATCCAGGCGCTGGGCACGATCAAGATGGCTGCCGCCAAGGCCAATCAGGATCTCGGCATCCTGGATGCCGAGAAGATGGATCTGATTGTCGCTGCAGCAGGCAAAGTCCGCAACGGGGACGTGGACAACCAGTTCGTGCTGGACATCTTCCAGACAGGATCCGGTACCTCGTCGAACATGAACACCAACGAGGTCATCTCGAACCTCGCCACCGTGGCCGCAGGCGGCAAGAAGGGCGACAAGACGGTGCATCCGAACGATCACGTCAACATGTCGCAATCGTCGAATGATGTCATCCCGACGGCCATGCATGTGTCGGCTGTCGTGGCCATGAAAGAAGATCTGCTTCCCGCGCTGGAAGCGTTCCGGTCCGCCTTGCAGACAAAGGCTGACGAGTTCGACAACGTGGTCAAGTCCGGTCGGACCCACCTCATGGATGCCACCCCTGTCCGTCTGGGGCAGGAATTCGGTGGATACGCTGCCCAGATTTCCCAGTCCATGGCGCGTATCGAGGCCAGCATGGAGGAATTGAAGGAGTTGGCCCTTGGCGGCACCGCCACAGGTACGGGCATCAACTGCCCCGCCGGTTTTGCGCCCAAGGCCATTGATCATATCAGCCAGGCCACCGGCATCGCATTCCGCGAAGCCGACAACCACTTTGCCGCCCAGGCCGCCAAGGATGCCTTCGTCCAGGCCTCCGGATCCCTGAATACGTTGGCCGTGGCCCTGCTGAAGATTGCCAATGACATCCGCCACCTGTCGTCGGGACCGACCTCCGGTCTTTCGGAGATCAAACTCCCGGCCATCCAGCCAGGCTCTTCCATCATGCCCGGAAAGGTCAATCCGGTCCTGTCAGAAGCCATGATGATGGTATCTGCACGGGTCATGGGCAACCACACGACCATCACCGTGGGTGGCCAGCACGGCAACTTTGAACTCAACGTCATGATGCCCGTGATGGCCCACGCCATGCTTGAGTCCATCCACATCCTCTCGGGTGCCATGAATGCGTTCCGCACGGGATGTCTGGTGGGTATCGAGGCCGACCGCGAGCGGTGTCGCGAACTGCTTGAGCTCAACCCGTCCATTGCCACGGCGCTGAACCGGACCATCGGCTATGACATGGCCTCCAAAGTGGCCAAAAAGTCGGCGGCCGAGAAAAAGTCGGTACGCGATGTGGTGCTGGAAATGGAACTCATGGACGAGGCCACACTCAATGAGGTCCTCGACGTACGTCACATGACCGAGCCCGGGGTACCGGGCGAATGATCGATCCCAAGACCGACGAACAACCCCTTGGGCCGGACACGGCCTGGACCCACACGCTGTGTGAGGGCCTGACCGTACTGGAACTGGCCAGCGTGCTGGCCGGACCCAGCGTGGGCCAGTTCTTTGCCGAACTGGGAGCGCGGGTCATCAAGGTGGAAAATCCGGCCACCCGCGGCGACGTGACACGGACCTGGCGCATGCCTGGTGAAGCAGACTCGGACCGTACCTCGTATTTCTACTCCTGCAACTGGGGCAAGGAGTCGATCGCCCTCAACCTGAAAAGTGAAGAAGGCATCGCGGTCATGCACGAGTTGGTGGCCGCTTCGGACATCGTCATCAGCAACTACATTCCGCGGGCAGCACGCAAACTGAAAGCGGACTACGGTACGCTCCGTTCCGTCAACCCGGATGTCATCCTCGGTTCCATCATCGGATACCGCCCCGACTCGGATCGACCGGGGTACGACGCCATCATCCAGGCCGAAGCAGGGTATTACTACATCAACGGCAACCCCCGGTCCGCCGACTGGCGTCCGACCAAGATGCCCGTGCCCCTCATGGATATCCTGGCGGGACACCAGCTGAAACAGGCGCTTCTGATGGCGCTCTTGCGCAAGGCATCAACCGGAAAAGGTGCCCATGTCACGGTCAGCCTGTACGATGCGGCCGTGAGCGCCCTCACCAATCAGGCCACGAGCTGGCTCGTGGCGGGCAAGATTCCTCAGCCCCTCGGCTCGGAACACCCCAACATCGCGCCTTACGGTTCGGTGTACCAGACTGCCGACAAGCGGTCCATGGTGCTTGCCGTCGGAACGGACCGCCAGTTCCTGAAGCTGTGTGATATCCTGGACCTGCCCGACCTGGCCGCAGACGAGCGATTCAGCTACAATCAAAGCAGGATCGCCCATCGCATGGAACTGAAAGACCGCCTGCAGGAAGCCATTCGGGGATTCAAACGGGATGAACTGCTGGCCACCTGCGAGTCGGCCGGCATTCCGGCAGGGGCCGTCCGTCAGATGAACGAGGTCTTCGAAGAGGCCCCGGACTATCTCCAACTGCCTGGTCCGAATGGTGCGGCCCGCGGTGTTCGGGAAACGGCCATCTGGCCACCAGCGGCGCCGCAACGGATGGATCACATGCCCCACCCGCCGTCCTACGCCGCCAATACGGAACGTGTCCTCTCGGAGGTACTGCTCAAGTCCGCAGATCAGATTCAATCATTGATTTCCAGCGGTGCGGTCGAGCAGGCCTGACCCGTCTAGGGCACGACAGCGGTCGAATCCGCCTCGGGAATGCCGATGCGATACTGGAGTCGTTCCGAACGGAACAGATCCCGATCTCCCTCTGCCGCCCGCACGCGGGCCACTTCGTCGGGAAAAACTTCGTCCGCATCGTTGTCGAAGTTGGATCGGACAAAGGTCAACACCGCTGCCACCTGATCGTCCGTCAGGAATCCATGGGGCGTCATGACGTTGTTGTATGTCTCCCCCTTGACCTCGATGGGGCCCTGCATGCCGTAGAGCACCAGGCGGATAAGGCGTCCCTTGTCTCCATTGGCCCATTCCGTTCCGCGAAGTGTCGGAAATGCGCGTTCGATGCCGTTGCCGTCGGACTGATGGCACGTGGCACAGTACCGGGCATAGATTTCGCCTCCCGAACCGGGTGCCGGTTCGGACGAACAACCCGTGGCCACGGAACCGGCGGCCAACAACAGGAATGCCGCCGCAAATACGATTGATGGGCCGCAATGGGACGTGGTAGGACGCATGACTAATCCAAAATGCTGAGAGTGTCACCGCAGGAAAGCTTCCCGCCGCTGACAACGGAGAACAGCGCTCCTCTCAACTCGAGTTCAAAAACAGCCTGACGCGCTTCCTCGGAAATGCGCCGGGCAAAAAGTTCGCACGGCCGATGGATCTTCTCCGCCCGCTTCAGTACCACGGACGGCCCGATCCGGACGAGACTTCCCGGTTTCAGCGCACGCAGGTCAAGTCCCTCGACTACGATGTTGTCTCCTGGAACGTCCACCGCCGTCCCCAGGGCATCCATCACCTCGCGCGAAATGGCCGTTACTTCGCGTTCTGGAATGCGTTTGCCTTTCCACCAGTCCTTCTTTTCGTGGTCCCCTGTCAGGCCAACACCTTCTTCCACGACAGCCTCTTCCACACGCACGTGTACACCAACAGCCGGTTTCTGGATGATGGCATGCAACCGGATGGGTCCCGAGTAATGAATGCCGCGGAGGCGTTCCGCGAGGGATGATGTTTCGATCATTTCAGCCCGGTTTCACGTGTGCGAACGACGAGTCCTGGTCGAGGGTCAGATATCCCAGGGAGGATCCGCCGATACCTTGCGTCGACGGGCCCGGTCCATGAACAGCTGATGGATGCCATGGATCCGGTTCTGCCCCTCGCCGACCCGCAGCCGGTAGATACCATCGGCATCCAGTTCCCAGGCAGACGAGCGATCCTTCAGACTGAAGTCCAGGATCCTCTGAAGGCGGGCGCGGAGCCGTTTCTTGCGGATCTCGACAATGACCTCGACGCGGTCGTCCAGATTGCGGCGTTGCCAGTCTGCACTTCCGATGAAGTATCGGGGGTTGCCATTGTTGCCGAAACTGTAGATACGGCTGTGCTCCAGAAAACGTCCGATGATGCTGACCACGCGGATGTTTTCCGAGAAACCGGGCAAACCGGGGCGCAGGCGGCAGTGGCCGCGCACGATGAGATCGATCTGCACACCCGCCTGGGATGCTTCGTACAGGGCATTGATGATGATGAGGTCATCAAGGGCGTTCATCTTGGCCACGATACGACCGCTTCCATGAGCCTTCTGGTGGGCTATCTCGTCCTGGATCCGGTCCAGGAAGAACTGCCGCATGTCCCGGGGCGCAACGATCAGCTTCTTGTAATGCTGCTCGGGGGCATACCCCGTCAGGTAGTGGAACAGGTTGACCAGGTCGTCTCCCGTGCGGCGTGACCGTGTGAGGAGTCCGAGATCCGTGTAGAGTTTGGCCGTCGAGGGATGGTAGTTGCCCGTGCCGATGTGGCAATAGGTCCGGAGCCCTCCCCCTTCCCGACGCACGACTAGCGTGGTCTTGCAATGGGTCTTCAATCCGACCAGGCCGTACGTCACGTGGACGCCGTGCTGCTCGAGCATCTGCCCCCACTCGATGTTGTTCTGCTCATCGAAGCGGGCCTTCACTTCGACGAGTACGGCCACCTGTTTGCCGGCATCGGCCGCCTTGAGAAGTGCCTTGACCACGGGAGATTCGTCCGAAGTCCGGTAGAGCGTCTGCTTGATGGCCACCACATCCGGATCGGCCGCAGCTTCCTCGATGAACCGGAGGACCGTTGTGGCAAACGATTCATAGGGGTGATGAACCATGAGATCCCCCTTGCGCAGGATCTCGAAGATGTTCAATCGATCCTTGACCTCGCCTTCGTGCAGCAACCTGTTGGGCGTCACCGGCTCCCAGTGCTCGTGCTGCAGGTCAGGCACGTCCAGATCGGCAAATTGCCCGACGGACACCAGGTCGAGATCTCCGTGGACCTCGTAAACATCATCAGCGCGCAGGGACAATTCACGAGCCAGCAACTCGCGGACCTCCTGCGGCATGTCCGGGGTGACTTCGAGGCGCACAATGGGAGCAAACCTTCGCTCCTGCAGCTCTTCCGAAATCATCTCGATCAAGTCATCGGCAATCTCCTCATCCCGTTTCAGATCCGCATTGCGCGTAATGCGGAAGGCATGTACACCGACCACCTTCATGCCCCTGAACAGCTCGCCAGCGTTGGCGGCAATGACCTGCTCCAACGGCACCCAACCCGTGCGGTCCGGAAGTTCGATCCATCGCTTCTCACTGGTCGGCACCTTGATCCGGGCAAAATGCTCAGTCTTGCGACCGGGATGCTTGAGCGTGACCGCCAGGGAGAGGCTCAGGTTGGAAATGAAGGGAAACGGATGTCCGGGGTCGACGGCCAGCGGCGTCAGGACCGGGAAAATGTGGGTCAGGAAGTGATCCCGAAGCCAGTTCTGCTGGGCAGCACTGCATACTTCCCAGGAGAGGACCCTGATGCCCGCCTGTTCAGCCAGTGCAGGCTTGAGTTCGTCTTCCCACGTGGAAGACAGGGCACGATTCATTTCCAGGACCGCTTCCCGTGCCATGCGCAGCTGTTCTCCCGGGGTACGCCCATCGGGAGACGGCCGCTGCACGCCGGCGGCCAGCTGACGCTTCAGTCCGCCCATGCGCTTGCGAAAGAACTCGTCCAGGTTCGAGCAGGCGATGGAGACGAACCGGATCCGCTCCAGTAGCGGGACGCGCTCGTCGCGTGCCTGGTGGAGAACCCGCCAATTGAAATCCAGCCAGCTCAATTCCCTGTTGAACAGGAGACGGTGGCTGCCCGCTTTGGTCGCCTTCGTCATGGCATGTGGCTGCGTGGCGCGAGGCACTACATCCATGAGTTCGTACGTGGGCAATGCGGAGTCGCTTCCGACGTGTTCAGGAGCCATGCCCTGGCCCGGCGAAGGGGTGGTTTCCATACAGATATCCCGTTTTCTGAGCACGCTTATACGGAGTCGAGGAACTTTCGCTCCTTGACATCCTGCTCGTAACGCTTCAGTTCGACCAATTGCCGGTTCAGCTCGTGGGTATCCCCGCCCTCACTCTCGGCCTGGAAGATGTCCTGCCGAAGTCGGGTTTCCCGTTCGCGCAGACGATGCAACTTGAGAAGGACCATGGCACCCGCCGCTGCCTCCGAGGAATTCTCATCCAGACCCGGTACCCGGATGTTCTTGCGCCGTGTCCAGTTTTCGGAAGGCTCGAATTCAGTGGTCAGGATCTCGGCGGTCAGCGAGCGGATGTCCTCGGACACGGTGTGGGACAGGAAGTGATTCCGGTCAAATGCATCAGCCTCATATTGACCCACCAGCATGGAGGCCATGCGTCGGGATGGTCCCTCCGTGAAATCGGACAACGGCATGTTGCCCATGATCCACTCGACCATGTCCAGCCCTCCTTCCACCATGAGCCGGAGAAGGCGTTTTTCCGGTGGCAGGGGATCCTTGTCCGGACCCGGACGACGTTTCAGGGCCGGTTCCTCACCTGCCGGAGGTGCCAGGCGTGCGGTCCGTCGTTCCTGCCGGACGGCGGCGCGGCGCTCTCCGCGCCGCGCCGCCTCCAGTACGGGTCGGAGTTGCACATCCGGGATGTCGAGCACCGACGCGGCGGTTCGCAGATAGGATTCCCGGACCAGATCATCCGGGATCAGTGCGACCGATTGGACAATCGTTCGCTGCACTGCGGCCCGGCCTTCGGGCGTGTCCATGCTCCCTGCGGCCTTGGCATTGGCATGGATGAAATCCACGAAGTGCTGTCGATGATCACGGAGATACGCCTCGAAGGCCGGGCCACCATGCGTCCGCACATAGGAATCGGGGTCCTCGCCGTCAGGCAAGCGCACCGCATATGGAATCAGGCCACTCTTTAGGATCAGGTCGATCCCTCGTAGTGCCGCGCGCAATCCGGCCTTGTCGGCATCGTAAAGCAGGACGATGGTCTTGGCATACCGCGCCAGAGCTGCTACCTGATCCGTAGTGAGCGCCGTGCCCGAGGACGCCACCACGTGCTTGACGCCCGCCTGGTACAGGGAAATGACGTCCGTGTAGCCTTCCACCAGAACGGCTTCTTCCAGGCTTCGGATGGCATTCTTGGCGTGATACAGACCATAGAGCACGCGGCTCTTGTTGTAGACGGGCGTCTCCGGCGAGTTGATGTATTTGGGCTCATCATCCTCGCGGATGATGCGACCGCCGAAGCCCAGCACCTTGCCTACATGGGAAAAGATGGGGAAGATGATGCGATACCGATACCGGTCATAGTGACCGGATCCGTCCTTTCGCCCGACGACCAGACCGGCCTTCTCCAGGATGTCCGGATCGATGGGCGCCTTGATGGCCTCGTTCAGCAGATGGTCCCAGCCGTCCGGAGCAAAGCCGATGCCGAAGGTCTTGACCGATTCCGGACTGATACCCCTCGCCTTCAGGATGGACCGGGCGGCTTCGGCGTCATCGCCCGACAGTGCCTTGAAGAAGAAGCGTGCGGCAAAACGGAGCGCATGATAGATGGCCTCGTTCTCGGACGCCTCTTCTCCCGGTCCGTCCTCCTCAGGAAGTACCACGCCCACGCGGTCGGCCAGCAATCGCACCGTTTCGGGAAAACTGAGTCCTTCTACCTGACTCACGAAACTGAAGACATCACCCCCTTCCCCGCATCCGAAGCATTTGAAAATGCCCAACCCCGGATTGACGTTGAATGAGGGCGTTTTCTCCGTGTGGAACGGACACAGTCCCACGAAATTCGACCCGCGTTTCTTGAGCCGCACATAGTCCCCGACGACATCGACGATGTCCGAGAGGCCGCGGACCTCTTCAATCGCAGTGTCAGGAATGATGCTCATGGGGACGGGAGCGGAAATGGAAATTGGAGAAGCAAGTTAACAAGTGAAACACCGCCCGGTTCGACCTCGTAGCGGAGAAGATCACCAACTGCATGAGGGATGGCATGACGATTGAAGGAACAGTTGTCTACAACGAGATCGAGGGCGGATTCTGGGGCATCACATCCGACGATGGCCGCCGCTTCGTTCCCGTCAACCCGTTGCCGGAATCCGTTCGCAAGGACGGATGTCGCATTTCTGCCCGGCTCTCGCCCGTTCAGGTCCTGAGCACCATGCAGTGGGGCGAACATGTTGAGGTCCAGCACATCGAATTTGCCAACTGATCCCGACACATCATGCTGATTACCGGCCTGGTAACCGTTTCTGCATTCCTGCTCCTCGGCCTTGGCGCCACACGCCCAAGCCGCGGCGCCCTGTTGATGACGGGTGGATTCATCCTGGTCCTGGTTTCTGCATCCATGCACGTGGCGCAGTTCGACGGATTGTGGGCTACCGTGGGCGCGGTATCAACCGAGGTAGGGATCGGGTCCCTGCTTCTGGCCGGGTTGCTTCGACGCCATGACGGCAATGCGCGTCCCTGGTTCGTAATCGGTGCAGCCTGTCTGGTCGTAGCCGTCCTGTTCCTCGCTTCCGAAAAACTGTCCGGCGCATCCCTGCTCTCGGTCAACGATCCCGATCAACCCGTGGTGGCCTCGTCATGGCTGCTGGAATTGGGCGAGGACGACACGATCTCCGAGATCATCCCGGTCATGGAAGATTTTGGTGCATCCTGGGAGCAGGCGTTCCCGACGGTTTCCCTGATGGAAGATGCCGACCTGGCCCAGATCTGGATCATTCGCGTAGCCGAGGCTGATTCGGAAGACCTGATGGATGCCCTCCGGGCAGACGTGGAAAACGTGGACCACGTGGAACTGAACTTCAACGTCCATCTGGATACTCCGACCGCTCCTTTCCGCCACTCCGTGAAACAGGCGGACCTCCTGGAGAATGACCCTCTTGCTTCCCAGCAGTGGGCCCTCGAAGCCATCAACGGACACGCCGTGCACGCCATGGTGGAAGATCTCCAGCCAACAAAGAAAGCCCTCGTGGCCATTCTGGATACTGGTGTGGACGCTGGACACGAGGACATCACCACGAATTTTGCTTCCTCTCCGGCTACAACGGACCTGCACGGCCACGGCAGCCACTGCGCAGGCATTGCGGGGGCCGCAACCAACAACAACAAGGGCATTGCTTCCCTGAACTGGGAAGGCCGCTTCATGGAAATCGCTGGCTACAAGGCCCTCGGTGACCAGGGATTCGGATCCATCGAAATGATTTCGCAAGCCATCATCGATGCCACAAAAGACGGAGCGGATGTCATCTCCATGAGCCTGGGTGCCAAGGCCGAGACGCCCAAGGTCATCCGGGACGCCATCGAGTATGCCCTGGAACGGAATGTGATTGTTGTCGCTTCCGCGGGCAATGCCAATGAGGACGCCAGGGATCACATGCCATCGAATGTCGAAGGGGTCATCGTGGTGTCTGCAGTGGATCAGAACCTGAACAAGGCACGGTTTTCCAATACGAACACCTCCCTTTCCCGACCGATCACGGCACCGGGCGTGGATATCCTGTCGCTAAAGGCAGGCGGAGGGTACGTCACCATGAGTGGAACGTCCATGTCAACCCCCGTCGTTTCGGGCATCATCGGCATGATGCGCGCATTCGACCCGACCATTTCCGACGATGAGGTCTGGAGTATCCTGGACGCCACGTCACGGGAAGTGGCCGATTCGAAACGGATCGGAAACCTGGTGGATGCCGAAGCGGCACTTGAACGGGTCATGGAGCGCCTGTAGGGCCTTCATCAAGCGGTCGGGAAAGCCTAGATTCCCGGCATGACCACTTCCACATTGTACCGCATCCGCCCCGCAGGGCCCGGTGACGCTCCGGACGTTGCGTCCATCTTCAATGAGACCATCCTGAAGCGGGATGCCACCATGGTCCTGGACCCTGTCTCGCACGAAGGGATGGCCGACCGGATTGGCTCCCTCCACGAGCGTGAATCCCTGCTGGTCCTCGAAGACAGTGAAGCCGTGGTTGGCTGGGGCATCGTCAAGTTCTACTCGGATCGCCCCGGCTATGCCCGCACCTGTGAAACGTCGGTGTTCCTGCGACGCAACCTCACAGGAAAAGGACTGGGAAGCATGCTGCAGGAAGCCCTGCTGGAAGCTGCCCGTAAAGCGGGCTTTCACCACATCATCGTACGCATCTGGGCCGCCAACACGTCATCCATCGCCATGCATGCCAAATTCGGATTCACCGAAGTCGGTACACAGAAGGAAGTGGGGTACGTCGACGGAAAATGGGTCGACGTGACCATCATGCAGTGCCTGTTGGGCACGGACTGAGTCAGGGACCACTCAAAGGGCCGTTCAGCAGGATTCGGCCAGCATCGGACCGTCGCAGAAGATGTAGTCCACGTTGTAGAGTACACGCACCAGATCACCCTCGGGCGTCACAGCAAAATGGGACCGGGACTGCAGGGCACCGGTCGTTGGATCCCAGTTCACACCCTGGAAACGATCCACGAGGTCTTCTACCCGGTCACGGGACGGTCCATCCACCCAGATGACGTCAATACCGCAGATGGCATCCTCCAGATCCACTTTGTCTTCCAGCCTTACGGCAAAGACGGTTGAAGGGTATCGTTTCTGCAGCGCCTCACTCACCATTTCAATGGTGTCCTCTGCACTGATAATCACCGTTTCCATGCCGGTTGATTTTGCTCTCTGAATGCTGGATACACGCCCGTTCGGGATCGCCTTTCCAGGAATAGAGTACGTGCATAAATCCCGGATTTGCGCACAGCATCGCAGACCCGATCTTTCAATCCAGCCAAGCACTCCATGCCCGTGCATCCGGATATTCCTTCCCTCCCCAAGCGCTATCAAGGGGTCCTGACACGCATCGATGCCCTGCTGTCGGAACCCTGCGACTGGACGGCGGCCATGGCCACCGTGGCTTGTGAACTGCACCAGGCATTCGATCATTTCCACTGGACGGGATTCTATCGGACCGTCCGGCCCGGTCATCTGCAGGTTGGTCCCTATCAGGGAGGGCACGGATGTCTTGACATCTCCTTCGATCGCGGTGTCTGCGGTGCGGCAGCGCGCACGGGACAAACACAGCTCGTACCCGACGTCAATGCCTTCCCGGGCCACATCGCCTGCTCCTCCTCCACGGTGTCCGAGATCGTGGTTCCGGTTCACGGTCCGGAAAACCAGGTCATTGCCGTACTGGATGTGGATTCCGATCACCCCGATGCATTCGACGAGCACGACCAGAAAGCGCTGGAATGGCTGTGCAACTGGCTGGGTGACCGATGGGGTCGGGAGGCGCTGACGGCCATCCGGCGTTGACTGGAGGAGATCCGGTCACTCGACGTCCAGGGCCACGGAAAACCGGAACAGGAGGTCGGGCAGGCCGGCGACGTGTACGCCGACATGAGCCCGGTTCTTGAGCGTATAGGTTCTTCCCATGGACAGCGATACTGGTGTCGGACCGGAAAGGGCGCTGCTCAGCGAACGGGCCACGGATGATTCAACACCTTCGGTCACCGCATCGCCCCAGGTGAAACCGGCGGCAAAACGATATCGTGGGGACTCGTAAGCCATTCGCTCGCCCATGAGCTGGAAGATGAGTCCGTCAAGGTCCATGGTCAGGATGCGGATGGGGATACCCAGGATGCCGAGACCTCCGTCCTCCTTCCCGACAAGGTCCAGTCCGAATCGCAGACCCCACGTGGGCCGTACACCCATGGAGTACGTCTGCACGACCCCGTTTTCACGGGAATACTGACCCGTGGCGCCGAGTTGACCCCAGTACCGGATGGCATTGAGTACGAGCAGGTGACGTCCCATGGAGACGTCCACGCCTGCGGTAAGCGATCCCGGCAATCGCACATCGACGTCCGGACCGAGATAGTCCCTCGAGCGCCGGGTCAGATTGGGCTGCGATGTGTCCAGCAGATCGATGTCCAGGAGTTCGGTGTTTTCATCGGAGGCAGGGTTGATGGTACCTGACAGGTTGACGAAAACGGGCAGATAACTTTCGGCAAACGCGCTGGGGTCGGACAACTTCATGCGCGGCGGAATGCTGAGCAACAGGGAACTGCCAAAGCGTTCCCGATACGTGCGATGGACGAGACCGGCCCGCGCACCGTACCCAGAACCCCGATAGCCCGCTCGCATCTGCCAGAAGAACTGATTGGACTGACCGGCATCACGATCGATTCCCGGATCACCGGGATCGTTGAAGTAGTACTGGCCTGCACCCGATACCGTCAGGGCACCCTGGGGAAGGACGTCGAGATCAAGACGCGCCGTGGCAAAGTAGCGGTATACCGTAATGCCCCACCAGACCGAGCCGATGTAGTATCTCTCCAGGAGTCCACCGGTACCGATGTTGATTTCCTCCAACGTGACATCCGCATCGAGATTCATGGCCAGCTCAGCCAGGAAGTCAACCTGGACCGACCCCAGATCCCCGGCCTGTCGTCCTCGCAGAAGCGCGGAGAATCCATCCCCCTCGATCCGGGTCGTGGCCAGAAGCGGTTGTCGGTACCCGAACCCGAACGTGACATGCTCTGAGGCAGGCCAGTTCAACCAGAAGGCAGACAGCTGACGGGGTTGACCCGCGCGAATTCCCGACAGTGAAGTGTAGACCGGCGCTCCCCCATCCGGAAACTGCAGATCCGAAAGCAGATGGTCCGTACGCCTGCGGATGCCGGCATTCGAAACCAGGTTGTCCGGCCCGAGACCGAAGGACCCGTTGTGCAACGGAAAACGGAATTCAAAGCCGATCTGGGATGTGTTCACGAAGGACAACTGGGCAGGATTGCCGAACACGGAAGCGCCGTCCAGGGGTGCCAGGGCCGACTGGATTCGTCCGAAGGATCCGTTGCCGGCCCCGCTGCCGAACAGGTTCGAGCCCAGTCGGGCGTCCACGAACAGGTTGCCGCCGTCGAACCGCACGGCGGAGAATTCCTCGGACTCCTGTGCCAGAGCCGTGCGGGGAACCGTGACAAGCCCCAACACAACAACCACGACGATATGGAAAACGCGCGCCCTCATAGACCGAAGCGGAGGGAAATCTGCTGGGTGCGCGCGACATCGGATACGATGAAGGCATAGTCGGCTTCGACGGACCAACTCAAACCGGCCGGAGTGCGGATGCCGAATCCGAACGTGCGCCACTCGTCACGACGTCTGTCCTGGGTCATGAGACGACCGATGCGGAAGGTTATGACATCGATGGGCTCGTAGGACACTCCCAGACCGAACCGGGGAATGGCATCCCCCTTGATCGTGGGAGTCCACGACAGGAAGCCACCCAGACGATCCGAAAGGCGGTAGGCCACCCCGGTCGTGATCTCAAGCGGTATCGATTCGAAATAGTTGTGCGCTCCGGGACGCGCCTGGCTGTACGACGTCCATTCCATGGGCGCCACCACATTTCGCGCCGTGACGGCCATGTCAAGGCGATGGGTGAGCACCAGACGCATGCCCAGATCAACAAGAAAACCGCGAGCACTACCGCTGACCTGACGATTCAACCCGATGGATACCTCGTCCGGATCGAAAACGACGTAATCATCTTCCGAAAGCTGGTTGTCGCCGAAATTGGCCATCCGGTACCCCACCGCGACACCAAGCCACACGAATCGGATCCGGTGGCTGTACGCCGTTTGCAGGGTCACCTCGCTCAATGCGTCATCCCCCGAAAGATGGGCGGATACACCCCATCCTGATCGACCGGATCGAAGCGGCATGACCCACGCCACATGGGCAAACTCCACCAGTCCAACCTGATCGACGTATGAGAATGTCAGCTCCATGCCACCTTCCGAAACCAGGGAGGCCGGATTCCACGCCATGGCATCCGCTCCCCGTTCCGCTGCCACTCCGGTATACCCCAGCGCTGCGGACCGGGCGCCAATGCCCACGTCCACGAAGGCTCCCGGAATGGTGGAAAGGTCCTGCGCGGATGCAGGCTGCAGGGCCACGCATACCCCGATCACCATCCACAAGGCTGCGGAACGGGATATCCGGTCGATTCGACCGGTCCGTGGGAATGCGATATGTGAAAAGAACCGCTTCATGTCCTATTTGACCAGCACCACAGGGATGGTCCTGGAAACCGAACCGGATCGATCGCGGGCCGATACCCGGATGATGTAGCGTCCATTCCTGGCGCGTTTGCCGTCATCCGTCAATCCGTCCCAGGTAATCTCCTGAAGACTGCTGCGGGACCCGTACCTGCCAGGCCACTGGTGCTCTTCAGGAAGAAGCCGTCGCACCAACTCGCCGCGAATCGTCAGAATGTCGACGCGGACCGTGGCCGGCGGGAATGGTGTTTCCAGGAAATACCCCACACGCAACGGGGCGATCTCCGGCGAAAACGGAGTCGGCAAGGCTGACAGATGGCGGATGTCGAGTTCGCCGGCCTGAGCCACAATGGCATAGTCGCCGAGTCTGTTGGCCTGCTCCGTGAGTACACGGGTACCCTGATCTTCGGAATCGAACGCATTCCAGCTCAGGTCTTCCCCATCGAAATAGCCGACGGCGTGGTTGCCTTCGAACAGGTCGAGTGAGCCGTCTTTTTCAAGGGAAATCCGGGCCGGAACGATCAGGCTGTCACCCAGCAGGGAACGATCCGACTGCAGTGACAGGCGGATGGCACGTGACCCCGCGGTGGTGCCACGCTGACCTTCACTGGCGGCGTTGTAGCGTCGGGGCTCCGGCTGCCGCGGATAGGACAGGCTGAGCTGCGCCCTGAACGGTATGGCAGCCGATGGAAGTTCGATCTCGGTACCCGCCCGATCGGTCAACCGCCGATCCCGGTCGCCTTCCAATTGGGCGTACAGATTCAACTGGAGCGTATCCCGGAGACCGGACTCGATGTCCCGGGCCACCACCGTCAATGGACCGACATACTGTTCGTCCTGCGTGCGTACCCACCCATCCTCATCCACCTCCGCCACGCCGGTGGGCGCCACGCTCCAGGCAATGGCATCGCCCAGCAATACCCTGTCCCCGCCGGCCGTCTGGCCCTCGGCTTGCAGGGGTAGCACTCCGCCCGCGTTGCGGAGTCGACCGCTCGGGGTGGCAATGGCAATGGTCTCGACGGAAGCCGTCCCCGCCGAGAATACGGCCGTGGATTGCATGATTTGCGTGTCCAGCAGCACCCGTACCGTCAAGGAAAGGGCACCCGGTTGGACGGGAGTCAGCACGGCACCGATCCGGTCCGGTCTCCGGATGGGCTCGATTTCCAGGCCGCCCGTCTGGCTCGTCCATTCAACCGTTCCCCTGTTGAATACGTCGCTCGTCAGGTCATCTCCCAGACCATCACGTATCTGCAGGTACACGGTGTAGGAGGTACCCGTGCGCAGTAGCGTGTTGTGCGGGTCCGGCTGGAGGACAAGATTCTGCAATTGACCCGCCACGATGGGGGTGTAGCGGAAAGTCGGAGTCTGGAAGCCGATACGCCCGTCCACCAGGCGACCCACGATCCGGTAGGTGATGTCCAGTTCACCCGGAGCCGGAATCATTCCAACCAGCAGGCCCTGATCCACCTGCATGGGCCTGGCCACCGGTGGATCGCCATTGAGGGTGGACTCGATGACGAATTGATAGTCGGTCAGTGACAGCGTTGCCGGGTACGATACCTGCAGGGACAGCGGCTCGTCACTGCGCACCACGGAAGGCGGCACATGCCGGAACGGCAGGGTCAATTCGAATGGTACCGTTGCTTCCGTATGGGGAATCACGATCTGCCGATCGGATTCCGGTGGCTGCAGGCGGAACGAGCCGACGGCCGAGACGAGATAGGTACCCGGATCCAGATCAGCCTGGGTCGAAACCATACCATCATTTCCCGTCACGAGGCTGATGACCCGACCTTCGGGGCCCTGTATGTCCAGACGCACATCGGTCAGGGGCAAGACGCCATCACCCACAGCGAAGTCGATGCGGCCTGAGGAAAGAACGATATCCGGAATGACGAGGGTGCTTCCCACATCGGCAATACTGTACGTCACCGTGCGGGTCAAGGCGGATCGTCCGGAGCGGTCAATGGCCAGTTCTGCAACAGTGGACTGTCCGGCCTCGATGGGTACCGTATCAAACGAGAACCGCCCTTCGGCGTCCGTCACGGCTTCCTGGGTCATCGGTCGGACCAGTCGCACGGTCTGCCCGGCAACAGGAGCACCTGACTTCAGGACGCGGCCGGCAATGCGCACACTCTGCGGGGAAAGCACCAGGTCAACTCCCTCAAGTCGCTGGTTGGCAGCAACAGCAACCTGCACCGAAGCGTCCACGAACCCGGAGCGTGACGCACTGACGGTATAGGTCCCTCCCGGCAGGGGTCCCAGTTCATACGTACCGTTGGCCAGGGTCGTTGTGGTGAATCGCTCGTTGACGGAACGGAATGCCACGACCTGCGCGCCGGCGATCCGGTCCCCCGAACCCTCCGATATGGTACCCACCAGATAGGCGTTCACTTCTTCGACGACGAAAGCAAGCGTCGCCTGGGATGCATTGACGAGATCCATCTCCAGAAAAGCGGGACTGAACTGGTATCCCGCCGAAACCGGTTCCACGCGATAACGGAGACCGAGCGGCAGGGACGAGGGCAGTATGAGCCCGTTGACGTCTGAGGTGAACAACCCATCCACACTTCGATCCACGCTGGAGATGCGGACCTGGATACCCTGGACACCTTCCCCGGAGGGACGTCGGGTTGCCACCTGTACGATGCCCACCGCTGCCGTTGCGGAGAAGGTGGCCTCAACGACCGACCCATTGACGACGGTGACCTCCCGGAATGCGGGAGTGAACGCGTATCCCGCACGAGAAGGTACCACACGGTAGGTACCCGGAGTCAGGTTGGCGATTTCGTATGAACCGGTGGAAGTGGCCTGGGTCACGGCAATTGAACGCCCGGACACGATCTCCTGCACACGGATGGTGGCACCGCTGGTACCGGCGTTTCCGACCAACCCGGCGTCATTGAGGGCTACGGAGATGACGCCCATGTTCAAGGAGCCGGATGCGGGAATCGTGACCGTACGCTCCACATCGACATAGCCTTCGCGCTGCATGAGCGTACGCACTATGAAAGACTCGCCCACGGGCAACCCCTCGAATTCGAACGACCCGTCTGGGGCCGAGAAGGTCTGGAATTGCTCCTGCAGCGTTATGATCTCGACGGAAACATCGAACGGCAGCTGTGCTCCACCCGCTGCCCGGACCTGTCCGGAAAGGCGACCTGCATTGGCAGCCATGATCAGATTGGAACTGGATTCCTGACCGGAAACGACCGTGACCTGCGTTTCGGCACTGCGGAATCCGGCAATCCGTCCTGACAATGTCCACGTTCCGGTTTCCAGACCGGAAAGAACGAACGTACCGTCTCCTCGGCTGCGGGTACTGATCGTGCCGGTGCTTGAACGGGCAATGACATCCACACCCGAGAGCGGTGTCTGCTCGATGGCCGTTACCACCGTCCCATTGATTCGACCGTCAGAGGCCGCAAGTCGGATGTCATTGGCCACGAAACGCGGTGTGGCAGCCGTTACACTCGCACTTACCGATGGTGCAAGACTGTACCCCGACCGTTGGGCTTCCAAAACGTACGTGCCGATGGGCACGGAGGAGAACGTGTACCGACCTTCCGGCGTCGTCGTCGCCCGGCGATCCACACCGCTGCCAATGAGTCGGACGGTTGCGTTGCCGAGCGGGGTGCCGGACGCGCCGTCCACCACGCGTCCCTCGACCGATCCGGGTGCAGGAATCAGAACAAAGGTTTCCGATGTGGTGGCCCTGGCAGAGATACCGACCGAACGGGTGACCTGCTGGAATCCGTCTGCCTGCAGGGTTGCCAGGTAGTCGCCGGGTGGCAGGTTCGAGATGGAGGCTGCTCCAAGAATGTCGGTGAAGGCAGATCGAACGAGCGGGCCCTCCATCAACAGGCGGGCACCCGACACCGGCAACCCGCCAATCGGGTTGATGACCGAGATCGTGATGTTTCCGGTAGCCGCAGTCAGGGAGAGGGTCAGATTCTCGAGCTGTTGACCAGCCGCCACCTGGACGGGTGTCGCAAACGATTCAAAACCCGGTGCTTCCGCAACCAGCTGATAGGAACCTGCTTCCACGCTCAGAGAGAACGATCCGTCAAAAGCGCTGCGGGTAGCAAAGAGGGCGTTGGTGCCGATACGGGCCTCGACCGTCGCGCCGGGGACCGGTGTACCATTGGACCGCAGCACATGACCGCTCAAAACGGCAATGGACGGAACCAATTCTGCGTCGAAGCCGATTTCCTGCCCGGCAAGTGCCGACGTGAATGTGTGATAGAACGGCTCGAAGCCATCCGCTTCGATCCGCAATCTGTACCGGGTCAACGCTCCGATGATCAGTGCGTATGAACCGTCGGCAGCCGTCTGGGTCTCGAGTGTGATGGGGCGACCTGTGGACTGATCAAGGTCCTCGAAAGCCATGCGCACGCCTTCGAGCGGTCGTCCCCCGCTGGACACGAATCCCGTCATGAGAACAAAATCCGGCTCCAGGGAGAGGATGATGTGTCCCGCCGAGGCTCCCGATCGAAGGGGCAGCACGACTGGATCGGTCAATCGGTAGCGATCGCTGACAATGACCAGTTCCCATTGGCCGGCCGGCAGCTGGAAAGCAAAAGAGCCGTCGGGGCCGGTTTCCGTCTCGTAGCGGTCCGTTCCCTGGATGGCCTGCACCGTCAGACCGGAAACCGGCCCGCGCGCCGTCTGCGCAAGGCCGGAGAGCTTCACCGCGTTGCCATGGAGCACCAGATTCACACCGGTCAATTGCTCGTTCGCAGACGGCGCGACCGTAACGGCATCGGTCTCAATGTAGTCCGGATGACGGGCATTCAGGGTCTGTCGTCCGGGAGGAACGGGCAAGGAAAACGCCCCGCCACCGGCGGATCGGGTCACAGAGCCGGATGAACTGCGAATGACGGCATCATCCACCCGCATCCCGGAAGCGTCCAGGACGGTCCCGAAAATGGTCGACGAAAAGGCTTCCAACCGAAAGCGGACGTCCCGAATGGTCTGATTGGCCTCGAGAACGAAATCAAGCAGGCCATTGGGGTCATACCCGTCCTTGTATGCCGATACCCGATACGCTCCGGTACCAAGGTCCAGCAGGAACCGCCCCTGGCTGTCCGTCTGGGTGGATACCGCCTCGCCTGCAAGCGGCCAGGCTGTTACCGTGGCATCGGCAAGCGGGAATACGTCCTGGGTCCCATCCGGACGGATAAGATAGCCCTGGACGGTTCCTTCGATCCGACTGGCCTGCTGCACCAGCACGAAGTTGATATTCGAGAACACATCGCCTGCCCGCAGGGAAAACTCCCTGGGCAACGGGGCCAGGAAACCTTCCTTCGAAACCGAGATGCGCCACGATCCCTCACTCAGGTCCAGATTCCATTGTCCGGACCCGTCCGTTACCGTTTCCTGGATCTGCGTCCCGGAAATGGCCTGGATGCGGGCCTGCACGACGGCAATCCCGTCCTGGTTGACCACGCGTCCTGACAGGGCAACCTCGTCATCGATGATGACAATGGGGTTGGGAAGCTGGACGCTCTGGTCTTCGCTGACCGATACCGTGATGGGCACGGACGGACGATACCCCGGTTTGGTCACGCTGATCTCGTAGGTACCCGGCACCACATCCGCCGAAAACACACCGCTGGAGCTCGTTGAGGCACCGAAAGTCTCCTCCGATACGATTTCCCTCAAGTTGACATCGGCATTCTGCACGGGGACCTCGTCCCCATCCACCACCTGGCCGATGATGCGGGACGGCAGTGGAGGCATGGCAATGGCAACGATTGTGCGCTCGTTCTCCCGGATGACCACGGGGACGGTCACATCTCCGAACCCATCCTTGGAGGCCAGGAATTCGTAACTCCCTACCGAAAGCGAATCGGAGTATGTGGGACCGTTCCGATTCACGAACGGGTTGGCCGGACTGTATCCACCGTCGGTGGACCGCACGGTAACCGTGGTGCCGATCAGCTCCTCCCCGTCCGTTGCGGAACGGGTCTCGAACGTGAAGCGCCCCATCGGGGTCTCGTACCGAAAGGATGCAGTCTCGCTTACGCTTGCAGCCCCTTCCCGGTCGTTGGCAATGACAAACCATCGATACAGGCCTCTTCGCAACAGCTCGCGCGCGGGCAGCGTAATCGACGTGTTCGAGGTATTGGAAGCAAAGATCTGAAGGTCGGAACTGTATCCGTCGTCCTGCAGACGTTCGAACAGGGAAACGTCATAGGAAAGGGCCCCCGGTACGGGGTCCCACTCCAGAGTGACCGTCTGACCAGAGGACAATGTGGTTTCGTTCTCCGGAGCCGTCAGGAACGGAGGATCGAGCGTTCCCCTGTTTTCCATCGTGAAGGACACGATGGGGCCCAGCACAACGCTGAGGAAGGCCGGATCCGACGTGCTGTAGGCGTTCAGGATGGAATAGTAGTACGTCCTGCCCGGGACGAGGGATGAGGCGGCAAACTGGATGAGCGGGTTGGCCTCGGCGCGTTCCCCATAGCGTGCGCTGGTTTCCGTGGTGAGGTGGAGCCACACCGGATTGAGACCCTCGATGTCGGTGATCTGCCCCCCGCTCGAGGAGATGGTGAAGGGCGAATTCGATACGATCAGGGCATACGCCGTGACACCCGGTATGGCCTCCCATTCGAATGTGGGCACCCGGTCCGGGGTCGTTCCTCTCGGCGCGATGATGCGGGGCGACTGCTCCGATTCCACCGCAAACCGGATCTCCCTGGAATAGTGGATCTCCGGATCGGTGGAGGCATCAATCTGGATTTCGGTATAGGTCTCCGCGTCGGAATCCGTCAAGACGCCGTAGTACACCCCGACAGGCAGCCCGACCACGGACGGGGTGAACTGTGAACTCCGATCACCCCTCATCCGGATGGACTTGTAGTTGTACTCTCCAGGCACCAGTCCAATGCGGAACGTCAAGCCGCTGGTCGCCTCTTCCCACCGGATGGTCACAGTATCGGAAGAACGGAACAGGACGGAAGATCGCACATCTCCGTTGCGCTCCACCTGGGGCGGACGGAACGTCAGATTCTGCGCGACCGCCTTACCCGGCAGAAAACCGAGCAGAAATGAGACAACGACCGCCAGCACCAGCTGTCGGCTCCGTCGGATGATATGTCCCGAAGGGCAGAGAGGCATCAAAGGGGCCAAAGCGGCCATCAGGGGCCGATTTGGCGCGAGCACATGGATTGTTGCCCTTCAGATACCCAAATCCTGTGCCAAGCACGGATTCCGTCTCAATTCGGGATTGGCGCAGGGTCCTTATTCCCCCGAAGGCCTGATGTCGACCACGCTTCCCACACGTGCCATGCTGCCGAAAATGCCGGCTCCTCCTTCGATCGGATCCAGGACATTCGGTATTTCTCCGGGTGAGAGAAGCCCCCCGTCCTGCTGCACCTGCTGGTAGCGCTGGAAGTCATACAGGTTGTCGTCCAGGACACTCATGGTGATTTCCGTCGGCCCGTAGAATGCCACGGCAAACCAGGGCAGCCGAACCCGCAGGCTGCCGTTCGGCAGGATGTCGTAGTTGCCCTCATTGATCGGCGGCGAGGTGAAGCGGGAGAGCGCCACCTGGTCTTCCGGATCGAATTCCAGCGGTTCGCCACTGTCCAGTTCTTCCTGATCGAAAATCAGGTCCCTGTAGACCGGTACCAGATTCTCCGGAACCGCGTTGTCGTTGGCAATCGTGAACACGAAGATGGACTGTCTATCCACAAAACGGCTTTGCGTCACCAGAAAGGAGAACTGCTCCGGATCCTGGTATTCAATGGCCTGATGACTGACTTCCAGCAGGTCAAAGGCTTCGGGCACGGTCGTTTCGGAGGTGATGGCCGGCAATCCCGTCGTCTCCGCGCTCAGTCGGTACCGGCGCATGGACTGGATGGTGTGCTGTGCTTCCGGCACAAACATACCGGGGGCTTCGATGGTGCGGCGATAGACGAACGTCTCCTCCACCCCGCCATCCGGAGCCAGCAATTCCAGCCGGACGTCGGCGTCATTCACGGCCACCTGCCCACTGGTCCAGGTGGCATCGATTTCCAGGCTGCGGGAGAGCCAGATCGGCGGCAAGGATTCGCCGGCCACCAGGTAGGCTTCCACGACCAGTTCATCTTCGTGGGTCGAAGGACTGGTGGTATCGCAACCGGTAACGAACATTTCCGCAACCATCAGCAAACCGGCCATCAGGGATGATGTAGTGTACTTCATGTCTGTATCCGGGTCGGAAATGTCAGAATCGGAGGGTGTAGGAAATGTTGGGCACCGGAACGGGTATCTGGGGGACGACTTCGCGGGAGATCGTTCCATCGCCTTCGAACTCGTAGAAGTAGAACCAGATATTGCGCCGGTTGTACGCGTTGATGACCTGGATCTGCAACTCTGAATTGCCACCGAACAACTTCCCTTTCCGGGTGAAACCAACGTCCAGACGGTGATAGGCAGGAAGCCGAGCCCCATTGAACGGAGAAACCAGAACATCCGTCTGCTCTGCCTCGAAGGGCGAGTTGCTCAGGCGATACTGGGAAGACGGCCGTGTGTAGGCCTGACCCGTCGCGTACGTGAACACCGACGTGAATTCCCATTTCCGGGTGATCCGTGCCGTGGTGGTCACGTTCAGGTCGTGCGTGCGGTCGTACTTGGGTGCGTAGTATTCATTCTCGTTGATGGTCGGGAAGCGACGTTTGGTCAAACTCCAGGTGTAGCCTGCAAATCCCGAAAAACGTCCGACCCTGCCCTGAACGAAGACCTCACTGCCGGTGGCATACCCTTCTCCGAGATGGAACAGTTCATCGTAATCCAGTCCTGCCACATCCGGCAGGAACGGATCCAGGGAGAAGAGGTCACGCATGGTGCGGTAGTAGGCTTCCCATTCGATCCGGAACCCTGCTTCTGATGTGTACTTGAGGCCGGTAACCACCTGATCCCCGTATGCAGGTTGGACGTGGTCTGCCGCCGACAACCACACATCGAAGCCGGAGAATGCCTCGTTCGTGACCAGGGTCAGGAACTGGTTGTAGCGCCCCATGCCGACCTGGGCAAACAACCTGTCCGACAAACGTCGCTCCACCGAAAGCCGCGGCTCGAAACGGAGATAATCGCCATCGCTGAAATACGCGCCGCGCAAGCCGGACGTGATTTTCCAGTCCGCAGTCGGGCGAAATACGTATTCACCAAACAGGTTGGTGTAGTAAGCCACCGTTTCAAGATTCAGCCCTTGAAGGCCGTCGAATACGCTGTCAAAGTCGAAACGGAAATTTCCGCTCCAGAAGCCGGCCTTGAATTGATGTCTTGAATCCGGCAGGTACTCGAAATCTCCTTTCACCGAGTAGTCCCAGACTTTGTTGGTCTGGATGATTTCGGTCGTGGCGAACTCCAGTTCAGGCTTGCTGAAATAGTGGGATGCCGTCAGCGTGAAGTTCGAGAAGAGGCGATCGGAAAACAGATGGGTCCAGTTCGTACTCACCGTCCGGTTGCCGTATCGAAGTCGGGCCGAGAGGCCGTCGGCAATGGGTACGTCCACAACGTCCTGCCCGGCATAGAAGGAGGTTGAGATCCTGTTGTCTTCGTTCAGGTCGACGTTGACCTTGCCGTTGGCATCATAGAAATAGAAGGTATCAGGAATCCCTTCCACATCCTGATTGCGGGCAAAGGCCAGCAGCGGCTCCACGGTGGACCGGCGAACAGCCAGCATCCAGGACCCTTTTTTGTGGGGACCTTCCACCAGGAATCTTGAAGCCAGCAGACCGAGGGATACCGAGCCCGCATTCTCCCTGCGGTTACCGTCCTTGTTGTAGATGTCCACAACGGATCCAATGCGACCGCCATACTCAGAGCCATACGCACCCTTGTAAAGCCGCACATCCTTGATGGCATCCGGGTTGAACGTGGAGAACACACCGAAGAAATGGGTCGGATTGTAGACCGTGGTCCGGTCGAGCAAGATCAGAGTCTGGTCCGGACTCCCTCCCCGGATGTAGAGCCCGCTGGAAAAGTCGGATGCGGACTTGACGCCGGGCAGCAACTGCAACGACCGGAATACGTCCGGCTCCAGGATCGTGGGCAGCTGACGGATGGTGGCCGTCGGCATCTTGCTGACGCCCAGCTGCCGCTGCTCTTCTTCGGTGTCGGCATCTGCGGTGACGACCACTTCGTCCACTTCAAACTGCTGCGGGGAGAGGTCCACATCCCGCCGGGCCGATTCACCCGATGCCAGGACAACCGTGATTTCCAGGGGCTGATAGCCGATGTAGGAATACTGCAATACGTACTCACCTGCTTCCAGCCCAGCCAGCGTGTAGTAGCCACTGTTGTTGGTGGCAGTACCGATCTGGGTGTCCTTGATCCGGACGTTGGCCAGGAGAAGGGTTTCACCGGTGTCTGCATCGCGGACGAACCCACTGATGGAGGCCTCCTGGGCTTGCACACCGGAAGGCCACACCAGCAGGGTGAGCAGGAAAACCAGACCGGAAATCGAATGAAAACAGGATCGCATGAAGGCGTGGGATCGGGCGGTGATGATTGGCATACCGGGCGTTGAGACCCTCTGTACGGAAAAGCCGGCGCTGGTTTCAGCAATCCGTTGCTCCCCGTCCTTTTCCGGTCATCCTTCATGGCAATTTCGTCACGGGAAGCCGTTGCCCGAGGACCGGAAACTGCTCCTCCCAGACCCTTGGAACGGGTACCCGTTCGAAGAAGAATTCACGATAGCCCAAGTGGTTGCCTTGCAATGACTTGAACACCTGTCCACATCCCCGTACAATGGTGGTTTCCGGGGTGCTTTCTCCGTATATTTTCGTGATGGTCGAGAAGCCCGTCCCGACACGGAACGAGACCTCGGCCCGACACCCCGAATCACCCTCTTACAGCGTATCTCGCGCAGCCTGAACTGCGCTACAGCGGATGGACGAAACGAGCGGAAACAACCTCCCACGCATCATTCCGATCAACATCGAGGAGGAGATGAAGTCCTCCTACATCGATTACTCGATGTCGGTCATTGTAAGCCGCGCCCTTCCCGATGTCAGGGATGGCCTGAAGCCGGTCCACCGGCGCATCCTGTACGGGATGAACGAACAGGGTATGGGCGCCGGCTCTTCCTACAAGAAAAGCGCCCGTTTGGTCGGTGAGGTCCTTGGTAAGTACCACCCCCATGGAGATTCGGCCATCTACGATACGATGGTCCGCATGGCACAGGATTTCTCCCTGCGCTACCTCCTCGTGGATGGACAGGGCAACTTCGGGTCGATCGACGGTGATGGCGCCGCTGCCATGCGATATACCGAGGCGCGCATGACGCGCCTGGCCGAGGAGATGCTGAAGGACCTCGGCAAGGAAACCGTCGACTTCCAGGACAACTTCGACGGCTCCCTGCAGGAGCCACAGGTGCTTCCTGCCGCCATCCCCAACCTGCTCGTCAACGGTTCCGACGGTATTGCCGTCGGGATGGCCACCAAAATTCCGCCGCACAACCTGACCGAGGTCATCAATGCCACGGTGGCCTACATCGACGATCCGAACATCGAGATCGACGATCTGGTCAAGTTGATGCCGGCTCCCGACTTCCCGACCGGTGGCATCATTTACGGCCACACGGAAGTCCGCCAGGCCTACCACACCGGGCGCGGACGCGTGGTCATGCGCGCGCGTATCCACGAAGAAGAGATCCGTCCGGGCCGCTACGCCCTCATCGCGACCGAAATTCCGTATCAGGTCAACAAGTCTTCCCTTCTGGAGAAGATTGCCATCCTGGCACGTGACAAGAAGATCGAAGGCATCTCGGATCTGAGGGACGAGTCGGACCGTGACGGCATGCGCATCGTGATCGAGCTCAAGCGCGATGCCGTTCCCATGGTCGTCCAGAATCAGCTCTTCAAGTACACGCAGTTCCAGCAGACGTTCGGCATGAATGTCGTGGCACTGGTCCACGGCCGCCCGAAGACCCTGAATCTCAAGGAGATGATTCACTACTACGTGGAGCATCGTCACGAGGTCGTCCAACGTCGTACCCAGTACGAACTGCGCAAGGCCGAAGAGCGGGCGCACGTCCTCGAAGGACTGACCATCGCACTCGATCATCTCGACGCGGTCATCTCCATCATCCGCCATTCGAAGGACACCGAGGAGGCCCGTGACAACCTGATGGCCGGGGTATTCCCTGCCAAATTGACCACGGCCCAACTCGAGAAACTGGGACTCCCCACGCATGGTGAGTCCATGTTCAGCCTGTCGGAAATCCAGGCCAAGGCCATCCTCGACCTGCGCCTGAACCGCCTGACCGGTCTTGAGCGGCAGAAAATCGAGGACGAGTTCAAGGCCATCATGGCCGAGATTGAGCGCCTCAACGAGATCCTGGCCAGCCAGGGTCTGCGCATGGAGATCATCAAGACCGAACTCGTCGAGATGCGCGAGAAGTACGGCGATGAGCGTCGTACCGAGATCGATTACACCGGCGGTGGAGACATCTTCATCGAAGACCTGATCGACGACGAGCAGGTAGTCGTATCCGTATCCCACCAGGGACTCATCAAGCGAACCTCCGCGACCGAGTACGCGGCCCAGGGCCGTGGCGGTGTCGGCAAGCGGGGCACGTCCATGCGCGACGAGGATTTCGTCGAGCACCTTTTCGTGGGATACAACCACGATTATCTGCTCTTCTTCACGGATCAGGGCAAGTGCTACTGGCTCCGCATCTATGAAATCCCGGAAGGGACCCGCCAGTCGAAGGGCCGCTCGATCCGGAACTGCATCCAGATCGGTCCCGAGGATCGCATCCGTGCCGTCCTTCCCGTCTCAAAGGAGAATTTCCGGGACGAGGACTTCCTGGATTCGCACTTCGTCCTGATGGCCACGAAGAGTGGGCAGGTCAAGAAGACGCAACTCGAAGCCTTCTCTCGTCCACGCGTGGACGGCATCATTGCCATCTCCATCGACGAGGGCGACGAATTGATCGAAGCCCATCTGACCGACGGAACGGCCAACGTCATCATGGCCTCGTCCTCCGGCGTGTGTATCCGGTTCAACGAATCCGATGCACGCCCCATGGGTCGCAACACCCGTGGTGTGCGTGGAATCAAGCTGGAGAAAGGCGCTGAAGTCATCGGCATGATTGTCGTCGATGACGAGGCCCGGGACATTCTGACCATCTCGGCCAACGGCTACGGCAAGCGGACCGCCCTGGATGAGTATCGCCTGCAGTCCCGTGGCGGAAAAGGGATCCGCGCACAGAAAACGACCTCCAAGACGGGGCCCATCGTGGCCATCAAGGGCGTTCTCGAGCAGAACGACCTGATGATCTCCACTATCCACGGCATCATGATCCGTATGGACATCGGCAGCATTTCAAGACTCGGCCGCAACACGCAGGGCGTTCGCGTCATCAAGTTGCGTGATGGGGACTCCATTGCCGATGTCACGAAGATCATCGTGGAGGATGATGAGGATGCCGAAGGCGCCGCTCAGGCAGGCGCAGCGGAAGGCGATGCATCCACTGATGCCGGCGCCGATTCCCCTGCCGACTCTGACGCGCCAACGGAAGGCTGATTCGAGACTCCCGGCCGTTCTTGCAATCATTCCATGCGTCCCGGATCCATGACGGAGTAAACCCGTTGTGGACCGAGGATTTCGTGCATCCCGCACGGTTCTCCTCCCGTATGCCCCTCCGAAGACGTTTTTCGGAAGAACACAACCAACTCCCATGCTGAAACGAATTTCCCTGTTCGCGCTGGCCCTTATCTTTGCAGCCGCGCTGACCCAAACCACATCTGCCCAGGATCTCTCCACAGCCGAAGAGGTGCTCAAGGCACACATTGAAGCCACAGGTGGCCAGGCGTCCTGGAACAAGGTGGAAGACATGTACGCCGAGATCGAGGTCGTAGCGGCCACACCGATGGGCAACCTCACCCTCGAAATGAAGACGTGGTCCATCTTTCCAGGCTATGGCTATACGGAAATGGGCCTTGTTGATGGTCCTGATGGGATTCCTGCCGAGGCTGTAGCCATGAAAGCCTACTATACACCGCTGGAAGGCTGGATCGAGCAGGGTGGAAACCGCCAGGATATCAATAACCTTCCCCCGCAGGCCAAACAGCAGTTCATGCGTACGTCCCCCAAGTCCGAGCTGACCCTGCTCGAAGGTGACAACGCACTGACGCTGAAGGAAAGCACGACCTACAACGATCGCCCGGTGTACGTCGTCGGCGCCACGCAATTCGGTGTCGAAGCCGAGTTGTTCGTGGATCAGGAAACGCTGATGATCCTTGCCCAGAAAGCGGCCGGTACCACGACCGAGATGGGCGCCTACGAAGAGGTGGACGGCCTCCTGTTCTCCATGGGCCAGGTTGCCGAGACCGCCCAGGGCACGCAGACGGTCACGATCAAGAAAGTGGAACTGAACTCCGGAATCACCCCGGCGCAGTTGGCCACCAAGTCCGGTTCCCGCAAGCAGGCCATGCCTGAATAAGCCTGAGAGGCCCGCCGGTTACGGCGGCCCATTCGGCACGAATGAAAAGCGGGGCGGCGATCTGAGATCGCCGCCCCGCTTTATTATGTCCCGATCTTACGCCGGGAAACTCACTGAACCGTCAGTCAGCCGTCCATCAGCGCGTCCGTCAGCCCGGCTTTCTTCCGGTACGGCTTGTACTCGGATTCGACCTTCAGGATGATGTCGCGCAGGATGCCGACACCGGTGTCCAGTTCTTCCCGCGTGATCGTGAGCGGCGAACGGAAGCGGATGGAGTGCAGCCCACAACCGAGGATGATGATACCTTCGTCATAACAGCGCTGCAGCACGCGATCCCGGAATTCATTGGTAGGCACGTCGATGGCGCAGAAGAGTCCGCGACCCCGTACATTGGTAACCGATTCGGACTCGTCCGAAAGGTTGTGCAACAGGCCCAACAGGTGCTCGCCCATCTGACCCGCATGCTCGATCAGGTTGTCCTCCTCGATGATCTCGAGGATGCGATCGAAACGGACCATGTCGGTCAGGTTGCCGCCCCACGTGGAGTTGATGCGGCTTCCCATCTTGAACACGTGGCCTTCCACCTCGTCCAGACGGCGACCAGCCAGGATACCACACACCTGCGTCTTCTTGCCGAAGGAAATGATGTCCGGCTCCACGCCGATGGCCTGATGGGCCCAGAACGCGCCGGTCATCCCGACACCCGTCTGCACTTCGTCGAAGATGAGCAGGGCATCGTTTTCCAGGCAGAGGTCCTTCACGGCCTGCAGGTACTCCTTGCGGAAGTGGTTGTCACCGCCTTCTCCCTGGATCGGCTCGACGATGACGCAGGCAATCTCGTCCTTCATCGAGTTGAAGTAGTGCTTGATCTGGTTCAAAGAGACCTGTTCCCTTTTCAGGAGATCATCCATGTGATGCTCCATGGGGAATTTGATCTTCGGATTGGATACCCGCGGCCAGTCGAACTTGGGGAAGTGCATCGTCTTGCGCGGATCCGCCGTGTTCGTCATGGTCAGCGTGTAGCCGCTGCGACCATGGAAAGCCTGGTCGTAGTGCAGCGCCTTCAGTCCGACCTCCCGACGATACCCCTTCTGGAAATTCTTGCGCACCTTCCAGTCGAATGCCGTCTTCAGCGCATTCTCCACAGCCAGCGCCCCGCCCGATACAAAAAACGCATACGGCAGGTAGTCCGGCTTGGCCACGCGTCCGAACGTATCCAGGAAGCGGGCCATATGGATGGTCCGGACATCGGAGTTGGTCACCTTGTTGATGGCCGAATCCAACAGGCGCGCCTTGAATTCCTCATCATCCACCATCTTGGGATGGTTCATCCCCACTGAGTTGGAGGCATAGAAGCCGAAAAAGTCCATATAGGACCTGTCCGATTGCTCATCGACCAGATCAATACCGCCGCTGGCCTGCGTATCCAACACCATGGGCATCATGCCCTCCGCGTTGGTGTGCTCCATGAAAATGCTTTCTACCTGATCGGGCGTGATCTGCCTCCGATTGGTCATACTCCGTACCGATTTTGAGGGTGATGACGTACTGATGATGTCCTCCCCGAGGCGACCGGATGCGCTGGAACCGCTTTCAGAAAACGGCCTTCTGATGTGCAAGGGGCGCGATCGGGGCAGGAAAGCAAGATAGTGCTTTCGACCGAAACTTCATTCCGCCCAGCGGCAATTCGGGGATCATTCAACGAAAGGGCCGGTTGGCCCACTTCATCCCGAAACACCGAAGAGATGGAAGCAAAACGCAAACCCCTTCTTCCAGGCGATATCCAGCTCAAGGCGGCCTCCCCGGCCCCTGACGCCATGCTGGAACTTCCCGTGGTGGAAGCGCCGGCCGTCCAGAACGTGCGTGGACAGCGTCCCGACTGGCTGCGGGTGAAATTGCCGTACGGCGAGACCTACAAAAAGCTGGTCGACACGATCGAAAGCAACGGTCTGCATACGGTCTGTCAGAGTGCCCGCTGTCCAAACATGGGTGAATGCTGGACGGCTGGAACGGCCACCTTCATGATCCTGGGCAATGTCTGCACCCGCTCCTGTGGATTCTGTGCGGTCAAGACCGGGCGTCCGGACGAAGGCCTCGATTGGGATGAACCCAACCGCGTGGCTGATGCGGCCAAGACGATGGGCGTCAAACACGCTGTCATCACGAGCGTCAACCGGGATGAGCGCAAGGACGGTGGTGCGCCCATCTTTGCCAAAACCATTGAGCGTCTGCGCGAGGAAATCGAAGGTGTTACGGTGGAGGTCCTGATACCGGACTTTCGTGGCCTGTGGGATGCCCTTCAAGTCGTCATTGATGCGCGTCCCGAGGTCATGAACCATAACATGGAGACCGTACCGCGCCTCTACAAGCGCGTTCGGCCCCAGGCTGTGTATCAGCGCTCACTCGACGTGCTCCGGATCTCGAAAGAACAGGGCCTGCGCACCAAGAGCGGCATCATGGTCGGCCTCGGTGAGACGGATGACGAAGTCCTGGCCCTCATGGACGACTTCGTGGACATCGGCCTGAATGTCATGACCATCGGCCAGTACCTGCAGCCTACCCGCATGCACCTTCCTGTCGAAGAGTTCGTGCATCCCGACAAGTTTGCGTGGTACAAGGAGGTCGGGGAAGCCAAAGGCATCGAGCACGTGGAAAGCGGCCCGCTGGTCCGCTCATCGTACCACGCCGAACGCCACGTCTGAGGCCCTGCATGCTGGGCTTCGATCTGAAGGATGAATGGCGACGGGCGCATGAAGCCTGGTCCCGAGTGGACAAACAGACGGCCGTCGTGCTGCTCTTCGCAGCGTTTTCCGTCATCCTGCAGATGAACTACGGCGACCGCGGATTCTTCCGCCGGGAAGTCGCCCCCCTCCTGACCGACAATTACTCCGGCCTGCACGGCTGGGTCTGGTGGTTCGGAATCCAGGGTGTCCTGGGATTCGTCCTTCCGGTGGCCATTCTCCGCTTCGGGTTCCGCAATTCCTGGTCAGACATGGGCCTGGGCCTTGGAGACTGGAAACTGGCCTCGCGCATCGCCCTCATTTATCTGCCACTGGTCATTGTCGGCACCTGGTTCCTGTCCGATTCCGGCGCCTTCCAGGAAAAGTATCCGCACTACACACCGGCTGCCCGTGACTGGGGGGTGTTCCTGATCTACGAGTCCTTCTTCCTTCTGTACTGGGTGGGCTGGGAATACCTCTGGAGGGGATTCGTCCTGTTCGGAACGGCTCGTGCTTTCGGGGTCATGGCCATTTTCGTGCAGACCGTCCCGTTTGCTATACTGCACTACCAGAAACCGATGCCGGAAGCCATGCTTTCCATTGTCGGCGGAGTGGCACTGGGCGCACTTGTGTGGCGCACGCGCAGTTTCTGGATTGCCGTCCCGATACATGCGGCCCAGATGATGATCCTCGACGCATGGTGCTCCCTGCGCGTGCGCAGCGGAGTGTCCGGCACGGGATGGACAGCGCTATTGGACTTATTCCGATAGGTTGTCCGTGCAGGGGATCCTGCTCCATCGCCTCGACACGGCGCCCTGTCAGAATCCGTAGCGCAGACTCAGGATGTGGGCCGGACCCCCGAAACCGTTCTCGAACGGCAGTACGGCATAGTCGAACCAGAGATCGGCCACTTCGATGCCGATGCCCGCAGAGACATCCCGCAGGAAATCATCCGACAGATACCCCACACGGGCTGTGACCGTCTCCAAGACCTCCGCCGACATGCCCAGGTGCCACTGGGTCCGGTCGGTCACGTAGTTGCGGGATACCTCGGCCAGAAGGGATGTCGAGAGGAAGATCTCGCCATCCAACGCCGTCACCGCACGAAAGGGAAACACCTCGACACCCACGCGGAGCAGTCTCGGCAATTCCGTAGCCTCCACGTTCAGTTCTTCCATCTTTCCCATGTTTGCCATGACGGCTCCCACATGGACGCTTTCATTCAGCAGGTCGGCCTGTACCCCGACATCGAAACCGTACCCGTTGGCCGAATTCGTGAAGATGCGCTCCGACAGGAATTTGACCAAGACACCGGCTCGCAACGGACCGAACTGATGTCCGAACGAGCCTCCGGCACTGACGAACTGGGCTTCGAAGAGCCCATCCGACTCGCCGGGTTGTTGGCGGGCTTCCAGATCGCCCGCACCCGTCGCGACTACGGCAATTCCCACACCCGTGCGTTCCCCGAGAGCAAACGCTCCATTGAGCGCGTACGTGCGGATATCGCCAATCCAGACATGGTGGGCTACACCGATTTCAGTCTTTCCATGGGCCAGCCCGGCTGGATTCCAGTAGGTGGCAAAAGCCCCCTTGGCATGGGCAATGCCGGCGTCGCCGCGCGCAAGTCCTTCAGCATCGACGCCCAGCGCCAGGAACGACAGCCCCGAATCCTGCGCACGCGCCGGTACGACAAAGGTCAGCAGCAGGATCAAGAATGCGAGGGTTCGTTTCATCGGATGCTCTGTACTTCCAGGGGAACGGATCGTGCGCCTCTCAAAGCAGGACGCGGAGGGTGACAAAATGCATCCGGCCGGCGGCCTGCGCTTCCATGCCGAATGCGTAGTCCACCCGGATACGCAGTTCCCCCACTGGTTGCTCCGCACTGAATCCGGCCGACGGCCGGAACGTGCCCAGGGTCTCATCGCCCAGTTGCTCTGCACCGGCGCGGAGCGCGAATCCATCCAGGATCCAGGTCTCAACCCCGGCCCGGATCCGGGTTTCCTGGAAGGTCAGGGTTTCCTCGTTGCGGACGCGGGCCGCACCGTCGCCCAGAATGCGGGGCTCGTACGTGACGTAGGTAGCCGAGGTCGTTCTGGATTCCAGTTCAGCGGCAAAGAGCCAGCGATCATTCCAGCGGCGATGTGTGAGACCCAGGCGGAGACGCCGTGGAAACGTATCGGTCACCTCTGAGCCGCTTCCCCCCACGGCAGAGCCATCCCAGGTATACCGCGCCAGGAGGTCGTCGGCAACGAGTGCCAGGGCCAGGTCATCCCGCAAACGAACAGCCAATCCAAGGTCCACGCCGATCGTACGGGCTGCCGACAACCCCTCGTGCAGATCGCTCTGGAAAACCTGCAGGTTGATGCCGCCGCTGACCCTCGACGAAAGCTTGAGCCCGAAGGCCAGGAAGCCGGCATACTCATCCACGGACAGCATGCCCGTGTGGAATCCGCTGTTGTCCCGGCCATCGATGTTGGAAACGGACGCATGCACGATACCCGCCATGAATCCGGCTCGGTCCTGCAGGGGCGCACCCAGCTGCAGGAATTGCAGACTGCGGTCGAACGACAGCGCTGATACGGAAGCAGAAATCGACTGTCCTTCAACCAGAGGCGCGAGGGCGGGATTGTAGTACGGGCTTGCGCCACCGAAAACATCGGCCGCCTGGGCGTTACCCATGGCGATACCCCGAGCGCCGAAACCGATCCTGGAAAAAGCACCGGCGTGTTGTGCCTGAACGGATGGGACAAGCAGTCCAACCATCAGCAACAACCCCATCCAGAGAGGCGCGCGCGCCATGTCCATTCGATTATTCATGATGATCATGCCTCCTATTCGATCACGAGGATCTTGCCCCGACTGCGTTCACTGCCCACCCGGACCTCGTAGAAATACGTGCCATTGGATACCTGCACTCCCCGTTCATCCCGACCATCCCACAGCGATTCCGTGACGCCCGAGGTGGACGTCTCCTTGATTTCCCGAACCGGGTTCATACCAAAATCGAAGATCCGGATGGTGGCGGAAGACGCAGCCCCGGCGTCGTACTTGATGCGGATGAAACCGTCGGCGCCCGGTGAATACGGGTTCGGGTAGGCATACGTGTCCACGCGCGGCACGGCCCCTCCCGGCGTATCCGGATCCAGCGGCACGTCCACGCGGAACAGTGCCCAGGTCATGCCGCCATCCAGGGAGCGAAGTAATCCGTCCGACGTGCCTACCCACAGGACGCCGTTTGCGTACTCGACTGAAAACACGTCGGAATCCTCCCGGATGCGACGGGCAGGATTGTCTCCATCCCGGAAATCGCTGATTGAATTCCAACTGCGTCCATAGTTGTCCGAATGGAACAGGCCACCATCACCGGCCACCCATGCCCGCGGCCCGTCGAAGGCAAAGTCATAGACGCGTTCGCCCGGGAGTGTCTGTTCGAAGGTTTCTCCGCCATCCCGGGTCAATGTCACCCCGAATTGTCCCGTGCCTCCACCCGACTCGCTGGTATTCCATGTGGCCATCCAGATGACCGGCGTACCCACCGATGGCTGCTCCTCAATGGAGATGATCCAGTCTCCGGTCAGGGAGGTCGACGTGCCGTCCGCCTTGAACTTGTCCCACGACAGTCCGCCGTCGCGGGAGCGGTTCAGGCCACCTGCCGTTCCGGCCCATACCGTACCGGAATCGTCCACCAGAATGGAAAAGCCCATATGATTCAGGGAGCCATTGCCTCCACGGCGAGGCTCCACGGAAAACGAATACGGTTGTTCGGGACGAATCTGGTCCAGATCGTCCGGCGGCAGGACCACGCGCTGCCAGGTGCGGCCCAGATCATCGGAACGACGGATGCCGCTCGCCCATCCTGCCACCCAGATACTGCCGTTCCGGGCATCCACGTCCACGTCAAACGGAGGACTCTGCTGGGGCACGATGACGGGCAGGGCCGGCAAGGTTGAGATGCCGTAGACCTGCGTGTCTTCAGCCGGGTCGTCCAATTGCGGGAAACGGTACTGGAAGGTCTGACCTCCGTCTTCGGACACCAGGAAACCGGCAGCCGTCTGTACGCTCTCACCGCCGGAATTGTCGGCGCGACCCAGGCCAGCCACGATGACATCGCCTTCGATATCGATCGAAAACAGCCGATTGGGCGATCCGAAAAGGGAATCCGTGTCCGGGAGATACCAGGTGGCACCCAGGTCGGTCGACATGTTCAGGAAGGGACCCACCCAGACGGCATCGTCCGTGACGTGGAGGTTGGCCACGCTGTTGTTCAGGATGCCGTAAGGGCTCAGGTCGAGCCCCGAATCCTGGCGGGCATGGGCCGAGGGTACGGCAATTACGACCAGCCAAAGGCTGACCAACACGCTCCAAGTGTGATTCATCTGCTTCATTCGCTTACTCCACCACCAGGGTTCGTACTTCCACTCCGCTGCGCAATCCGCTGCGATCCACCACCGAGAACTCAAAAGTGTATGTCCCGGCCGCGTTGCGGCTTTCCAATTGGATGGTCAGGGTGAACAATCCGTCGCCGGCCAATACATCACCACTGCCCGATCCGGAGTTGCAAACGCCTTGCCCGCCATCATCACACAGACGCAGGCTGGTCCCTCCGTTCACGACGACCTGCACGAAGGCGATGTTGTCCAGACCGTCCGGATCGTCGGCCTCAACGACGAGGGAAAGGCTCACGGGCGGTTCTCCTTCGGCCGGCCGGGTGACACGGTCCGGCATGTCCACTCCCACGATGACGGGCGGCTCGCTGGACGCGGTCACGTCGATGACGTGGTAGGCCACATTGCTGAGGTGTCCTCGCGTGTCTGAAGCAAACACGGATACCGTAAAACGACCGCTTTCGGCTCGGGATACGGTCAGATCGAGGACTGTCTGCACCCTGCCTGATCCCGGAATGGGCACTTCTGCCTGGGCCAGCGGCGTCTGACCGGACAGGGCCGAGCGGATGACCACGAAGAATGTCGAGAGGTCCTCATTCTCATCGGACACGTCTGCCGACACCGTGATCGATGCGGTGACCGTGTCCCCTCCACCTCCAATCTGATCGAGAGCCAACACATCCGGGGAGACGCGAATGTCCTCGACGACAGGTGCCACGGCATCCACGGGAACGGTGCCGGGGGCCGAATCGCACCCGGCCACCACAAGCACAACCAACACGAGGGCGGCCTGGACGAAGGAAAGAAGACCCCGGGATGTCCGTTCGCGGGACATGCCTTTCGACGAGGTCAAAGGATCAAGCAGACGCATGAAATACCGTTCAGATCGCAGGAATGGAATTGCCCTTCAGAAAAGGTGGTAGCAAACGGGCAGTGGCGATGAACGTTTCGTTGTGATTTCAGGCGAATGGCCAGCCGGAGTGGCATCGATATCCATAATACCCGGCCACCCCTGCACCTACCCAATATAGAGCGGCTTGAAGCTGAAGCACAGGGCAAAAATGAGCAGACTGCATACGGCCAGTACCTTCCTGCGCGGCGTCAGCGGCTCCATGACCAACACGGGAGGATGCTCCACTCGTATGAGCAGGATGATCAGGAGACACCAGATCAGCCATCCGCTGTAGCCGAACACATCCACGATCCATGCGCTGTTCAGTCCCAGCGCCGTGGCAATCGAGAGTCCGAAAACAGCCGCTCCCACATGAAGCCAGTTGCGGTGGAAAATGCGTTGCGCATAGAGGAACAGGATCAGGCTGAGCACCAGCCAGGAGGATTGTCCTACCGGAAGGTCCCAGGCGACGAACACGGGTTCGATTTCCCGAATGAACCCGATACCACCCGACCACAACAGCAAGAGGACGAATGCCCTGGCAATGCGGCGGTGCCAGACCGGTCCAACCAGCGCGTACAGGATGTGGCCGCCGTCCAACTGTCCGACCGGCAGAAGATTCAGGGCCGTGAAAAAGAGCCCGAGCCATCCGGCAAACAGCACCGGGTAGTGGTACATCTCCCACATCGGAGGTACGTCGGAAAAGAACTGGGCCATCAGCCAATAGAGCGGCGTGGTGCCGATGGTGAGCGTCAAGAGTTCTTCATTGCCCGGTTCGGACAGGGGTGAGTCCGGGAACGCGTTGTACCGAAGGATCCAGTCCTTGAGGGCCTCATGGCCTGGAAAACCATCCACATAGGACAGATCAGGCAACGTCAGAAAACCGACCAGCAGAACGCCGAAGGCAACGATGAAACCGGCCAGCGGCCCGGCTGCACCGATGTCGAACAGCTTGCGCATGGACGGGACCTGCTCCCGGATGCGGATGACAGCGCCGAACGTGCCGATTCCGTTGAACGGGAACGGGATGTAGTAGGGCAGGGACACCGCTACCCGGTGCAGCCGGGCCGCGAAATAATGCCCGAACTCATGCACCGTCAGGAAAAGCAGAAGCGATCCTCCGAAACGCAATCCATCCAGCAGGAAGGGCGTGGACACCGGAACAGGACCGATGTGGAAGAGGGCTGGTGCCGCCTCATATACGAGATACCGCCCCGCCATCTCGGCCCCGGCAAACATGGTCGTCGCGAGGGTCAACAGGAAGAGCAGGACGTGCAGCCAGTACCGGTCCTTGAAGCCGTCCGAGGTTCTCATCCTTTCGTGGATCCCAACGCTGCAAACGCCGCTTCCAATCGATCACATGCCGTCATGAGATCCGATTCCGACGCGGCATAGGAAATGCGCAGGCCGGTCGGTCCTCCGAAGGCCTGTCCCGGCACCAACGCCACGTCATGATGCTCCAGAATGTACATGCAGAGGTCCTGCGTGTTGGAGAGCATCTTGCCCTCTGGCGTGCGCGTTCCAAGCCAATGCGCAACGTCCGGGAAGAGGTAGAACGCACCTTCCGGGACGGGACATACCACTCCTTCGATCCGCGACAGACGTTCCAGCATCAGGTCCCGTCGCTTGCGGAATTCGGCAACCATGCCCCCGACAATCGAAGGATCCAGATTCAGCGCCGCGACGCCGGCCATCTGGGTGATGCTCGAAGGGGCCGACGTGAACTGACTCTGGATCTTGGCCGCCACGTCAACAATGGACTGCTCGGCCGCCAGGTACCCAAGGCGCCATCCCGTCATGGCATAGGCCTTGGAAAATCCGTTGACGGTGATGGTCCGATGCGCCATGCCATCGAAGGAGGCGATGGAGCGGTGCTCCGTGTCGTAGACGATGTGCTCGTAGATCTCGTCCGAGAGGACGTAGATGCCCGGGTGACGCAGCAGGACTTCGACAAGCTTCTCCAGCATGGCGGGTGTGTACACACCGCCCGTGGGGTTCGAAGGCGAACACAGGATGAGCATCCGGGTCTTGTCCGTGATGCACGCCTCGAGCTGCTCAGGCGAAAGCAGGTAACCCGTGTTGTGTGTTGTCGTGATGGCATGCGGGATCCCACCGGCCATCCGGACCATTTCCGGATAGCTGACCCAATACGGAGCCGGAATGATGACCTCATCGCCATCCCGTACGAGGGCCATGACGGCCTGGGCTACCGATTGCTTGGCGCCATTCGAACACAGGATCTGGGAGGGTGAAACTTCTATCCCATTGTCCCGCTTGAGTTTGTGCGCTACCGCCTCCCTCAGTTCCGGAATGCCGGTATTGCTCGTGTAATGCGTGAATCCGTCCCGGATTGCCTTGATACCAGCCTCCGAAACGGCTTCAGGCGTATCAAAATCCGGTTCTCCGGCGCTGAGTCCGATGACCGGATGTCCCTCCCGTTTGCGGGCTTTGGCAGCCGCCGTCATGGCCAGCGTGGCCGAGGGCTGCATGGAAGCGATGCGTGCGTTGAAAGGCTTGGGGTGACTCACGGTGGTCGGTCAGTCGGAATGGAATGAAGATGGCCGTCGGCTCAGCGCGCACGCATGGCATCCAGTACAGGGGGCGGAACGAAGGACGAGACATCTCCTCCGTATCGATGGATTTCCCGCACGATGGAAGCATTGATGAGGGCGTGCTCTTCGCTTGTCATCAAAAATACGGTTTCCACATCCGGTGCCAATCGGCGATTGGCAAAAGCCATGCGAAACTCATAGTCGAAATCCGAGACTTGCCTGAGTCCCCGTACAAGGGCAACGGCATTGCGTCCCGATGCATGGTCGACCAGCAATCCCTCGAAGATCTCCACCGAGACGTTGTCCAGGTGACCCGTACACGCTTCAATCAGGTTCTTCCGTTCATCGGTACTGAAGAATCCTTGTTTCTCCGAGTTCCTGGCAATGGTCACTTCCACATGCTCGAAGAGGCGACATGATCGCTCCAGGATGTCCAGGTGTCCGAAGGTGAACGGATCGAAGGATCCGGGATACAGCGCCAGTCCCTTCTTTGTCATGGTCTTCTTGCGTTGCGTAGAGGTCCTGATTCACGATGTCGAGTCATCGGCCGGCGGCTTCCGGTAGATGGCGACACCCGTCTTTCCATACGACCTGACTTCCTCGAGGGCTGGATGCTCTGGCAGCCGAATGGATCGGTTGTGCTCCAACAGAAACATACCGTCCTCCGCCAGCACAGGAAGAATGACGTCGATGAGCGTTCCCACCCCCTCCGTGTGATACGGCGGGTCTGCCAATATAAGGCCATATCCCGCGCCAACCTGATGTGCGGCCCACGCCCGGGCATCGGACTTGATGAAACGGCATGGCGCGTGCTCATCCAGATCCAGTGCATTCCTTCGGGCCAGTTCCAGCGCCTTGCCATCCCGATCGACAAACTCGATGAGGGATGCTCCTCGACTGAAAGCCTCCAAACCGAGCGAACCACTGCCACAATACAGGTCCGCTACGCGGGCTCCGTCAAGGTCCATGCGCGATGATATGAGGTTGAATATGGCCTCGCGCGCTCGATCGGTGGTAGGTCGGATGGCATCGCCTTTCGGTGAGGAAAGCTGACGCCTCTTGAAACGTCCGGCAATGATCCGCATGACGGTGGTTATTGGATGGCGGCGCCCAGAACAGGCAGGAATGCCTCAATGGGATAGTTGTCGCCGAAATGATCCCTTTCCAGACCGACCACGACACCGGGATTGATGCGTTCGACCCGGGGACCGAAAGCCTCCGTGAGGGCATCAAGGGCTTCGGCCGAAAGACGGGCTCCATAGACGAACACGGTCTCCACGTCTTTCCAGGTCATCCCGAAACGACTGCAGCACAGGAGCGCGCGATAGGCCAGATCGGCCGGGCCGCCCGTACGGATGCTCTCCTGGGTCAGGGGCTCTGCGCCCCGCATCAGGATCAGATCGTATCCATGATCGACGGCGCCCACCAGGAGGTATGCGCTGGAGGGCAACTGCTTGCGGTGGGCCACGTGCCGGAATGCCAGGGTGGCCGCCATCATGGAAGGGGCCAAGTCAAGACTCGCCTCCGGAAACACGGACTGCAATTCCGTCAGGGAGCGCGATACCGATTCATCGATATGCGAAACGGCAAACCGATGGGCCCCGGTTTCAGGATTCGAGCGGAGATGGGCCGGGAAAATGTCGCCTCCTTCCCGGTTGTTCGTGAACAACCGGGTTTCGTAGCCGATCAGAGCACTGCGCAGATTGACATCCGCTTCTTCCGGCACGGCCGTGGTGAACCGGGTCTGCCAATGGGAAGGGATCACGAACCGGAACCGGGAGGCCTCGGTGTCCCGGAAAATGTCCCCCATGGCATCCCGGATGGCGTTCAGGTATTCGGGGCTGTCACCATCGAAAAGGACGGCAGCGGCATCGAATTCGAATTCGCAATTGCCGAGACGCATCAACTTGAATTGCCCGTCGGTCTGCTCAACCTCAGCGTAGCGCATGAGGTCGCGGCTGAACTCGACACCGGCGGTGGAGATGCCTGCCATGGGAAAACAATCCTGTTGGGTGTCCCGGTCCGGTCAGACCGGGACGGGAAGCCGACTTACTCCCAGCTCGCAGCGTTGAGCTGGGTCACGTCACCTGTGACGGTTCCGATGTAGTCGTCAGAGTCCGGATCGTCAAGGCGGTAGGTCGGGGTCCGAAGCGTGTCGTTGACTGCCAACTCGAACATGTTGCCCGTGCGGGGGGAGTACGGCAGTGAGTCAGGCATGAAGCCTTCGCCGAAAATGCTGTCTGCCGATGCCATCATCGTGGAATCCGTTTTCAGCCACATGACGAGTGAATCCAGCGTTGAGATGAAGCGGCCTTCCCGACGGTTGTGCTCGATCATCGCATCCCTGACCTGCTGCATGCGAGCCCGGGTGTCCTCCGTGATCTGTCGCTGACGCTCGACAGCCTCGTAGGGCGCCGTAATGGATTCATACAGGAAGTAGGTAAGTGCTAGGATTGCGATTGCGAGTACAACCTGCAATGCGGTCTGAACTCCCCGGCTGCTGGACGCCATTGTTGTCTTCTCGATGTAAACGGTTGGAACAGAAAGGACCCGTACCGCGAAGGTACGTCGAGCACCGAAAATAGGAGCCTCCCCTGCGAAATGCAAAACTCCGGAGCTTCGCACAGAACACTCAAAACATTCGCTGCATGTGGGTGTTTTACGCGTGCCTTCCACCAACCAAGACCCGGGAAATCGGCACAAGTTGCTGCGCTCCCCCGGTCCGCCCATGACAAAACTGCTCATCAATGTCGATCACGTGGCCACGCTCCGGAATGCGCGGCAGGAGACCTTCCCCGATCCGCTGGAGGCGGCACGCGCATGCCTGGCCGGCGGTGCTGAAGGTATCGTGTTCCACTTGAGGGAGGATCGACGTCACATCAAGGATGCCGACGTCCTTCGTTTTGCCCAGGAGCTTGATACCAAACTGGATTTCGAACTGTCGCTCGCTCCGGAGATCGTCGGGATCTGCTGCGATGTGTCACCGCAGTTGGCTACGCTGGTGCCCGAACGCAGGGAAGAAATCACCACGGAAGGCGGTCTGGACGTGGTGGGCAATCGTTCGCGCCTCGAACAGGTCATCCCTCGACTGTACGACAGCGGCGTCAAGGAGGTCGCCCTGTTCGTGGATCCCGTTGCGGACCACATCCGGGCCAGTGCGGAGGTCGGAGCCAACGCCATCGAACTGCACACGGGAGACTATGCCAATGCAACCGACCCTGCAGCACGGGGAGCCGTGCTCGCAAAGATGGTTGATTCGGCCCGTCTGGCCCATGAACTCGGACTGACCGTCCATGCCGGACACGGATTGGACGTGCACAACTACCCTGCGTTCGGCCGTGCCGTCCCTCATTTGGCTGAAGTCTCCATCGGTTTCGCCGTCATCGCACGGGCCCTATTCATCGGTATCGAACACGCGGTTGCTGAAATGCGCCAGACCATAGAACAGAATTCCCATGGCCTCTGAACAGCCCCCCATCAGCCCGGAAGACCTGACACCGGCAGATGACCCGAATTCCGAAGCCGCCTCAGGGCACCGCAGTGGCTATGTGGCGCTGATCGGCAAGCCCAATGTGGGCAAGAGCACCCTGCTCAATGCGCTGATGGGACAAAAATTGTCCATCGTCACCCATCGCCCCCAGACCACACGTCGTCGGGTGCTGGGTATTCTTTCGGGTGATGACCATCAGGTAGTGCTGCTGGATACTCCGGGTATCATCGAGCCCCGGTACGGCCTGCAGAAATCCATGATGAACGAGGTGCGCACCTCGACCGCCGATGCGGACCTGCTGGTTTTCATGGCCGACGCCACACGGGACAACGTGGATGATCTCAGCCTCAAGTATGTCCAGCACCAGCCGGCCATCCTTGTCCTTAACAAGATCGACAAGATCGGCCAGGACGAAGTGCTGCCGCTCGTGTCAGCTTACATGGACGCCCACGCCTTCCAGGAGGTGATCCCGGTCTCCGCACTCAAAGGCAGGAACGTGGACGTCGTGCTTGAGTCCATCCTGAAGCGGTTGCCGCTCGGTCCTGCCTTCTACCCCAAGGAGATGATCAGCGAACAGCCCGAGCGTTTCTTCGTGGCAGAGATCATCCGTGAGAAAATCTTCAAGCTCTACCGACAGGAGGTCCCCTACTCCACCCAGGTGAATGTCATCAGTTGGGAAGAACGCGAGGACGACAAGGATCTGATCCACGCAGACATTGTGGTGGAACGGGATTCACAGAAGGGTATCCTGATCGGCAAGGGCGGCAAGGCGCTCAAGAAGATCGGCACCTTTGCCCGGGAAGACATCGAAGGCTTCATCGATCGCCCGATATTCCTGAAACTGCACGTCAAGGTCCGGGGCGATTGGCGGAACTCGGACAGTCAGCTGCGCTCGTTCGGGTACACCACCTGACGCCGGATTACGCGCGGAATCCGAGCGCGGCCAGCATCGAACGCTCTTCCAACCTGGCATCCTGCCACGCGGCATATCGCGACCAGGCATAGCGCGCGGGATAGCCAGCGCGGTAGGCATGGAAGCCTTCGGCAGGTTCGTTGGATGCGATGACGTCCCTGAACCGTGCATCGTCGGAGCAGAGATCGATGACCTGACGGAGCACGTGGTCCATCCATGCAGGATCGTCCACGCCGAATCCCGGCGGACGTGTGAGCTGCCCAAGAATGGTCGCTGCATCGTCTGCGCCTTCGGCCGTTCGGCCCAGAAAGCGACGAACAGCATCGCGAATCATGAGGACTCCGTTCCGCTTGGCATCCCGACTGTAGCCGGCAACGTGGCCCGTGGCCAGATCGGCCGCTGCTACCGAGGCAGGATCGGGCATCGGCTCGCCCTCGAACACGTCCAGGATCAGCGCGCCGAGATGCCCACTTCGCCGGGCCTGCACCGCGGCCTGCTCATCCACCGTTCCACCCCGGGAGGACTGGATCAACCAGGCTCCGGGCCGCATGGACAGGACACCATCCGCATCCACAAGATGCCACGTTGGGTAACACCCATCGTGCTCCAACGGGACATGAACGCTCACGATATCGCTCTCGGCCAGCAACATCGACAAGTCGACAAACCCGTCGGCGCCTTCCATGTCGGCTCTGGGCGGATCATTCCGGAGTACCCTCATCCCGAGATCCTCTGCTCTCCGGGCCAATCGCTCTCCCACCTGCCCGCACCCCACCACGCCAAGCGTCCTTTCCCGCCACCGCGCACCACTCCTCTTTGCAATAACGGCAATAGACCCGAGTACATACTCAACCACCGAATCGGCGTTGGCGCCCGGCGCGCTGGCCCATCCGATACCGGATGCGGAAAGAAATTCGGTGTCGAGGTGATCGATTCCGGCCGTAGCCGTACCGACAAACCGCACGGAACTGCCTTTCAGGAGGGATTCATCCACCTTCGTAATGGAGCGAACGATCAGGATATCAGCATTCCGGGCCGCTTCAGCATCCATTTCATGGCCAGGAAGGGCGACTACCCTGCCGATGGAGGAAAAAACGTCCGCTGCGCCGGGAATGTGTGCATCCAGAACGATTCTGGGACTCAATTCGCCCATTGGGGTGTCGAGAGGCTGTTTTCGGTCATCTTCACATGATATCGCCGCCTGGAGCATGGGTGGAGGCGATACGACGGGTGTATTTACGACTGCAGGTGCAGGACATGCCAGTCTTCGGGTGAAGTCGGCATGGAGCTTGCATCAACGCCGGGAGAACAGGAGATGAACCGGAAATGAAGGGGGTTCGAACGCAAGGTGAAATCGATTTTCACCCTCTGTAAACCACTGTTTATACGTAACATGAACGGTGTACAGGATTCGAAACCCCCGGTCGATCACCTCGTAGTGAGCGGCCATTCAGCCGGCTCTCCGGCAGAACATGGTGTCTACACCGCGCTCCACCCGAAAGGTGGACGCAGGAAGGGGCCATGAAACCATCCCAAGAACCAACCGCCATCTGCCATGAAAATGAAGCTGTACACGGCCGGCATTGTTGCTGCGCTCGTAGTAGGCTCTTCAGGCGTGATTGCGTACGAACACGAACTCTTCGGCGGCCCCTCCCCTGTCCAAGCGGACAGTCTGATCGCGGCGCACCCCATTGAGGTGCCCGGGCCCCGAATGACTCCGATTGAAGAAGCACTCCGGGATCCCCGCAAGTTCGAGCCCCTCGCTCCCGAACAGGTTGATTCGGAAACGTTGTGGCTGGCACGGGTGATCTTTTCCGAAACCAAACGACCCGACGAGCAGGCCCTGGTGGCCTGGGTGGTCCGCAACCGGGTGGATACCCGCTACCGTGGACGCTCAAGTTATGAAGGCGTCGTTCTGGATCCCTGGCAGTTCTCCGCCTTCCGCCCCGGAAGTGAGAAAGCCGTTCTTTATGCCGGCCTGAATGCCTACTCCCGTGTACCGGGATGGCAGACAGCCCTTCGGATTGCGCACACCGTGCGTTTCGCAGACCCCCGGCATCGTCCGTTCTCCAAGAACACCCGGCACTTCTACAGCCAGCGTTCGATGAATGGAACGACAGCGCCCGCTTGGGCTCATGGAATGGCACCGGTTGATATCGGGTACCACTCCTTCGAGGTGGACCATCACCGCTTCCGCTTCTTCGAGGATGTCTCCTGATCCTTCTGGTCCGGTTGCCGTGGCAACCGGATAAAAAAAGGGCGCCGGTGCAAATGCACCGGCGCCCTTTTTCATTTCCGTCAGGCGCGTTTTTACCAACGGCCTCCGCCGCCTCGGTTTCCGCCACCGCGATGGCCACCGCCACCGCCGCCGCCGCGACGCTCCTGGGCTTCGTTGACGCGGATGTTGCGTCCGTCAACTTCGGATTCGTTCAGAGCGTTGATGGCAGCATTGGCGCCTTCATCGTCCATTTCAACGAAACCGAAACCGCGGGAGCGGCCCGTGTCACGATCCAGGATTACTTTGGCTGATTGTACGTCGCCGTATTCAGCGAAAAGATTTTCGAGAGACTGGTCGTCGACGCTCCAGGGGAGGTTTCCGACAAAAAGATTCTTCATACCGTTGGTTGGGCGCTTAGCGCCTTTGTCATTTGCTTTGAAAGTCCAACCACCCTTCATCTCTGCTGGGGCCATAAAAAAAGCCGACCGGTTCAAATCTCCGGTCGGCAAACAATGGCATCAGGCAAGGGCTTCCGGGTGGAATACTCAATGATACGACCCAAAGCGGAAAAGATTCGGCCGGCACTCCGAATGGTACAATATTCACATGAGGCCACAGGGGGCCTCGTACCGCCTCCCCGAAGACTCGATACCCAGAACTCGATGCCTAGAAAATGACGCCGAGCCTCAGCATGACGGAATTGTTGCGGTGGACGTCGTCTGTCTCGAAATCGATACCGCGGATGCTGAATTCGTCCTTCATGAAACGAGATACCCCGATCGAGTAGCGCAGTTCGGGCGTCAGGGTCAGGCCAGCCAGGGAGAAGGCCAGTCCGGCACCCACGTTTCCCGACATGGACGCACTTTCCAGTGATTCCTTGTATTCGTCATTCGATGAGGACGGAAACGAGATGACCGGACCCGCCGAGACGAACGCCTGCACGAGGGGCAATGGGAGAACCGCAAAACGCACATCCAGGGCCACATCCAGCAAACTCAGGTCAAACACCTCTCCGAAAGCACCCAGATCCAGTTCCACGTCACCCATATCGCGGTAATAGGCGCCCAGACGCAGGGCCAGCGGACTGGAATCCGTATCGAAGAAGACACCGAAGTGGTAGCCCGACGCCGCTTCGTAGGTGGCCGAACGGCTGCCTGAAATGTCGCTCATGTTCTCGAAATTCAATCCTGCAGCCACGCCCAGTTGGGCCTGTGCCCGACCCGGAACGAGTGCGATGACCAAGAGGGCCATCATCAGGACGGCGGCGGAGCGGGAAATTCTGGATACGATCATGTCAACAGCGGCGAATTGGTTGTGCCTGTATCTGATAATGCGAGGACCGGAGCGCGGCCGGTCACCTGCAGAAAATAAGCCGCAGGCAACTGGCAAATGGTATCCCGCAGGGGCAATCCACGGCCCCGCTCACGGACGGTTCGCGTAACACTTGCCCCCTGCAACATCACCGAGCACGCGGAGTTGAGCATCTGTCACCAGTACCGACCAGAGCCCCGTCCATGAAAATCGGAATCACCTGCTATCCTGTGTATGGAGGCAGCGGTGTTGTTGCCACGGAACTCGGCAAGGCGTTGGCCGCCCGGGGCCATTGCATCCATTTCATTGCCTACTCGATGCCGTTCCGGTTGGGCCACATCGCCGAGAACATCCGGTTTCACGAGGTGAATGTGAATGCCTATCCCCTCTTCGAGTACCCACCGTACACCCTCAACCTGACTTCCAAGATTGTCGACACGGTCAAGTACGAGGAACTCGACATTCTGCACATGCACTATGCCATTCCGCATGCCACCAGCGCCCTGTTGGCACGGCAGATCCTCGAGAAGGAAGGGATCCGCATTCCCATTGTGACGACGCTTCACGGTACGGACATCACCATCGTCGGGCAGGACCCTTCGTTTGCTCCGGTGGTGAATTACTCGATCAATGAATCCGATGGTGTGACGGCCGTTTCGGACTGGCTGAGGGCCGAGACCCTCAAGGCCGACATCCACACGGATATCGAGGTCATTCCCAACTTCATCGACACCGATCGATTCCGGCGACTCCCGCGCGAGCACTTCAAACAGGCCATCTGCCCGAATGGAGAAAAACTGCTGGTCCACGTGTCCAACTTTCGCCCGGTCAAGCGGGCTACCGAGGTGGTGGACGTATTCCACAGCCTGCAAAAGCGGGGACACGGCATCAAACTGCTTCTGGTCGGGGACGGCCCGGACCGGACGTCGGCCGAACATCGCGCCCGGGAACTGGGCGTCTATGACGATGTCCGCTTCCTCGGCAAGCAGGAACCCGTGGAAGAGATCCTTTCCATTGCCGACATCTTCATGATGCCTTCCGGGTCGGAAACGTTCGGTCTGGCTGCCCTGGAGGCCATGGCCTGTGGCGTTCCGGTCATCGCAAGCCGCATCGGCGGCCTGCCTGAATTGATCGTGGATGGAGAAACAGGCTTCCTGTGCGATCTCGGGGACATCGAAGCGTATACAGATGCCGCCGACCAGTTGCTGAACGATCCGGATCTGCACGCCCGCATGGCCGAAGCCTCGCGCAAACGGGCTGCCGACGAATTCGACATCGACATCATCGTACCCCGGTACGAATCGTATTATAAGCAGGTCATGGAGAAGGCTGCCCTGTCGGTCTGATGCCCCCGGGAGAAGCCGACTCCATGACGGCATGATCACGTGATCCGTTTCCGAAAGCGTCTTCGTCATGGGCGAACAGCATCTCATCAGCCGCAAGAAGGCCCTCTATCCGGTCAGTGATTTTTTCCGGACCTACCTGTCGCGCTATGGCAGGATCTGGGCCGACTCGATCCGCTACGACGATCTGGTCCGGTTCACGACCGCCATCCCTGTTTATGACGAGAAAGGAGTCGACACCCTCTGGTCGACCGTTCTCTACCCGGATTCCGAGCGGGCTGAAATCCATGACAAACTGCTCAACGCGTACGCCATCCTGAAGGCCGACGGGGACACGTCGATCACGGAGTACCTCTACATCGACCGGGTGGATCAATGCAACCATGGCAACACCCTTCCCTTCCGCATCCGGGTGGTCAACCGCATCAACGAGAACTTCGATTACTTCTACGTCAAGAAGATCGACGCCAACCGGATCTACGGTCTGGAACTCGAGCACATCCTCTCCCCGAACCGCGTCAACTATTTCATTCATCGGCGCACCATCATCGAGGAGCACATCATCGGCATCCCTGCCGATGCCTTCCTGAAGGAAAACCTGCCCATCACGGATTTCGACCGGGTCCGGCTGGCCAAGGAATTCGTCAAATTCAATGAGCGCTGTTTCGTATCCCTTCTCGGTGACATGCACTCGGGAAACTTCGTCGTGGAATTGACGCGCGACTTCGAGAAATGGCACTTCCGCATCCATTCCATCGATTTCGACCAACAGAGCCACCACTGGCGCAAGGAAGTCTACCTGCCCCAGTTCTTCCATCAGAACGAACCCTTCCTGCGGCTCACGATGGAAAACCTGGCACCGGAAAATGTGCTGCAGTACCAGAAAGAGGAGCGCAGCCTGATTGCCAACCGGGTGCGGGTCTCACACGGCCGATTCAATGCCCTCATGGAAGTGATGCGTGAAGACATCATTTCCACGGACGAGAACATCCGCCGCCTCGGACATCAACTGGCGCAGCATTACCGCGACGATCGCTTCGAGTCGTGCGACTCCATGGGCGAAATCGTACACCATTCCATCATGCTGCTGCTGGAACGGTCCAAACCGGCTACGTCGCCACAGACACCGATCTGACCGCTTCAGAGCGGTGCGTGCCCCGTCAGGAACGGATTGGAAACGCGTTCCCGTCCGATGGTCGTCGCGGGGCCGTGTCCCGGCAACACTGTGAAGTCATCTCCCAGCGGGACGAGGCCGTCGAAGATGGACTGCATGAGCGTGGGCAGCGAGCCCTGCCAGAGGTCCGTGCGACCGATTGAGCCGGCAAACAGGACGTCGCCGGCGAATACGACACCTTCCTCCCTGTCCACGAAGCTGACCGATCCCGGCGAGTGACCGGGGGTGTGCAGGACATTCCAGGTCCGCTTTCCGAACCGGATGTCCGTACCCGGTTCAATCAGGGCGATGGGTTCCGGAGGTTCATCCAGGTCAACTCCGAACATGGCAGCCTGCGTCTCGGCCTTCTTCAGGAGCATGGTCTCGGACGCATGCACTTCGATGCCCACACCGAAGTGATCCGACAGGCGATTGCACCCGAAGATGTGGTCGATATGGGCGTGCGTCAGCAGGATCCGCTTCAGCGAGCCTTCCCGGCTTTCGATGTACTCGATGAGATGCGCATGCTCTGAGTCGGACTGGTTGGACGGATCCACCACCACAATTTCTCCTTCGCTTTCGACTACATAACAGTTGGTCGAGAACGGGTTGAAGGCAAATGATTTGATTATCATGGCGGTGCAGATCGTTTAAACGGGACCACGTTGCGGAGCGGGTCGTATCCCCCCGCCTCCCCGGATGGTTCTGTCAAAACCGGCCCTTTGCCACGCTTACTCCATGAAACAGTTTCACCGCATGATCCTGCGCATGCTGCCGGGCCCGTTCGTGGCCTGGCTGGTGGTGCTCCTGTTCCTGCTGGTGATGCAGTTCCTGATCAAGTACCTGCCGCAACTTGTCGGCAAGGGTCTGCCGATCCCTGTCATTGGAGAGTTGATCCTCTACAATCTGGCCTACATGCTGGTCCTGGCCGTTCCGATGGCTGCCCTGATCGCTACACTGATGGCCTTCGGGCGTCTGGCAGAGTCCAATGCGTACGTGGTCATCAAGAGCTCCGGGGTGTCCTTTCCACAGCTGGTCTGGCCCGTGTACGTCGTCGGCCTGCTGCTGACGGCATCCATGTGGGTGTTCAACACGCGTATCCATCCCGAAGCCAACTTCCGGGCCCGCAATCTCTGGCAGGATATCCGGTCGGCCAAGCCGGGATTCGACTTGCAGGCCGGCGTCTTTTATGACGGCATAGAAGACTACCGCATCCTGGTGGGTGACATTCCGGCGGACAATCCCAACGAACTGCGCGACGTTACGATTTTCGACTATTCGGAAGGGGCCCGCTTCCGGACGGACATCCACGCCGCCCGGGGGTATCTGGAGCCCATCACGGACGGAAGCACGCTCAACCTGGTCCTCTTCGAAGGCGAGGTGCACCGCAAACGACCACCGGGCAGCGGCAGCCTTGACCGGTACGAGCGCCTGGGATTCGATCGGCATCTGATGCGGATCTCCCTGGAGGACCTGAATTTCACCCGGACCGATCCGACGCAGGGGCGACGGACGGACCGCACCATGGCCTCCAGCGAGATGATTGCCCTGGTGGACTCCCTCGAGATGACGGTCGAGCGAAGCCGGAACGTGTTCCTCGGACTGATGGAAGACCTGGGCACCGGCGCACTGACCCACAGGGAAATCGGTTTCCCGGTACGTGATGATGCCCGGCTGGCCGTTCAGGCCGCCTCGGCGCAGAGCGCGGCCCTCACCCCGTTCCAGGGAAGCACCTCGATGGTGTCCACGGAAGCCGGCCGGGATGAACTCGTCGTCCGGTCCGTTCGCAGCGCCAGGGCCCGGGCAGATGGAGCCCGCAAGGACATGATCTGGGCGCAGGACCGGGCCGACCGCTACCGCGTCGAGATCCACAAGAAGTATTCGATTGCCATTGCCTGCCTCATATTCATGATGATCGGCGCGCCCATCGGGTTGTACGTCCGGAAAGGTGGGCTGGGAACGGCAGCCGCATTGGCTGTCGGCATCTTCCTCTTCCACTGGGTGTCCCTGGCCAACGGTGAGAAGCTGGCGGATCGGGGTCTCCTCGAACCATGGCTGGGAATGTGGATCGCGGACATCGTGACGGGACTCATCGCCATCTGGCTGACCTTCGTGGTCTGGCGGGACCTTCGAACCATTCCGGCCCCATCCCTGCCGGCCTTCCTGACCCGACGTCGCTCACGGTCCACGCCAGAAAACCATCCATCAGCCTCATGATCGTTGACCGCCCCGGACGCCTGATCCTCGTGGCCACCCCCATCGGCAACCTGTCGGACATGACGGAGCGCGCCATTGAAACGCTGCGTGCCGTGGACCTGATTGCCTGCGAGGACACACGCACCTCCGGAGTCCTGCTTTCCCATCACGGCATCTCGACGCCGACCACGAGTTTTCACGCCCACAATGAGCACGGCAAGGCCTCCCGATTGGTGGACATGATGGTTCGCGGGCAGGACATCGCACTCATCTCCGATGCCGGATCACCCGGCATTTCAGACCCCGGTTACCTGTTGGTCCGTGCGGCCCTGGATGCCCACCTCGAGGTGACAGCCCTGCCGGGTCCGTCGGCGCTCATCCCGGCCCTTGCTGCCAGTGGGCTGCCCACGGACCGCTTCGTGTTCGAGGGTTTCCTGCCGCCCAAGAAGGGCCGAAAGACCCGGATTGACGCCCTCGTGGCGGAGGATCGTACGGTCGTCCTGTACGAGTCTCCCCATCGCCTGAAGAAATTACTCGTTCAACTCATTGAAGCCGCAGGGGAAGGCCGCCAGGCGGTCATCGCCCGGGAGATCTCGAAGAAGTTCGAGGAGTTTCGCCGTGGGACGCTGGCAGAACTCCTGGCGTGGGCAGAATCCCAGACCAAGGTCAGGGGCGAGATCGTCCTGGTCCTTGGATCCGAAAAGACCTCCGAGCGCCTGAACGAAGGCTGATCACCCGCTTCGGATCGGGCAGGACGAACCCATGGAAAAAGCGGTCCGGAAGGCGAACCTATCCGGAAGGGGCCGCGTTGTAGCGGCCATATTGCCACCCTTCAGCCCTTTTTCGACCATCCCCGACTGCAGATGAACGCCAACCGCACAGACAGGATTGTAGCCGCCCTGGTCTTCATCTATTCGTTGGTCCTGTACCTGTTGACCGTGGCACCGGCCACGTCATTCTGGGATTCGGGTGAGTTCATCGCCATTGCCAACCGCCTGCAGGTATCCCACCCTCCGGGAGCGCCTTTCTACATGCTCGTCGGCCGGCTCTTTTCCATGTTCGTGCCCACCGAGTTCGTGGCCATTGCGGTCAACCTGGTTTCGGTGTTGGCGAGCGCGCTGACGGTATTGCTGCTGCACCTGGTCATCGTCCGTCTGATCCGGGAGTGGCAGGGTGCCCCGTCGACATGGAGCCCCCTGGATCGCCTCGTGGCGCTGGCCGGGGGTGTGGTGGGCGCCTGCACGTTTGCTGTCACGGACTCCTTCTGGTTCAACGCCGTGGAGGCCGAGGTCTACGCGCTCTCCATGCTGTTCACGGCGCTCGTGGTGTGGCTCATCCTGAAATGGCGTGAGGAGGCTGCCCTCGAGGAGGAGCGGCTCACGGGCGGTCAGCACCGTTTCGGACTGGCCACCAACAGGTACCTGATCCTGATCGCCTACCTCTTCGGTCTGGCCATCGGAGTCCACCTTCTGAACCTGTTGGCCATCTTCTTCATCGCCCTGATCGTCTTCTACATCGAGTTCGAGAATCCCGAATGGGATACCCGGAAGCGCTGGATGGGCATCGTGGCTACCGGCGTCATTTCCTCGGTGGCCTTTCTGGTGGTGTATCCCGGCATCGTGCAGTGGCTGCCAGGGGTCATCGGAGGATCTTCCGCTCCCGCCCTGGGCACGCTGGCGCTCTTCGGACTGCTGGCCTTCGGCATCTGGTGGAGCCAGAGCCGCGGCATGCAGGCCATGAACATCATCATGATCTGCGTGACGGTGGTCTTGATCGGGTACTCCTCCTACGCCCTGATTTTCATCCGATCGGCGGCCAACCCGCCCATCGACGAGAACGACCCGGAAACGGTCGAAGCCATCGTTTCCTACCTCAAACGCGAGCAGTACGGGGAAACCCCCATCCTGAAGGGGTACACGTACGACAACCAGATGGGCAATCTGGATACCCGCCGGGAGAAGTGGTTCCCCCGTCGGCACTCCCAGGATCCGAACCACATGCGGGCCTACAGCCAGTACAACTCCGATGGAGAGTTCTTCTGGAGTTACCAGGTAGGCCACATGTACGTGCGCTACTTCCTGTGGAATTTCGTGGGACGGGCGTCGGACATACAGGACGCGCCTGCCATCACCGGATTCTCGGACGCTGAAACCAGTCAGTACCTGTATCAAACGCCGTCGGAAGAAGCCTCGCGAAACGCCTACTACGGTCTGCCACTTCTACTGGGGTTGATAGGTGCGGCGTTCCATTTCATGCGTGATTGGCGACGGGCATTTGCCGTGCTGGTGCTCTTCCTGGTGACAGGCGTCGGCATCATCTTATATCTGAACCAGACGCCGTTCCAACCCAGGGAACGGGACTACGCCTACGTGGCCTCGTTCTTTGCCTTCAGCATCTGGGTGGGAATCGGGGCCACCGGGCTCCTGCGTCTGGCTGCCGATCAATTGGCGGAACGATTGAAACCTGAAGCGCTCAGGCACTCCCTTTCTGTGGTCGCAGGCGCCATCTTCGTGGCCGTCCCCCTGTTGATGATGGTGGTGAACTACGACGATCACGATCGCAGCGGACGCTACGTTGCCGGCGATTACGCCTACAACATGCTGATCGGCCTGGAAGAGGATGCCATCATCTTCACCAACGGGGACAATGACACCTTCCCGCTGTGGTACCTGCAGGAAGTGGAAGGCGTGCGTCAGGATGTTCGTGTGACGAACCTCTCCCTGCTCAACACGCCGTGGTACATCAAGCAGCTCAAGAATCAGGCTTCCCGGGATTCCGAGCCCCTGCCCATTTCCCTTCCGGAAGATGTCATCGATGATCTGGAAATCATACGATGGGAGCCGCGTGAGCTTGAACTGCCCGTCAACCGGCAGGCCCTCTTCGGTGGCTCCGAGATGGCCGAGTTCATCCAGGACGAAGACTCCAGCCTGATCGAAAGCCCCATGCGCTGGTATCTGGAGGGACGTCCGTTCTCACAGGACATCAGCCTGCTGTACGGTGCAGATCAGGCGGCACTCAACATTCTGCTCACCAACGCCCAGCAGAACTGGAAGCGCCCGATCTACTTTGCCGTGACCGTCGCGCCGAGCGGGCAACTGGGTCTGAACGAGCCCTCGGAGGGTGGCAGTTTCTTCCAGTTGGAAGGGCAGGCCTATCGCGTCGTTCCCATTCGTCACCGCGAGCAGCTGGGTCGCGTGGTACCGGACATCACCCCGGAAAAACTGAAGCTTTTCCGCTTTACGGGGCTCAACGATCAGGAGGTCTACTTCGACGAGAACATCCGTCGCATGGTGGACAACTATCGCAATATCTACTCACATACGGCCGAGTCTCTGGCGCGGGCCGGACGGGCCGACGAAGGTCTGGAGCTGCTGGACTGGTTCATGGAACAGGTGCCGTTCGAGACCATCCCGGGCGATGAAACGTCCTTTGCCTTCATGGCACAGGCCTATGCCGTCCTGGGTGAAACCGAGAAATCGGCCGCGCTCTGGAAACAGGCCGAACCTCTGGTGCTCCATCGTCTCGAGCGTGCCCTTGCGGCCAACAGCAACAATCAGATGGCACGGGTAGCCCGGTTCATCGAGATCATCCAGGGTGCGTATCTGGAGACGGAAGATTTCCAGGCCTACGCGGACTTTACGAACAGGATCGGTGAAGCCATCGGAGACTCGACGTACCGTCAGACGGCTGAGGAAGTCGAGGCGCTCTACAACGCCATGCGCGACTCATCGAACGGCGAACTGCCCGAACCGGGCATGAACTGACCACGACCCGTTCTGCGAAGGGTCGCCTGGATCATCGGGTGATGGGCAGGACACCGGTCCGCGAATGCCCGGCCATGACCACGCGCCACAGATAGGTGCCGGCGCTCAACCGGCTGGTATCCATGGTCCAGCTGTTGGTACCCGCATGCGCCACGTGCTCCTTTGCGAGGCGCACTCGCCCTGTCGCATCGTACACGAATACGCTGACGGGAGCGGCCCGATCGGCCTCCAGTTCGACACTGAACCGATCCCCCGCCGGCAGCGGGTAGACGGCATCCACGGCAAAAGGCAATACCTGCCAGGTCTCCGACCGCACGCTGCTCGCCGGGGGAAGCATCAGGGACGTCGTATAGATGAAGTCTCCGGACGATCCTTGCGCCCCATTGGCCGCGTTGCCGGCCGCATAGAAGGTGATCGGCCCGACATCCTCCGACGGTGGGATCCACCGCAGCCGCCAGGTATGGGTGTCGTTCACGTTGACGGCCGGCGCGTGCGTCACGTGACTGATAGTCCCGCCAAAGTCGGCATAATTCGTGTCCTGTCCGGGGATCAGCTCCCAGGCTCCTACCATCTGTTCGTTGGCATCCTGGACGGTAATGGAGAATCCAAAACGAGCTGCGCCAGCCCGCTCGATGGTCAGTTGCAGATCAACGGGCGTTCCAGGCTCCCAGGATGCCGGACCCGATATTCCGAGGGAGCCCCCCTCCTCATTCAGGCCGAACGATGCGTGACATCCACTTACAGCACAGGTTCGGGCGCCGGGAGCACCCGTAAATCCCGGTGGCGCCCCCTGGGAAGAAACGATGGCGCCGGTAAGCACCAGCAGAAGCAGTCCGGACAAAAGGCTGCCAAGGAGCGCGGTAAGCGTTCTGGACATGGATTCGGGATGCGTGGTGGTGTTGAACAGGTTCCGGCAGGTTGGCCGGGACGCAGGCGGTCGGCCGTCAGGAGTCGGAAGACGTCGTTACTTCGAAAGGGTGCGAAGATTCGTTCAGCCGCAGGGAATAGGGCCCCGGCACGAAGGTACCCTCGAGATCCAAATAGTAGCGATAGGGACGCAGGACGCTGGCACACACCGAGCCCTGCGGTCTGCGCATGGTCAGTGTGACAAGAACGAGGTTGCCGGCCCGCTGCTGCGTGACTTCGTGCAACTCAGAACATGCATCCGGAAACGCGCCCTTGATGAGGACTTCCACCGGTACGCCGTCCACCGCCGAATTCGACGTTACAGCAGCGGGCCGGATGGTCACGGATTCGAATGTGGCTTCGAACAGACGGTATTCAAGGTCCTCCTGCGGAGGCGTCACGGCAATGGTTGTGCGCCCATCCCGATCCGCACCGCTCACCCGGTGACCATAGACATCCTCTTCGCTGATGTCGGGTTGCAGGGCGGCGCAGGCAGGCAGGAGGCACACGATCAGCAGCAGCGCCGCGCGAGCGATGCGGTACAGGATCGGAAGCCGGGAAGTCGAATCGGGGGTCATGGCATGCTGTCGGGATGATGGGTCAGTCTGCCAGCAGGGCAACATCCGATGCCTGCTGGTCATCCCGGACTTCCGCACGCGGTGCATCACCCCAGAGACGTTCCAGTTCGTAGTACTCCCGTTTTTCGGGAAGGAAAACATGAACCACCAGATCCACATAGTCCATCAGGACCCACTGATGGTGATCCGTTCCCTCGACGTGCCACGGACGCTCACCGGCTTCTTCCTTGAGTTTCATCCGGACCGATTCCACGATGGCACGGTTCTGCAGGTCGGAGTCTCCCGTGACCAGAATGAAGATGTCCGCAACACCGCTGACCCCCGTCACATCCAGGACGAGGATGTCCTTCCCTTTCTTGTCCAGGATGGCATCCACGGCCAGACGGGCAATGTGCTTGGTGGAAGCGGCCGTCTGTCTCTTCTTGTCTTCTGTCCGCTTGGGAACGGCCGCATCAAGTCGGTTCTCTGAAGTCGTATTCTGTTCGCTCAGGGTTGCTCTCCCCGGGATCCACTCCCGGTGCTTTCTTTGATCTGCGTGTTTCAGGGACGCAGACTTCACTCTTCGTGAGTATCGTCGGTTGATTCGTCCCCGTCCTCATCAACCGATGGCGGCGGCAAACGATCCACAAACGGCTTTATCGTGGCATAGTCCTTCCCGATGACGACAGAGGCATCCAGGAACCACGTCGGTTCCAAATCCTCCTGAATGCGGTCATTTTCGACTCCCAGAGCCAGCGCAATCTGCTCGGCCGCATCGGGATTCCCGATCCGGTCGATGACCACGGATCGCGCCACATCGGACCTCTCGTAATTGTCCACCTCCACGACATCAAAACCCAGATCCTGGAGATAGTCGCCCATCTCGGCGGCAAGTCCGTCCACGCCGGCACCGTTCTTGACTTCGAGTTGAATGAACTCGCCAATCAGGTTGCCGGGATTGTGCAGGCGCTCCGGATCGGGCCGGGGCGACGCCAGACGCTGACCGAATGCGTAAACGAGAAGCGCTGCCGCTCCCAGTACGACGACCAGGGCGACATTCAGTGCAAGATTGCCGGAACGAAAAGCCAATGCGGGAGGAACGGGTTTACTGTGACCCTCAGTTCAACCGGTCATTCCAGAAGAGATCCCGTCCGGAAGGACCGAAATCGGCACGGAATGATGAAGACTGGTTCCAGCGGTCGTAGGCGCTGCCACCATAGTATCCATACGGGCTCATGTACGAGCCGTAGGGGCTGCGGCGCATGCTGAGATGCAGCTGGATGTTTTCCGTGGGACGATAGGCCAGTTCAGCATTGCGAACGAACACCTGATTGGAATTCTGACCCATGGCCTGCGCGAGGCGCTGGTTTCCGCCCAATTGGGAGGCCGCCGACACATCAATACGAGCGGCCAACTTGCTGTTGAACTGCCACTGCATGGTGTTGGTGTACATGGCCATGGACGTGCCGCCTCCCCAGCTCGAGGAGCTTGCCTCGAACGTATGGCTCATGCGGAAGTGCTCCGGCGTGAAGTACCGGTTCAGCGAGAATCCTGACACGCCCTGATCGTAGAGGCGGACACTGGATTCGACGGCTGATCCGCTCGGACGCAACTGGGCATGGGCCGGGGCTGTGGCCAGCAGGGCAGCTACGAGCAGCAGAGCAAGGATGGATGAACGCATGATGGCGATGGGTTCGAGGTTAGCCTGACAGTAAGAAGGCGGGCATTTTGTATTATACACGAGGTATACGGCCTCTGTCAATAACGTTCCAGAGGCCGTTTTATTTTGCCCTCCGAATGAAAAACGTCGGGCGAAACGGTCCGTCTTCCACGAAGCCATTCCACACCCCTCCCTGAGCGAGACTTCCAACCATGCCGACCGCCATACTGGGCATCGAGACCTCCTGTGACGACACGGCAGCAGCCGTGATCGTGGACGGGCGTCTGCGTTCGAACGTGGTCTCGACCCAACTGGAGCATCAGGACTGGGGTGGTGTCGTGCCGGAGTTGGCCTCCCGCGCGCACGAACGGGCCATCGTACCTGTCGTGGAGAAGGCCCTGCGCGAATCCGGATTGGGCCGCTCGGACCTCGATGCCATTGCCGTGACGGTAGGTCCCGGCCTCATCGGTTCGCTCCTCGTAGGCGTGTCCTTTGCCAAGGCCACGGCTCTGGCGCTGGACATCCCGCTCGTGGCCGTCAACCATCTGGACGGACACCTGGCCAGCCTGTACCTGGCGCAGGATCGTCCCGATCATCCCCACATGAACCTGATCGTTTCCGGTGGGCACACCCAGATCATGAAGGTGAAGCGGGAAGGTCAGGCCGAACTCCTGGGCAAGACGCGGGACGATGCAGCGGGAGAAGCCTTCGACAAGGTGGGCAAGCTGCTGGGACTGCCCTACCCTGGCGGACCCGAGATCGACCGGCGGGCCGTCAACGGGGATCGAACATTCCATCGTTTTCCCAGGACGCGTCTGAAAGGCTACGACATGTCCTTTTCGGGCATCAAGACAGCCGTGCTTTATCATCTGAATGCCGTTCCCGATGCCCAGCGGGAGGCGTACCTCAAGGAACACATCGACGACCTGTGCGCTTCCTTCCAGGAGGCTGTCGTGGACATGCTGGTGGCACCCGTCAAGAAAGCCATGAAGGATGAGCGTATCCTGGACCTGGGGCTTGTCGGCGGCGTGAGCGCCAACAGCCGCCTCAGGGAGCGCCTCCAGGACATGGTGGATGGGCTGGGAGGTCGATTGTTCGTACCCCCCATGGCCTACTGCATGGACAATGCGGCCATGATTGCCATGGCCGGATATCATCAGTTCCAACGGGGTGTCACGGCGCCTCTGACCATCACGGCAGACCCCTCTCTCGTTCTGGCATGAACCGACTGGACGTCATAGCAACACTGGTGGCCGAACTGGCCAGCCTGCCGGAGCCTGACTCCGAGGCCGGCATCGCTGCATGGCGGGAACGCATCGATCGTATCGACCGGATCGTACTGGAACTGTTGAACGAACGCAGCAAGAGTGCCAATGCCATTGGCCATGTGAAACAGCAACTGGGCTTGCCCATTTACGTCCCGGAACGGGAGCACCAGGTACTCGACGGCGTACTCGAAAGGAATCCTGGGCCGCTGGACGACGCTGCTGTGCGGCGCCTGTTCGAGCGCATCATCGACGAAACCCGTTCCCTGGAACGCAGGAAGTACCAGAAACGTCCGCCGGAGTCGAACGCATGAACCACGTCCGACGAATCGCCAACCCCTGATCCCCCAGACCCGAGCACGTGAAGAAAGAACGCAAGATCCTGGGCATCATTGCCGTCCTCATCGTGGCCTCGGCTGGCCTGGCAGCGTACGATTTCCTCTACCGCTCGGCAACGCCCGAATACGAGGGCGATCGCTCCGTCAATCTCCATCCCGACATCGGAATCGACGAGGTAAGCGACCGACTGGTGGAAGCCGGCATCCTGGAGAAAGCCGGACCGTTCTCTTTCCTGGCACGCACCACGGGCTGGGCGGAACAGATCAAGGCCGGTCACTACGAGTTCGAAAGTGGCGTTTCAAACCTCGACATCATGGATGTCCTGCGGAGAGGACTGCAGGAGCCCGTCAATGTGCGTATCCCTGCCGGCACGCGGAAAGAGCGCATGATCCGGGCGATGGCGGCTGAAATGGCCTTCTCGCAGGAAGAACTGACCGATGTGTTCGCCGACACGGCGTTTGCTTCCGAACTCGAGACGGATACCACGCACCTCTGGGCGTTCATGGTGCCCGACACCTACCACTTCTACTGGCTGACTTCGCCGGAGGACGTCGTCCGCCGCGTGAAACGGCGATACGACAACATCATCCAGTCGGGCATCGACTCCCTCGGGACATTGCCCCGCAACCTGACGGCGGATGAAGTCGTCCGGTTGGCTGGAATCGTGGAATGGGAAACCGCGCACGTACCCGAAAAGCCGACGGTGGCTGGCGTCTACATGAACCGGCTCAACAACGGATGGCGCCTCGATGCCGATCCCACGGTGCAGTATGCCATCATGAAGATTGAAGGCGACAAGCGGCGCCTGTTCTTCCGGGATTACGACTTGAACCATCCCTACAACACCTATCGTCGTCGCGGACTTCCGCCGGGCCCCATCACCAATCCCAGCCTGACGTCCATCCAGTCCATCCTTTACCCCGAGTCCCACGGCTATTTCTTCTTCGTGGCCACGGGCGATGGCACGCACATCTTCAGCCGGACGCTGGCCGAACACCGACGCCGTGCCCAGGAGTACTACCGTGTAATGCGCGAGCGAAGGGCCGCTGCAGCGGCGGCCGAGGCTGCTGAAAACGCGCAGACCGAGTCTGAATAAGCGTTCGAAGCCGGACCTGCACAGACTCAGAAGAAGCTGAACACGAAAGCGCGCACCAGGAGGATTCCCACGCCTCCCCCACCGGCCAGCAGCGCACCGAACAGCCATTGCCGACCCGCCGGCGTCTTGAGCAACGTGAGCATGAGGATGAGGGCGGGCGACGAAATACCCAGGATCCACCAGAATTCAGAAAACGGGCTGCCCAGATCCAGCAGGCTCAGGATGATCCAGGCTGGCCCCAGCACAGCCAACACATACAATCCCGCAGCCGCAAGCATGGCCCGCCCCAAGCGCCCCCATCGAGTGCCCGGCCCGCGCGGCATTCCGGCCCTGATCAGCAGGGCCACCAACGGAAGCGCCAGCAATCCTCCCCAGGGCACCAGGCCCGCTGTCGCCCGATCGTATCCCTGTCCCACCATGAACCATACCGCCGTTCCGAACTGGAACAGCAACACCAAGGTGAAGGCCGAAACCAGGCGCCGTCCGAAGTGGTCGGTTCCGCGGATCGATGAGGAGGGTGTTCGGGGACGAGTCATATGGCCTGCGTATTCTTGTGCCGTATTCCGTTTCCGGAGCGGTGTCATGTTTTTCCGGACGACCATGTAAACCGATCGGTAACAGCCTGTGTCCATACGGACGACTCTGGTACCGAAGATGTTCTTGATGACCGAACCCGTTCGAACCCTTGCGGCTGAAAGCCGCACAGAACTGTCGCTGCGCGAAGTGGTGCGGACGCACAAGCGTGCCGTCTACTTCCTTGCGCTCGACCTGACGGGCAATCATCATGACGCCGAGGACCTCTCGCAGGAAGTGTTCATCAAGGCCCACAAGGGTCTGCATCGCTTCCGAGGGGAGTCGGGACTGTACACCTGGCTGCGACGCATCGCCATCAATACGCATCTGAACAAACGGCGCAAGAAAGCGCTCTCGATGATGCGGTTTTTCGGCGATGACGATGCCGCCAGCGACACCGTCTCGGATCAGATGTCACCTGCAGAATCCGCCGAAGGTGCCGTGTTGCGCAGCCACATCGATCGGGCCATGGAAAGGCTCAGTCCGAGGGAACGCACGGCATTCGTTCTCAGACATCATCACGATATGAGTATCCAGGACGTGGCCAGCGACATGGACGTATCCGACGGCACCGTGAAGAGCCTCCTCTTTCGTGCCACCCGCAAACTGAGGGACGAATTGGCATTCCTGCGGGAAACACCTTCGGCATGACGCAATGGATGCGAGACGAAACCGCACTTGCACGACAGACCAACGAGCAATGACCATGAATACCAACTGCAACGACATACAGCTTCTGATGCTGGACGTTCTGGCCGGTTCGGCTGCACAGGGAGGGCAGTCCCGGTTGGATGAGCACCTTGCTTCCTGCGACGCCTGTCGCAGGGAGTGGGCGCTCCTGGAGTCCATCACGGAGGCTCCGGAGCACCGGCCGGATCCGGGCCAGGAATTCTGGGATGGTTACCTCGGACGTCTGGAAGAGCGAATGGAGCGTGCCGACAGTGCTGATGTCCTGCCGCGGGCATCGTTTTCTCTCGTTCCCCGTCGCGTGCTGCAGGTGGCCGCTGCCATTGCCATCCTGGCCATCGGCGTCCTGCTGGGTCGCGCGTCCCTGTCGGAAGACGGACCCTTTCCTGTTCCCGGCGAGATGCGAACCGAACTGGCTGCCCTCGATGCCGAGGCCTGGTCCGTGCTCGACCGCTCGCGGACACTGCTCCTGGACGTGGCCAATTTCGATGCCTCCCAGGACCTTCCTGCCGATCTGAACCTGGATCGGCGCCAGACCGCCGCGAGCCAACTGGTCCGCGAAGCCGCAGATGTGCGTTCGCGCATGTCGGAAGCCGACCGCCAGCGCATGATGGACCTCCTTTCCGACCTAGAAGTCATCCTCCTGCAACTGGCCCATCTGGACGCCGAAGTGGATCTGCCCCAGATCGAAATGATGCAGAACGGCATGGACCGCAAGGCCCTCTTCTTCAAGATCGATATCGAATCCATGAACCGACCCGATGAGTCGACCTCGACCGAGGTCACTGCGGATCGTCCCCAACCACGGCGCTCTGCCATTTGACCGCCGGAGGCACTCATGAAACGACTTCCAAACAACGACTCCATGATTTCCAGATCATCCATACAACACCTGGCAACGCGCGTTTTCGTGCTGGCACTGGTCCTCGTGTCGCTGACGGGTGTGCGCAGCGCGTGGGCCCAGACGAGCTACGACCAAGCCTACGCAGCCGCCAATGCCTTCATCTTCGATGAAGAGTGGAGCGCCGCCGCCGATGCCTTCGATGCGTTCCTTCGCAACCACCCTGAGGGTCGTCGTACGGATGATGCACATTTCTACCGGTGCTACGCCGCTGAGAAGGGCGATGTGGATCGCCGAGACGTCTTCGAATGCTATGACCGCTTTCTGGGCGACTTCGGCAGCAGCTCCTACGCCGACGATGCGCAGTCGAGTCTGGTGCGGATCGCACAGCGTCTTTCGCGGGAAGGGAATCCCGAATACGTGGAGCGGATCCGGGCCATACGGGACCAGGGAGATGAAGAAGTGGCACTGGCCGCCCTGTACGCCCTGCAGAACATGGGAGATGATGCAGCCCTTGATACGATGATCAGCCTGCTCGATCGAACCGAATCGGTAGAAGTCCGACGCCGTATCGTATTTGCCATGGGCAACTTCGACTCGCCCAAGGTGCTTCCCATCCTGCTGGAAATCGCTACCGGCGATGCCGAGACCGAACTGCGCAAGAATGCCGTCTACGCACTTTCCAACCACGACGACTCGGATGACGTGAGTGCCGCCCTGGAATCCATCCTCGATTCGGATACGGATACCGAAGTGCGCAAGGCCGCTTTGTACGCCATGGGCAATGTGGATGCGATGCGGGTGCTGCCCGTGCTGCGCCGTATCGCCCTGGAGGACCGGGATGTGGAACTTGCCCGCGCAGCCACCTATGCCATGGCCAATTCCGACAGCCCGGATGTCGCGGCCAGTCTGCAGTCGGTATTCACGGATGCGCGCAATGTGGAAGTCCGCAAAGCCGCACTCCATGCCCTTTCCAATCTGGATACGTCGGACCTCATTCCGTTCCTGACGCGGGCGGCCATCAATGAGAAGGACCGCGAGATTGCCCGCGCGGCCACCTATGCCATCGGCAATGTAACCTCTTCCGAAGCCATCACAGCCCTCTCCGACATCCTGCGTTCTGCCGCCGACGTGGAAGTGCAGAAAGCTGCCCTGTACGCCCTGTCAAACCACGGCGAGGAAGACATGCTGCCCCTGCTTCTGGACGCCGCCATGGCAAACGACAATGTGGAGCTGCAGAAGACCGCCGTGTACGCCATCGCCAACATCGATGGCCGGGAGGCTACGCAGGGTCTCCTGCGCCTCTACGACGAAACGTCGTCCACGGAGGTCAAGCGCACGGTCGTTCAGGCCTTCGGAAACCGGGATGAGGAGTCTGCCAAGGATTTCCTGCTCGACGTCGTCCTGAAGAGCAGCAATCGTGAACTGTCCACGACGGCCGTGTATGCACTCTCCAACTGGATCGAGGATGAAGACCTCGGCATGATGACCACCATCCTGCGTGATGCCGAATCACCGGAGGTTCGTCGGGCTGTCGTCATGGCCATCGGACAATCCGAAATGGAAGAGGCGGTTGACCTCCTGGTGGAGGTCGTCAAGACCGACGCGGATACCCGCGTACGCACTACGGCCGTTCAGGCCCTCGGAAACATTGGCACTCCAAAAGCCCGGCAGGCCTTGCTCGAACTCCTGGAAGGCGGCGAATGAGCCCGGGCAGCTGACCTTCGTCTTCTGAAGCGCGCACCCACCTCATCCGGGGACGCATTCTTTCCTGAATCCCTTTTTTCTACAGGCCAGGCGGCCTGAACGGGACCGCCTTGCCCTGATCCAACCAGCACAATCAACACCACCATGGAACGTACCCGAAAAGTCCTGACCATCGGCGTCCTCGGCGCCTTCGTCATCCTCGCCCTGATGCCCTTCATCGGTGTCCACCCTGTCAGCCTGGCGCGCAGCGGTTGGAATGCCATCACGTCCCCATCGGCTGCGCCTTCGGCAGAAACCTCGCAGGTATTGCTGGCAGGCCTCGAATCCGACGACCCTGAACTGGTCAAGGCAGCCATCTATGCGCTGTCCAATCAGTTGGACTCGGAGGAAATCTCCATCATGTTTCCCATCGTGAACGGTGACTTCGATGCCGAAGTACAAAAGGCAGCCCTTTACGCCATCGGCAACCATGAAACAGAAGAGGTCCGCTCCTTCCTGATGGAGGTCGCCCTCGAACACGAGCGCGAAGAACTGGCCAAGGCGGCTACCTACGCCCTCAGCAACGCCCTTTCCGATGGCGATGTGGCTCCCCTCCTGACCATTCTGGAGAATGCGTCGAGCGCCGAGGTCCGCAAGGCTGCCCTCTACCAGATTGGCAACGCGGAGTCCGATGCTGCCGTTGATGCGCTCGTGTCCGTCATTGATTCCGAGCAGGAGGCTGAACTGGTCAAGGCCGCCGTCTATGCACTGGCCAATACAGATTCTGAACGCGCCGTGCCTGCCTTGATCCGGGTCATGGGATCGGATGCTGATTCCAAAGTGCGCAAAGCAGCCGTACACGCCCTTGGCAATGTCGACTCCGAGGCGGCACGCAAAGCCCTCATGGACCTCATCCAGAACCAGTGATCATGCGCCACTCAATCAAGCTGCTTTCGTTGTCCCTGCTGGTCTGCACGCTGTTCTTGTCAGAGACGGCAGCGGCTCAGACCGTAACCGCCGTCCATTCCCCTTCGACGCTCTCCGGACGCCTGGATGCAGCCATGGCCACAGCCGGGCGATCGGATGCCTGGGTGGTGTATTCCTTCGAAAAGGAAATGTGCGAACGATGCCTGTCCGGTCAGATTCGCTGGGACAGCGAATGGGAACGAACGATCGAAGATGTCATCCGGGGACGGGAGCCTTCCGGGAAATCGGTTCATGATACCGTTCGGGAGACGCTCCAGTCGCTGGATGATGATGCTCCCGGACCTGACCGCATGGTCCGCAAGGATATGGCCGTGATGATGCGGTTCGAGAAGGGCACCCTGACGCGTATCCTCCATGCCAACATGACGACGCCATTCCGGTTCGGGGATCTCCCTGTGTACTGGCTCGGGGCTCAAGAGCCCACTGAGATCCTGTCCCTTGTGGGCCATGACGAATGGCGCCGGTGGGACGAGGAGGTGCGCAAGGGATGGACCTGGGTCGTGGGAGCACTCGACCTGGTGGCGTCCCTTCCGTGGCTCGATCGGGCCTTTTCCATCGAGCAAAGCGTGGAGGGGCAACGCGCCATCGCTTTTGCCATGGGGAATCTGGACACCGCGGCCAGTGCCCGGACCCTGGAACGCATTGCGCTCTCGGATGCCGATATGGAAGTCCGGAAAGCGGCCATTTTTGCCATCGGCAACAACGATACGCGTGTGGCCAGGGACATCCTGCTGACCCTCATCGACACGATGGGCAGAGCCTCATCATCGTAGTGGTTTTCCTTACGCCGGCGGGCGGTTTCGTACTGCCCGCGTGAGCGCGAAGAGCGCACGGGAGCGGATCGACAGGTGATCGAGATTAGTCGTGAATCAATCCACATTCACGAGAGCATCGGTTATCCTCATGCGCATGGCATATCACCATCCCCGAAAACAGAATCATCGTCCATTACGGACGTTGGTCTTTGCACTGCTGGTCATCGTCCTAGCCTTGCTGGTAGCGGCGACCACCTTTCTGAATACCAGGCCGGCACCGATTCCGGATTCGGAAAGCAATGTATTCGTCACGGCATCCTTCCAGGTCAATACCGGAGAAGAGGTTTTCAAACGCGTCTGTTCCACTTGCCACACTATCGACCGGCCGACCGATTCAGAGGTCGAACCCATCGCTCCTCCCATGCGCATGGTGGCTCGTCGCTACCTCATGATGACGGAGTCCCCGGAAGTGGCCAATGCCCGGATCATTGAGTGGCTTGAAGGCCCGGACGCCGAAAAATCACTCATGCCTCCCATGGCCATCGAGCATCATGGTCTGATGCCGCCCGTTGTCCTGACAGAGGAAGAACGTGTGGCCGTGGCCGAGTTTGTCCTCTCCCTGAATGAGGGTGAGGAAGGCGGCATGATGAACGGCATGCAGCATCAGGGTCAGAAGAAGGGCGAAGGTGAAGGCCAGGGCATGATGATGCACCAGGGCCAGAACGGTCAGCAAGGCCAGGGCATGATGATGCATCAGGGCCAGAACGGTCAGCAAGGCCAGGGCATGATGATGCACCAGGGCCAGAACGGTCAGCAGGGCCAGAGCATGATGCACGGCAAGATGAAAATGCAGGGCGAAATGCAGATGCAGGGCGAGGGCCAGATGAAAGGCTGCAACCACGGCGAAGGCGAAGGCCAGATGCAGGGCTGCAAGCACGGCGAAGGCGAAGGCCAGATGCAGGGTTGCAAGCACATGCAGGGTGAAGGCGATGGCCAAATGAAAGGCTGCAAGCACGGCGAAGGCGAAGGCCAGATGCAAGGTTGCAAGCACATGCAGGGTGAAGGCGATGGCCAAATGAAAGGCTGCAAGCACGGCGAAGGCGAAGGCCAGATGCAAGGTTGCAAGCACAACAAGGACACATCAGGCGACAACTGAGCCCTTTTGAACGTCCGGTAAAACGACCGCGGGGCGGCGCTCATTCGAGCGCCGCCCCGCAGTGTTTTCATGCCTTTCGACCCGTCGGCCCCTGCCGACTACAGTCCAAAAGTGAAGCCGATCTGGACCCTGTGACGGGTTACATCCTCACTGACGTAGGGAGCATCGGTCACATCCACATATAGGTCGGTGCGGTCTTCCATCTGCTCCATCATCCACCCCAGGTCGACCATCATCCGATCGCTGAAACGGTATCCTACGCCCAAGGAGGTGAAATTGCGGTCCCGTTCCACCATCGGAAAGCCTTCGGCCGTGAAGCGCTCCGTGCGACGGGGATCCGGGTGGATGCCCAGACCTGCGCGCAGCTGGAGGTCATTGAAGTCCACCGTCGCGCCCAGTCGGATATTCACCACGGCCTGAAGCGCGTTGCGGATATCCAGGTTTTCAGGGCTGAAGTCGTGGGTATTGGAACTGAACTCCATCTGTGACCAGTCCATCCACTCGACGTCGGCCATCAATGTGGCCGGACCCGTCTGGAAGCTGCCACCCAGACCCAGTTTCCAGGGCGTGCGCAGCGTGTAGTCGAACGTACCCGAGCCGGCGTCCTGCCCTGGTCCGTCTCCATAACTGAAGAAGTCGCCGTTGTCGAATTCCGTTTCGAGGTACGTGCTGTAGTTCTCCTCTATGGCATAGATGGTGGGCGTCTCGATCGTGGCGCCCAGGTACATGAACGGGTTGACCTTGGCCGAAACGCCGAAGCGACCGTTCACACCGACCATGTCGGATGAGAAACGCTGGGAGAAGTACAGATAGTTGAAGTCCGTCGTGCCGCCGGTACCGTCGTTGTCGTTCAGGTAGTCGTCTTCCTCAAGGACACGCAGACGCTCGAACGAGCCGATCGGGATGTTGAACCCGACACCCACCATGACATCAGGGGCGGCTTCCATGGCACCACCGAAGTTGAGCTCCATCATCCGGCCCGTGTCTTCCAGGAAACCGGTCTGCGCCACCGTACCGAAGGAAACGGCCGGCAGGAAGGGTACCGATTCGCCGGCATCCAGAAGGTTCTGGTCCAGATCGATGGCATAGGTCTCGTAGGCAATGAACGAGAGCGTGCGCGTGAAGTCCGGGAAAATGCCCTCTGAATCCTCAACGAGGCTGAATTCATCCGCAAACGGCATGAAGTAGTCCGTCACCGAGTTGAAGCCGTTGTCCCCGTCCCAGGCCACTCCCCTGTCATAGGAATGCACGCCCGAGATGGCGGCACCGATGACCATCGAACCCTGGGTTGTAGGCACCTTGAACAGGTACGAAAGACTACCCAGGCCCGAGTCCGTCAGACGGTCTTCCATGGAACTGCTGTAGCCCGGCGCCTCGTACGTTCCGTCCGATATGGATCGCATGTTCGAGAAGGTACCCGAAGCGCGGGTGCTTTTGAGCCAACCCAACCCTGCCGGGTTGATGACGAGCGCCGATGCATCGTCCATGCGGGCGATACCGGCACCGCCGATACCCAGACTGTAGGCCGTCACGCCGGGTGTGCGGTCGGCAAAGCGGAGGGCATCGTCAGCCGTCTGTGCCGAGGCCGGAACGCTGACGATCAGGAGCAGAAGGAACAGCGCCGCGAAAGAGGGCGCTGTAAAACGGAAAGGACGTAGGTGTGGCATCAGAACCCTCGTGCGGCTTCGTGATTGCAGGAAAAAAGGCGTGGGCGGGCATCCGTCAGAATGCGGATGCCCGCCCACGAAATCCATCAGTTGTTGCGGCCCGAGCGGGACGAAGAGCGTCCGCTGGATCGGCTGGAGGAGGAAGACGAGCCGGAGCTGCGGGCTCCCGAAGAGCGCGACGAGCTACCGCTCGAGCGACTCACGCCTGAGGAGCGCGAAGAACTGCCGCTGGATCGGCTGACGCCCGAAGAACGGGAGGAACTGCCGGTGGATCGGCTGGCGCCGGACGTACGGGATCGCGTACTGGACGTGCGGCCTACGGACGAGCCCGTCCGGGACGTGGTTCGGGAAGGAACGGCTCGGCTGCCGCTTCCACTCGTGCGAGTGGTTGCGCGGGAGCCGGTCGAACCACGTGTGCTGGTCCCCACGGACGAGCGGGTCGTGCGAGTCGCCGAACGATCCCATCCCGAGGTGCGCGATGTCGTCCGGGTCGTTCCAACACTGCTGCGCGTGGTGGAACGCGTACTGCCGACCGTCGTGCGCGCCGAACGATCGCCCGTGAGCGTACCTCGTGAAGGCCGCGTGCCCGTAGCCAATCCCTTCGAAGCCGTCGTGCTGCCGCGTCCGGTGCTGACCACGGTGCGCGTACCGAGCGCCGATGCGCTGCTGCCCAGCGTGCTGCGACCTCCGGCAATACCGTTGATGTCACGGCCACCGCGGGTGCCGCGGGTCCGGCTGGTCAGGGCGCTGCGCGCCATGGTTTCGCCGCGGGGAGCATAGGAACCGGATGCAACGCGAACGCCACCGTAGTTGTAGGAGCCGGAGCCGCCGTACCAGGCGTAGGTCGGAAAGTGCGAGTAGGGGCGGTAGTAGTTGCCGTAGTAGAAGGAGTCATATCCCCAACCGAAGCCCAGCGAACCGTACGGACGTCCCCAGTAGCCGAAAGAGCCGTAGCCGAGACTCAGCGAAAATCCTGAACTGTATCCGAAATATGGATCGCAGTAAAAGATGTCCCAGCAGTACGAGGCCATCCCGTACGTCGGGCCGTAGAAGCTGTCGAAATAGCGGGCGTAGGAATACGGACGGTGGTAGTACCAGTCGTACTCGTTGTAGACCTCTTCTTCTACGTAACCATCCTCGTAATAGCGGCGAACCAGGATATCGCCGTCATCGCCATAGTCGGCTACGACCTGGTCCAGATCGCCGTGCGGACGTTCCATGACGGCCAACTGCGTGTAGCAGCCCGTCAGTCCCAGCGTGGCCACAAGCAGGAAGGCCAGCATCGGAATCCGTCTGGTCATCCGGCCCATCAGGTTGTTGAAAGTAGAATCGGTCAGCATGTCGGTGTCCCCTCCTTGATCGAACCGCCGGCCTGGTGGCGGACCCGGCTTCGGAGCTGGGCGGTTCGTTCGGAATCTGTATGTGTGGATGCCTCTGCGGGCATCCTGTTGATGACAGGCGTACGGGCCGAATTTCCCGGCTCCTCACGCCATCCTTTTCGAGTGACCCTGTATGTCCGGTATCGGCCCCGGAGGAATTGGTTCCCCTACCCGGTAGGCCGCGCCGAAGCGCAGAATCGAAACACCGGAGCCCCGGATCTCCCTCGCCCGGACGATCGAAATCTCGGCTTTGACCGACCGGACTCCCGGGGCTCCTGTGTTCGGTGAAAACTGGGGCAAATACCCTGCCGAACTGTGTTCCGCTGCCTGAAGCGGTGTATATACCCGCCAACTGTCCGTTAGAGTGGGCGGTTGATGTACACTGTGTGGTATGGTGTACACACCGGAGGACACCACTTCCTGAAAGCTGCCATGCGGCTTCCAGTCAACTCCCCGACCGCTCGCCTTCCAAACCAGCCCGACCCGATCGCCCCATGGCCGAGAAAATCACCCCCCGCGAACAGGATTATTCGCAGTGGTACCTGGATGTCATCAAGAGCGCGAAGCTCGCCGACTACTCTCCAGTGCGCGGCTGCATGATCATCCGTCCGAATGGCTATGCCCTCTGGGAAAACATGAAGGGTGCTCTGGATGGCATGTTCAAGGAAACGGGTCACGAAAACGCTTACTTCCCCATCTTCATCCCCCAGTCCTTCCTGGCCCGTGAAGCGGACCACGTGGAGGGCTTTGCCAAGGAATGCGCCGTTGTCACCCATTCGCGTCTGAAGGTCGATGACGAGGAAGGCCTGATTGCGGATCCTGATTCACAGCTCGAAGAAAACCTGATCGTACGTCCGACCTCGGAAACGATCATCTGGGATACCTACAGCCGCTGGATCCAGTCCTGGCGTGATCTGCCCATTCTGATCAACCAGTGGGCCAACGTGGTTCGCTGGGAGATGCGTACGCGCCTGTTCCTGCGCACCATGGAGTTCCTGTGGCAGGAAGGCCACACGGCCCACGCCACGGAGCAGGAAGCCATCGATGAGACCCTCACCATCCTGGATGTCTACGCCTCATTCGCCGAGGAATACATGGCCGTGCCGGTGCTCAAAGGTGTAAAGACGGCTTCCGAGCGCTTTGCCGGCGCCGTCGAGACGTACTGTATCGAGGCCCTGATGCAGGACGGAAAGGCGCTGCAGGCCGGGACCAGTCACTTCCTGGGTCAGAATTTTGCCAAGGCCTTCGATTGTCAGTTCCAGAACAAGAACAACGAACTGGAATACGTCTGGGCGACGTCCTGGGGTGTTTCCACGCGACTCATCGGCGCCTTGATCATGGTCCACTCGGACGATGCAGGACTGATCCTGCCTCCGCGCCTGGCGCCGACCCAGGTCGGACTCGTGCCGATTTACCGCAGTGATGAGGACCGGGAAAATGTCCTGGCAGCCGCTCGCGAGATTGAAGCCGAGCTGAAAGCGGCCGGCATCCGCATTCATATTGATGACAGGGACGGCTTCCGCCCCGGCTGGAAATTTGCCGAGTACGAAGTGCAGGGCGTGCCCGTCCGCCTGGCCCTTGGCCCCCGCGACGTGCAGAACGGCACAGTCGAAGTCGCCCGACGTGACAGCGGCGAGAAAACCAGCCTGGGCCGCGAAGGACTGGCCGATGCGCTGGTGCAGCTTCTCGAGGATGTCCAGCATGGACTCTTCGACAAGGCCCTCGCCCACCGCGAAGCCAACACCACCACCGTCGAGACCTATGACGAGTTCAAGCAGGTCCTCGAGGAGAAAGGCGGCTTCATCCGCATGCATTGGGACGGCACGGCCGAGACCGAGGCCAAAATCAAGGAGGAGACCAAAGCCACCATCCGCCTCATCCCCATGGAGGGATACGAGGAGGAAGGCGTCGATCCGGTATCCGGCGCACCGTCAAAAGGCCGTGTGGTCTTTGCCCGCGCCTACTAATCCCGGATCAGTTGCCTTCGAGTGCCGGTTTTCCTTCAAGGACAGGCCAGACCGACTCGATGAACTGGGGTGGCGTCGCTTCGGAACCCACGTGATCCGTGAGTTCATCCCCGATGCGATCGCGGGCATCCCCGATGTGCACCATCAGCTGGTCGACAATGTCCGGATGCTCGGCCGCAAGGTCCACGGATTCTGACGGGTCAGCCTCCAGGTCGTAGAGGGCGATGCCGATTTCAGCCCGGCCGTAGGCTCCCGGGTGGCCGCCGCTTCCGGGACGTCCACCCCACTCTTCCCGGATGGATGTATAGGCATGCGGGACATGGAGTTTCCACTTCCCTTTCCTCATGCTGCGGAGCTGGCCGGAGCGGTAGAAGAAGAGTGGGCGCTCAGGGTCCAGATCTGCATTTGAGGTAAGGGCCCCATCCAGGGGGACACCATCAAGGCCAGTCGGTAACTCGATTCCCGCCATATTCAACACTGTCGGCAGCACGTCCATCGAAATCACCGGCTCCGTAACGACCTGCCCCCCGGAAATGCGCCCGGGCGCCCAGATCATGGCCGGCATGCGTACCCCGCCCTCGAACGTGGTAGCCTTGCCTTCCCGAAGATCACCCCGCGTACCGCCATGGTCCCCCATCAGCAGCCAGGGTCCGTTGTCCGAGGTAAACACGATGATGGTGTCATCGTCAAGGCCCAGGCGCTCCAGTTCGTCCACAATGCGTCCGGTCGAAGCATCAACCTCCTCGATGACATCGCCATACAGCCCGGCGCCGCTCGCGCCGTCAAAAGAATCGGACACCCACAAAGGTACATGCGGCATCGAGTGCGCCAGGTACAGGAAGAACGGTTCGTCTTTGTTGGCGCGGATGAAATCGATGGACTCCTGCGTGTAGCGCTCCGTCAGCTGCCGCTGATCCGGCTCCCGCTCCACGATGGTCGTATCCCGGAACAGTGGCAATTCCATCCACTGGACGGCATATGACCGCGGATTGTTGATGGACCGCGGAGAATAATCGTTCGAATAGGGCAGGCCAAACCATGATTCGAAGCCGTTGTTGGTCGGCAGGAAGTCGGGGTGTGCACCGAGGTGCCACTTCCCCACCATGCCCGTCCGATAGCCCGCATCCAGGAAAATTTCGGCGGCCGTACGCTCTGCCTCCGGCAGTCCCCTGAGCGTCCTGGGACTGATGACTTCCCGGACACCCGCTTTGAGCGGATAGCGCCCGGTGAGCAGCGCCGCTCTAGAAGGCGAACACGCTGGTGTGGGTACATAGAAATCCGTGAATCGCGCCCCTTCTGCTCCCAATCGGTCAAGCGCAGGCGTCTCCCATCGAGTCTGGCCGTACGAGGACAGGTCCGAATACCCCATGTCATCCGCAAAAATGATGATGACGTTGGGCGGCCCTTCGCGCTCAGGACCGGAGCATCCGGACACGAGCAACAGAACAAGGACCAACAGTCGAACAAGCAGGCGATTCATCATGGCCGGGATCGGATGGGACGGGGCAACTCGAGGAATCTACACAATGACCGCATGGTACTGCAGGGAAGTGCCGGTCCGTTGTCCATTGAGGTTGCATCCCTTCCTTCCGGGGTCGTAGTGTTGTCAGGTCGCCGACACCGCAACGCCAATTTCGCACGACATTGCACTCTCCCCACGCAGATACGATGACCGAAGAACGTCCGGGCCAGCACCGTCTGGCCTGGGCCATCAACATGCTTGTCAATCCATTGACGGCCGCTCCCGTGTTGATGGGATTCGTGGTGGCCCATGCGGGTGCAGGTCCGGACACGCTTGTCAAGGTGGTCATCGCGGCGTGTGTAGGCTATGTCGTCCTGCCGCTTGCCCTGCTCCTTTCCCTCAAGAAGCAAGGCCTCATCGGTTCCATTGAAGCCCGAGACCAGAAACAACGATCCAAAGCGCTGAGACAGGGCACGGCTCTCCTGGTCGTTGCCGGCTTCGGGTGCTGGTTGGTGGCAGGCGATGTACAGCGATCCGTGGCCATCGTTGCCATGGTCCTCGTCATCCATTTGATTCTGGCCAGGATCATCACGCCCCGACTCAAGGTCTCCCTCCATGTGGCCGCTGTTTCAGGAATGGTTTCCATGCTGCTCATGCTGGAATGGCTCTCGGGAAACGACATGCCCTTCTCCCCCTGGATCCATGTCATCCTGCTGGTCCTGATGCCGGTCATGATGTGGGCCCGGATGGCTGACGGTGCCCATTCACGAAATGAGGTCATTGCAGGGCTGTTTTTCGGCCTCTTCCTGCCACCGGTTCTGCTCTGGATGCTGGATGCCGCATGGCTCCTCTGACGGTCAGGTCAATCCAATGGACCCTGAGGAACGATTGGGGCCTGCACAGGTTGGCCCTTCTCGACCCATCATCCAGACCCACCGAGATCAGCGCACCGCCCAACGGATACAGTCCCGCATTCTCCGATCCCGCCCCCGGATCATCGTTCCGTAATCCGCACTCGTATCGTGCCTGAATCCGTCTTCCGATCCCGGCTGTACCTGCCCTTCCCGGCGTTGGTCTTTTTCCTGCTGTTTCCTGCCTTGGCATCGGCGCAGGAGTGGGGCGCGGTGTCCGGACGCATCACTGCCTCTGATTCCGGCTTCCCGATTCCCGGCTCAACTGTCCTTGTGGCTGGCACCAACTTCGGGACGGCCTCGGACGCCGACGGAAACTATACGCTGCGCCTGCCCATCGGCCGGTACGTCCTGCGTTTCTCCTCCATCGGCTTCGAGACAAGATTCGATTCGGTCACCGTCCGCTCGGGCCGCACTAGCTACCTGGACCGTCAGCTTCGTCCATCCACAACGGAGCTGGATGCCATTACGGTAGAGGGCGAACGAGAGGTGGGTGCTGGCATTTTCGGCATTTCGCCCGACGAGGCGCGCAACATGCCCACGCCCATGCCGGATGCCCTGCGCGCGCTGCGTGTCCTTCCAGGAGTGGTCACCAACAACGAGCTCTCCAACCAGTTTTCGGTACGCGGCGGAGGGTTCAACGAAAACCTGTTCTTCGTCAATGGTTTCGAAATCTTCCTGCCCTTCCGTCCACGAACAGGCGAACAGGAGGGTCTTTCGCTCATCAACCCGGACATGACGGAGCGTCTGACGCTGTACGCGGGTGGTTTCCCGGTCCGGTACGGCGGCAAGCTGGCTTCAGCGGTCGACGCGCGGTATCGCCGCCCGAATGCCGACGCAGACTCGCTGCAGATGTCTGCCCATGCCTCGCTCCTGGACATCGGGTTCTCCGCGGGTGATGCCGCGTTGGGTGGCCGGCTCGGCTGGCTGGTGGGTCTTCGGAAGGCCCAGGCACGGCGGTTTTTCGAGACGCAGGAATTGGAAGGCGAGTACCAGCCCGATTACACGGACGCGCAGGCCTGGTTGGGGTACCGGTTCCGCCCCGGCATAGAACTCGAATGGTTGGGGATGTACGCGGAAAACGAATTCCGACTTGACCCCAACGGACGAAAAACGTTCTTCGGAACGCTGAGTCAGAACGAATTGCTGGCACCCTCCAACCTGCAGTCCCTCTGGATCCGATTTGACGAGGGCAACGAAGAGGTGGATGCCTACCAGACGTTCTTCTCAGGGCTTCGTCTGAAAACGCAGCTCTCCCCGAATTTCCGCATGGAGCACGATGCCTCCATTTATGACACGGAAGAAACGGAGCTCCTCGACCTCTCGGGCACGGCCATCCTCTATCAGGTGGACCCGGGCTCGGACAATCCGGACAGCGGCGAAGGCCTCTTCCCCACCGGATCCAGTCGTCAGGAGGATGCGGCAAACAACCGCATCGATGTGCGTACGTCGACAGCGACCGGACGCTACATCCTGACGCGAGGACGCCACGCCGTCGAAGCCGGGTGGTCTCTGCGATCGCTCTCGTTTGATGATCAACTCAGTGAAAAGTCCGTCGTCGTAGGCAGGGCAACGGGCGGAGATGTGGTCCGCATCGTTGCGGACAGCCTGAACGATGCGGCTTCGCTCTCAACGTCCCAACAGGCCTTCCATCTCCAGGATTCATGGGACGTTCTGACCGATGAGCCGGGCCGTTTGACCGTCACATCCGGAATTCGAGTGGACCACTTCGCCTTTACGGACGAATGGACCGTCTCGCCCAGGGCATCCTTCACCTGGAAAGCCAATCCCATTACCACGTGGTTTGGATCAGTCGGTCTGTACCATCAGGCCCCGACCTACCGGGAATTGCGCGGGAAGCCGGAAGTGGGAGAATCCATCCTGGGTGCCCTCAACACCTCCCTCAGATCCCAGCGCTCGCTTCAGGTTGTTCTCGGTGGCGAATACTTCATCCCGTCCCGCCGCTTCTTCTTCCGCACCGAAGCGTGGCTCAAGAACATCGACCACCTGATTTCCTACGACATCGAAAACGTGCGCGTCCTCTATTCGGGCGAGAACGATGCAACGGGGCAAGCCTACGGCCTCGACATGCAACTGCGCGGTGAGCTCGTTCCGGGCATGGAGAGTTGGCTGAACTACTCCTACCTGGTGGCCCGGGAGGAATTTGACGATGCCTTCTGGACTCCGAACAACCGGGGGCGCGTGGCCCGGCCCACCGACCAGCGCCACACGGTCTCGCTGTTCGTGCAGGACTATATCCCGTCCGATCCGACGTGGCGATTGCACCTTCGAACCCTTTACGGGTCCGGTCTGCCCTACACACCGCCCGTTCCCGGCGAGCAGATCGGCAACATCGTGGAACAGATCCCCGGCCAGCGACACTCGGCCAAGTATACCCGCTTCTTCCGCTTCGACATTGGCGCCACCAAGGAAATCCCGCCGGAACGAACCGGCACCCGCATGCGGATCGAGTTGACGGCAGAGATCCTGAACCTGTTCGACATGGTCAACACGGTAAGTTATTCGTGGGTACCCGACGCCGCAGGCATCTGGCAGCGAATTCCGACCCGACTGACGCCTCGGACCGTCAACGTGCGCATTGCAGCGCGATTCTGACCGCCACCGGATGGTGAAATACGTCTGATGCGCATCAGGAGAGATGTTATCCTGCTGTGATGTTTCGGGGGCGAACCGTACCTAGCATGGAAGACACCGCATTCCCGACCCTCTCATGTCCGAGCATCGACCTGCCACTGTGTCCAGCAATCCAATCATCCTTGTCATTGAGGACGACGAAGACATTGCCTCCCTCCTCAAACTCCATTTGGGTGACAGCGGCTACGACGTTTCCCACGCAGCCACTGGCCCATCCGGATTGGAGCAAGCCACATCTGCTGCATGGAATCTGATCATCCTGGATCTGATGTTGCCCGGTTTGGATGGGATGGAGATCTGTCGCCGCGTTCGGGCGCACAATCCCGAGGTGCCCATCCTGATGCTTACCGCTCGCGGGGAGGAGATCGACAAGATCCTGGGCTTCGAAGTCGGCGCCGACGATTATCTGACCAAGCCCTTCAGCATTCGTGAATTGCTGGCCCGGGTCGCAGCGCTGCTTCGCCGCTCTGCCCTTGCCGCTCCAGTCGTGACCGATACCGTGCTCACTTTCGGCCCCCTTGAAATCAACACGGGACAGCGCAGTGTGCGCTTGCGAGGTGAACGATTGGATCTGACGGCGAAAGAATGGGAGCTGCTGTCGCTGCTGGCCAATAGTCCAGGGCGCACGTATTCCCGTCAGGAATTGCTCGACATGGTATGGGGTTACCACTACGACGGCTACTCCCATACCGTCAACTCCCACATCAACAGGCTGCGCTCGAAAATTGAAGATGACCCCGCCAGTCCGCGATTCGTCCTCACCAAGCGCGGTCTGGGCTACCGTTTCGCTGATCCGGACCGCGTCGCGTCTCGTGACGAAGCTGCCACGGAGGAATCGGCATGAACTCGATCCTGACGCGCCTTTCCATCGCATTTTTCGTAATCACGCTCGGTCTGGCCGTGACGGTGGGATGGTTCAGCCTGCGTTCGGCCGAGCAGTTCGTCATTGAATCCGAACAGAAGCTCAATCGCGACCTGGCCGCCACCCTGTCATCGGAGTTCCAGCCGTTCCTGAACGACAGCATCGATGCTGAAGCCATCGAGGAGCGCATCGCCTACCTGACCGGCATCAATCCGCGCATCGACATCTATCTGTTGGGCGCCAACGGCATGATCAAGGCACATTTCGTGCCTTCAGGCGCCGAGCCCGTCGTCGGAACGCTGGCCACGGAAGAAATGGACGCCTTTCTTGCTGGAGCCCAGCTGCCGCTGCTGGGGCGCGACCCCCTGGATGCCACTTCGGTGAAGCCGTTCAGCGTGGCTCCGATCGAGATCATGGGCGAGGCGGGCTGTTATCTGTATGTGGTGCTCGGATCCGACCGCTACGACACGGTGGCTTCCATGCTCGAAGACTCGTTCATCCTGCAAACGCTGCTTCGCAACGTGGCCATCGTGGTCGTATTGTCCATCCTGATAGGCATCGTCCTGTTCTCGCTGCTGACGCGCCGCATCCGCTCCATCTCCGAAACGGTCGGGCGCATCGAGGCCGGTGAACGAGATGCCCGCGTTGGACTGCGTGGAAAGGACGACCTGTCACAACTGGGCGCATCGATCGACCACATGGCCGAAACCCTTGAACACAATCTCGTGCAGTTGGAACGCGAGGACGTACTGCGTCGTGAGCTGGTAGCCAATGTCTCCCATGACCTTCGCAGTCCGCTGGCATCCATCCGGGGATACCTGGAAACCATCCTGATCAAGTCCGAAACGGCTTCCCGGGAAGACATCCTGACCTATGTCCAGACCGCCATGAGCAGCTCCGAGCGGCTCAGTCGACTAGTGGACGACCTGTTCGAGCTTTCCAAGCTGGATGCCAACCAGGTCACGCCTCATCCCGAGCCATTCAACCTACAGGACCTGGTCCAGGATGTGGTGATGATGTTCCAGCCCAACGCGGCTGCCAAGGAAATCACGTTGCAAGTGGACACGGGTGAGGAAGGCTGTATGGCCTCGGGGGACATCGGCCTCGTGGAACGTGCCATGTCGAACCTGATCGACAATGCCATCAAGTACACGCCCATGGGCGGCACGGTGACCATATCGGCCCGTTGGGACGGAAATCAGGTGCAGATCGGCGTTTCAGACACCGGTATCGGTATCTCCGAAGATGATATCCCGCACATCTTCGATCGATTCTACATCGCGGACAAGAGCCGCCATGACAGCACGTCCGGGTCGACAGGCCTGGGACTGGCCATCGCGAAAAAGATTGTCGAGTTGCACGACAGCGTCCTGTCGGTCCAGAGCCGTCTCAATGCCGGAACGACATTCTCCTTCAGCCTTCCGACGGTCTGAGGCCGACTTCTCGTTCCGCCGTTTCCGGTTTCCCGCCGTTTGTTAGGTTGATTTTAGGACGCTGTGATATTGCTGTGATCTGACTGGGGTAGCATGGGGTCATTCCAATCAACCCCATTCCAAACCAACGGATGACCCCATGAATCGATCACCTCGAACGCACCTGTTCGTCGCCCTGCTGGCTTCCATCACGATGGTCGCTTGCGACTCCGGTTCCTCTTCCTCCGACAGCGGCCTGGACCTTTCCCTCTCCGGGGTAGAACCCCTGACCAACGGATTCCACTATGAGGGATGGCTGATCATCGACGGGCTGCCCGTCACGACCGGCAAATTCAATGTGGCCGAGAACGGGTCCCTTGTCTCACTGAACGGCTCAGCCATTTCGGGCGGCATGTTCGACGTGGATTCCGATGTGGATGACGCTTCCGCTTTTGTTCTCACGATCGAGCCGGCCGGTGACACCGATGCGATTCCCGCGGCCACCAAGTACATGGGTGGCGACATCGTCTCCGGCCAAACGTCCCTGTCCATCGCACACGGCTCCTCCCTGGGTGATGACTTTTCCTCGGCTGCAGGCAATTTCATCCTGGCGACACCTACCAACGGTGCCGATACGGATGAATTGAGCGGCATCTGGTGGCTGGATCCGTCCAGCGGTTCCCCGATGGCAGGTCTCGATCTCCCGGCTCTTCCTGCCGGATGGCGATACGAGGGATGGTCTGTCATCGGCGGCTCACCCGTTACGACGGGCACGTTCACTTCCGCTTCTGGCGCTGACGGCTTTGATGGCTTCTCCGGCACGCAGGCAGGCCCTCCTTTCCCGGGCGAAGACTTCCTGACCAATGCACCAGTCGGTCTCAGCTTCCCGACCGACCTGAGTGGAACCGTGGCCGTCATCTCGGTCGAGCCGTTCCCCGACAATGATCCGGCTCCGTTCACGCTCAAGCCCCTGGTTGGCAACGTTCCGGCATCGGCAACGCCTTTCTCGGTCTACGGCATGGACGCGAACCAGGCTTCCATCCCCACCGGAACCGTCCGCCTGCGGTAGGCTGTGGCCTATTGCTTTGAAGTGACGTTCAGAGGGGCCATTCGCATCGCGAATGGCCCCTTATTCGTTCAGCCGAATTGCTAGATTGATGCCTCTTTCCATCTTTCCGCTACCCAGGCCATGAACCGCGCACTCGCACTGCTCTTTGCACTCCTTCTCGTTCCCGCCGCAAATGCCCAGGACACCGACCACGACCTGACCTCCATTGAAGGCATCGTGGACGCCACGTATGCCGCCATCGCTCGCGCTCCCGGTGATCCCTTCGACTGGGACCTCTTCCGGTCCCTGTTCATCGAAGAAGCCACCCTCATCCCCAATACCGAGCAACGCCAGGGCGTTTTCACGGTCCTTTCCCCGCAGGATTTCATCGACTGGATTGATGCCGCCACGCCCATTGGAGGACCGAACGACCGGGGATTCACCGAAACCGGCTACCACAATGAGATTGATCGCTATGGCGATATTGCCAATGTCATGAGCTCCTACAAGAAACACTTTTGGGGTTCGGATGAAGTCATCGGTGCCGGCATCAACTCCTTCCAACTGGTATGGAATCAGGATCGCTGGTGGATTGTCAGCATCATCTGGGATGAACCGTATGCCGCCGGACCCATCCCGGAAAAATTCGGCAACATGCCGACCTCCGGCAACTGATCCGGAAACCCTTGCCATGAAAGCATCCGTCTACATTGCCGTCAGCCTGGACGGCTTCATTGCCCGTGAGAACGGGGACCTGGACTGGCTTCCCCAGCCCGGTGGCACCGACGAGGACTACGGTTACCATGCGTTCATGGCCAGGGTGGATGCACTTGTCATGGGGCGGGCCACGTTCGAAAAGCTCCTCTCCTTCGGCGTGGACTGGCCGTACGGGGAAACGCCCGTTGTCGTGTTGAGCCGATCCCACTACACCTTGCCGGATGATCTTCCAGATACGGTATCGGTCCTCTCAGGGGACATGTCGGATATCTTATCCGGCCTCCTGCAACGGGGGTACGAGCACATCTATCTCGATGGGGGCATCACGGTGCAGCACTTCCTGCGGGCCGGTCTGGTCGATCGATTCATCATGACCATCATCCCGGTGCTCATCGGCAAGGGGAAACCTCTTTTCGGAGCAATTCCGGAAGACGTTCCCCTGAAGCTGGTAGACCATCAATCCTGGCCCAGCGGCTTGCTGCAGGTCACCTATGATGTATTTAAGCAGAATAGTTGACTATATTTATAGTGTCTTTTATATGGATATTTATAATGTAACTATTCCTGTTACATTTGGATGTTCTCCAGATCATCAAAGGGGTTATTCGTAGCGCACACTGACCGCCGGATTCGCCCGTGATGCCCTCCATGCCTGCATGGATACGGTTACATACGCTATAAGCATCATCATAACAACAGATATTCCTATCTGTATTATTCCAATATCTGCTCGATAGGCATAGCTGTCCATCCAGGCATTGGACACCATCCACCCGGCAACAATAGCCAACATCACAGCGGCGACAACTGGTTTCAGGAAGTCAACCGACAGCAGCCGTACGACCTGGGACGAAGTGGCACCCAGTGTCTTTCGAATGCCGATTTCCCGGGTGCGTTGGGCTGTGGAAAATGCAGCCAGTCCGGCCAGCCCCAGACACGCGATAAGGATGGTCAGCAGGGCAAACGTGCCCAGGACCTTGATGAGCCGCTGCTCCGCTTCGTATTGCTGCGCGAACGAATCATCGAGGAAGAACACCTCGTGAGGGTACTCGGAGAAGAAGGCATCCCATGTGGCATCAATGTGGGCAAGGACCGCATCGGACTGGCCTGTCTGCATTCGCACGGCCAGCAGTCCATTGCCTTGACGTATGCCAAGCATGATCGGCTCAATGGCTTCCTGCAATCCGTGATGGTGCCAGTCGGCCAACACACCGATGACCCGCCCGTCCGGTTTCCCCGATCCAGGGGAGGTGAATCGTTTGCCCACCGCCTCTTCTGCCGTGGACCATCCTGCCTCCCGTGCGGCAGCCATGTTGATGATGACCGCATCGGAAGCGTCTGTTCCGATGGCTTCGTTGAAGGACCGGCCGGCCATGACGTTCAATCCGAGCGTTTCCACGGCATCCCAGCCAACAGCCAGGTATTCAAGTGACATGGACTCCCCTTCCGGAAAGCCTTCAGGAAACGAGATCTGTCCGCGCCATGCATTGCGACCCGGAATGGACCACATGGACGCCACGGAGGCTATTCCGGTATGTGCCTCCAGTTCGTTCATGAACGTCTCCTGGCGGGGTGCACGCACGCTGCCGGGGGCTTGTCGGGCATCAATGACCACGACCTGTTCGGCATCGAAGCCAAGGGCCTGCCCTTTCATGTGCCACACCTGGGAGACCACCACCACGGTGGTCAGGATCAGCGTTCCGGCAATGGTGAACTGCAGGACCACCAGCCCCTGGCGAACCCATCCCCCTCGGATCAGGGACCGGAACGATCCCTTCAGGGCCTCCACCGGGCGGTATCCCGACAACAGGAACGCGGGATACGCGCCGGACAGGAGCGCTACGGTCGCGCTGATTCCGAGAAGCGCCAGAATCATGGGACCCGAAAGGAGCGACATGACATCGTAGTCCCGCTGTACCATGGATTCGAATACGGGCAGAAACCATACCGCCAGGCCAAGACTCAGCAGAACCGCCAGAATCGTCGTGATCCCTGAATCGAACAGGAACTGGATGGACAGCGTGGACCTGTCGGCGCCGATGGCTTTGCGCAGCCCGACTTCGCGGGCTCTGCTCGATGCCCTGGCCGTGGTCAGGTTGACGAAGTTGATGCAGGCGATGAGCAACAGGAACAGCCCGATACCGGCCAGCATGACCACGTAGTCCCTGTTTCCCTTGGGTCCGAGATGGTTGGCGCCTTCCGGATCCAGATAGATGTCGGTGTATGGGTCCAGGGACAGCTCGTACTCGACACCCCACTGGCGCATGACATCGCCGGCCTTCTCCATGGGCAGACCAGTGATCTTGGCTTCCAGCGCGGCTGCATCCGTACCGGGTGCCGTCAGCACATAGGAAATGGCGTTCAGATCCAGCCAGCCCGCCGTCATCCGGGAACTCATGGCTTCCGGATTCTGGGCAAACATGGTGGAGAGCGAGATCAGGGCGTCGAACTGGATGTGCGATGCCTCAGGGACATCCACCACGGCCGTGATGCTGAATTGCAGCGAATCCCCCAGGGTGAGCGACTGGCCGACAGCCATTCCGTCGCCCAGCAACCGGTCCCTCAGGTCGCGGGACAGGACGATGGAAAAGGGTGCATCCAGAGCCGTGTCCAGATCCCCTTCCACCACCGGGAAGTCGAACAACTCGAAGAACGCGCCATCGGCATGGTGCATCGTTTCGTAGTGGATCTGGCCCGCGTGACGGATCGGATAGGTCGGATAGGTCCTGAGGTAGGTCACCTGCTGCACCTCGGGGTATTCGTCCTTCATGAGTTGGGCGTATGGCCAACCGGTCGTCGTGCCCAAACGGAAGGTCTGTTCCGGATGCACGGCCACGTCCTTGTCAAAGGCGAGCTCCTTCTGGATGAACAGCGTCATCAGGAGGCATCCCGCCAACCCGACAGCCAGGCCGCCCAGATTGATGGATGCATACACGGGGTGCTTCTTCATGTGACGCCAGGACGTGCGCAGGTAGTTGCCCACCATGGCCAGCAGCCACTTTGCGTCGGCCCGCGTGCGCTCCTCAAGGCGCGCGGAACCGTATTTGACCTTGTCGTACTCGGGTGCCAGTTCCATCTGATTGCCGGTACGACGCAGGGCCTGTCTCCATGCTTCTTCCTCGCTCAGGCCGTCCCCGACCAACTCCTCAACGGCATCGCGAAGGTGGGATTCGAGTTCATCGAGGTCGTCCGTCAGGAAGGAGCGGTTGCGCTTTACGGTCTGTCGCCACGTACTGATGGCGCGTTCGAGGTCAAAGGAATACGGCATGACTCGGCACGAATTCAGATGGGAGTTGGTTGGATCGGGTCGCGTCTTCCAGGTGCGTCATCCAGGACCGGCTCAGAGCGAAATGCGGGGTTCCAGGCCCCAGAGCCCTGCCAACATGGCATCGACACTCAGCCAGTTGGACTTTTCCACGTCGAGGGCCTTGGCTCCTGCCGGCAGCAGACGGTAGTACTTTCGTCGCCTTTCGCCTGCAGGAGCATGCCAGAAGGATTCGATCAGGCCTTCGTCCTCCAGCCGGTGCAGCACCGGGTAAAGCATCCCTTCTTTCCACTCCAGCGAACCACCGGACAGGTCGCGGACCTGCTGGATGATGGCGTATCCGTAGGAATCAGCCCGATGCAGGATGGAGAGGATGATGGCGCGTGTCGAAGCGCCGGCCAGTTCTTTGGAGATCATGTGCTTCCTGCCCCATGAGAGGCTGTTCTGCGTAGAACGGTAACCTAGATGTTCTAGGGTTACGGGCAGGATGCATAGAAGTTATAGGGGTGTCCAAAAAAAGTTGGCACGGCCCAGCGGCCGAAGCCTGCGGCCGGCCTCAGTAATCCAGCGACAGCCCGAATCCCACGTAGGTTTCTTCTTCCGAGAACGTAGCCGACACATTGAGCACCGCCATGCCGAACAGGTTTGCCCAGACTCCGCCACCCACGCCCTGATGCCATTGCCCCTTGTCCTCGACATCCGACCAGACCCGTCCATTGTCCAGGTGTACCAGTACACCGGCGCTACCGACAGCCGCGATGGTGGAAAACCGGAACAGCTCCTGGCGCAGCTCGATGTTCTGGTACCATGCCGTATGCCCCGAGAATCGATCCCGCCGCCAGCCCCTCAGTCCGGTGTTGGATCCGACGGTGGCGGAGCGGAAGTAAGGGAAATCTCCTGCCACGTGTGTGGCGCCGCTGCGCATGGCAAACGTCGACCGGGACAGCATGGTGGGTGTCCAGTACCACATGGCATCGGCTGACAGGGTAGTGAAGGCAGCAGCCTTGGAGTTGATGCCCTGACGCGTTCGTGCTTCCAGCCGCATGCGATACCCGCTGTGGGGATAGACTGCGTTGTCCCGGAGGTCCGCCTGCAATCGCATGGACAATCCGGCGTGAACAAGCCTCTCGAAATCGTTCGGGTCCACTCCGGAACCCGGAAGCAGTGCGAATCCGCCGGCATCCTCGTTGACGTCCGTATGCTCGACAAAGGTGGAGAGACGCATCTCGACACCATCACCCAACTGTCTCAGGACGCCGACGTCTGCATTGTAGTCCTCGATTTCTGTTTCGTAGTAGAGCGCACCCTCCACCGGCCGTCTGGTGTCGGACCCGAAGCCGTAGAAATTCTCGATGTTGCCCTGCGTGCGCGCCTTGCCTGAGAAAAACAGACCCCAGGCACCGAAACGCTGGTTCATGGTCAGGTCGTAGTCGAACGTGAAGGCCTTGGATCGCATCCCCACGCTGGCCGACAGCCGGTGGTACGTCGAAAACGGAGTGCGATGGAAGACATAGGAGCGGTACGTCAGCCCCCCTCCCATCACCAGGCCATCCTCCTGGTTGCTGCCCAGGATGACGATGGGAAATGGCGCCTCGGTCCAGTAGCGGCGCTCGTCGTACTGGATGACCTCTGGCAGGTAGCCGGGCTTCATCCGCGTGGCCGCGCCCAGGTCGACATCCCACACCTCGTTGGTATCCATGACGAACCAGTGCTTGTTGACCGATGCGTCACGCGTCTCGTCGGTGTACTCGTCATCCCCGGTGCCGCCAACGGCGTAGACCCGGATCGGAAAATGCGACGTGCCCTTCAGAACGAACCGGTCGGTGCCGTCCATCCCATAGAGCCTGATTTCCTCGGTCTGGTCGGGGTAATACGTGCGCTGGTGCAAGTCGAAGCGGATTTCGCCCTCCTTGGTGGTCTTTGTCATGGTGACACGCACGCTGTCCCTCCACGCTTCCACCGTGAACTGCTCGTGCTTGTCTGAACCCACGATATCCACCAAACGGACCATGAAATCATGGTAGAAGGCGGCCGCTTCGGGTAACTCCGCAAGCCGCGATCGCATGATGTCCTGGAATTCGCCCTGATAGAGCGGCTCGATTTCGTCGGGCAGTGCGGCCAGCGCCGCGTCCATGTCCGCATCCGTGATGGATGCCGCCAGATCCTCGGCCTCGGCAATCCAGTCTTCGCGCATCATCTGGTTGGTGAAGCGACGGTCGAGCGGCTCTCCGCTGCGGATCAGCCCCGGGATGAACCCGAACCGGGGCCGGAAGTCCTGGAATTTGGGCTCGATGTTGGGATTCTTGACGATCGAGGGAAACAGGCCGTTCATGCGGTTGAAGGCCCAGTCCCGGTCGCGTGGAATGGGGCGGTACAGATCGCCCTTGCCATCGGGATCGTCGTACGTGGCCCAGCGCCACTGATCGGCGTGGCGGTCCCAATCGGACAGGAACATGTCGAACAGACGACTGCGCATGAAGAAGCGCTGATCCACCCGGTTGTCGTTGTCGTCCAGGAGCTCGCGGTACATCTTGCCCGAGGAGATGATGTCGTCCGATGCGCCGAAGTTATCGAAGGCGGACATGTCATCGTTCGGGCGCTCTTCGAAGAGCATCAACTGCCCGGCCAGGGCATCGGCGTGCACACCCAGCGCCGGATCGTCCGGAATGACGAAGACCTGCGGGTTGGCGTGATAGATGCCGGCCGCCTGCGCCAGCGGCGGCACCATCAGTGCACCATACGGCATGATGATGGCATTCTGGTCCCGCACGATGTCCCGGGCGATGGTCTGCTGGAATTCCACCGGGATGGTCTTGGAGGGATCCTTGTCGATGGAGCGCAGGACATACTGGTACCCTTCCTTGTCCTCGAGACGCAAGGAGATGGTCTGCATGCCACCCCCGCGCTTGAGCGGCGTCAGGCCGCCTTTGACCTGTGTCACATCAAATACCGGTACGCGGATGGGGGTGGTCCACGCATCGCGGTGATGCGAACCGGCCAAGGCGCGCTTGAATCCCCCAGCGGTCAGGATCGGGGATGCGGCTTTCTCTTCGTAGACGGGGAAAACAGGCCTTGCTCGGGTGTCTTCTTCTGCTTCCTCCGTGCCTGGTCGCTGGGCAAACAGCTCGGATGTGTACAGATTGTCGCCCGCCTGACTGATCGTCCGCAGCATCACCCGGCCGTTATCGTAGTAGTCGAGCACCATGAATCCCGGCTCGGACGAGGTAAAGGCGGCCGATGGCGAGCTGCTTACCCATGAAGGGCGCGATGCCGACCCGCTGACCAACAGATGGGTGTGCCCCTCCACGATGTGCTGCAGGCTGTGCTCATGACCCGACGCGTAGACCACGTTCCCCTCATGGTTCTGGAAGAGCGACAGCAGCGATTCCCGCAACTCGGTGTAACGTCGCTCGGAAACATCCTGTGGAAAGCCGCCCACGGAGCGAATCAGGGGATAGAGCGATCCCAGGCCGGGCAATGGAATCCAGAGCTTGTCGTTCAGTTCGCGCAGCGGAAAGATGTGGTCTTGAAGCGGGAAATGCCCGCCGTGCTCCCCGAACGAAATGAGCGGATGATGCCCCACCATGAGCACCTGCTCGTCGTCGCGGCGGGCCAGCAGGTCGCGCACCGCCATCAGGAAATCGCCGTCCTCCTCGATCTCGTAGTCGTCCGATTCCCCGTAGGGCTTCTCGTCCATGAGCCACCACTGCGTGTCGAGGGCAATGAGGCGGATGTCGTCGGTCAGTTTGACCTCGAAGGGCCCCGGCAAGCCATGCTGAGGAAGGAAGGATCCTTCGCCGAGGCGCTCCTCTACGTAGCGTTGTTGGTTGCGCAGGATGCGGGCGTCGAATTCCCCGTGTGGACCCCAGTCGTGGTTGCCTGGAATGAAGATGGTCCGGCCCTTGAACCCTTCCACGGCATTGATGGCCTCATCGAGGCGCATTTCGGCCTGGGCCCGCTTTACATGGGCCGAGTCCGGCATGCCGCAGCAATAGATGTTGTCCCCGAGGAACACGACCGCGCTGTTCTCGGATTCCTGCAGCAGGTGGCGTCTGAGTTCGGCCAGTGCCGGCAGTGTACCCGGCGCGTTGGCACCGCCCGTATCGCCAATCAGGTAGACCCGGTAGACGGGCTCGTCCTGCGCGCTGGCCGGAAGCAGGGCAACCACCATGAGCAGGAGGAATGCAGTCCGCTTCATCGCTTTGGTCATGATTGCGCGGATCATGGTCGTGGTCATGGGTCAACAGGGTCGAAACGGTGCAATGTGGGCTTCTTTCCTCGGGCCTCGCTCGAGATCCACAGCGCGCCATCGGCATCAAACGTGATGCCTTCCGGCTGACGCATGGTCTTGAGGTCCAGATTCTGGCAGGACATCCTGCCGGCGTTGACCTGACACAGCGAAGGATCGTCAGATGACAACAGGAAAATACGGCCAGAGACCGGATGAACCGCCACGGCCGACGTACGGAAAGCCTTGACCCCGTCCAAACCCGCCGCTTTCAAGGGGGTGTCGGTAAAGAAGTGCGAAATCCCCTTGAGCGTCCCGTCCTGTTCGAAGGCAAAGACGCTGCGCCCTTTCTTGCCACGCATTCCGTCGGCGTCCTTGCAGGCCACGAGGAATTCCTGACGCCTTTCGTTCCAGCCCAATCCCTCAGCATCACAGCGGCCCGGCAGATCCAGGCGGATACGGATGGTCTCCGAGCGGGAGGGCTGATCAGCGGGAGTGCGATAGAAATGGCCGTTCGACTCGAGCACGTAGATCCAGTCCCCCACCCATTCGATGCCCTCATAGTCGCCGCTGCCCTCGAAGTGGTCGCGACGCACGACTTCGCCCGACTCCGGATCCAGCCGGTAGATGTATCCGTCTTCGTCCTGTACAGCCAGCAGCAACCCGTCGGGGCCAAGGGAAAGCGCCGATATCTCTTCCAGCTCATCATCCAGTTCAAAGACGGCCGACGGAGAGTCCAGATCGTAGACGTTTTGAGCCAGGCCAATCCCGGGCCAGAACAACCCGAAGACCAATGCGGTCAGAACCAGACTTTTCGTAGTTTGCTGCATGTCTTTCCGATGGACGCGTGCTTGATCAGTACCCGGCCGTGTCCTCCTGTTTCACCCTGATGCGTCCCGCAATCCATTACGGCACACAATAACGGCCAGAATGATGAGTGACTCTGCCAACGAACCCGTCCCTGAAGAGGTTCAGCCGCCTGCGGTCCAGGATGCTGACGAGGGAAAGAAAAAGAAAGACAAGAAAAAGAAGCTGGGCAGCAGCCGAGGCGTGGAAACCATGTTCCGGACATCGTACCGGGTGCACATGGACCTGTCGTCCCTGGCCGACACCAAGGCCAACATCATGATCTCGATCAATGGTCTGATCATCTCGATCACCATTGCATCCATTTCGCCCAAGATCGATGCCAACCCCTGGCTTCTGCTGCCCACCTCCATCCTGCTCATCGCGTGTTTGATCTCCATGGTCAACGCCGTGCTGGCAGCCCGCCCGCGCGTCAACACCAGTATCATCGACCTGGACAGCTTCAAGCGCAAGAAGGGCAACCTCCTCTTCTTCGGGCACTACACGTCCCTCGATGAAGACGAGTTCGTGGATGGCATGACGGATCTGATGGAGAACCAGGAGGCCATCTACTACAACATGATCCGGGACATCTACGGGATCGGCAGCGTGCTGGACAAGAAGTTCAAGCTGCTGCAGCGCGCCTACACATCATTCATGTGGGGCCTGTCGCTGGGCATTGCCGGCTTCATTGCCGTCTACATGTGGGTCGTCCTGATCTACGAGGTCGAGACCTTTCCGATGGGCTGACGGACCCCCGCGCTTCCATCAGGCTTCGACTTCCTGGTCCCCTGAAGCGCTCCTCTCCGGCCTTTTCTCCGCCGGATCCGGAATGCCGAACGCATCGCCCCGGACAGGCGGATTCTCGGCAACCGTCACTCGCAGGGCCCGCAGTCCGTTGACACCCGGCAAGGCATCGAGCTCGAATTTCTCGATCTCCCCTTCCAGGTAGCCGGCGGCAAAGAGGTAGCGCAAGTACTGCTTGTACTCAGTGGCTTCTTCCCGCTGGGTGTAGACCAGCGCAATCGTGCCCGGCTGGGTCAGGCGCTCGCCCGTTCCCTTGATGGTGGCCTTGTCGATACGCTTCTTGACGATCTCGTAGCGGATGTTGTAGGCCCCTTCGACATCGAACTTCTTCTCGTCCGCGCGGAAATGGATGTCCACGGGCGCCGACTGAACGAGCACGAGCTGCGCCGTTTCGAGTTGGATGGGCAGTTCCTTGGCCAGGTGACGCGTCTGCGCCGCAATGCCCGCCATGGTAATGAGCTGCCACAGCTTGAGGTTCTTCAGATCCAGTTCGGAGAAGGCCTGGTTGTTGAGCAGCGATTCCCCGGCGTAGAGGGTGTACTCCACCCCGTCCGAGCGGAACATCTCGAAATAGTGCGGGATCATCTCCTGCGCCTCGACCTGCCGTTGCTGCATGAACTGGCCGATGCGGTCATTGATGATGGCCACGGAATCGTCAAACGCCTTGCGCTTCTTGTAGATGAGATGCTTGTCCTCATCGAGCGCATCGAAATACTGCTGCACCGCCTTGTCCACATCCGGGGACCAGGTGCGGAACTCGTCGAACAGGGGCTCGACTTCATCCCGCAGGAAGTGCGTGTAAGTGACTTCGTCTCCTGAATTGATCTCCGCCATCACCTTCTCGATGTGGCTGGAAATCCGGAAACCCAGTTCATCGAGGAAGGGGCGCGGACGCACGGTGCTGGCCGCAATGACCGCCGCCAGCGCCAGGCCCAGTTGTTCGGCCAGGTCCTCCTGGATGGCCTTGCCCCGCACGGTGGAAGAGCCCCGGATGTCGGCTGTACCGAAGAGCGAATGCACGCCCTCGAAACGGATCATGGGCAGATTGCCGCCTTCATTGCCCAGCGATTCCAGCGCGATGCGGCGGAATTTCCATTCCACCACCGGATGGATGGCCGTGAACTGGCGCTTGATGAGAGCCTGCACGCGGTCCTCCTGCTCGTCCAGGCTGCGTTTGAGCGCCGTGGAAAAGAGGCCTGCTACCTCGTCCAGAACTGGAATCATGGGAGGCGTGAGCCGTCCGGTCGTGGTCGATCCGATTTCGATGACGCCGATCAGCTGCCCGTCATCCATCAGGGGCGCCAGGTACAGGCTTTCGATGCCCTCCCGGATGATGGCGTCCATGAACCCGGTAGGAGCGTCCATTCGGGACAGGCCGTTGGCCACGATACCCCGCGCCTCGGAGATACACTTGAAATAAAGCGTCTTTTCCGGGTGATGGCACTCGGGCATGCCGTGCTTGAGCAGGATGGACCGGCCAATCTGGCGTGCGCCCGTGACCTCGCCTTTGGCGCAGCGGTCCAGGGCAATGACGCCCACGGACACATCGTCGTGACCGAGGAACGAGCGGATATTCCTGTCAATCCGGTCCATGGACTCCGGGCTGACCAGGGCATCCTGCACGAGAAGGTCCTGCTTGAGGCGTGACAGGGACTCGCCCGGCGTCACGTCCACGGCGCGCACAATGGACACGCCCCGGAATTCAAATCGGTCGGGGGGCAGCAGCTCTTCGTACCGGGCAAGATTGGACGGGTCCTCCAGGAGCTCGGTCAGTTCTTCTTCCGACAGCTCGGGCTTTTCCCCGATGACGTCCATGCGGACAAATTGCGTATCCAGCTCAGAGCGGTAGAAGTGGCTGAGACCCGTATCAGGGTCTCGGGTCTGGATCAGATGATGGTAGGTCGGAACGACATCCTGTCCGTAGACATCCCGCAGGATGTAGGCATAGGCCGACTGCGTCTTATGGATGTCGAAAATGCGATGGGTCTCCTCTGCCAGCGAGTCCGGGGCATACTGCAAGTCCAAGAACGCTTTCGTCGCGAAAACCGGTGCGTAGTGGAACGGAATGAATGCGCCCGTCAGGCGATGCTCCCGCGCCGAAATGGGCACAGCGGCCGTCATGAGGAGATCGACATGGCCCTCATGCTTCTGGGCCTCTTCGATGCTGATGGACCGGGCCCTCAACGGGTGGTCTTCCGGAAGGTTGGCAAATACCTGCTGTGCAAGCGCTCTACGGGCCGGAGGAGCCTCCTGAAGCTCTTTGCCCCAGTATTCTATCAGATATTCAAAGGACAATGCCGTCCTGAATTTGAACACATTATCATGGGTCAAATTCAGATTGCTTTCCACATCACCATATGCACGATTTACCAGCACTTATTTATACACCTATTTGTATCGGTATTTATATATGCTTTTGCTCTTTGGCCTTGGTGGGTGGCAGGAAGGCCGTTCCAGAAAGGATCATTGGACGTTTTCCGTGCAGGTAGGTTGCGTGAAACTGCCGCGTGTTACCCCTGGGGAACGGTCCCGTCTCAACGCTGTGCTCGTTTTGGCGTAACGCTGCGGTTACCGCCATAGCGTATGATCAGGGCCACAGCGGAAACCATGATGACACAGGCCGTGAGGATGCGGGCATTGACGAGTTCGTCAGCCAGCCACCATCCCAGGAATACGGCCACTACCGGATTGACGAATGCGTAAGAAGAAATCTGCTTGGGCGGTGCGTTCCCTAACAGCCAGACGTAAGCGGAAAACGCTCCGAATGACCCAAAAACCACAAGGTATACCCACGCCCACATCGACTCAGGGGTCATTGCGGCCCAACTGAAGGCGCTTCCCTCTCCCAGGCCCAATCCGATGAGCGCCACCATCAGGCCCCCGAACGTCATCTGGATGGCCGACGACATGAAGGCATTCTCGGGCATGGGGATCTGCTTGCTGCGCAGCGATCCGGCCGACCAGGAGAGCGTCCCTATGAGCACAAGGATGATGGCGAGCGAATTGGCGTCCTGAATGCCTGTCTTGAGTTCCGGCCCGGTCAGGACCACGATGCCTATGAAGCCAAGGATCAGGCCCAGAATGACTTGTTTGTTCGGCGCGCCTCCCTTGAGCATCAGCCAGTCCAGCAGCACGAACCACAGTGGAAGCGTGGTGATGAGGAGTGCTACGAAACCCGAATCGATGTGCTGCTCTGCCCAAGCCACGAAGCCTGTACCTACACCCAAGGTCAAGAACCCGATGATGGCAGCGTTGACCGTGCGTTGTCGGTTGGGCCTTGGCTTGCCTGTGATGCGAAGGAAGGCGTAGAGCAGCGACCCTGCCACCAGAAACCGTGACCCGATGGCCAGGAACGGTGGAATCGACTCCACCGCAAACGCAATGGCCAGATACGTCGACCCCCAGACGATGTAGAGGGTGGCGAAGGCGAGGAGAAGAGTGGATCGAGGTGCTGATGAATTCAAGGCGGTCAGATCAGTTGCGCCGATCAGCGGCTGCCGTGTAGTCCAAATAATAGAAATGGGGCCTTTGAACAGGAATGATTCGTCGTCTTGTCCAAGCAGCCTGCGTTTCTAGGAATGGAAGCAACCGGGGCTTCCTTTCCAAAGGTTACGCATCTCAATCGCGTGGGTCTACTCCTATACCTCCCACCATCCAGACTCCGGTATGTCGAAATTACAAATCTTTCTTATTTCCCTAGCAATTATCGCCGTTGGTGTTCTCCTTTCTTCGCCACAACACAAGACCAGAGATTTTTCCGATCATATTTCTGAAGACAAGAGAGAGGCGGATTGGAAAGTTGCCTTCAAAAAAGGTGACTTCCAAAAAGCTCAGGATTCCCTCTTGAAAGAGAATAGCGCCAATGATACTGAGCAAATCTCTGCCCTACTCTGGGGTTATTTCGCTTCTGGTCAGCGATCACAAGCAATAGAAATCATAGACCAACTGAAAGAAGACGTCGACTACCCATCAAGTAGGGTGTCCCAAGCTCTCGTCGACTGCGCAGAGGCCCGCTTGCATATAGGTGTTGGGTTATACGATGATGCACGATCACAAGCACATTCATGTTTTGAAAAACTCGTGACCAGCGATGTTTCGCTGAATCGAAGCCTCGCGGCGGACGCAGCCCACATAATTGGTCTCACATACCATGAGGCTGGTAGTTACTCGGAAGCACTGAAGTGGTATGGTCGATCGCGGTCACTCCGTCCTACTTCGGCCTGGAACTTCGAAATAGGTCTAGCCGCTACTTTGAACAATATTGGAAACGTTCTTTGGAAACAGGGCAAACTTATTGAGGCGCTTGTTAAACACCGTGAGGCACTTGCCGTTAAAATTTCTGCCCTTGATTCGAGTCACATAGATGTAGCCGCCTCGTACAACAACATAGGAGTAGTCTATGCAGAATTGAGGGATCACGAGACTGCTCTTGACTACCACAGAAAGGCGCTATCCATTCGGGAGATGGTAAACCCTACCTCCCGCCCGATGGCCCATTCCTATCACAACATCGCGCAATCCTTGTTCAGAATTGGAAAACTGGATGAAGCACTTGGATACGTTCTCCTTGCAATCACAATTAAAGAATCACTACTTCCATCTGACCACTACGACCTGGTTAGTAGCCAGAAACTACAAGCTTTGATACTGTCTCAACTGGGCCGATTTGGGGAATCTGATAAAATATTTCGTCGCCTGAATATTCAATGCTCAGAGAATCCGCAGCCAATTTGCGACGAGGTGTATTCTGATTTTATGACTCATGTGGCGCGGAGGAATACTTCAGCAACTTCTCCATTTGATCCTGTCGATCTTTATAACACGGCCCTGCAGTCGCGTTTCTTAACACCGGACAAAATACTATCCCTGGTCTTGGCGCTTGTGGAAGCCGAAACGGTGACTTCGACCTGGTCGAAACATTGTAGAAATCTTGAAGAAGCCATTGCCATTCGGTGGAAAATTGGAGGTAATGAGATCGGTGGCAAGATAGATGCCTCAAACACATTTGAGAGACCAGTTCATTTGGCACACTCCTTAGGAGTGCTGTCAACCTGTTATGTAAATGAGAATCTATCAAATGGCGAAAGTCAATCAGATATAATAAAAATTCTATCACTTGCTCGCGCTTCCTTGGAAATACTGGAATACAGTGTTGCAACTGAACTCCCCCTAACTCCTCCACAAGAACTCAATAGCATCATCCGAGCAGTTTCCCTCAATGGGATATGGGCTCGCTACAAACTCGGACCTGAATTCCTCCCTGCATATTTCGAGGAAGACCTTTTGTTATTCTCCGATTACGCCACAAACTGGTCTTTCCAAAGTGCAGTAAATGACCTTCGCGCCCTTAGGAGGGCCGGGGCATCCGAAGAGGAAGTTGAACTTTTACGCAGGTCCTTACTTAGCTTTTTTCAGCCTAGCCACCTCGGTTTTCCAACTCAGTCACAGCACACAAATGCCATAAAATTGCAAGATAGGCGGACCCGTTCTTCGCTAATCGACAAGTACCCACTGTTTAGCATTTTCCGACCGCGGCACCGGACCTATGACTTGGAACGACTCAAGTTGAATCTCGAACAATCTGGCTCCACGGCTATCTTGTTTGAACATATCAATGATTCGGCTTTTGCAATTGTCTTTGAATCGGAACAAATAAGATTGATTAATCTCGGCCCTGTGCAACTATCTGATAGTCTCGTTACAAACATTGGCAATCTTAGGAGGATTGAAAACAAGTCTGATCTAGAACTTCTTAATCTTGGATATTCGTTCTATATCGAACCGATTGACCTGAATTCTGAACGTATTACTCTTGTACGAAACACGATAACGAGTAGACTTCCTTTTGAAGCATTCGTACCTGTTCCCCCCACCCCTCATGACCGTCGAGTACGATACCTTATTGATGACCTCCTGTTTTCTCACGCTTTGACCTTATCGGAAATTAGTCCGAGGTCATCCTACCGTAGTCAAGATATTTCCAATAATCGGCTGTTCGCGGTCTATCCGAAATTCGGGGATGATGATAACTACTCAGATGAACTACGAGAATTTTTATTGGCCACTGGTATCGATATTTCAGAGAACAAATTGAGTCCACTTCCAGGTGCGCAACGCGAAATTGATAGCATCACTAGTCTGTTCAAGAAGTTTCCTCTTCTCCCAAATAAACTCAATACCAACACCGTAATTAGGACCACACTTGAATCCGTTGAAGCGGAATTGAAGAAGGTGTCTGCAAAACGGTATGATTTCCTACACTTCGCAACTCACAGTTTTGCACATACCTCAAATCCATCCGGTACAGGAATCGTCTTGGAAACAGTTGGCAAGAATGGAGAGGACGGTATTCTTTTTGTTGAGGAGGTTTATTCCTTGAATCTAGATGCAAGTCTCGTTGTTCTGAGTTCGTGCGAGTCTGCTGCGACATCTTCAGCATCCAACAACGGCTTGACGGGGTTTGCAAAGGGATTCATCTATGCCGGTGCAAACAACCTTGTTGCTTCAATGTGGCAATCCGATGACGTTGCTACAATGGTCATGATGCAGTCGTTTTACTCTCACCTCGGTGAGAATCGAACGATTGAAGAAGCACTACGATTGGCGAAACTTGACTTGATCAACATGGGCGGCCCCATTGCGAACCCGTACTATTGGGCAGGCTTCATTCATATTGGGGCTCCAAGCGGGATCAATGTACCAGAGGCTTGAGGGAAACTGACTGTTTGGCCAAGGTGGGCTACATTTGGTAAATCCCGCCAACCCACATACCACATAGTCATGCGCCTGATAGTCATCTTCCTCTGTTCAGTATTGCTGATTGGCGGTGCAACTGCCCAGGAAGTCACCCCCGCCGGTAATAGCCCGGACATCGACATGTTCGGGAATGTGGAGGTCGAGGGGCCGCTGCCAGGGTCGATTCCGGCATTCGTGATTGAGGACTCCCCTGTTGAGTTGGAGCGGTTGGCTCAGGCCCATACCTACACGGACAAAGTGGGGCGCAAGTTTGCCCTGTTGGGCAACGAGGCGGGCTGGTTTGAAGGGTGGGCGTGGCCGCTGAAGCTGTTCAGGGATCTGAGGCTGTCCTTCTTCGTGGCAGAGAGCACGA